>Ga0209117_1000668_pt1 | contig 13171 bp, 18 predicted proteins | sample BlaSpr_A8_OM2_M2_FD_187978 | JGI IMG/M metagenome (GOLD analysis project Ga0209117, IMG submission 187978) | Forest soil microbial communities from Thunder Bay, Ontario, Canada - Black Spruce, Ontario site 2_A8_OM2_M2 (SPAdes) (version 2) | ecosystem: Environmental > Terrestrial > Soil > Boreal...
GGCTCGCCGCGTCAGTTCCATACGCTCCGAATTCGTCAACGTGATCGAGTCTCTCATGGACTCGATTATAGTCTATAAATGGTTGTTACAGTCCACTAGGTTTGCTTGCCGACGCAGCCTATAAAGATCCCGAACTTTCCCCCGATGGTAGCCTTCTCGCTGTTTCCTCGGATGATTTGCGTAACGGAAAGCGTTACATTCGCTTGTACGACCTTACCCGCCGTGTCAGCACGCGCTTGACTCAGGATGGCAGCGAAGAGACTCCTCTGTGGTCGCCCGATGGAAAGATGATTGCATATGCCTCCAGACGTGCCAACAGCGGGTACATCTATCGCGTTTCCGCCGATGGCTCCAAGCCTCCGGAGGCGCTCGCGCAAGGGGCCCGAATGAGCCCCGCGCATTGGTCTCCCGATGGCCGCTATTTGCTGTACATGAATTTCGAGAAAGGTCTGCCGTCTATTTGGTTATACGACGATAAGGAACGGAAGAACCTCCCACTCTTCCCGGGGGCTGAGGCTCATTTTTCACCTAATGGCAAATGGATTGCCTACAGCTTACGCAGTGGTGGGTCTAATTCTGAGGTTTTTGTGAAAGCATTCCCGGACACTGGCGTCCGCATTCAAATTTCGACGTCTGGGGCGGGACAGTCTCGGTGGAGCCGGGACGGCCAAAAACTTTTTTATATTGCGCCTGACAGGAAACTGATGGTCGTTGACGTGGATACGAAAGAAAAATTCGCCGCGTCTGCGCCGCGGCCCTTGTTTCAGACTCACATCATTGCCCCAAGCTACGCCTACCTTCAATACGATGTCAGCCCCAGCGGCGACAGCTTTATTATCAATTCGCTGAATCCTACCTCGCCTCTTACCCTGCTCACCAACTGGACCGCCGACCTGAGAAAAAACTAGACACTGGAGTATTTCCTGCAAAGCTTGCGCATATCGCCGATCAATCTCGGCACTCCTGTGATCGCGTCCTCTTTTTCATTTTCGTATTCTGCGGACATGTACCCTTTATATCCGCCCTTCGCGAACATCTGCCAAACGCGATCGAGATCGATCAATTCGCCGGAATCGAAGCGGTAGCGGATATGCGTCTGCGTCGCATAGGGAATGCACGCCTCGATCTGGGCGTAACCGCTCTGTTCCGGTGTAGGAATGAAGTGCGTGATGTCGAGATTGATTCCCGCATAGGGTGAATCCACTCGGTGAATGATTTCCAACAGCGTATCCGCGCGCTGCGTGATCCCGCCGTGCGGCTCGATGCCGAGAGTGATTCCGCGCTTGCCTGAGTAATCACTCGCTTCCTTCATCACCTCGACGCACCAGTTCGCTCCCTGCTCAGTCGTAGCCCCAGCTGGCAGCTTCCCTGCAAACACTCGCAGGTGCGATGCGCCAAGTTGATCCGTCACATCGGTCCACTTCTTGATGTCGGCAAGCACCTGCGCGCGCTCCTGCTTGTCGGCCTGCACCATGCTTGATCCGCAGGCTGCGCCTGAAAAACCGAGGCCATTCTTGAATGCCAGATGGCGCAGATTCGCCAGATACGCAGGTTCGGTCGACTTCAGGAAATAAACCGTCATGTCGACGCCATCCAAACGCAGCTCCACCCCTTTGCGGATGAAGTCCTCCATTGTCATTTGCCCACCCTTCAGATACTTGCTGTACGAGATGGCGCAGCAGCCGACCAACAGTCGCGCCTCTTTGCCGCCTTCCGGGTGCTCCTGCCGTGTTACCTGCGCGCCACCTTTCTCGGTGGCCTGTGGAGCAGCCAACTCGCTAGCCTGCGCTCCAACTTGTGCCGCCAACCCCGCAGCCGCAACTCCCGCGGCTTGCAAGAACTTTCGCCGATCGATCGCGCTCACTGTCGCCTCCTCGCCAATGAATCAGTACTCGGTTCTTACCGAACACCGAAAACTCACAACCTCATACCATACATCCATACGCCCCCACGCATTGTAGCTCCGCAACGAGTCTTTGGTTCGCATTTTATCGTTTTCCCCCAAGGCACTGGTCTAGCAACCCTGATCTCGCGCTAAAATGTCTCGTGGTAAATTTCGCTCATGGAAAATAGCTCTGCAAAACTAGAAGCTGCTCTGCTTAGTGTCTGGACTCAAGTGATGAATGAGGGCAGCAAGGTCGTGCGTCTGGACGGTCGCGCATACCGCGTCCGCAAAACGCGCAGCGGACTCCTGCAGCTTGACTTTACCTTCGAGGGCAGGGAATTGCGCGGACTCGAGCAGAACCCCAAGACAAACTCACGCTGGGCTGCGCTGGCACCCTCGGGCAAACGGATCATGCAGTTCCTCGACGCGGGGCACTACGTCGCCAACGTTACCGAAGGCAAAGCAATCCTCTACGGCCACCCCAAGAATCGGAAATGACCCGCGAATGGTTGATTCCAATCACTCACACCATTGTGGCTATGATCCAGGCATTTTTTGATGGGGGGGAAGGAGGAACTGCCTCAGGGCTTACCTTTTTGCTGTTTTTCAGCTTCTTCGATGATCTTGCGAAACTCCGCAACAGCAGGTACGTCTGGTGAATGGCATGCGCCCTGGGTAAACTTTCGTCCGCATCCTGAGCAGATCAGTTTGCGGTTACCCCGTTTCGCCGCCCCCACAAACGCAGCGTCTCGGCTGTTTCATCGATTTCGTGTCGAAAGACTCGCTAGCCCGACCAATCCAGGACTCTCGTGAATTGTCGCGCATCCCGCCGAGTCTAGCCGAACTGCCTCCTGACCGAAACCCGCTCGTCTATTGGGTCTGTACAATTCCTGCTCACAGCCAAATGGGTTCTAGCGCAGCACGACAATTCAGCGTCCGTATTGAATTCCCCCTACGATGCCCGTATTCTATTAATGCCACATGAAAATCGCTCTCGCGCAGTTGAATCCAACCGTTGGTGATTTTTCCGGTAACGCAGCGCGGATCTTGGAATTCACCCGCCAAGCCCAACAACGCGGCGCTGATTTGGCCGTGTTCTCTGAGCTCTGCCTGTGCGGCTATTTGCCCCTCGACCTTCTCGAGCGTCCCGCATTCCTCGAGCGTAATCGTACCGAACTCGACGGCCTCGCCAGGCAACTGCCAATTCCCGCCGTCATCGGTTTTGTCGGAGGCGCCCATGATACCTGCGGCAAACCCGTGGCCAATTCCGCCGCCCTTGTGGCCAATGGCCGCGTTGTCTTCCAGCAGAACAAAATGCTTTTGCCTACCTACGACGTCTTCGATGAGTCTCGCTATTTCCAGCCCGCCAAACGCCAGGATGTGGTCTCCTTCAACGGAGAAAATCTCGGCATCACCATCTGCGAGGACGTCTGGAACGATAAAAATTTCTGGGATAAATGTCTCTACGACCGCGATCCTGTCACCGAGCTCGTGGCGCAGGGGAGCACCGTCATTCTGAATATCTCTGCCTCGCCATACACCATCGACAAACGCGCCCTGCGCTTAGAGATGATTCAGGCTCTGGCCCTCCAGCATCGCCGCCCGGTAGTCTATGTCAATCAAGTGGGCGGCGACGATAGCCTTATCTTCGATGGGAGCAGCATGGCCGTTACCGCGACCGGCCAAATCGCCGCGCAAGCTCTAGCTTTCGAAGAAGACCTGGTCCTGTTCGATACCACGACGTCCACGGGAGAAATACACGCGCAGTCTCACGATGAGCTCGAGTATGCCTTCCTCGCTCTCGTTTGTGGCACGCGTGATTACGTTCGCAAGTGTGGCTTCCAGAAGGTTCTGGTCGGCCTTAGCGGAGGTATTGACTCAGCTGTGGTTGCTGCGATTGCGGTCGCCGCGGTCGGCCGGCAGAATGTGACCGGCGTCTCCATGCCGGGCCCTTACTCTTCCGACGGCAGTGTTCGTGATGCTTGCCTATTGGCGAGAAATCTCGATATCGAATTTATGAAGATCCCCATTGAGGACGTATTTCAGTGCTACCGCCAAGCCTTGGCCCCGCATTTTCGCGGCCTTCTCGAAGATGCTACGGAAGAAAATATTCAGGCCAGAGTTCGTGGCAATTACTTAATGGCCCTTTCCAATAAATTTGGTTCCATGGTCTTGAGCACCGGAAACAAATCTGAGTTTGCTATTGGTTATTGCACGCTTTATGGCGATATGTGTGGCGGCCTCGCAGTGATTTCCGACGTCCCGAAAACAATGGTCTATGAGCTGGCTAATTTCATCAACCGTGACAGGGAAGTGATCCCTCGCGCCACAATCGAAAAACCGCCTTCCGCAGAACTGCGTCCCAATCAAATCGACCAGGACACTCTCCCTCCATACGATGTACTCGACCGTATTCTAAAGTCCTATATCGAGGATCTTCGCAGCCCCCGAGAAATTGCTGAACACTACGGTTTTGATCTCGCCCTCGTCCGCGATCTCGCCCTTCGCGTCGATCACAGCGAATACAAACGCAAGCAGGCCCCTCCCGGCCTAAAAATTACCTCCCGCGCATTCGGGTTCGGTCGACCGTTCCCAATCGCTCAGCGATTTGTTCCTTGACGACGGTTACATCTCGCGGCAGTCTGCATTAGTTGAATTTAGATGGATACACTAAATAGATGGGAAGAAAAAACAATGATCGTAAAATTCGGAACAAGAGCAGGAGAAGGGAATTGAACAAACTCGTAAAGCTTCCAATCTCACTTCTTGTAGCCCTCAACGCCTTTGCTCAACAGCCCGCTCAGAACCCCTCCAAGCAGCAATCTCCTGGCCCGATTAGCACTGAATCCACGACCCAGACCATGGCCACTCAACCAAGCTCTCTAGGACCAACCCAGCGGCGCATCGAATCTTACTTAAGACACTTGTATGCCTGGGGACCGGACTTCAAACTCACCGTAAGTCCACTGAAGGAGTCCACTGTTGCTGGTCTCTATGAAGCTTCGGTCGATGTCGGCAAAGGCGACCAAAAAGACACCGCCACAATCTACGTCAGCAAAGACGGGCGCTATTTAGTCCGTGGCGAAGTTGCCGATATGAACGCCGATCCCCTTGCTGAGAACAGCGCAAAAATCCACCTTGAAAAGAATCCTTCGACTGGCCCGAACCTCGCTCCAGTTACAATCGTGGAATTCTCCGACTTCCAGTGTCCAAGCTGCCGCCAACTCCATGACGTCCTCAAAGGCGTCACCGCGGACAACCCGCAGCTACGGTTAGTCTTCAAGGACTTCCCTCTAACACAAATTCACCCGTGGGCGATGACTGCATCGATCGCCGCCCGCTGCGCCTACCAGGAAAAGCCGGATGCTTTCTGGAACATTTACGACTCGATCTTCGCCAATCAACAGCTAATCTCTCCCGACAACGCCTGGCAAAAGATGCTCGACTTCGGTACCCAGGCCGGCCTGGACCCGCAATCCTTCCGCGCCTGCATGTCCAGCCCCGAGGCCTTGCAGTCGATTCAGGAAAATATAAAGGAAGGCCAGTCTCTAGCGATCGCCAGCACCCCAACCGTCTTCATAAACGGCCGACGCCTCGTAGGACCCGACCGCCCTATCCTAGACCAGTACATCCAATTCGAACTAAACACTGCATCATCCCGCCCAACCGCAAAACACTCCCCTAAATAGCACCCTCAGGGGCGGCAATTCGCGAAGGGAAATGGGCACTTGCTGCGGCCGTGGCGTTCGGCCTCATCGTGGCATAGCTTAAGTTAACATAATATAACTTATAGGACGTTCTACTGCTCATCTGTCTGATTCGGCCAGGCTTGCGAGCCTGGTCGAATTCCGTACGGTTAACATAAGCACCATTTTTTATAGAGGGTTTCGGACTTTTCCACAGGCACTACTACTACTAGAGTGCCGGTTTTTCCGAGCGCACTTCAAAGACCAAACCGTACGACGTAGGAGCATTTGGGGTTAGGGGGGAGTCTGAGGGGGGACAAGGGGGGTGTTGCGGGAAACCAGGGGTGAGCGCCGGTTCGGCTCATTCAGATTCCCCGGCGCGCCCTTGGGGAGTGCTCAGGCCAAGGTCAAATGGTACCACTCAGAACCGCCAAGCGCAGCAACCGGCGCCGTTTCGCTGGGGTGATTGGGACCGGCGCGTAGAGCTTCACATGTGCGCTGTGTTCCAGAGCCTCGATGTAGTGCTCGACGCACATATCAAATCCTGACAGCGAGTAGGACGCAGCCCTACTACAGTTCGGGTCAAAGCACTGCGTGCCGATCGCGGTCATCGGTAGTTATCCGGCTTCGAGAGGAACCGAATCACCGCCACGACCACGCCGAGCACGACCAGCCCGACCACTCCGAGGATAATCAACAAGACCTTCATAGGTTGCGTTCAGCCAGGGCCAGCGCCGCGTACCGGCGGCTGTCTTTCTTCGCGTCGAGCGCCACGTACACGTTCTGAAACTGCGACAGGGTATTGACAAAGAACTTCCGTTCGTCTGCCGTGATCCCCAGCTCATGCTTGATCTTCACCAGCACCGCGGCCAGGTGATCGAAGTCCACACCGATGATTTCTTTCGAGCGCACGTCAATCACCGTGTCGAGATACGCCGGGAACGTCACGACGCTGGCGTCTTCCAGGTCCACGTCCTTCAGGTCGCGAATGCTCCCGCCGTCCTGCGTGCGCCACTCGTCGTTCACGCAGCGGAACCGGAAACTGCCCTGGTCAATGTCGCCGCGCTCCACCGAAGTCATCAGGTCCCGCGCGACCTGGGTATCGGGCATATCGATTTCCATGCGCAGCCCGACCGCGTCCTCGGTCAAGCGAAGCGTGCCCGGCCCGGTTCGGCCGAGAATTAAATCGGGATTGTGATTGAGCAGCGCGCGCACGTCCGCGTGTTGCGCGAGCGTGCGCTTGAATGCTCCCGGGAGAATGTTCTCGCGGAACCCTCCGAGGTTCTGCGACAGGCGGTTGAACTTCGCCGGGTATCCGACCAGCATCGGCGTCTTGCCTTCGCGCTTCTGCACGCGCAGCTCGGCCTTGTGGTCCGTTGCATTGATCCATTTGCGTTCCATGTTGTCGCTCCTAGATTTCAAAGATGAACTACGTTTTCCCGGTTCGATGGCTTATGCTTGCCAACCTATGAACCGCAAAACCGAGCTGGACTTGCGCCGTAGAATCACGTCGCTTGAAAAAGCCATGGAGCGTTTGTCGGCAAAAATCCTTTTGCGCTCCCGGGAAGTTACTGAACCCGACCAAGAGTTGCTGGCCATCATCAATAAGGCGATGAAGAAGAAATGATGGCGCCACGAGCCCGAAGTCACTTCCCTGCCAAAAGTTTGTCGATCGAGCACCGCTCGCAGAATTTCCCGCAGCCGGAGTCCCAGAGCAGCTCGCCAGATCCGTCGGTCCGGATGTAGTAGCCGCGATCGCGTTTGTGTGGCCAGGTCCGCGCGAGCTCCGCGACGGCGGCCGGCAGGCCTCCGGGCGTCACTTGGTTCAATTCCCTCACTTCTTCCACTACATCCCACGCCTTTGACAATTCCTCTTCGGTCTTGCCCAGCTCCAGGCGTTTCTCCGCGAGCCACAACGGGCAAAGCACTTCGTGCGCCATCTCCCCGTGCCCGCACCAAAAACAGACATCCAACTCTTTCAGTGGCGTTTGCGTGTTGACGATGAGCAGCGCGGCGGCCAGCGTCACAGGCGCCCGTGCACTACGAGCGGGCTTCCGAACCACAGCACGAAAACCAAACCGGTCCAGAACATGATTCGCCCCACTTCCATCACGCGCGTGTTGATCGCTTTCAGGTACAGCAACACGCCCACGATACAAACAACCAGAGCCAGCGAAATGATTAGCATCAGTTCTCCAGTTCGAACCCGTGTTCGATCGCTTTCCACGGCGGTCCGTACGGAATGCAGCCATCCGGATTAGCCATGTACGCCTCTGCTTCTTCTTTCGAGGAAAATTGTTTCGCCTCGTTCGGGCTCAATGTGTATCCGGTGAACCCCCAGTCGGCGCACGCGTAAACCGGAAACGGTTTCGCGCTCACGTATTCAATGAGCCACGCGGTGATCATGGGTTCTCCGGATTGTGGTGCATCCACTCGTCGCCCTTATGACTGAAAGCCTTAGCGCCAGCCGTCATGTTCAGGCCGATCGCCGCGGCGGGGATGATCATCCAGGCACGCGCGCGGATCCACGAGCGCGCCGCCGGCTTGGCCCCAAACTCGGTACGTTCTTCGTCCAGGCGCTTCCAGTAGTGCGCGATCGGAATCACTGCGGCCGTGCTAGCCAGGCGCGCGATCGCGAGCGACTTCTTGTGCCCATACTGGCCGTTGCAACCGTCCACGTCCCAATGCTCGCGGCAGTGATAAATTCCAGCGTTGGCAAACAACGCGCTGCCGATCGCCAGGCCGTCGAGCACAATCTCCGCTTTGTTGTTCTTCACCTTTTGCCACAAACTCGTATGCGGCTTCGGTACTTCGGGATTCGAGACCAGCGGCGGCAGCGGTACGAGCTGCTGCGCGCGCGTCGGCCGCTCCTGCCCGCACGCATCGCCAACCAAAAAACCGATCAGCAGCAAGAATGCAAACGTGAGCAGGACGGGAATCGCAATTTCCTTTTTCATTTTTCTTCACCTCCAGGAACGATTTGACAACGGCACTCTCGGGCGAATGGGGGATGTACGGCGGAGTTCTCGCCGCGCTTGGCCTCGATGCAGGATTTGCATCGGATGACTGCAAATTTCGTGATGCCGGCGCGAATATAAATTTCCTGCGCGAAGGCATTGGCCGCGCGGGTGGCTTCGTAGTGCGGATCCGGAGACGACAAATCCATACGCACGCTTTCGAGGTACCGGTGCACGAACGCCTCGCGATATTCTTTTTCGAATCCCTCGCGCAGCGTGCCTTCGAGTCCTTCCAGAGAATTCTTGACCGCCTCAAGGACCGGAAGGATGGCCGCCGTTACATAGTTGCTGTGCTCGGTGATGAATTTGTCGCGCTCGGTTTGGGTGTGCATGCGCTGCAATGCGGCCGACTCTTTCCGTTTCAGTCGCGCGAACACCAGCTCGAACATCGGCGCATAGGCTTCGATCATTTGATCGCGTAGCGATGCGACTACCCATTTGTCCCATGCGCCCTTGTCTCCCGTGGCGTCATGCAGCTTGAGCCAGGAGCCCGGCAGCGTTCCTGGAGGGAGCGGAGGCAACGCCGGCGGACCACCTGCAGGAGCTTTCCCAGCGCCAGGAGCTGGAGCCGCACCTGTTTTCCCTGGCACGCCTGGCGAACCTGCGGCCGCCGGGGGAGCCGCGAGCGCTTTCGCCATCGGCTGCTCGACAACCGGAACGAAATAAGTTTTTCCCTGCCCGTCGGGGAGCGGGTTGCGGTTTTCCAGCTCGGCGATGTCGTCGGCCGACATCCAGCCGTTTTTCCAGGCGATTTCATAGGCCTGATAACGGCTGTGTAGGTCGCCGCGCATGTGCCCGTCGAGGTTGAACGCGGCATAATATCCGGCGGATCTCTCACGATCGGTCAGCAGCTTGCGCGCTAGTTCAGCCTCGCTTGACCCTGCCGGCGGCATCACCGCGTCCGTCACGTACTCGATTTCCTGGCTTTCGATGTTCGTAAACGTGGCGTGCGAGAGCTCGGCCAGTTTGTGCAGCGGGATGTGGAAAATTCTGGCGACTTCGGAAGTCTGAAAAACGCGCGTGCCCAAATACTGCGCGTCGTCGTTGGGCATGGTGATCGTATTGAACTTCATGCCATCTTCGAGGACCGCGATGCGATGCGACTGCGCTCCGCCGCGGTGCGCTTCGTCCCAGGATTCTTTCAACCGCCTGGCCGCCTCGTTCTTTAGTTTTCCGGGGTGCTCGAGCACGCCGCCCGGGCGCGCATCGTTTCCAAAAAACCGCGCGCCGTAATCGGTTGCGGCCATCGATAGGCCGAGCGTCTCGCGGTGCAGTGCGATCGGCGACAGGCCGCGCAGGCCGTCATAGCTGTAGCCCAGGTCGTGCAGCACTTCCCACGGCATCAGCTCGATTTCCGGTCCGGAGCTCGATCGCGAAATGTAAACCAGCGGGCCATCCGGAGCGCCGCCTACGCCGCGCTTGCGCTTCGGAAACGTGCGGTCGGGTGCGAGCGGCCAGAGTCCGATCGGAATGCCGGCGCCGTTGCGCTCGATCTCGCAGTAATAATTCCCCCACAGCAGACGATGACCCATCAGGGTTTTCCAGAATGTGAACTTGGTCATCTCCGGGTTGGGCTTTTGAAAGATCTTGTACACCGGGTGCTCGAACGCTTCGCGGCGGGTCCCGTCTTTCATTTTTTGGTACAGGCGCAGCGGAGAGGTCGCGATGGAATTCCCAATCAAATCCACGGCGCAGAATACGTCCGATATCTGCACCGACGTGCGTTCGGTCATCACCTGGCCCGAGGCCGTCGGGTGACCGCCCGCGTATTCCACTAGCCAGCGATCGGGTTCCTGAACGTTCGAGCGAATCTCAACATTGAATGGCGAGAGCGAAGCGCGCACACCAAATCGCCCGACGTGGAATCCGAAACTCATTAGCGTTTCCTTTTCGGTTTCGCTTTCGGTTTGGATTGCGGCTTCATGGCGTGCACCTTCTTGCGGAATTCCTCAGCGCGTTCGAGTGCCAGTGCCGTGCATCCTGGCGGGATGACGTGGGGTTTCGCTTGGTCCGCGTCCCACTCTGCCAGGCGCTGGCGCTCGAGTCTGCCAGCGTAGTCCTCGGCATTCTCGCGCGCGTACACTCCCAGATAGACAGTCACCACGCGTGGATCGGCCCCCGCGTCGCAGTCCAGCACGCCCCATTTAGAGAACGGCCAGGGGCGCCACCATTCGGATAAATCCACTGCGCTAAACCGCGGCGTTGTCGGTCGCGATTCGATTTGTGCGTTCATAGGATGATCAACCCCCGTTTGTCGTAACTCGATTCCGCTTCGTCCAGATGCAAGGACGCCCGCCCAACCGCCATAATTAAGGCCACGATTCCATCGATACGTTTCTTGCTGGCCTTTTTGTCCGGCTTCCAATTCCCTGCCGGATCCGTTCTCACCGCCACGTTCGACGCCTGCCAATTCAGCACCGGGTTTCCGCCGTGATGAAACGTCTCGGCTTTGACAAGATCCATGAGCTGCTTGGTCGGTCCGGCCATCGATGCAAAGCCTTGACCGAAAGGAAATACCGTGAAGCCGTCGCCGGCGAGCTGCGTAGTGAGCTGCGTAGCGTTCCAGCGATCGATGGCAATCTCGGGAATCGGGCACTCTTCGCCGTCCGCGTTGATCTGCGCGCGAATGAAATCGTAATCAACGATGTCGCCCTCGGTGAGCGTGAGAAATCCCTGCTCGACCCATAGGTCGTACGGCACGTTGTCGGCTTCCTGTTTCTTGCGGATGTTTTCTTTAGGAAGCCAGAAACGCAGCGCCGCGAAGAAGTGAAAGACTCCGGTGCGCTCGTCGAGGACCGGCCACACGCGCGCGAACGAGGCCAGGTCCTCGACGCTCGAGAGATCGATGCCGCCGTAACACGGCTGGCCGGCCAGCGGCTTGAGCGGGAATCGCTCGCCGCACTTGTCCCACAAATCTTTCGGCATCCAGAGTTCCATTTGCCTTGTCCAGATGTTGAGGTGCAGCCGTTTGAATGTGTTTTGGTACGCAGGAACGTTTTGCGCCTTCTGGCTTTCGGCGCGGAGGTAGTCGAGCTTGACGCTGACGCCGAGATTAGGATTGACCTTCGCCCAGACTTTCTCGTCGGTGTACTCGTCTTTTTTTTCGTCGGCTCCGAAGATAATCGGCAGTAGTGTCGGGTCGTCGAAAATGCCGTCGCGCACCTTGAGCGCGTGGGAGTGGATTTCCCAACAGATGGATTCCAGGTCGTCGCCCACGCCGGCGGTTGTGGTCGCCCAGGTGATCGGCTGCCGGCGCGCCACCGTCGACGTGTGCAGGATGTCCCAGAGTTTGCGGTTCGGTTGTTCGTGCAGCTCGTCGAAAATAATTCCGTGCGCGTTGAGCCCTGATTTCCTTGGAGCTCCGGAGAGAACGCGATAGACCGCTCCGGAGGACTTGAAGTACATCGACCGCTTGAACAGCTCGATGCGCCGCGCGAGTACCGGCGACTGTCGGGCCATCGCACTAGCAATGTCGAAGATGATTCCGGCCTGGTCTTTCTCGGTCGCGGCCGAGAAAATTTTCGCGCCGGGTTCTCCGTCGGCGGTCGTGAGATAGAGGGCGACGCCGGCGCCGAGTGTTGACTTTCCGTTCTTGCGGGGGACTTCGATGTAGGCTGTGCGGTACTTCCGCATCCCATTGGCCACAAGCTTCCAACCAAACAAATCGCGAAGAATGCGGTGCTGCCACTGCTCAGGCTCGAGCGGCTTCCCTGCCCATTCGCCTTCGACGTGCGTGCAGTACAACCGGAAAAAATCGAGGACTTTCTCGGCTGCCAGCGGGTCGAAGAAATAAAGCGCAGGGTCATACCGGCCCAGGTCCTCGTCCGGTGCAAACCAGGCGTCGATTAGCGCGCGCGGGTGTCCGCGATACTGTTTGCGTTTCATTCATTTTTTCAGCGGCACCGGCACGAGTGAAGTTACCGGGTGAAACTCGAAACAGTTCGCAGCCGCGCCGCGGCCGCCGTGGCAGAAATCGAAAAAGCCCACGCCTTCGGCGGTGACCAATACCGGCTTTTTCAGCGGTCGGAATTTTGCAGCGGGTGGCGAGAATTGCTTATCGAACTGCGCGCGCAGGCCTGCGAACAGGTTTACGTACTGGAACGGGCCGCACGCCGGGTCGGGCATTTCCACGATCATGGTTTTTTTGGGGTCGGCGGGATCCCCGAGCACGATGTGATAGTCGCCGTCGGCTTCCAGCTTGTAGCCCACCACGTAGGCCCTGGTCCGATAGGTGTGCGTCTCTTCGGCGAAACGCTTCGTGGCTGTCTGGATTTGCTGGCGCGTCGGCGCCGGCCGGCTGCCGAGTTGTGCTATCGATCGGCCTTCAATGATTGGCTCGGCCAGGACTTTTGTAGCTTCGGAGTCGGCCAGGGTTTTCTTCGGCCACATTTCGACGCCGCATTTCTGGCGCGCTTGGGAGACTGTCGCCGACACCAGCAGCGCCAGTACGATGCCGAACAGTTTCATTGTCTTTGTCCTTCGGGGGAACTTACGTACGTAGTGGGTCAGCGGGGGAGGCGAATTTCAAACTTGCGCCGGTAATTGTGATTGCGCTGGCACAACAAGCGGGGGACTTTCTCGCG
>Ga0209117_1000669_pt1 | contig 13164 bp, 11 predicted proteins | sample BlaSpr_A8_OM2_M2_FD_187978 | JGI IMG/M metagenome (GOLD analysis project Ga0209117, IMG submission 187978) | Forest soil microbial communities from Thunder Bay, Ontario, Canada - Black Spruce, Ontario site 2_A8_OM2_M2 (SPAdes) (version 2) | ecosystem: Environmental > Terrestrial > Soil > Boreal...
GCTACCGAATCCGCAATGTAGCCACTTGCGCGAAGGCCTCCTTCGAGTTCTTGAAGAGACGAAAACACTCGCTCCTCCTCCGCCTAGGACCATGCCAATTCCGGTCCTGACCGTGAAGAAGCTAAGCCCAAATGAAATTTCGGTCAAATCCGCGGCAACAGTGAAGACTAGTGGCGGTATTTGTCCGACTCGCATTACGCCTTTTGACCGAAAAACAGGGTTGTTCTAAAAGAACGAAAGCAGGCACTCGGTTTTGTTCACGAGTAAGGATAAAGAAATGTACGAATCAGACCGGGTTGCGAGAATGTTCAGACGGGCCCACCGGTGGCCGCGTGGGATAAAAAGACATGCAAATCATAGAAACGCTAGAGAATCGCAAAGACGCTGTTAAGGTTTCCGAACTCGCAAGGCTCTTGAGCGTGACCCCGAAGCACATCTACAAGACACGGGCTGCGGGGCGGATTCCGGGTGCATTTCGGGTAAATCGCGCACTTAGATTCGACCCACAAATCCTGGCAGAGTGGTTGAAAGGAGAGCTCATGCCTGACGTGGTCGCAAGCCGCGGAAAACAGAAGAGAACCAGGTAGGAAAGGACCTCTCATCGCCCCTAATTGGCGCTGTAGTCCCAGATGCAAGGTTAAGTGGGTGAATAGATGGCGGCCTGGCAAAGGCATTGGAACGGGCGGCGATCAGCATCGGGAGCTGCTTTCGGAATTGCGGAAGTCCGAGGCCGAATCCCGAATAGAAGCACCACAAAACGCGTTGTCGCAGATTGCTCAATTGTAAGCCTTTTATATACAGTTGTTTAAAGAGTTACATAAACTAAATTTGCTCGCTAAACAAGATGTGTTTATTGTGCTATTCTAGTTTAGCGATGAGGGAATCCAACGACACGCTCTTAGTCAATTATCTCAGCACAATCGGCGGAGACTTGCCGTGGATTGAGGCCCTACCGGAGTTCGCTTCGAAACTCCCTCCATTCCTAAAACAGCGATATCGGATTTCTCGCGCCGATCTGTTTGGGCGAAAATACCTACTCGCCATTGAAGAGCCACGAGAAGGTGACCCGTCCCCGACGGAGTACGCCCGCGATGCTCGCACGATCAAAGAACGGCTTGCCGCAGACGTCATCCTCGTCTTATCGAATATTCCTGCCTATGTCAGAAACCGCCTGATACATCAAAACGTGCCATTCATAGTACCCGGCACGCAGATGTTTTTGCCGATGTTGATGATCGACCTGCGAGAGCATTTCCCAAAATCAAAAACCAAGTCCCAAGACGTTTTGTCCGCCGTTTCGCAGCTCGTAATTCTCTATCACCTCTCGCGGGAATCGCTCAGCGAGACGCCTTTAGGACAGATCGCCTCGCGTCTTCGATATTCGCCTATGGCGATCAGCAAGGCTCAAGACGAACTGCAGAATGCTGACCTGTGCGAAGTTCATCGCTCGGGCCGGACGCTTTCCTTGCACTTCGGTTTGAGGGGAAAAGATCTTTGGCAAAAAGCCGCACCCCTATTGTCGACTCCTGTGAAGCGGACACTGTGGTTCCGTTGGGGAAAACAAAATGTGCCTGCCGTGACTGCGGGAATGACAGCTCTCAGCAAATATTCAATGCTGGAAGACGATCCCCTCCCCACGTACGCAATGCGGGACAAGGATTTCGTCGCTGCGTTACAAAAAGGCGAGGTCTATGGCTGTGGTGGCCGCGAAGACGCGGAGGCACGGATGGAAACCTGGAAATATGATCCTTCGATCCTTGCCCGCTCCGGAATCGCTGATCCCCTGTCTCTCTACCTAAGTCTCCGGCATTCAGCCGATGAACGGGTGCAAAAGGAAATCGAGAAACTCATCCGCCAGACACTGCCATGATAATAGGTTTAGACAAATTCAAAGCACATTTTGCCCAGCACACAAAATCGTTCGTCTTGATCGGCGGCGTTGCTTGTCATGAGTGGCTTGCGACTCAGGGTCTGGAATTCCGCGCTACCAGAGATCTCGACATTGTGCTGATTGTCGAAGCTCTCGACCAGGGATTTATCGCCCGATTTTGGGAATTCGTCGACGCGGGGCAGTACGAAATCAGAGAGCGCGCTACAGGGAAGAGAGAACTTTATCGCTTCTCGAAGCCCAAGGATGACACGTATCCCACCATGCTTGAGCTATTCAGCAGACAACCGGGAAAAATCGACCTTTCCCAGGGACAACGCGTAATACCAGTCGAGATCGACGAAAACTCCGCCAGCCTTTCCGGCATTCTTCTAGACGACGACTACTATGCTTTGATTCTCGAACACCGTCGTGAGGATGACGGCTTGCCGTTTGTCACGCCCGAGGCTTTGATTCCGCTCAAGGCTCGCGCCTGGATCGATATGACAGAACGCCAAAGAAAAGGTGAAAAGATCGACTCCAAGGACATTCAAAAACATCGAACCGACGTCTTCCGACTGGGTGCGACACTATCCGGAGAATCCGGCAGTCATCTGGCGCAAAGAATCGAGCAGGACCTTAAGACGTTTCTGGCGGCATTTCCTGAAGAAAGTTCCGAGTGGCCTTCGATTCTGGGTTCGTTGAAAACGACCTTTGGAAATAGCAAGTTGAAGAGCGCGGATCTGATCGGGGCCATTCGGCAGTACTTCAGAATTGCCTGATGCCCATTTCCAGCAAAATGATTTTCCAGACGGTATCCGTCCGTGATGTGAAGCGCGATAAGGATTTTGGGCGACGACCGAGTTTCGGTCTTCATGGAATGCGCCGGAATGGGACAATTCCACGGTTTGCGAAAGCCAGCTGATATCCCTCTCTCAGCTGGCCATTCTTTTGCACCATGTGCGTGGCAAAATGGCAAAACAATTCAAGCACGGCTCGGCCGATCGATTTCCTGCGAGCTCTGTTTGAGCGCATGCGGAATTGCGAAACCGGCGAGTTCGCTATTGTCGAGTCGCTCTTGAACGTCCCGGCCACGAACGTATTTCAAATACACCATGGTGGACGCGAGGTCCTTGTGGCCGAGCCATTCCTGCAGTTTACGAATACTGCAGACATTGCCTTCCAGGTTGACGGTCGCAAATGTGTGCCGAAACTTGTGCAGGAACCAGTTGCTGCAATAAGGCCCCTCGGAGCAGCGGTTGCCGTGCCGCGATGCACAGGTTCCGCAGTTTAGGCCGGCCCGTTTGGCGATGTTTTTCAGCTTGCTTTCGAAATTCTTGTCAGGGCGCCCTGCCTCGGTGGGAAACACCAGATTGTAAGGGTTCGGTCCCTGCTGGCGGTTCTTGTAGTCTTTCAACGCTTCCAGCAATGCGGATGGCACTGGGATCTCTCTCTCCTCCTTGTTCTTTGGCTTGAACCCTAGCTGCGGCTTGGCCGTGACACGAACTGTGCCCCGCCGGAAATCGATGTCTCTCCAGGCTGTGAAGCGAACTTCTTTGTCGCGTTCACCGGTCAACAAGAAAAACAGGTAACGTGCCCTTTCATGCTCAAGGCATGCCGCAAACAGAGTCTTGAGTTCGTCCGCCTCGTATATTTTTCGAATGGCATCGACATATTCCGGCCAGTCACGCTTGTGCAAAAGGCCCTTGACCCCATTGAGTTTGAGGAACTGAACTACGATGTTGGCACGATTGTAGGCAGTACGGGCACAGCAGCCCGATTCGTATTGGCCACGGATAAACTGGAGCAGGTCCGCGCGCACGATGTGCTCGATGGAAGACTTCGCGCAACCTTTTCGAAAAGCATTCAGGGCATACTTGTAGGCCGCATACGTTTTGGGCTCGCGTTGCGGTGGCTTGATGTCGTCCAGATAGTGCTGAATCGCCAAATCAAGCGGAATTCCCTGAGTTACCGTTTCGCCGCGATTGAGGGCATCTGATCCAACCTCGAGTCCTGCTCTTGCCGCCGCCAGTGCAAGAGCCTTTCTGTTGGCAAGATCCGGAACGCGCGCGCGGTTGGGGATAGCTTCACGTTTGCGCTTGGGTCCCTCCCACCACTCTATGTAATAGGTTCCCTCGGAATGGATTTCGATAGAGCCGCCAATTCTGACCTTGTCTTTCAATCTGCCGTTCGGCTCTAGAACGGCGGGCATGAGCTTCCAGGCTCCATCGACCTTGATTTTTTTGAGAATGTTGACGCGAGGGGTTTGAGTGTTCGAGGCGTGCCGTTTCATGGATGCTGTTGTCTCCTGAGATCGCCTTTCGGTCAAATCCCACGGATTTCAGACACCAGAACAGACACCAAAGCACTTAAGCTATTCAAAACAAAAAGTCTGGCGGAGAGAGTGGGATTCGAACCCACGTTACCCTTTCGAGTAAACACGCTTTCCAAGCGTGCGCCTTCAGCCACTCGGCCATCTCTCCGGCGCCGTACGAAGCAGTTACGATGATTCTAGCAGTGCTGCGGACTGCCCGCGCACTACCGATCCCTCCCCTACGACTTCGCTCAGGGTCGGGAGGACAACGGAGAGGACTGGCAACTGTTGTTAGCTTTCCTCGGGATGGTGCAACTGCTGGGCCAGGTAGTTCTCGTAGGTCATCTCTTCAATCGCGTGCAGTTGCCCTTCCAGCCAATCGATGTGGTGTTCTTCATCGAGCAGGATCTTCTCCATCAGCTCGCGCGAACCGTTGTCGCCGGCAGCCACGCTGGCCTTGATCCCATCGTTCAGGCGTTTCACGGCCGCGTACTCAAGCTGCAAATCGTTCTCCAGTTGCTGCTTCAGGGTTTGTCCGATATTGATCTTGAAATAGTCAGTCATGTTGGGAGCGCCATCGAGCAGCAGAATGCGCTCCATCAATATTTCGGCATGCTGCATTTCTTCGATGGATTCCTTGCGAGTGTGCTTCGCCATCCGTTCATAGCCCCAGTTCTCGCACATCTCGGCGTGCAGGAAATACTGGTTGATGGCGGTGAGCTCGGCTTTCAGCACTTCGTTCAGAATGGCAATGACTTTTGCGTCGCCTTTCACAGTTTGCCTCTCTCGGGATGGGGCTGTTCTCAGTTCTCAGTTCTCAGTCCCATTTCTTCAGCTCCCGGTCTCATCGAAAACCTCACGGTTCTCACCGAGAACCGAGAACTGGGAACCGAGAACTAGCACAGGGAATTGTACTCGAAGAAAAGAATCAGGAGCGGGATCCCGAAGCAGCAGCGACGGCGTTAGGTGTTTCCGGCGCCGTCGGAGCGTGCCCGTTGGGTGGTTGGGCGGGTGGGGCGGGCTTTATCTGACCCACGCCCTCAACCACGCGGTGATTCAGGCAGTACAGCGCGAGTTCCAGACGATCGGCCACTCCCAGCTTGTCGTAGACTTTGCGGAGATAATTCTTGACCACCTGCTCGGTGGTGCCAACCTGTAGGGCAATCTCTTTGTTCTTCATCCCCTGCGTGACGCAGGAGACAATGAGGGACTCTTTGGGGGTGAGCGACACTTTGGGGCGCGACCCTGCCGGACGCAAACCTTGCGTGCGATAGGCGTGCATCACCCACGCGACCGCGCGGCTATCGAGCCAGGGTTCACCCTGGGCGACTTTGCGCAGGCATTCCACCAGCATTTCCGGCTCAATTTCGCGCGAAACGATGGCATGTGCGCCGCGACGGAACAAGTCGAGCGTCATCTCCTGGTCCGGCTCCTGCAACACGACGACGAAACGGCAGCTCGCACTTTGCCGGAGAAGATCGGAAACAGTGTCCACTGGATTCGGGGCCAGGGCCGCCTCGAAGATCACAATGTCAGCGGAAAATTTTTGAATGGCAGCAACGGTCTGATCGAGGCTCTCGGCCTGGCCGACAACCCGTATGTCATCCTCGAGGGCAAAGATCTTGCGCAGCCCGGCGCGGAAAATGGCCTGGGTATCGGCCACAATCACGCGGATCGTGCCTTTGCCGTCGTCCGGCTGAGAACCGTCGCCGGGTTCGATGCTAACCGAAGTGCTGCCCATCCGTCCTCTTTTCGCGCCCTACCGGCGCGGCCGAACTTGCGCGGTCGAACTGCGCAAACTACCTACGCTCAAAACGGTACTCGTCAATAACCACGCCGACTCCACGCCGGCCACCATCTTCAAAACTGCGCACCACTCGTCCGCGACAATCCACCTGCACGTCGGCTTCTGCGCCGACGACATCGGCGGGAAGAGAAAGCGTAAAATCGACAGCCGAACCTACGGGCACATCGGCATCCATGCGGAACAGGACGCCGTTAGCGGAAATGTTCTCGGTCTCGACCGTCTTTCCCGTGACTCCAGACCCCGTGACTCCAGTCTGGTTGACTGCCGACTTCAATGCCACCGGCAGTTTGATGGGAAAGCGCGGGGCGCCTTGCACGTCCGCATAACCCCTTCGATTCTTGCTGACTTCAGCAGCGGTTCCCTTGGCGGTTTCAGACACGTTTGCGACGACCTTTCCTTCCGGTTCGTGCCGTGCACCACTCCGAGTGAGCATGTGCACATTTCAGGGCGAGATTACACCCCGGCATCGGCCATGCAAAGTTACGTAGGTCATGGAACAATTGCGGCGAAGTGCCACTGGTACAGGGACTTAGGAGCGTAGCGAAGACGCTGTGTGGGCCGCCACAGACAAGAACGGCACCTGGCAATTAGCATTTAGCACTTGGCCTTCCCGGCTTGCACCTGGAGGCACCGATGAAGGATTTCCATGATTTGCATGTATGGAGCGATCACACAAGCTCACACTTGCGGTTTATGACGCAACTCTGAAGTTTCCGCGGGAAGAGCTTTATGGCCTCACAAGTCAGATTCGGCGATGCGTGGTTTCGGTCGGCGCAAATATTGCCGAAGGTTGCGGAAAGATTGGGAATAACGAGTTTCAACGCTTTCTTCAGATAGCGGCCGGTTCGGCCAGTGAACTCGCCTACGAGTTGCTGCTCGCCAAGGACCTGGGCTACCTCACACAGTCGGATCACTCGAAAATTGCGGATGAACTCACGCAGATCCGAAAGATGTTAAGCAGTCTGCTGCTGTGTCAAAACTTTGTTGCCTCAGTAAAGTTAAACTCCCGCACCTTCATCGCCGGCACCACCATATCGAACGATTCCTCTCCGCTGGCGCGAACCGGGGCGCCCATCGCCTCGACATTCGATAGCATCGAGATCAGGCTTTGGTTAAAGCGGAAATTGCGCAGACCACACTGGATCTTTCCGTTCTCAACCAGGAACGTCCCGTCGCGGGTCATGCCGGTCACGATCTTCTCGTAGGGATCAACTTCACGGATGTACCACAGCCGCGTGACTAGCGCGCCGCGCTCGGTCGAAGCGATCATTTGCTCGATGCTCTGCGGCTTTTCTGGCGCGCCGAAAACCTTTTCTGGTACACCGAAAACAATGTTCAGCGGCATCTCGCCCATCTCGTTCGGCAAGGGAAATCCGTGCCCGGTGGGTTCGATGGGGCCGACCTTGCTCGCATATTCCGAATTCTTCATCTTCTGTGCCGTAGCGCGCGCATACACCACGCGCTTGACCACGCCGTTCTCGACTAATTGCACGCGCTGGCGCCGCATGCCCTCGCCATCGAAGGGTGAACCCGCCTGCAGCGGATGCTGGGCGTCATCGCAGATGTTGATGTTCTCCCCAAACAGTTTGGTGCCGATGCGGTCGTTTAGAAACGAGCGTTGGTCGAGAATCGCCACACCGCTGTAGTCCCAAAACATGAAGCCGACGATGTCGAGCACGGCGGCCGGTTCAAGAATGACAGTGTATTTCCCCGGCGCAATCTCTCTCGGATGGGCCGACTCGACGGCCTTTTGCGCCGCCGTCTCCGCCAGCCACCGAGGATCAAGGTTTCGCACATCGGGCGAATTCAGCTTCTGCCAGCCGGAAGAATCGTCGGCCAGCATGGTGATGGAAATCTCCGCCAACGTCTGGTGATGCCAATTCGCCAAGCCGCGCGAGTTGAAGATTCCTTCGCGGGATTCCGAGTTCGAGTAGATGCCCGCCGTCGTCAGCTTGTGTTTGCCGGCAATGGACACGACGCTCTTAACCACATCGGCGCGATCGGCTGGAGTAATCGCGGCCGTCTGCTCGAAGAACCTGGAGGGTGGAGCGACGGGCGCCTCGCGAGCCTGCCCTGAGCGAAGTCGAAGGGTCCTTCCACTGGCCTCAAGGGCGTCCGGCATCGGCAGCAAGTCTGGATCCCGCGCCTGCACCCTCGCGAGATTCTCCGAAGCCGCCACTGCCCGCTGCAAACTCTCGTCGTCAAACTGATTGGCGGTGGCGCGCGCCGTCCGGCCGGCAAAATTTGTGCGGATCGAAACGATGGAGTTCTCTTCCTCCACATTCTGATGAATGGTGTTGTTGGCGAAGCGGGTCAGGGCGAAGCGGGAGGCGGTGAATATGGCTTCGACCTCGTCGGCGGACGAAAAACGGCGGATGCGGTCGAAGATGTCGGCGGCTTGCTCTTTGGTCAGCATTGATGAAAATTGGTAATTGGGTAATTTGTAATTTGGTAATTTGAAACCGACTCTCCTTGCCCCTTGATTTTCGGTTTTTTGAATTGCCAAATTACCCGATTACGAAATTACAAATTTGCCGTCAACTTCCCTGGTACGCCGAACCGACGCGAATATTCCGAAACCGCGCCGGGCTCGCGCCGTGTCCGGTGCCCACGACCTGCTGCGGCTGGCCTTTGCCGCAGTTGGGAGTTCCCCACAGCGTCCACTCATCGCGCGAGCAGATGGCGTCCATCGAATTCCAAAACTCCGTCGTGATCCCGGAGTACGAGGGATTTTTCAGCATCCTCACCCGCTTACCGTTCTTGATCTCCCATGCAATCTCGCATCCGAACTGAAAGTTATAACGCTTATCGTCAATCGACCAGGACTTGTTAGTCTCCATGTAAATGCCATCGTCGGTCGCGGAAACGAGCTGTTCCAAACTGAGCGGCTTCTCTCCGGGCAGAATGCTGACGTTGGTCATGCGAATCATGGGCAGGCGGTTCCAACCTTCGGCGCGCAGCGTTCCGCCCGATCGCGCCGCGCCGATGGTGTGGGCCGTTTCGCGCGAACTCAGATATCCCGTAAAGCGTCCATTCGTGATAATGGGTGTCGACTGCGCGGCCACACCTTCGTCGTCAAAGGCGAAGGTCCCGAGGCCCGGGCCGTGTTCCTGGCGAGCGTCGGCCACAACGTTGACCAGATCGCTGCCGTAGCGCAGATTTCCCAGTTTCTCGAGAGTGAGAAATGAGGTGCCTGCAAAGTTTGCTTCCATGCCGAGCACACGATCAAGTTCAATCGGATGCCCGATGGACTCGTGAATCTGCAACCCTAGTTGCGATCCATCCAGAATAATTGTGGCTGTACCCTCCGGGCATTGCTCGGCCTGGTGCAACGCGACGGCTTCTTCGGCCACGCGCCGGGCATTCTCCACCAATTTCATTTCCTGGATCTGTTCGTAGCCTCGGTTCTGCCATTGGCCGCCGAACGAGTTCGGATAGGACCGCTTCTGAATCTCGGAACCGGCAAACGCATACGCCGTATAGCCTGCGCCGGTCGAATATTTTGTCTGATGGATGTCAGAGCCCTCGGAAGAAAGAAACCACGACTCTTCGCGCTGGAAGTTCATGCCGGTTTCGGCCAGCGTGACGCCGGCAACGGCGCGAATCTCGGCGTCAACCTTCAGCAATAGATCGAGATTCTGCTCGACCGGCGTGGTGAAGGGATCGACCTTGTGGGGTGTCGTCCATTCCGCCACCGCCGCAGGTTCGGGAGCCAGTCGAACATCTTCGCGCTTCACACGCGCCGAGGCTTTCGCAATTTCGACCGCCCGCGCGGCCGCCGCTTCCACCGACGCGCGGCTCAAATCCGCAGATGCGGCAAACCCCCACGCACCGTCCGCGATTACGCGCACGCCGATGCCGAGCGAATCGGATTCCGAGGCATGACCCACCCGTCCGTTCTTGGTGGTCAGCGAGCGGTTGCGGATCGACACCACGCGCGCGTCGGCATAAGTCACTCCGCGCAGGGACGCGGCGTCCAGAGCCTGGTGGGCTGCAGTCTTCATTTCAGATTTAACGTATCACGAGCCTCGATTCGTATCGGCTCTTAGATCTTAGCTCTTAGCTCGAGAACTGCGAGCCACTGAAAAAGCGAACATCAGTGCATGCCGGGCGCGGCAACCGCCAGCGGAGCCCTCTTGCGCGCAACATCGACCAGGAAGCGGCCACCCTGCAGACGGTCTTCATTCGTGTTCGTCCCGTCTTCGCCGCCGGGATCGGTCCACAGGCTGCCGACTTCCACTTTGCTCGACCCTGCCGCCATCTTGGTGGGCTGGCGCCGCTGCTTATCGACGTAAGCCTTAATCACCTGGGTCGCCAAACGCGCAGCCAGCTTCCCGTGCTCGCCGCCTTCGAAGAGCACACACACAATGACGTCCGGATTACGCCGGGGCGTGAATCCCACAAACCACCCGTTCTGCGCGAAATCTTCTTTGTTCTGATGCTTCGCCCGCGTGGCGAGCGAAACAATCTGCGCCGACCCGGTCTTGCCGGCGATGTCGATTCCCGGAATGTGCGCTGAGGGAGCCGTGCCTTCCGGCAACAGAACCCGGCCCAACGCATCGGTGATCGTGTTCCATCCCGTCGGGTCAATCGGAATGTTTTTTACTTCCGTATAGTGCGTCGTCTCAACGAACCCCGGCGGCAGGTTTGTCGGATTGATCACGTGCGGGACCACCATGCGGCCATCCATCGAGATGGCGCCGACTGCGCGCATCAGTTGCACGGGAGTGATCGCCACCGCGCCCTGGCCGATGCCCACCGAAATCGTTTCCCCGGCAAACCACTTCTGCTTGAAATTGCGGATCTTCCATTCTTCCGAGGGCATCACGCCGCTGACTTCGTTGGGCAGGTCGATACCAGTCTTCTGCCCCAATCCAAAGGCGGTCGCGTATTTTGCGATGCGATCGATGCCGAGCTTTTCCGCCAACGTATAGAAGAAGACATCGCAGGACTGGTAGATCGCTTTCGTGATCTCGACCTCGCCGTGGCCGGTTTTCACCCAGCACCCGAAGCGCCGGCCATAGAACGTGGCGCCCCCGTTGCAGTGCACGTGGAGGGTCTGGGCAATTCCTTCCTGCCACCCAGCGGTCGCCATGATGACTTTGAACGTCGAGCCGGGCGCGAGTTGGGCCTGAATCGCTTTGTTCAGCAGCGGCTTGTCGGGATCGTTGATGAGCTTGTTCCACTCGTCCCGTGAAATCTTCATCCTGAAATCGTTGGGATCGAAAGTCGGCCGGCTCACCATGGCCAGGATTTCGCCGGTGTGCGGATCCATGGCCACGATCGCGCCGTTCTTCCCTTCGATTGCCTGTTCCGCCGCGATCTGCAAATCCAGGTCCAGGGTCAACTTCAGCTGCTTGCCGGGCTCGGCCGGAGTTTCATCCAGCCGGCTCATTTCCCGCCCACGGCTATTCACGATCGCGCGCCGCGATCCGTTCTTGCCCATCAGGATGTTGTTGTACTGCTTCTCGACTCCACTCACGCCAACCACGTCGCCCGGGGTATAGAGTTCGAATTGCGGCTGGTTGAGCATGTCCTCACTAACTTCGCCCACGTAGCCGATCAGGTGCGCCATGAAACCGCTGCGCGGGTACAGCCGCCGGTGCGCCATGATCGTTTCCAGTTCTGGAAGCTCGTTCTTGTGCGCCTCGATAAACGACAGCTCGTCGGGTGTGATGTCTTCCTTCAAGAAAATCGGCTGGTACTGCGGCATCGACGAGAAGCGCCGGATGCGCTGCCGCATTTCGTCGGCGTTCAAGTGCAGCCCCTTGGCGATGGCGTCCGCGTCCGCGTTCAGATCTCGCGCAGAATCGCGCAGCAGGAGCGCGGAAAACGACGGATAGTTATCGACAATGATGCGCCCTTCGCGATCCAGGATTTTGCCGCGCGGCGCTAGAATCGGCACGCTGCGGATACGATTCTGCTCCGCCAGTTGTGCGTACTTGCCGCTTTGCATCACCTGCAGCCGCCACAGCCCGTATGCCAAAAGTAGAAAAATGAACAGTACGATGTACTGCACCACGGTAAGCCGGAGCGCGGAAACTTTTTCTTCGCGGCCGAACATCAATCCTCGGTTCCTGCCAGCAGGCAAGGCGCCCCAGCCGGAATCGAAATCGGCGATTGCGATGGGCCTGGAAACCTACTGGAAAAGTTAACTGTATTCTAACCTGCGGGCCATGTTGCCCGAAATATTGAACCGGAAACGAAAGTTTTCGACTCGAATGGTAGTTCGAGTAGAATTGGGGCAAGCGCCTCAAGCCATATCAAGCCAAACCGGCGGGTCATGTACAACCGGGGATTGAACTTGGCACCCCTTCGGGCAACAATACCGGCAGGCCTTACGTCTAACTTACTTCCGGCTAAGGAATTGAATGCGAATTCGCAGTTTCATCATCGCTTACGCGTTCGTGCTCGCCATTCTGCTGTTCGCGGACCGGCGCCCCGGTTCCCCGCGGCAGGATCGCTATTCGCACGTGGTGGACCTGACCGATGGGCAAAACGCGACGGCGCCGCTTGCCACGGCCCCGGAATCCAGAACCCGCATCATTGCTCCCGCTGCGCTCATTCCCGGAACTTGGGCCGCCGGGCAGATCCCGCCGGAGCGCCTCGTGGCCCCGCTGGTCGTGATGGATTTGAACGCAGCGCTCGAGGGCAGCCCGCAGATTTCTCTTGACGATATCGCCGCGTGGGAATCGCACCACGGCATGATTCCGCAAGGCGCAGTCGTCGCCATCCGCCGCGCGGGCGCGCGCGATGATCTGTCCACAACGCCGCTAACGCCGCTTCCGATCGCCCGAGACGCGGCGCAGTTCCTTATCGACGCTCGCTACACCATAGGCTTTGCCTTTGACGTCGATACGCCCGTGGACTTCGCCTCCGACCGCACGCTGGCGCGCCAACTCGCCCTCCATGGAAACTATGTGGTGGAAGGAACCGCGCGCTTCACCTCGCTGCCTGCGACCGGCTCGCTCATCATTGTGGCCCCGGCAAAAAACAAAAAACCTGGCGAGGCCCCTGTCCGCATCCTCGCCATGGTGCGGTAGTCGCCCGGTCGTTGATCGTTGACCTCTGACCGCTGGTCGCCAGTCGGTCGTCGTTTTTTCTGCACCACACTTCACTCCGAAATCATCTAGGCATACGGAGGAAAGTTCATGTCTGACCCGCGCTATCCGATCG
>Ga0209117_1000670_pt1 | contig 13155 bp, 11 predicted proteins | sample BlaSpr_A8_OM2_M2_FD_187978 | JGI IMG/M metagenome (GOLD analysis project Ga0209117, IMG submission 187978) | Forest soil microbial communities from Thunder Bay, Ontario, Canada - Black Spruce, Ontario site 2_A8_OM2_M2 (SPAdes) (version 2) | ecosystem: Environmental > Terrestrial > Soil > Boreal...
ACGACGATCCGGGTTGCGTGAGCCTCAGGATGGGGACCTGCACTCTGTCTCTCACCAGTGCGACGCCAGAACTGCAAAAAAGCGACGATGACAACCGCCATGCCCAACACGGTCACGAGGGACCTGAGCTGGCGCCGACCTCGGGAGGCGGTGCGAAGCTCGGGCGAGCGCTCGGGCTCCGAAGGGGCTACAGGGGATGCCGCCCGCGTGGCTTCCTCGGCTCCGGCCACGGGATCGACTGCTACCACCGGCGCCAGCAGTCGGTATCCTCGCTTCGGGATCGTTTCGATGTAATGAGGCCGCCTGGCGTTGTCGCCCAATGCCTTGCGGAGACTGTGGACTCCCTGAGAGAGGACCCCCTCCTCGACGAAGCTGCCGCCCCACACAGCTTCGAGCAGCTCCTCCTTGGGTACGACCCTCCCTCTTTGGGCCGCCAGGTAGACGAGTACGTCCATGACCCGGGGCTCCAGCCGGATCGAACGTCCCGCCGTGCTGAGAGACCCGTCGGCTTGTCGTACCAACCAATCGCCCAGCAGGAACTCGCCTAGATCAGGAACGCGCGTCTCTGCCTCCTCATGGCCTCGGAACCCCAGCGTGCCAGGTATCCAGGGGTGCCGTTCATTCTAGCCCCCACCATGTTTTCCTGAGGATTTCCAGAGCCTTTCCAAAAGACTGGGAGGCCGCCTGCGGGCGAGACTGGTCTCGTCATCGGGCCGCGGCACTGCGCTGCGTTCCCACTCTCTCGGAGGATTGAGATGACCGCTCAGCCTGACGCCGCCTCCCCACTTCCGCAAGACCAGGGACATCGTCGCGGTTCCAGGCGCAGAGTCCGGTCCCGCCCTGAGCCAACCAGGATCCGCCTCACCCCTCATCCCGGCCCGACGTCACGGGACGAGACTCTGGCCGCGCGTGGAAAGGCGCTTCTCGAAGCTCACTTCGACCTGATCAGCCAGAGACTCCTGTACCTGAGTCGGCGCAGTGGTCTGCCCAGTCACGAGGGCGAGGAGTTCTGCTCCTGGGCGCTCTACAAGCTCATCGAAGATGACTACCGAGCGCTTGCGAGTTGGCAAGGCCGAAGCTCTTTCTCGACCTACCTGACCGTCGTTCTCGCCAACCTTCTGCGGGACTACCGGACCAGACTCTGGGGAAAGTGGCGTCCCTCGTCGACCGCTCGCCGTGAGGGACGCGAGGCCATGTTGCTCGAGCGGCTCCTGGTCCGCGACCACCTCTCCTTCGAGGAGGCGGTCCACCGGCTGAGAGTCGAGCACGGGGTTTCCCTTGAAGGCGAGGAGTTGGAACGGATCGCAACCTGTTTTCCACAGCGGGTCGCGCGCCGCCGGGTCGGCGAGGACACCCTGTCGCGGATACCGACGGACGGCCAGGTCGAAGCCCGAGTTCAGGCCGGTGAACGCGCTCAGACCAGCGCTCAGATACGCCCGGTCCTGAGCGGAATCCTGCGATCTCTCCCACCGGAGGACAAGCTGCTGCTCGAGCTTCATTACAGAGACAACCTTACCATTGCATCTATAGCTATTCTATTGAAAAGACGCCAACGGGATCTGTACCTGGTGCGCGACCGCTGCCTTCGGAGCCTTCGCAAGGCCCTACAGCAAGCCGGCGTGAGTGCCGACCGGGTCCGAGAGTTGATCGGGAGGCAGCCTTAGACTTGAAGCTTGGTAGGCGACGAAGAACTCGAAGATGTCGTCAGGATGAGCGAGCGAGTGGGCGCTGACCACCGCGATGACGTGAAACGGGATGCAGTGGGCTTGCAGCGTCGTGCTACTGCATCGCCTCCATCGGCGACAGGCGGGAGGCGCGGATCGCCGGGTAGAGGCCGAAGCAGACGGCCAGCAGCAGGGCGGTCGCCCAGGCGGTGGCGAGGCCCAGGGGATTCACCACCAGGCCGTACGGGAACTTGTCGGCCAGGGCGCGGCAGAGAGCGCTGCCGGCGAGCGTGCCGGCAAAGGCGCCGAGGGCGGCGAGGACCAGGGCTTCGAGCAGGAACTGGGTGAAGATCTGTGGGTCGGTGGCGCCCATCGCCTTGCGCAGGCCGATCTCGTAGCGGCGGTCGGCGAGCGAGATCAGCATCACCGAGAGCACCCCGACCCCGCCCACCAGCAGCACCGTGCCGGCGAGACTGAAGAGCACCACCCGCCAGCCGTGCAGCTGCTGGAGGAAATTCTGATAGGAGCGCGCCGCCTCGGCGTCGAGGTTGACGATCTCCACGTCCTCGATGCCGTGGTGGGCCTGCTTGGCGCGGCCGATGAGCAGCGCCGAGACCTCGTCGAGGTCACGCTTGCCGCGCAGCTTGACTCCGAGCTTCGCCAGGCGATGGTCGGGATCCATGCGGTCCATGTAGGTGGTCAGCGGGATGAGCAAGCCGTTGGCGTCCATGTAGTTGTCTTCGCTGAAGATCTGCTCGGGGGCCTGCACGCCGACCAGGCGCAGGCTGACGCCGGAGGCCACCACGTCGCGACCCACCGGGTCGGCGCCGCCGAACAGCTTGGATGCCAGGGTGGCGCCGGCCACCGCCACCGTCGAATGGCGCCGCACGTCGTCCTCGGTCAGCCCGCGGCCGAGGCCGATCGGCCGGTTCATCAGCCGCGCGTAATCGGCATCGACGCCGGTGACGAAGACCTTCTCGCTGCCGCCGGCGATGCGCACCGGCACGCTCATGTAGGCGCGGGGGACGAAGCCGGCGATCCCCAGGAACGGCGCGGTCAGGCGTGGCAGGTCCGCGTAGCGCAGCCCCGGGCTCATCGCGAAGCGCTTCTGATCCTCGGTGGTCTTGGGGTCCTTGGGGGACAGCATCACGGTGCCGTCCCAGCTCATGCCGGCAAAGCCGGTCGTGACCTTGTCCATGATGCCGTCGAGCACCGAGGTCATCACCACCAGCGCGAAGACGCCCAGGGTCAGCAGGTTGAGCGTCAGCAGCGAGCGCAGCTTGTGCGCCCAGAGCTCGATCAGGCCGCCCGTCACCACCTCCACCACCAGGTTGAGCTGGGCGATCGCGCCGCGGCGCGCCGGGCGCAGGCGGACGCCGGCCGGTGCCGCGCCCCTCGAAGCCGGAGCCGCCGGCGCCGCCCGAAGGACCGCCGGCTCACTCATAGCGCAGCGCCTCCATCGGCGAGAGGCGACTCGCCTTCCACGCCGGGTAGAGGGCGAACACGAAGCCGAAAGCGCCGGCCAGCGCCGCCGCCCAGCCGAAGCTCGCCACCGAGATGGAGAGCGGCACGCCGATCGAAGCGGTGATTATCTTCGAGAAGACGACCCCGACCACCAGCCCGAGGCAGGTGCCGAACAGGGTCATCAGCAGGGCCTCGGTCATGAACCCCTTGAAGATCTCGCCGCCCGAGGCGCCGATGGCCATCTTGACGCCCACCTCGCGCACCCGGTCCTTGAGCGAGGCCATCTGGATGTTGACGTTGACCATGCCGCCGCCGAGCAGGGCGAGGATGCCGGAGAGCAGGAAGACGAGGTCGTACACGTCGTTCTGGCTCAGCATGCGCTTGACCCGCGCCGCCACGTCGTCGAGGCGGAAGTCGCGTTGCTGGCGGTGGCTCGCCTTGAGCAGCGACTCGAGCGAGCGGGAGAACAGCGCCATCGCGTCGAGGTCGGGGATGCGGAAGGTCACCCGGTCGAGGCGGCGGTAGGCGTCGCCCTCCATGCGCCGTGTCACCAGGGTCGCCGGCACCGCCACCAGGCGGTTGCGCCAGGCGAACAGGTTGCGCTGGCCCTCGTGGAAGCGGAAGACCTTCTCGCGCAGCACGCCGACGACGGTCACCGGCACGTCGCCGACGCGCAGCGGGCGGCCGACGATCTCGCCGGTCGGAAAGAGGTCGGCGGCGGCCTCGCTGCCGATGACCGCCACCGGCGCGGCGGTCTCCATGTCGTGGAGCGAGAAACGGCGCCCCTGCTCGACGTCGTAGCCGTTGAGCGCCAGGTAGTCGCCGCCGATGCCGGTCACCTGCCGCTCCTGGTCGGCGAGTTGCGAGCGCACCCGGGCCCGCAGCAGCTTCTGCTCGCTCACCCCGCCGACGCGCTTGGCGTCGAGCGCGCGGCCGCGGTCGGAGTCGGCGGCCCGCAGCCCCAGATTTGCCGTCTGCAGGGCGGTCGGCGCGCCGTCGTCCATCACCTCGGAGGGCAGCACGTTGAGCTTGTCGAGGCCGCCCAGACGCACGAAGAGATGGCTGGCCTGCCGGCGCTGGCTGTCGGAGATCGAGAACCCGCCCACCACCGAGGCGACGCCCAGGATGACGCCCAGGGTCTGCAGCACCGCCCGCGGCAGGTTCTCGCGCAACTCGGTCCAGGCGCTGCCGAAGCGCTCGGCCCAGGCGCCGGTCGTCCCGCGGCCGGTCGTCCCTTGGCCGGTCGTCCCGCCGTCGGTCACGCCGCCTCCTCGCGGAGGTCGCGGACGAGGCCGTCGTGGATCTCGACCTGGCGCTCGGCCAGCGCCGCCACCGTCGGATCGTGGGTGACCAGCAGCACCGTGTTGCCGAGGGCGTGGAGCTCCCGGAACAGTGCCAGCACCTCCTGGCCGGTGTGCGAGTCGAGGGCGCCGGTGGGCTCGTCGGCGAGCAGCAGCGCCGGGCGGTTGGCCAGGGCGCGCGCCACCGCCACGCGCTGGCGCTGGCCTCCCGAGAGCTGCGCCGGGAGCGCCTCGGCCTTCTCGGCGATGCCGACCTGCTCGAGCAGCTCGAAGGCACGGCGCCGCCGCTCGCGCTTACCGACGCCCGCATAGAGCATGGGCAGCTCGACGTTGCGGCGCACCGACGCCCTGGGCAGCAGGTTGTAGCTCTGGAAGACGAAACCGATCTTCTCGTTGCGCACCCGCGCCAGCTCGCCGCCGGAGAGGTCGTGGACCCAGCGGCCGGCCAGCGCGTAGGTGCCGCCGGTCGGCGAGTCGAGGCAGCCGAGAATCGCCATCAGCGTCGACTTACCCGAGCCGGAAGGGCCGACCAGCGCCACGAATTCCCCCTCCTCGACCGTCAGGTCGATGCCGCGCAGGGCGTGCACGGCGTTGCCGTTGCTGCCGAAGATCTTGGTGAGCTGGCAGGTCTCGATGATGGCGGACATGATCAGTTGTTTTCGTCGTCCTTCTCGACCTTCTTGCGCGTCGGGTCTTCCAGGCAGACCTGCTCTCCCTGCCGCAGGGACCGCTGGACCGCGAGCACTTCGACGCGCTCGAGGGTGGCGATGCCGGCGGTCACCGGCACCGTCTCGAAGTAGTCCCGCCAGTGGTCCGACAGCCAGACGAACTTGTTGCGCCCGGCCAGGCCGTCCCGCGCCTTGCCGATCGCGCTGGTGGACAAGCCGGCCTTCAGGCGGTAGGCCACGGTGCGGCCATCGCGGCGTTGCAGCGCCTCGAGCGGAATCGACAGCGTGGCGGGACGGCGCTCGCCGAGGATCTCGACGTTGGCGCTCATGCCGGTGCGGAAAGCGTCCTCGAGCGCGTCGATCGCGACCTCGACCTCGAACACCTTGATCTTGTCCTGCAGCTTGGCGGCGGGCGCCACGAAGCGCACCCTGCCGGCGAACGTCTTCTGCGGATAGGCGTCGAGCGTGATGCGCACCGGCTGGCCGACCATGACCTTGGCGATGTCGACCTCGTTGAGCTTGACCCGGATGATCATCGACTTGAGGTCGGCGACGGTGAACAGCACCGTGCCCTCGCTGAACGAGGAGACGCCGGAGGTCACGGTCTGGCCGAGCTGGATGCCCTTGGTGATCACCACGCCGGCCATCGGCGAAGTGACGCGGGCCTTCTGGGTCGAGGCGTCGCCGGAGATCGGGATGCCGCGGTCCTCGACGATCTGGTAGCGGCTCCTGGCGGAGTGCAGGTCGGCGGCGGCGAGGTCGCGCCCGGTGACGTAGGGGCGCAGCGCGTCGCGCGGGATCAGGCCGTTGTCGAACAGCGCCTGCTGCACCAGCAGGGAACGCTCGGCGTCGTGCAGCTTCACCTGCGCCTGCGCCACCGCTCCCTGGACGTCCGACAGCGTCTGCGCCTGGTTCACGTCGGGCTCCACCTCGGCAAGGACCTGTCCGACCTTGACGGCGTCGCCCTCGCGCACCCGGATCGCGGTGACGCGGCCGGAGACCGCCGACTTGACGTCGACCTTGTCCACCGGATCGACCGCGCCGACTTCGCGCACGCTGACCTGCAGGTCTTCGGTCTGCACCTTGCCCAAGCGGAACGGCAGCTCATCGCCGCCCGGCTTGGAAGACCTGGTGCTGCGCACCGCGGCGATCACTCCGCCCGCTCCGAGCACCAGTGCCAGGATGCCGAATATCCATCGTTTCCTCATGATTCTCTCCTGATCGAAGCGCCGCGTCGCGTTGCCGATCACCGGACCCTCGCTGGTTGGACGGGCGCCGGCCAGGATTTCCCGGGCCTGCCCTCTCTACGGCGTGGGGGTATGGCTTGTTTCAGCCGTCCCCGCCCGGCCGGCCGCCGCCAACGGGAGGGGAACGGCACTTCAGCTGCAACCAAAGCGCTTGACCTCAGCGGCAGCGCTTCGTAGTCTGGCCGGGCCGCGATGACGGTGTGCCGCGAACGCCGCCTCCGGAGCGTCATGCCCCAGGTCTGCAAGCCAGCGCAAGATCCTCTCGCCGTGGTGCGCGCATCACTCGTGCGGCACTACTTCACCGACGGCGCGTATCTTCGTTCCGAGATCGGCCGGAAGGACCTCGCGAACCATCTCGATGGGCGCCTGCAGCACAATCGGGACTGCGTCGTCCCCTGGCTGGATAGCGTCCATCCGCTGACCGGCGCGCGGGTGCTCGAGATCGGTTGCGGCACCGGCGCGTCGACCCTGGCGCTGGCGGAGCACGGCGCCGAGGTGACGGCGATCGACATTCTCTCGAGCTCGATCCGCGTCGCTCGCGACCGCTGCCGGGCCTACGGCTACCGGCCGCGACTGCTCGTCGCCAATGCCGCCGATCTGAGGCGCAGCTTTCCTGGACGGCCTTTCGACCTCATCGTCTTCTACGCGTCGCTCGAGCACATGACGCACGAGGAGCGGCGCGCCGCGATGCGCGACAGTTGGGACATGCTCGATCCCGGGTCACACTGGGTGGTCATCGAGACGCCCAACCGCCTCTGGCACTTCGACAATCACACCGCGCTGCTGCCCTTCTTTCATTGGCTGCCGGATCGCGTCGCCTTTGAATATGCGCGGTTCAGCGAGCGCGCCTACTTCCATGAGATCTATCGCGAGCACACGCCGGAGAGAGAGCTGCATTTTCTGCGGCGCGGGCGCGGCGTGAGCTTTCACGAGCTCGAGCTGTTCATGGCGCCGCGCCAGCAGCTCGAGATCGTGAGCTGTCTCCATACCTGGCTGCGGCAGCGCGATCCGGCGGAGCGCCAGCGCTGGGACGACGCTGGCCACTCCGCCTATGTCGACCTGCTCCACCGTGCCTGCCCGGACCTGCACGACGCCTTCCTGCAACCGGCCCTGGACCTGGCGATCCGCAAGGGTCCCTAAGGATCTGCCGATACCTCGGCGTTCTGAGGCCGGTTGGCGGGGAGGAGGGGACGCCGAATGGCCGTCCAGCTTCACCTGCTCGACCCGCGCGGTGCCCACCGCCGTCCGAACACCCGGAATCAAGGATTCTGCCAGAGGAGGCCGTAGTGGGCGGCGAGGAGGATGCGCTCGTAGCTCACCAGGTAGAGGTGCAGCGCGTCGGCCTCCCCGGCTTCCCGCCAGAGGTAGACCCGGTCCAACCCCGCGTGGTGGTTGTCGACGTTGTTCCCCTTGGCGTCTAGCAGCAAGAGGTAGGACGGCCGCTCTGCCGCGAACTCGCGGGCGCGTTCCTCGGCCGAAGCGTAGATGTCCGGCGTGCCGATACCAAAGGTCAGGCGCAGCGCGTCGCCGTCGTCGGCGGGCTTGCCACCCCTGGCGGCGAGGCCGGCCAGCCGGTCGTCGGCGAGCAGCAGGCGATAGCCGTTGGCGAAGCGGATCTCGACCTCCGTGAAGGGGTCGGCGAACTTCGCGCTCTTGACCCGGCGCCAGTACGCCTCCGACGGGCTCGCCAGCCAGCTGAGATCGAAGCGTACCGGGTCGGCAGGATCGTAGAAACCGGGCTCGCTGAACTTCGCCGTCACCACCGGCTGGCGGTCCCGAGCCGACCAGTCGCCGTAGGTGCGCGCCTCCGCCGACAACACGAGCTTGGCCTTGCGTGCCTGCTCGGAGAAGCGGTCGACGGGCTCGCCGGCGTGGGTGCCGATCGTCGGGACGCGCACCTCTGCCGCGACCGACCGCAAGGCCGAGAGCGGGACGGGGATGCCGTCGAGCAGGGGATAGGCAGTGAGGGCGGCTGCGTGGGCTGCGAAGGGCGTACCATTGATCTCCTCGAACAACTTGGCGTACTCCCCCTCCGGGAAGGTGAACCAGCCGTGGAAATAGGTGAGCTGCCCCTTCTCGTCGCGGCGGTCCAGGCCGATCTCCCAGAGCCCCCGCTTCAGGCAGTTGTTGGCAAGAAAGACGCTGTCCGGCTTGCCGGGCACCGCGTAGCGGGTCTGGTTGCGATTGAGCTCGCGCTGGATGAGGGCTAGGCGCACGAGGGACGGCTCCCCCTGCGCCAGGAGCGGCACTCGTGGGATGAACGGCCGCAAGTCGATGTCGGCGAGGGCGGGAGCTTCTCCACCCCGCGCAAAGCTCAGCGCGTAGCGGCCGCCGCCAAGCCGCGTCAAACGCAGCAGGGTGAGATCCTGGCGCAGCGGCGTCTCGAACCGCCCGATCCGGCCACGGTAGCCCGAGGGAACGTCCGGCTTGACCTCGAGATCGAGGCCAGCGGCCTGGCCGGATTGGCCGGCAGCCGCCTGCCCGGCCGGCTCAGCGATCGCGGGGATCGCGCAGAGAGGAAAGAGCAGGAGAACGGAAGCCGCCGCCAAGAAGACGACGGCCAACGAGAACGCACCGGGGGGTCGAGTCATCGCTGGCCTCCGAAGAAGTGCCACTTCTGCTAGTGCGTGATCCTGCAGTTGGCGCCGTCTATGACGCAGCTCTGCGTTGTCGTCTGCGTGCTCGTACCGTTGGCGTCCTTGTGCTCTTGCTTGACGGTCAGCGTGGCCTTGTTGCCATCGACGACCAGGAGGCCACTGGCCTTGATCTCGGCCTTCGGTGCTGCGGCGTGGGCGCGGCCGGCCAAGAACGGGGCAAGGGCAAGGCTGAGAAGAACTGCAGAGATTCGACGAACGTTCATTCGCTTCGCATCCGTGGAATAGTGCCGATGGATGGAAACCCGGCGAATCCTACCATCGAGCTCTGGCCTCCGGCGATCCTGGCGCAACCTGGCGCGGCCGGCGGGCATCCGGCTGGCAGGACCTCTGCGCCAAGCAACCATATGCCCCGCCCATCGAATCCCGTCGCGTTGGCGCCTGTTGCCTCTAGAGATCGCGCCAGAGGCGCGGCCGTGCGACAATGCGTGGAGTTCCCAGAGGGAGAAAGGCGAGGGATCCGATGACTCGAACCTTCCAGGCTGCCTCAGCTGGCGACACCGACGAGAGCGACAGCGGCGGCGACCGCGGGGCGAGCGGCCTGTCGCGTCGCAGCTTTGCCCGCCTGCTCGGAGCGGGTGCTGCCGCCGCGGTCGGCGGCGCCGGCCTGGCGTCGACGGCCCGGGCGGCCGCGCTGAAGCTGGCTCCGGCGGCCCTCAGCCACGGCGCGCCGCTGCAAGGCTTACCGGCGGCCGGCGCGGCCAAAGGCGGCGCCGGGGCGGTGGTGCGCCTGAGCGCGAACGAGAATCCCTATGGTCCGTCGCCGGCCGCCTTCGACGCCATGCGCGATGCCTTCAGCGTGACTTGTCGCTACCCCGACGAGCAGGTCACGGCCCTGACCGAAGACATCGCGCGACTGCACGGCGTCGACGCCGCACAGGTGCTGCTCGGCGCCGGCTCGAGCGAGATCCTGAACCTCGCCGCGGTGGCCTTCACCGGCCCCGGCCGCCCGGCGGTGGCGGCGGACCCCAGCTTCGAGTCACTGGCGCGCCACGCGCGGCGCCACGGCGCCGAGACGCTGGCGGTGCCGCTCGCCGCGGACTTCCGTCACGACCTGCCGAAGATGCTGGCCGCGGCGCCCGATCCCGGGTTGCTCTACGTCTGCAATCCGAACAATCCCACCGCCACGATCACCCCGAAGGCCGACCTGCGAGCGCTGCTCGGCAAGGCGCCAGAGCGGACCATGGTGCTAGTCGACGAGGCCTACTTTCACTTCGTCGACAGCGATGACTTCGAGACCGTCATCCCGCTCGTCGCCACCCATCCCAACCTGGTGGTCACGCGCACGTTCTCGAAGATCTACGGCATGGCAGGCCTGCGCTGCGGGTACGCCGTGGCGCAGCCCGCGGTCATCTCGCGGCTGCGCGAGCACCAGGCGTTCGACAGCGTCAACATCCTCGCCCTGGCGGCGGCGCGCGCCAGCCTGCGCGACGCCGAACAGGTGAGCCGCGGCCGGCGGCTGAACCGCGAGGTCAGGGCCGCGGTCTGCGCCGAGCTGGACCGCCTCGGCTACGCCTACATCCCGTCCTCGGCCAACTTCATGATGATCGACCTGCGCCGGCCGGTGGCGCCGGTCATCCGGGAGCTGCGCCAGCACAACGTGGAGGTGGGGCGTGAGTTCCCGGCCCTCCCCCACCACCTGCGCGTCACCATCGGCACCGCCGACCAGATGCAGGCGTTCCTCGCGGCCTTCAACCAGGTCGTCGCCGGCCGCGGCTGATCTGCTCCGCGGCCCTACCGCTCCCCCTCCGCCTGTCGCAGATCGCTCTGGAAGCGCGGGTCGATCTCGGGAGTGTCGAACTCGTCGCTCAGGCCGGTCACCGACAGCAGCTGGCCGGGCGCCAGCCCGCTCAGGTCGATGCCGGTCGAGGTGTTGACGAAGATCCGGAGCGGACCCGAGCCGTCGTCGACCACGACCTGAGTGCCGAAAGGAGGGTCGGGCGCCAAGGGCTGGGTGATCACGCCCACGACCCGCACCAGCAACCCCTGGTTGGCAGGGCCGACGCTGCCGGTGCGCAGCCAGAGCGGCTCCACCCTTGGCCCACGGCCGTGGACTTCCACGTCGGCGGTGCTCGCGGGCACCAGGATGAGGAAGCCGTTGCTGTTCGCGAGCTGGCCCGTGACCAGCACCCGCTGACGAAGGGTGAGCCCCAGGTTCGTCGCGATGCTGACGTAGATGCCGCCGGTGCGGTCCTGGATGGCGAAGCCCTGATCGAGGGTGCCGCCGGAGGAGAGCAGTCCAGAGGGCACCGTGACCGACCCCTCGACGGTGACCACGGTCCCCGGCGGCAACGCACGCGCGGCGCCGATCTCGATCGGCCGCGGCTCATTTGCCGCGCTGGCGGCGGCCGCAGTGGCAGCCGCGGGGAACGCGGCAAAGGCAATACAGAAAGCGCAGAGACCTGCCGCTCGCCAGGCGTGGCCTGGCAACCCTCGGGTGATTCGCACCATGGGAGGCTCCTTTCGTATGGCTCCGCCGCCGCCACCGCTGCCGGCGCGGCAGGCGCTCGCGATGCCACGGCGCGTGCGGAACCCTCTCTTAACGAGAGTGTCGAGCGGACAGCGGCGCGCGCCAGCCTGGCGCGCCAGGCAACTTATGGAGCGAAGTAACCGCTGACGTCGAGCAGCAGGTCGACGCGGCCCGAGGTGTGGAAGGTTGGCAGGACGGCCGGCTCAGCGGCTCAGCCGGCCTCGGCCGGCGCCTCCTCGCGCTCGGCGCCGGAAGCCGGCGGCCGGCCATCTTCCACCCGCAGCGCCGCGAGGCAGGCAACGATCAGGTTCCGCTTGGAGAAGTGGTAGCCGGTGGCCAGGGTCATGAGCCCTTCGCGCCCGAGCAGCTGACGGGTGATCTCCTCGCGGCTCCTGCCCTGGCGGTGCAGGTGGGCGACTCGCTGGCAGAGGCTCTCGAGGAAGTCGAGCTTGCGGCCGAGGGCGGCCTTGCCGGCGGCGAGGACCCCGCGATGTGCGCAGAACACCGTGTCGAAGTCGTAGGCGAGGATCCGGCGCAGGCTTGCGATCTCCGCCCCCAGGTCCTCGTCCTGCCGCAACAGCCGTGTCCTGGAGGCGATGTAGAGGTCGCCGGCGAACAGCCATCCCCGCTCGCGCTCGAGCAGGCAGGTCATATCGGCCGAGTGCCCGGCAGCCGGGATGGCCTCGAGCGCCCCGCCGCCGTCGAGCGGCACCTGCCGCGGCAGCTCCCGCGCCCGGACCGGTTCGGGCCGCCCCCAGAACAAGCGCTGATAGGCACGCAGCGGGAACCCGGAGCCCAGCTCGGCCAGGCCCGGGCCCGGCGCGTAGATGGGCGCCGCGAAAGCGCGTCGGATCGGCGCCAGGTTGCCGCTGTGGTCTTCATGGTAATGGGTGACGACCACCTGCCGCACCACCCGCTCCGCCAGGAACGCCCGCACCCGGCGCCACTGATTCGGCGGACCGGTGTCGATCACCGTCGATCCCAGGCGATAGAGGATGCAGGTGGTGTTGTAGCGCAGCGGAAAGCGCCCGACGCGAATGCCTTCGACGTCGGCGTGCCTGAATCGCTCGGTCATCGTCCCCTGATGCCCTCCGGCGCCCGTCGTCTCCGTCGCTTCCGTCGTCCTCCGTCGTCCGTCGATGGAGCCAGGCGCCACCCGCCGTCGAGTCTACACACCGAATGCGTCACGGACACATGGAGTACACTCTCGCGCCATGTCTGGAACCGCCTGGGCCGGGGTGCCCGTCGTCGAGTGGCTGCTGTTGCTGCCGGTGATCGGGGGGTCGCTCTACTCGCTCTGCTGCCTGGCGGCGATGGGGGTGCTGCGAGCGCGGGCGCGGCGGTCCGCGGGGGCCGCCGCCGAGGCCGCCGCCGAGGCCGCCGGCCGGACCGCTACCGCGGGGGCCGCCGTCGGCGCCGCCAGCGCCTCGGGCGGCTGGCCCGCGGTCTCCATGCTCAAGCCCGTCTACGGCCTCGGCCGGGACCTCGGCGAGAACCTGCGCAGCGCCTGCCGGCAGGACTACCCGGACTTCGAGGTGGTCTTTTCGGCGCAACGCGAGGACGAGCCGGCGCTGCCGCTGCTCTACGAGATCCAGCGCGAATTCGGTCCCGAGCGGGTCACGGTGGTGGTGGACGGCAGCGGCACGGTGCCCAACGGCAAGGCGCGCAACCTGCTGGTCGGCCTGAG
>Ga0209117_1000671_pt1 | contig 13153 bp, 10 predicted proteins | sample BlaSpr_A8_OM2_M2_FD_187978 | JGI IMG/M metagenome (GOLD analysis project Ga0209117, IMG submission 187978) | Forest soil microbial communities from Thunder Bay, Ontario, Canada - Black Spruce, Ontario site 2_A8_OM2_M2 (SPAdes) (version 2) | ecosystem: Environmental > Terrestrial > Soil > Boreal...
CCCCAGCCCTTCGAGGCGCGGGGCGCGTACGAGATCCCGGCAGCCGAACGCACGAAACTTCTCGCCTTCGAGAAGAAAGTCGCGCGCCTCCAGCGGGCGGTCACCGGCGCCGCCGCCGGCCCGCTGCAGAGGGATGCCGTCGAAGCCCGCTCCCTCTGTCGCCGCTCCCGCCAGCGCCGCGATCGTCGGGGCGAGGTCGATCAGGCTGACCGGCGCGGCAGCTCGGGTTCCGGCCTGCCGCGAGCGAGGGAGCTTGACGATCAGGGGCACGCGCAGCACTTCGTCGTACAGCGTCCGGCCGTGATCGAAGCCGCCGTGCTCGTAGAACTCCTCGCCGTGGTCGCTCAGCAGGACGATCAGGCTGCGGTCGTAGACCCCGAAGAACTTGAGGAGGTCGACGAAGGTGCCAAAGGCGCGGTCGGCCGCATGCACCTCGCCGTCGTAGAGGGCACGCAGGTGCTCGACCTCGGCACGGTTGGGGCCCAGGCCGCTCGCGAGAAAGTAGTTGGGGTCATAGAGCTCAGGACGCAGCGTCCCCGGGCGTTCTCGCGCAAAGCGGGCATCGTCCCCCCGCGGCCGGTAGAGCGAGTGCGGATCGACCACGTGGAGGTAGGCGAAAAGAGGTCTCTCGGGGTGCCGGCGGCGCAGCAGGTGGTGCCACAGGAACCAGCGCGCGGTGTCCGACGGGTTCTTTTCGGTCTGGCGGATGTCCAGGTAGAAGCTCTCGAATCCCCGCTCCAGGCCGAAGGTGTCGCCTCCCAGCAGCCACTGGGAGATCCCGAGGGTCTCGAAGCCCTGCCGCGACAGGAGCTCTGGCAACCACGGGTGAAGGCCCTCGGCAAGGCGGTCGCCTGGCTGGACGACGCCGTGGTGGGAGGGATAGAGCCCGGAGAGGACCGCGAAGGTGGAGGGCAGAGTCCAGGAGGACGCGCTGAAGGCCCGCTCGAAGACCACCGCGTCGCGGCTGAATCGGTCGATGCGCGGCGAGGTCGGGCGCGGCGAGCCGTACACCCCCAGGGCGTCGGCCCGCAGCGTGTCGATCAGGTAGACGAAGACATCGGGTTTTCCAGGCCGCGGTCTGCCGGGGGGAACGACCTGGAACACCGGCAGGTCCATCCAGGCCGCATCGGCAGCGGCATCGGTACGCGCGCCGCCATCCTCGACCTGCAGCAGAAGGCGGGCAGGCCGCTGGTCGCGGACATGGATGGTGAGAGCTTGCCCGCCCGCGCTCTCGGCGGCCCCGCGCCACAGCTGCTGGCGGGTGCTGTCCCAGCTCTCGAGGCTGACGCCGAGCTCGAGACCGTGGTGGGAGGTGTGCACGGCACCCAGCTTGAGGTGGATCTGCCGTGCCGGAGGCAGGGGAAGCGCCGTGGGTCGCCGGTGGAGAGACAGATCCTCGCCGTCGCGCCCGGCAAGGGCCCCCGACCTGTCGCCGAGCTGTAGCGGCTCGCCATGGGGCACCACCGCCAGGACGTCGAAAGCGGCAGCCAGGGTGCGCGGGTCGGTACCCAGGCCGACCCTGGTGGGCACCGCCTGATAGGTGAAGTGCAGATCGAGGATGTTGATCGGGGAGGTGAGCGCCGACGGGGGCAGGGCGAAGCGCAGCTCGGTCCAGTCCCTGGGCATCGGCTGGCTCGCGAGCTGCTTGCCATTGAGGACTGGCGTCAGGATCTGCTGCGGCGCCCCCGGGTAGACGAGGGGCAGGCCAATGGCCACGAACTCGGCGTCCGGCGCCAGCGGCACTCCGAAGTAGATGCGCGCCGCTTGCTCGGCCCAGCCGATGCCACGGCGGCCGTCCGGCCAGCGTTCCTCCGGCTCCTGCCAGCCCGGCCCGAGACGGATGCTCCTGGGTCCACCCTCGAAGTTCTGCTCGAAGGACGACTGATCTGCAGGCACTAGCTGGGGGTCGAGGAGCAGCGATCCAGCGCTCGCCGCCGAGGCAGGCGCTGAGGGAGTCACCGACCCGGTGCAGTGCCAGGCGAGCGCCGCGACGAGCGCCGCGGCGAAGATCTCGATCCGATGCCGTGTTGGCCAGGAGATGTAAGGTGGCTGTTGAATCATCTTCAGGCTGCGGATGACGGGCATCCGCGTGGCCATGGTCAGACAGACGGTTCCGACAGGCAGGTGGTTACACCTGATGTGGAGCCTGCCCGGTTGCACGTCGAGGCGCCGGCGCGGTGCGCTCTCGCCGGAGGTAGTGCGGTCGCTCGGAAATCCTGTCCCGGTGGCGAGAGGAGGGGGCTGAGGGGTGCCGCATCACCGCCGCGCCCCGGTCCCGGACCTCCGGCGTGGCGGAGCGGTCGAGCCCCGGCGCGCGTCCGCACCGCTCACGATCGGGCCGGCTTGCGGCGCCAGGCGCCGAGCGAGCCGCCCGACCGTCGATCCCTGCACGACGATGGCAAAGACGACCACGGCGTAGGTGGCGTTGAGCACGGCGTCGCGGCCCTCGAACTGCGGCAACGAGAGCGCGAGGGCCACCGAGATGCCGCCCCGGAGCCCACCCCAGGTGAGCAGCGGCGCCATGCTGCGAGAAGCGTCGCCGCGGCGGCGCACGACCGCGAGCGGCAGCGCTACGGAGACGAATCGGGCGCCGAGAACGAGGGCGATCATGCCGAGCGCCATCGCGGCGTGCGCCGGCGAACCGATGCGGAAGGTCGCCGTCTGCAGCCCGAGGAGCAGGAAGAGCACGGCGTTCATCACATAGTCGGCGAACGACCAGATGCGGTCCAGGGCCTCCGCGGTCGAGTCCCCCATGGCGTGCCGCCGGGCGCGGTTACCGATGAAGATACCGGCCACGACGCACGCCAGCGGCCCCGACACATGGAGATGAGGGGCCAGGGCGATCAAGCCGGTCACCAGCGCGACGCTGAGCTGCACTTCGAGGTGGGGCTCGTCGATCTCCTTCGCCGCCCAGTACACGACCAGTCCGCCAGCGAGGCCGAGCAACGAGCCGCCCACGGCCTCCCGGACGAGCAGCAGGCTCACCGCGGCAGGCGACATGCTGCCGGGTGCGATCGCGACCGCCAGCAGGGCGGTGAAGAGGACGACTCCGACGCCGTCGTTGACCAGGCTCTCCCCCGTGAAGATGACCAGGAAGGATCGCGGCACGCGCAGGTGCTCCATCAGCGCAAGCACCGCGACCGGATCCGTGGGGGAGATCAGCGCGCCGAAGACCAGGCAGTAGACCAGGGGCACCGGGATGCCGGCGAGCGCGAACAGCGCGTAGGCGCCGGCGCCCACCAGCGCCGTCGAGAGCAGCACTCCCACGGTCGCCAGCGTCAGGACGGTCCGCAGGTGCTCCCGCAGCTCCTGGTAGTCGACGGTCAACGAACCGGCGAACAGCAGGAAGCCGAGCATGCCCTTCATCAGCAGCGTGGAGAAGTCGACCCCGCCGACGACCTGCCCTACGCGCGCGGCGATCGCGAGCTGCGGCCAGAGTCGATCGGAAGCCACGATTGCCACCCCGCCAAGGAGCCCGGCGACCAGCATGGCAATCGCCGGCGGCAGCTTGGCGAAGCGGTAGTTCAGGAAAGCCAGCGCCGCCGCCGCGGCGAGCAGCACGGCGGCAAGGTCGACGAAGCCGGTCACCTGCGAGCTCCGGCGGCAGCGCAGAGGCGCGCGGCTGCGGGCATGGCCATGAGCCGTAGTCTATTCCCGGCGTCGGGAGCGGACCTGGTTGAATCGAACCTTGGTCAGTCGTCGCCATGGTTTTTCAGCCTTCCCCAGGGTCCGGCGGGGCCTCGTTGAGCATCAGCCAGAACAGGCCGAGGCGCCCGACCGCGTCCACGAACTCCGCGAAGTCGACGGGCTTGCGCACGTAACTGTTGGCGCCCGCTCTCTGGCTATGGGCGCGACGACCTTCCGGCCGATCTGGGCGACCTGGAGCTGGTCTTCGTGGAGAAACCCTTCAATGCTCGTGCGCTTGCCAGGACGGTGCGCGAGATGCTCGGCGCGACCGGCGGCGAGCCAGCGAAGAGCTGACGGCGCCGCCCGCCTCAACCCATCCCTCGTTCAGGAAGCGCCCCAGTGCGACCTCGCGAGCGCCTGCAGACATACTCCTCGGCAATCAGAGCCTCTCGCCGGCCTCGGTGGCGGAGGTCGACTCCTCGACGTGGGTGTTCCTTGGAGAACTCAAAGGGTTGGTGGACGGCAGGGTTCGCCTTAGCTCTGTGACCCTCCAGAGGCGAATCATCCTGCGGAGCTCCGGGTAGGTCCCCCGCTCGTCGGATTTGGTGAGCCAAGTTCGAATGTATTTGTGACCCTCAGGATTTGCGACCCAAAGCGAGACGGCAAATGTCTCGTTAGTTCCTTCCTCAATGATGGTCTTGGTCCACGTACCGTCTTCTTCCTTTGCCTTGACCTCGGCCTCCTTCGGCCAGATTCGGCCATCGATCTCCACGGCCAGCCAGAGATGCATATCCGGCTGCAAGCCAGTGGCGGAACCTGAGCATGTGAACTGATCTCGGACATGGCTCTCTGAAGTCGGCAGACTGATAGTGCCTTCCACGAGCTCGAGAGGCACCTCACGCTTCCAGCCATGACCTCTCCTGGCTGGAAAGGCGACGAACGGTACCTCGAGGACGCACTTCTGGTAGCGGTCAGTAGCTTCTTTCAAGCGGACCTGGCCAACTTCGATCAGCGTCTCCAATGCCTCCAGCCTGGCGTCAGCGGCTTGGGCCTTGGAAATGCGGGCAGCGAAATCGCGTGATCTATACCATTGATTCGCAGAGCCCGCCAGAATCGAGGAGATTGTCGCCCCGACCGCAAGCCACCGCCAGCTTGGCGACGTGGTTCCCGGAGTGGCCAGAACCTTGGTGAGGAGCGTCGTCGATCCGGCGGCTATCACACTGCAAATGGTTGCAAACGTGGTGAGGCGGTTGGCTGTCGGCTCCGCTCTGCCGACATAGGTAGCAATATGCGAACGCTTGGCACGGATCTTCCTGAGGAGGTCGAGAAGGGCTCTCTCGGGTTTGGCCGGCGGGTCCTTCTGGTTACTTGGAGTCTTCCTTGGCATGACTTTGCCCTATCCTGGGGTTTCTCAGCCGCCCGTCGGCCGCCCGGCCGCGAGGATCTCCGGCAAGCGGTCGACGAAGAGATCGAGCAGCCGCGGGTCGAACTGGCGCCCGCGGCGGCGCCGCATCTCCTCGAGCGCATGCTCTGGCGTCAGGGCGGCGCGATAGGGACGCTCCGTGATCATGGCGTCGAACACCTCGACGACGGCACAGATCCTGCCGGCCAGGGGGATCGCTTCGCCGCACAGCCGTCGCGGATAGCCCCTGCCGTCCCAGTGCTCGTGGTGGGTGAGCGCTACGGCGTGGCCGTGTCGGATCAGATCGGAGGAGGAGTCGGCCAGGATCCGGCCGCCGATGACAGTTGTCTAACGCCGCTTTGGGCAGGGCTGCGTCGGGTGCCCTCATATCGGTTGTCCTGGTGATGCCTGTTGCCGTCTCGGCGCGGACCATGCAGATTGTAAAGGACCCACGACCGGCGGCACGGACTCTCCTCTGCCTCATTTGCCTCAAACAGCAACCTGATTTAGCAATTGCGATGAGTGTATCAGGCTTTGTGAGATTGTCAAAACATCTGGGCGGGTGACCGGAAGAGAGCGCCCGGGATCGGTCCCAACCCGGAGACGTTGATCAAGCGTGGCGGCCAGGCCTACATCGCGGAGCTGCCGAGGCGGAAACGCAGGAAGAGCATCCAGCCCGGGACCCAATCGCTGCCGTAGCTCGGCTCGAGCCGCGTCGGGACGTGCGTGACGCTGACGTCGAAGCCGGCGCCGGTGCGGTAGGACTCGCCGACCAGGAAGTCGTAGACGTAGCCGCCGCCAACCTTGGTGACCGCCGCGACAGGCTGCACCAGGTGCCCGTTGCGCAGCACTTCGACAACGCCGAGGACGTCGGCCACCAGCTCGTCGTTCTCGAGCTCTTCGAAGCGGGCGAAGAGGGTATGGCGGGCGAGGAAGAACGCGGTGGCCTCGAAGAGATAGGCGTCGGTGGTGCGGCCGGGCATCCGCTTGTTGCGACCCCAGGCAAAGGTGGCCTGCAGGTTGCCGCTCTCGGCCAGGGGCGTGTTGTAGATCACCGACACCGTGGAGCGGTCGACGTCGACGTTGGGCGCGAGCTGCTCGGGACCCTTGATGTGCCCGAAGCTCCCCTGCACCGAGAGTCCTGGGTCGGGCTCGAAGGAGATGCGGAACGAGTAGGAGTCGAGCCTGGGGCTCTCGATGTCGGCCCGGTGCTGGTCGGGCTCGCGGCCGCGGAAGGTCGAGCCCTCGAGCTTGAGGCCGCCCATGATCACGCCCAGCGTGGTGACGCCGAAGCTGATGTGGGTCGAGTCGAGCCAGTGATGCGACAGCGGCGTCTCGGGGTTGTCGATCGCCGAGAAGCGGTGCATGTAGGTGGGCGGCCCCAGCGCCGGCTCCCCGGGCAGGCCGGCGTACAGGAATACCGAGCTCTCGCGCGTCAGCGGCAGGCTGTAGGTGACGGCCAACTCGCTGAACAGGTCATGTGGGTGCTGGCGGTCGATCAGATCGGTCTTGCCGTCGGCGGTCTCGCCGGTCTGCAGCAGCAGCGGATAGCCCTTCCTGCCAATCGTCCAGGGCTCGAGCGACAGCATGGCGCGCAGCCCGAGGCGCCCCGGACCCAGCCGCCGCGACGCGATCCCCATGAGGTGGTTCTCGCTGAACCACTTGGCGCCGCCGCGCTTGCCTTCCTGGTCGTCGTAGATCGCGAAGACCTGGCCGTGGAGCATCAGCGCCCAGGGGCCGCGCTGCGTGAACAGCGCCTCATGCGGTGACGACTGGGGCTGCCAGGAGGTGCCGGAAGACTCCCGGCTCATGCCATACGGTCCGAGCAGCGCCTCCATCGCGTGCCTGCCATGCATACCGTGCATCCCCTGCATGCCCGGCATGCCATTCATGTCATGGCCGCCGTGCGTGTCCGGGCCGCCCTGCGTGCCCTCGGCGCCCACCGCGCCGGACCCGCCCGGCGAGCTCATCCCGGGCATGTCGGGCATCGCCGGCGCCCCGGCGGAGGCAGCCGCCGGCGGCGACGACGGAGCTGCCGTCACCTGGGAGGCGGTCACGGGCACCGCGGGCGCGGGATTGCGGGCCGCCTCCGAAGGGGACGAGGCGGCGGCCAGCGCGGTCACGCTCAGCAAGAAGATCCGGAGCTCGAGTCCCATGGCGGCGTCTCGCGTGCGAGCGGCGACGCGACAGTATCACCCCAGCCGCTCGTTCAGGCTTCAAGCCGTCCGTGGCCCCCGCGCGCCGCCGGCAGGCCCAGGCGCCCCCGCGCCGCCGGCAGGTCCCGGCGGCATCTGAGGACGCCGCCGCCACTCGGCCATTAGTCCGGCCGTGCCGAGCACCAGGCCGGCGATGCCGATGATCAAGCCCACCAGCGCCCGCACGTGCTCGGACGGCGAGATGGCTCCCGCCGCCGTTCCCCCGGCCGGTCCCGGGGTCGCCAGGGCCTCGGTCACCAGGCGCGGCAGCGAGGCGTCATGGGGGATGGTGAACAGCCCGACCGCCAGCAGCAGGAAGCCGAGCGCCGCCGCCTGCAGGGTCGCCGGCGTGCGCGACGCCCGCCCCAGCTCGCGTCCGACCAGGCTCTGGCTGTAGCCATACGAGAAGTAGATCGACATGCCGAGCACCAGCCAGCCGATGAAGCGCCACCACGACGACGGCGGCAGGTACACCATCAGGAAGATGCAGGAGCCGCTGCCCAACACCGGCAGCAGCCAGGGGCCCAGCGGCACCCGAAACGGCCGCGGCCGGTCGGGGTCCTTGTAGCGCAGGACGATGATGCCGATGCAGACCAGCAGGAAGGCAAAGAGGGTGCCGATGTTGGTCAGCTCGACGACCTCGTTGATGTTGAGCAAGCCGGCGAACACCGCCACCGCGATGCCGGTGATCCAGGTCGTCACGTACGGCGTGCGGTAGCGCGGGTGGACGCGCGCCGCCCACTGCGGCAGCAGGCCGTCGCGCGCCATGGAGAAGAAGATGCGCGGCTGGCCGAGCTGGAAGACCACCAGCACCGAGGTGGTGGCGAACACCGCGCCGAGCGAGATGAAGGCCGCCGGCCATTTCATCCCCAGCGCCAAGAAGGCCGTGGCCAGCGGCTCCGCGGTGCCCAGCTGCCGCCACGGCACCATGCCCGTGAGCACGATCGCCACCGCGATGTAGATGACGGTGCAGATCACCAGGCTGGAGATGATCGCGATCGGCATGTCGCGCTTCGGGTTGCGCGTCTCCTCGGCGGCCGTCGACACCGCGTCGAAGCCGATGTAGGCGAAGAAGATGATGGCCGCCGCCGCCGAGATGCCCTTGAAGCCGTTGGGCGCGAACGGGTGCCAGTTGGCCGGCTTGACGTAGAAGCCGCCGAGGACGATGAAGACGGTGATGATCGCCAGCTTGAGCGTCACCATCGAGGAGTTGAACCAGGCGCTCTCGCGGATGCCGATCACCAGCACCACGGTGACCACCATGACGATGACGAAGGCCGGCAGGTTGAAGACCAGCGGCACTGAGCCCAGGTGCGGCGCCTGGGCCATCGCCCGCGCCCCCTGCGCCACGGCGTCGCCCAGGGTGGCGGGGTCGATCCCGGCGGCCCGGGCCTCGGCCACCTGGCGCGCCGAGTCGAAGGCGGTGCGCAGGTCGGTGGCCAGCCAGGCGGGGAGGGGGTGCCCGAAGCCGCTCAGCAGCGCCTGGAAGTAGCCGGCCCAGGAGATGGCGACGGCGACGTTGCCCACCGCATACTCGATGATCAGGTCCCAGCCGATGATCCAGCCGATCAGCTCGCCCAGGGTGGCGTAGGCGTAGGTGTAGGCGGACCCCGAGATCGGCACCATCGAGGCGAACTCGGCGTAACAGAGCGCCGCGAAGCCGCAGGTGATGGCGGTGATCACGAACGACAGCACCAGCGCCGGCCCGGCCCCGAGGTGGTCGGCGCCGCCGGCCGCCGCGGTGCCGACCGTCGAGAAGATGCCGGCGCCGATGATCGCGCCGATGCCGAGAAGGGTCAGCTGCACCGGCCCCAGGGACCGTTTGAGCGCAGTCTCGGGCGCCTCGGCGGAGGCCAGGATGGCCCCCAGCGGCTTGGGTTGGAAGATGCCTCGCAGCAAAGGGGCCTCCGCGGGTGGCCTCGATGACCGATGCGGCGGGAGTCTGACACGGCGCCACCTACCTCGCAAGACACGCCCTATCCAGCATCCCGTAACGGCCTGATTGTAGTAGGCGATCGCCGAAAAGATCACAGCCGTGAATCCCTCTTTGCCAAAGCGGTTGGCATCTGCGCCTTTTTCCACTAGGATCGACGAACCCCAAGGCGCGCGCCGGCGCCGAGTCAGGACCGGTACCTGGGCGGACATTGGGTGACGATCGCGGGGCAGTCGCGGGCCTGCGCTTTGCATAGTGTTGCGGCGCAGATGGGTCTGTTGGTTTGCCCTTGCGCGTCTCCCGGGCGGGCGGCACGAGTGGGGAGGAAGGCTACTTGACAAGCATCGCTTCCAAGGTAAACTGGCGCGCCATGCTTCAAGAGCGGGTGGGGGCTGGCGCGCGCGTTCTGGTCCCAGGCAGCGGCACGCGGACGTGCGCCGCCCCGCCTCTTCATCCCGGCGACATTCGGCGGGCGGGAACCAAACTGGAGGTTCACCCCTCCAAAAGGAGGGAAGAGGTGACGAATGCGTAGATCCCTGGTCCTCGCTGCCCTGACTCTCCTGGCCCTGCCGCTGCTCGGCTGCGAGCGGCTGCAGGCGCGAGTCGAGCTGAAGAAGGGCAACTCCCTGTACCAGCAGGAGCAGTACAGCGCGGCGCTGGTGGCGTACCAGAAGGGCCTGAAGCTGGATCCCGCGGACACCTTCGCCTGGAGATCGATCGGGCTTTCCGCCCTGGCGCTCTACCGCCCGGGCGATGACACCCCGAAGAACCTGGAATACGCCCGCGTCGCCTCCGAGGCCTTCGAGAAATACCTCAAGGACAGCCCCGAGGATGCCAAGGTCCAGGATTACCTGATGTCGATCCTGGTGAGCTCCAAGCAGTACCAGCCGGCCCTCGCCTTCGTCGATCAGCTGCAAAAGCAGCACCCCGAGGAAGCCAACGACCCGAAGTGGAACAAGTACCGGGTCAACGTGCTGATCCAGGCCGGCCGCCTCGAGGACGCCGAGCAGCTGGCGCTCAAGACCCCCGGCCCCGAGCAGCCGGTCTCGCTCTACTCGATCGGCGTCGCGGCCTGGAACAAGGTCTACAACAACAACACGATCGACTTCGCGACCAAGCAGCAGAAAGTCGAGCTGGGCCTGCGCGCGCTGCGCAAGGGCGTCGAGATCAAACCCGACTACTTCGATGCGATGTTCTACCTCGGCCTGATGCTGCGTGAGAAAGCGAAGCTCGAGACCGACGGCAACGCCCGCACCGCCGACGTCAACGAGGCCGAGGTCTGGTTGAAGAAAGGCCTGGAGCTGCGCAGGAAGGCGCAACCCCCCGCGCCGGCCGCCACGGCCCAGGGCAAATAGGTGATCCGATGTTCGAGAACTCGCTAGTCGATCTGGACAAGAAACGGAACAGCAGAGGGCTCCGCTGGTTCCTCCTGATCACCGCCGTCGTCCTCAACATGGCCTTTTTAGCCAGCGTCCTCTTCGCCGAGTACTGGAACGTGCCGGCGGTCGAGGAACCGCCGATCAACGTGGTGTTCATGAACGCCGCGCCGCCGCCGCCGCCGCCGCCGCCCCCACCGCCGCCGCCACCCGCGGCGCCGAAGCCGGTGGTCAAGCAGGTGCAGGTCATCAAGATGACCGAGCCGGTGCAGCCGGTGGTGATCCCGGAGAAGCTGCCCGAGCCGAAGGCGGAGGAGCAGGCCCCTGACACCAGCGGCGGCGTCGAGGGCGGCGTGCCAGGGGGCGTCCCCGGCGGCGTCATGGGCGGCGTCCCCGGCGGCGTCGAGGGCGGCGTGCTCGGCGGCGTGGACGAGGCGCCGCTGCGGGTCGGCGGCGCGGTGACCAAGCCCGAGAAGATCTCGGCGCCGCCGCCGGTCTATACCGAGATGGCGCGCAAGGCGCGGCTGCAGGGCGTGGTCATCATCGAGGCGATCATCGACGCCAACGGCAACGTCATCAACGCGCACGTGCTCAAGGGCATGCCGATGGGCCTCGACAAGGCAGCCGTCGAAGCCGTGAGCAAGTGGCGGTTCAGGCCCGCCACGCTGCAGGGCAAGCCCGTCAAGGTGTACTACACGCTCACCGTCAACTTTCAGGTGCAATGACACCTGGTTGCCATTGGCCTAGTTGGGTCTAACGCTCTGACAAAGAGGAGAAGCGCATGGCCGGCTTTAGCATCGCAGCGATATGGGAGAACATGACCTTGATCAACAAGGTCGTGGTGGTCATCTTGATCGTGCTGTCGATCTGGACGTTGTACGTCTCCGTCGAGCGCTGGCTGCTGTTCCGCAAGGCGCGCAAGCAGTCGCTCGAATTCGCCCGGCTGGCGACCGATCACCTCAAGCATGACCGGCCCCAGGCCGCCATCGACGCGGCGATGAAGTACCCACAGAGCCACCTCGCCCGCGTCGTGGCCGCCGGCCTGCAGTCCTTCCAGTACGAGAGCTCGACCAGCCCGCTCTCCCAGGTGGAGATCGTCGAGGCCGCCGGCCGCGCCGTCGAGCGCGCCGCTCTCCTCACCACCTCGGATTTCAAGCGCGGCATCGGCAGCCTGGCGACGATCGCCACGCTGACCCCGTTCATCGGGCTGTTCGGCACCGTCATCGGCATCATCCGGGCCTTCACCGGCATGGCGCTGACCGGCTCGGGCGGCATCGGCGCGGTGTCGGCCGGCATCGCCGAGGCGCTGGTGTCCACGGCCCTGGGGCTCGGCGTCGCCATCCCGGCGGCCTGGATGTTCAACTACTTCGCCAACCAGCTGGAGCGGCTGCAGGTCGAGATGTCCAACTCCGCTTCCGAGCTGATCGATTTCTTCATGAAACAGAGGACCCGGAATGTTGCCGCGGCACGTCAAGCCTAGTCTCATCACGGAGGTCAAGAGCCAGATCAACGTCACTCCCCTGGTCGACGTCTGCCTGGTGCTGCTGATCATCTTCATGGTCGTCACGCCGATGCTGCAGAAGGGCATCGACGTCGCCCTGCCCGAGACCAAGGTGCCCGAGAAGATGCCGGAGAACAGCAAGCAGCTGACCATCTCGATCAAGCAGGACGGCAGCGTCTACATCAGCCAGAACTGGGTGCCGGACGACCAGGTGCCGAACCAGCTCAAGAGCATCCACGATCAGACCCCGGACAAGCAAGTGGTGCTCAAGGGCGACCGCCGGCTGAAGTACAAGAAGGTGCGCGAGGTGATGAGGCTGATCAACGAGGCCGGCTTCAGCCGGGTGGGCCTGGTGGTCGAGAAGGTCAAGACTGGGGTCGCCACCTAACGGTCCGCCGGTGCACCGGCGCGCTGGCGTGCCGGCGACTCGGCGATGGATTCTCTGGTATGTGCGCGGATCTCACGAAGGGCGGCAGGGCTCCGAGTGGCATGGAGCCTGGTGGCCCCGGAGATCCCAGGCGCGGAAAAGGAGTAGTGCCCGATGGCAATGGAGGTACGGGGCGGAGCGAGCGGCATTCGCAGCGACATCAACATCACCCCGCTCGTCGACGTGGTGCTGGTGCTGCTGATCATCTTCATGGTGGCGGTGCCGCTGCTGCAGATGGGCTACGCGGTGCAGGTGCCGCCGAAGGTCACGACGGCGACCCCGCAGCCCGACGCCGATCAGATCATCGTGCGCCTGGACGAGCAGGGGCATGCCTTCATCAACAAGACCCCCGTCGAGCTCGCCGATTTCCAGGGGCGGCTGCGCACGGCGCTGACCGGGCGCCAGAGCAAGGTGGTCTTCTTCGCCGCCAACGGCGACCTGCCCTACGACAAGGTCGCCACCTTCATGGACCTGACCCGCGACGCCGGCGCCCAGAACCTGGGCATTGTCTTCGACGACATGAAGCCGGCGCCGGTGCCGACCACCCGCTGATCCTTGCCAACGGGCGCGGCGGGCTGAGGCCGGCGAGGTGGATCAGGCACCCGGCGCGATCTGATCAGGCGCCCGCCGCCCGCCTCAGCTGGATCAGGCGCCCGGCGCAATTTGATCAGACGGGCGCGGCGCGCGGCGGG
>Ga0209117_1000672_pt1 | contig 13133 bp, 11 predicted proteins | sample BlaSpr_A8_OM2_M2_FD_187978 | JGI IMG/M metagenome (GOLD analysis project Ga0209117, IMG submission 187978) | Forest soil microbial communities from Thunder Bay, Ontario, Canada - Black Spruce, Ontario site 2_A8_OM2_M2 (SPAdes) (version 2) | ecosystem: Environmental > Terrestrial > Soil > Boreal...
TCATCGAGAAGCAGCGCCACGCGCTCGCGCGCCGTAAGTTTTCCTGCCTTATGCTCGCGCTCGCGGCGTTCGGGGCCGCCGCCGGCTTCCGCCTCGGCGCTGCGGCGGCGCAGGTCTTGGAAGCCATCTTTGAGTTTTGGATCGTCGGTCATCGTGTGCTGCCTTCGAGACTTTCGCACAGGCTCGAATGGGTGCGCCACTAATTTTTGGGGAGATCGGTCTGGTTCGTATCTTCAGGCAAAGGCGGAAAGTCAGCCTGCCCAACGCCAAGAATACGGACAGCCAGATGTGTTGCGAGATAGATGCATCCCAGCAAGAGCGTAGTCCCGAGAAGAATGTCGGCGGCGACCGCCGCGATACGAAGCGGCAGATTGGCGATCGAGACAGCCAGGATCGTGCCTTGCACCAGGGCAATCATGGTAGCGAGCGTTAACGCGGCGGCGCCGATCAACGCAATCAGACAGGAAAAAAGCTTCACGGTCACGTAGCCGCTCTGGCGCGGCTGGTCACGTGGTGAATCCAGACAGGGCGGAAAAAATAAAGCATGAAGGTTTAGTGGATGCCGGACCAGTCGTCGGCAACGAGGATCGAGTTACAGGGGTTCGACGGGTCATATTTCACGCTCGCGGGTTGCCCTCCAGCGAGGCGTTCCAGGCAAAGCCGCTCTTCCAGGCCGGTAACGTCCTGAGCGGTTTCGTATGTTATCCCGGCGATGGAATAGCTGTATCGAATCAGGCGGCGCATGCTGTTTGCGCTCCCGCCAGGCTCTGCAGCAATGGGCTGTGACTGCATGCCGGAACTGGATTCGGGAGCGGGCGTTCCGGGCGTTTCGACAAGCTCAACGACAAGGCCTTCCACAATGCGGCCCACTTGATTGAGGTGAAAACGGCGGCGGCGCTCCTCGTCATCAGGATCCTTTGGTTTCTGATAATGACGATGCAGTATCACGGCCGCCGCGACGATGACCAGCGCCACGACTCCAACAATAACCCGCAAATCGATTCCCAAGTGGTTCAACGCTTCGGATTGCGCGCGGAAGCCGGCTCGAACACGTCGCCCAGCGTTTCGCGCGCTTTCTCCCAGTCCTTCAGGAATCCTTCAAGTCCGCGGTCGGTCAGCGGATGCTTGAAAAGCTGCTCGAATACTTTGTAGGGCATGGTGCCTATGTGCGCGCCCATCCTCGCGGCCGCGATGACGTGCAGCGGATGCCGGAGGCTCGCGGCAAGCACCTGCGTGGAATAATTGTACGCCTTGTAGATGTCCATGATCTCGCGCAGCAGGGTCAAGCCGTCGGAAGAAATGTCATCGAGCCGGCCCAGGAACGGGCTGACGAAATACGCGCCGGCTTTGGCCACAATCAACGCCTGCGGCGACGAAAAAACCAGCGTAATGTTGACGCGAATTCCTTCCTTTGCGAGTACGCTCAGCGCGCGCACGCCGTCGGGGATCATGGGAATCTTGACGACGATGTTGGGATGCCACGTGGCGATCTCGCGGCCTTCGCGCAGGATGCCTGCCGTATCGGTGGAGACCACCTCGGCGTTGACAACGCCATCTTTCACAATATTGCAGATTTCAAGGATATGTTCTCGGAAAGGCCGCTTTTCCTTGGCGATTAGGGTGGGATTGGTCGTTATTCCGTCAATCACACCCATCGAAACGCCCTGTCGAATTTCTTCCAGATTCGCGGTGTCGAGAAAGAATTTCATATCGGTACCCCCCTGCCCTGATCCGCTACCCGCTCTGAGTGGGAGCGCCGCAAAGGTCAGGACGTTCGTGCGACGACTGGATTACTCAGCATGCCAATACCCGCGATGGTTACTTCCACGATATCGCCAGGTTGCATCGGTCCGACGCCTGCCGGCGTGCCCGTTGCGACCACATCCCCGGGCACCAGCGTCATCACACGCGAAACCCAGGGAATTATAACATCAACGGGGAAGACCATCGCGCTGAAGGCGGAATACTGTTTCCTGACGCCATTGAGCAACGTCTCCACCGTCCCGGAGGCAAGGTCGAACTCGGTTTCGAGGACAGGTCCCAGCGGGCAAAATGTGTCGAAGCTCTTGGCGCGAGTCCATTGCTTATCGAGTGCCTGGTAGTCACGCGCACTCACGTCGTTCAGGCACGTGTAGCCGGCGATGTAGGGCCGGATGTCATCGCCATCTCGCAACTGGGAACATTCCTTCGAAATGACGACGGCAAGCTCCCCTTCAAAATCCACACGCCCAGCCGCAGGCGGCAGGACGATAGGATCTTCAGGCGCAAGAAGAGACGAAGGAGGCTTGAGAAAAATCAACGGTTGTTTGGGTGTGGGGTTATTGAACTCGGCGGCGTGCTCAACGTAATTTCTGCCGAGGCAAACGATCTTGCTCGGCAGGACTGGCGGGAGCAGTTTCACGTCGGTAAGCGGCCATGACCGGTTTGTCACGCTCCAGCTCGCGAGGATGTCGCCAGAGATTTCGCGAACAGTCTCACCTGAAATGACGCCCTGAAGCACGTCCGGATGGGCGGTCGCGCCAACTTGGTCCGCGGAGACGATCCGCGGCTGAAAACGGCAGAGTTTCATCGATGCCTATGTCCTTTTCTTGGGCTATTACAGATTAGTGGATAGGGGGCCTGGACGCGGAAACAGCTTCGGCTCGCGCCAGGTGCCGCTGGCGTGCTTCCACGCAAAGGAAAAAGACCCAGTGCAACACCGCGACGAATCCGTACGAAACCGTACCGAGAATAAAGATGTGAAGCGCTCCCATGCGGCTCTCGAGGAGCGAGAAGTACATCTCCATCGCAATATACGTGAAGGTCAGTAGAGTCCATGCCGTCAGACCGGAAACGAACATTCTCACTGGTTCCCGCCGGAAGCGCAAGACGGGAATCAACATCAGCAGAATGACAACGCCGCCGGCGGCGAGATTGCGGATTCCGGCAAAGGATTCCAGTTCCGGGACACGATTGGCGACAAATAGCCATACAACGAAAATGCAAGATAAATACACTCCGACGAGGACGCCGCTGCGCAACGAATCATTCCGCAGCCACAGGAACCACCGCTTATCCGGGAGCTGAGATCGGGCCGCCATACCAACCTTCCTCTATTGCTCACACTATGGAACTTCGATCTGGACCGCGGAACTGGGAGGGCTTTCATTCCCGGCGCGGTCGACCGCTGAAACGCGGTAAAAGTAACGCCTTCCGGGTACCACTGAAATATCACGAAACGTCGGGCTGGGCAATGCCTCTCGGTTGATTCGCTCGCCCGGAGAGTCTTCGCGGTCACTTCGGTAGACGTAGTAGCCGGCCAGGTCCCCCTCGGAACTGATCGCCCACGATAGTTCGACGTGCGCTGGAGCCTCCGGGGTTGCAGGTATTATCGTCGCCTCGAGACCCACGGGCGCGGCAGGGGGAAACGTGTCCCGCGCGGCTATGACGGCTGGTGGTGAGTCTGCCGATTCGATCGTATCCGCCCCATATTGGGCGAAGGCTCGAACAATGTACAGATAGGTGTGGCCGGACTCGAAATGTGTGTCACTGAATTCACGCGAAGCGGGTGATCCTTGCAGTTCAAGCGGCGATTTCAGCTTCGCTTGCGATACCTCCTGCGGTGCGGATTCTACTCCGGGTTCGATCTCCGCCCGATACACATGATAGCCCGCCGTCTTTGGAGCGGCTCCCGATGCCAAAGCTTCACTCCACGAAAGCGTAATGGCAGATTCAGTGACGGAAGCGTGCAGGTCCAGCGGAGTTCCGGGCGGCGGATATACGCGCGCCGTTAAAATATTCGAATCGCCAGAGGGACGGCTTTTCACCGCGCGCGTGCGGACCATGTATGCCAAAGAGAATCCCGCAGTCTGCCCGAGATCATCAGGTGTAAGAGGATCGCGGAATTCGACGCGGTCTCCGATCACATAGGAGTCCACCTGTTCGGGTGGGATGGTGTAAACCAGCCGCCACGGGGTTTTCCGGTTGGGGGAAGCGCCGGCAGAAAGCGCGGCGCGATAGATCTCAATCGTTGGCAGCCCGGCCAGGGATTCACGATCCGTGGACTGATGCGGAAGGCCGAATGTCAGAACGACTACGTTGCCGGATTGACGAGCGGCCAGGTCGGTGATCGCGACAGGAATTACCGGATGCCGCGCTGTCGGCTCTCCGGGTGCGGCGCAGCCGGCCATCAGCGCACACGCCAGGACGCAAGTTACGTACGCGACCCGTGCGGCGGCGCAGCTCATCGCGTCATAGGATATACCGGCTCAGGTCCTGATTCTTGACGATGTCGGCGAGCTGTTTGGTAACGTACGCGCCATCCACTTTCACGTTCTTTTTCTTCAGGTCGGGGGCATCGAAGGAAATTTCGTCGAGCACTTTCTCGAGAATGGTATGGAGGCGTCGCGCGCCGATGTTTTCCGTCTGCTCATTCACGATGACTGCAAAGCGCGCGAGCGCCGCTATGGCATCCTCGGTGAAATTCAGCTTGAGTCCTTCCGTTTCGAGCAGCGCCATGTACTGTTTGATGAGAGCGTTTTTTGGCTCGGTGAGAATGCGGACGAAATCCGCCTCGCCCAGCGCCGTCAACTCGACTCGGATCGGCAAGCGTCCCTGAAGTTCAGGGATCAGATCTGAGGGCTTCGTGATGTGGAACGCGCCAGCGGCAATGAAGAGGATATGATCCGTGCGGATCATACCGTAGCGGGTATTCACGGTCGTACCCTCGACAATCGGCAGGATGTCACGCTGCACTCCTTCCCGCGAAACGTCCGGCCCATGGCCGGATTCGCGCCCGGCGATCTTGTCGATCTCATCGATAAAAATGATGCCCATCTGCTCGGCGCGTTCCACCGCGAGACGCGTCACCTGGTCCATATCGATCAGTTTGTTTTCTTCATCTTGGATCAGGTAGTCAAACGCCTCCGCGACCGTCATCTTGCGGCGTTTCTTCTGCTGGCCGAACAACCCCGAGAGCATGTCTTTGATGTTGACGTCCATTTCCTCGACGCCCTGATTGGAAATGATTTCAAACGCAGGCATTGCGCGTTCCCGCACCTCCACCTCCACCAGGCGCTGGTCGAGCTTGCCGTCGCGAAGCTGGGCGCGAAGTTTTTCGCGCGTGCGGTCGGCCTGATCGCGCCGGTGGGATTCGGTCTGGATCGCCGTCGTGCCGTCCGGCTCCGCGGGAGGCAGAGGCGACGACGGGAGGAGCAGGTCGAGAACGCGCTCTTCCGCAGCTTGTTCGGCGCGCTCGGCCACTTCGTCAAGTTTTTCCTCGCGGACCATGTCGATCGACGTTTCCACCAGATCCCGTACCATGGATTCGACGTCGCGGCCGACGTAGCCGACCTCGGTATATTTCGAAGCTTCCACCTTGACGAACGGGCAACCGGCCAGCCTGGCAAGGCGCCGCGCGATCTCTGTTTTGCCGACTCCGGTCGGGCCGATCATCAAAATATTCTTTGGGAGCACATCTTCCGCCATTTCGGGCGGGAGCTTCTGCCGACGGACACGGTTGCGCAGAGCGACGGCCACCGCGCGCTTGGCGGCGCCCTGCCCGACGATGTATTTGTCCAGCTCGACGACAATTTCGCGCGGTGTCAGCTCATCGAACGATGGCTGGGGCGCGGGCTGAGCTTCACGCTGGTCGCCGGGAAGATAGATCACCATGATTTGCACTCCGACTTCCGATACTTGGTAGCGCCGGCGTCTCGCCGGCAATTCCTTGACGTGAAAGCGCGCACCGCGGATGCCGGCAGGATTCCGGCGCTGCTCAAGACCTGCTTACAGTCGCTCACCTCGTCGTTTGAAACGCGCACCCTACAACTCCTCAATCGTGAAATTGGCGTTTGTGAAAATACAGATCTCGCTGGCGATGCGCATGGCCTCCTGCGCCACATCCTTCGCGGAAAGCTTGGTGTGCCTGGAAAGGGCCCTCGCGGCGGCCAGCGCGTAAGGGCCGCCGGAGCCTATCGCGCAAATGCCGTCATCGGGTTCAATCACGTCGCCGTTTCCGGACACCAGAAACGTGGATTTCGTGTCCGCGACAACCAGCAACGCTTCGAGGTGCCGCAGCGCGCGGTCCTTGCGCCATTCCTTGGCAAGCTCGACGGCGGACTTTGCCAAATTGCCCTGATGTTCCTGAAGCTTGCCTTCAAAACGCTCGAATAGCGACAGCGCGTCCGCGGTCGAACCGGCAAAGCCCGCCAGAACCTTGTCGCTGAACAGGCGTCGCGTTTTCCGGGCCGTATGTTTCATCACGTGCTCACCCATCGTGACCTGGCCGTCTGCGGTGATCACTACTTTATTGTCGCGGCGCACGCAAAGAACAGTAGTGCCGTGCATCTGTGCGGAATTTTTCCTCATTGGCATCGGGAGATTATACCGCGTGCGGCGGCTGCGACCAACGTAGGGTTCGCAATTGCGTGCTTCGAAAAACTTACAGTTCGCAGCCTACTACATTTGGGCGACAGCAGTGGGAACTTCCGGTTCGACGCCGCGCCACCCCACCGATTTGCCTTGCACGGCTCCCATCACGGCCCGGAATAGCACGACGTACATCATCTGGCGGTAATAAAAGCGTTGCAGCAGCAGCGGCCAGAGCAAGGACCAGTCCTCGCTTTTCTCCAGCGTGAACGCAACCACGCAAGTGAGAAAGTCGATCAGCATAAATCCGATGAAGAAAACGAGAGAGCGCTGAACGTCGGCGGCCGTCCACAATTGCGGTATGTGCGTGAAGTGAAATTGCGAAAGCCCATACAAGATCAGCGAGCCGAGAAAGAGCAGATCGATCACGGGAGAGAACAGCGGCAGCAGCAGCTGAAACAGGAACATATTGGGCAGGGCAATCCAGCCGAGCGTGCCGTATTTGCGGCGTCCCAGTGTGTCGCTGTGTTTCCAGAACGCTTGCAATGTCCCGAACGTCCAGCGAAAACGCTGGCGTACCAGCGCCGCCGCGGTTTCGGGAGCATCCGTCCAGCCGATCGCTTCCTCTTCGTAATAAATCTTCCAGCCGGCTCGGCGAATCGTGATGGTTAAATCCGTGTCTTCGGCAACTGTGTCGGCGCTGAAACCGCCGCAGTCATGGATCGCCTCCGCGCGCCAGGCGCTCAGCGCGCCGGGAACCACCGGAATACAATTCAGCAGATCGAAAGCGCGCTTTTCCAGATTTTGACTCGTGACGTACTCGAGCGCCTGCCAGCGTGTGAGCCAGCTGATTCGATTTCCAACCTTCACGTTTCCCGCCACCGCGCCAACTCTTGGATTGACGAAGTGCCGGACCAGCTTGCTCACCGCATTGGCCTCAACCGCGGTATCCGCGTCGATGGTGACGATGATGCTGCTCGAAGCCTCCGCCAGGGCGTGCGAAAGCGCCGCTGACTTGCCGCGGTTTGGTTGGTGAATCACACGCACGGCGGGATTTCGGCCGAATTGCTCATCGAGCAGCTCGCCCGTCCCGTCCGTTGAGCCGTCATCGACTACGATGACTTCCAGTTTCGGGTAGTCGGACTCCAGCACTGAATTGACCGTATAGACGATGACCGATTCTTCGTTGTACGCGGGAATTAGGACGCTGACCGGCGGCAGAAAATCAGGATGATCGGGCGGCGTGGCGCGAAACTTTTCAACGATCGCCAGGAAGCCGACGATGATCGTGCGGCCGCTCACAAGGCCAATCCCCAGCACGAAAATAAAAGCAACGCTTAACCGGGACCACTCATACATCGTGAAGATAAGCCCGTCCGCGCGAGCCACCAGGCGCTCGCGAAACGAAAGCGGCGGCATGAGCTGCGCTCGCGTCTGTCCGATGAGTTCTGAGACGGGAACAATCGTGAATCCCGCCGCGCGCAGGCCGTCTATAATTTGCGGCAGAGCCTGCACAGTTCTGGACCGGTCGCCGCCTCCATCGTGCAGGAGCACGATATTGCCCGTGTTGGCGCGTGCCTGCTCCAACACGCGCTGCACGATCACCTGCGCCGGCGCGGGCGGAACGCCGCCGGGCTCGCCCCAATCATGCGGATCAATCCGTGCGCCAACGATCAGATAGCCCATCGACTGCGCGATGGGGAGCAGCGCCACTTCGTCAGCGGTTTCCGGCTGGTGGTCGATTCCGTACGGCGGCCGGAAAAGTAGCGTCTTAACGCCAAGCGTGCTGATCAGCAGACGCTCCGTGACGTTGAGCTCCACGTCGATCTGCGTCCTTGAGATGTCGCTCCAGTGGTGCGTATAGGTGTGGTTGCCAATCTCGTGCCCTTCCGCGTACTCGCGATAGAGGAGTCCCAGAGCGTCGTTGGCGGAGCTTCCAACCACGAAGAATGTCGCGGGAGCCTGTTTTTCCTTCAAGATGTCGAGAATTTTCGGCGTGAACTGAGTATCGGGTCCGTCGTCGAAGCTGAGCGCGATCTTTTTCTTCGCGGCGCCCATTTGGAAGATGCGGTAGGAAGCGGGCAGCACCTGATAATTGTTTTCGACAATTGTATTGGTCGTCGGATCCGAGCGTACCGTGCGGCGGCCTTTTTGTGGCGTGTCTGCAAATTTCCAGATGTCACCGTCGCCCTCGAGGATCAGATCGTATCCCGGGGGCATTTCTTCAAGCTTTGCGCGGGCGGCATCATCGGGCCGCCTGATATCCCAAATCGGCCAGATCGAGGGGTCCTCCGACCCCAGTCGCCAAAGCGCTGTACCCTGTACGCCAACGCGTTCAGCGGCCCGCAATTCGTTGTAAGCCGTGACGCCATCGAGCATCCAGACGCGATGGATGTGATTGTGGTCGTCGGAGTAGGAAAAATACGGATTGAGCGAGTCCGAATCGAACTGCACCTGGGCTTCCGATTCCGAGGCCGTGACAAGCGCTTCCTGGAAGCTTTCGACCCGCGCCTGTTCGCCGACCTTCTTGCCCGCCTTCTCAGGCCAGTCATAAGCGTAGTTGGCAATGCCCATCACCAACTTCTGTGCCGGCACCAGCTTCAGGATCGCTTCGATATTCCTCACAAACCAATCTTGCGCGGCGATGGGACCCGCTGCCGAAGTGCGCCAGTGCTGGTCGTAGTTCATCAGGACAACGGCGTCGGAAGACTTGCCGATGCCCGCGTAGTCATACGCCCAATCGGCCGCAGGGAGGGCAACCATTAGCTTGAGGTTGGAGTTGTGCAGGTCTGTTGCAAGCTCGGCGATAAACTGACTGAAATCTTTTTGGCTTTTCTTGGGGATTTCTTCAAAATCGACAACGAGCCCTACGCAGTGGTTCTGCGTGAGATATTGAACAGCCTGTTGCGCGAGATTCTGGCGTGCCGTGCTGCTCTTGAGCATCGCAGCCATTTCGTCGGTGAGCCAGTTAGTGCCGTCGGAATTGTTCAGCAGCGGCATTGTAGGGATTTTGATGGGCGGGTTTTGCTGCTGCAACGTTTGCAGCCATGCCGCCAGCTTAGGGTCGGCCTCCACATCCAAGCGGCCGGCGGCGGTGATGGAGTGCAGTCGTTCGGGAATGAGCAGGTCGATTTCGCGGAAATGCTGCTGAAGCGCCGCCAGCGATGTCGGGTCCCAGCTCACATAAAACGCGGCGCGCACGGGATCATAGGCCGGGGGGATCTGGCCCAGCGATTCAACTCGGCGTAGCCGGCCGGTTCGCTTCAACAAAATGCGCGAGCGGATTTTCTCAATAACCGGATGAAGCGCATTGCGGTTGGTTGGCAGCAGAGGTTCAGGCAAACTAGGACTGACCAGAATGCTGATGAAAAAAGTGATCAGTAGAAGCGTGAAAATTGCACCGCAGATTTCCAGCACCCTGCTTGTGCGCCGCCATCGCCGGCGCTGTTCATCGTAGAATATGGGCTTGCGTGGCTTCATGCGTTTATTCCAACCTAGCCGCCCGGCGGAACCCTGTCAATGATGCTGCGCCAGGAAACCCTGACAACTCCCATGAGAATTCCCATGAGAATTCGATGATACCCGCGCGCCGCACCGGCGTCACCGTTCTTTACTTACACGCGTTCCTGGCGATACTGACGGGCATAGCCTTGCGGTTGCTGTTTGCCCTGCGATTCCCAGCCGCAGCTGGCGATAGCGCGCTATATCTTCAACTCGCCCGCAATTGGGCGGACCATAACGTCTATGGTTTGTGGCTAAACGGGCAACTGGTCCCGACCGACCTCCGAATGCCGGGCTATCCGGCATTCCTCGCCGGAGTCGCTCTAGTATTTGGACGCTCCATCCGAGCAATAGTGTTGTCTCAAGCCGGGCTCGATCTTTGCACCTGCTTCCTGACGGCCGCGCTTGCCGCGGCCTTGGCTCCGTCGGCCGCGCGACGGCGCGTCGCGATCGTTGGGCTGTGGCTCGCTGCAACCTGCCCATTCTTGGCGATCTACACCGCCGCCGTGCTTAGCGAAGTCCTCGTGGCGTTTCTCACAACAGCTGCGCTGGTCTGTTTCGTGTTGGGTTTGAAACAGGAAATATCGGAGTTTCCTTTCGGGAATCATCCCTTGCGGGTAACCGCGACGTCGGCCACTTTTCTCGGTGCATTTTTGACAGGTGTCGCGAGTCTGGTGCGTCCGGAAATGCCGCTCCTGCTCGCGGTGGCCGGCACAGTGTTTGTGCTTCGCTGGTGGAGGTCTCTAGGCTGGCGTAAGGTGGTGTTATCCGGGATGGCGATGTTCTTCGTGTTCTTGCTGCCGCTGGTTCCGTGGGTAACGCGCAATTTCATTACCTTGCACAAACTGCAGATCAGCGCGGACCGATACACCACACTACCCGGCGAATATGCGCCGGTCGGCTACTACAAGTGGGCAAACACGTGGATGGTACGGTTCCGCGAAGTTTACATTTCTGTCTGGAAGCTGAACGAAGAGCCGGTCGATATCGACGAGTTCCCCGCATCAGCGTTTGACTCACCCGAGGAAAAGCAGCGAGTCGCCGATTTGTTCGACAAATATAACAAAAGTCCGAACCTGGACATTTCGCCCCAGATAGATCGAGGATTTGCCGAGATTGCACGGGAGCGAACCAGACGCCATCCGCTGCGAACCTATCTCACGGCGCCTTTTGGGCGAGCGCTAACCATGTGGTTCACACCTCGGACGGAGTTGCTGCCGATCGACGGAAAGTTCTTCCCGATATTCGACAGCTGGGAAGATTCACATGCCAGTTTTCTGACGACCGCTCTATTCGGCGCGTTGGGATACCTCTACCCTGCCCTCGCGCTAGCTGGAATTTGGGTCGCCCGGCGCTACACTCGAACACACAGCCTCGCATCGCGCGCTTCCCGACTAGATGGGCAATTGGAAGAACAATTGGACAGACGATTCGACAGACGATTTGACAGACGATTGGGCATACGATTTGACATGCGATTTGACATGCGATTTGACATAAAAGACACGCCAAATCTTTGGGGCATCGCGCTGCTAGTGTCGTACATGCTAGTGCGCACGGCATTTTTAACAACAGTCGAAGCGCCCGAACCTCGTTACGTCGTCACCTGCTATCCGGCGATTTTGGCGTTGGCCGGCCTCATTGGGATGGGCAAGCCCAAAGCGATGCAGTCCGCACGCGAAGTCAGGGGCTAAATTGGGCGCGACCTTGGAGGATAGAACGTTTTGCCGCGATATTGTGGCGCTGGCGTCTCGCCGGCGTCCTTCGGATCCCTTGTGAGACTTGCGGGTTAACGCTCTTCAACCGGCTCGGGATGAATGGTGACCCGCGCCACCTGCGGAAATTTCTCCTTCACGCGGTCTTCGAGCGCAGCCGTAACGTCGTGAATTTGTGTGATCGGCAAACTGCCGTCCATCGCGCAGTGGCAGGACGCCAGAATCTTATGTTCCACTTGGCGCACATGCACTTCATGGCAATCCACAAGTTCGTGGAATTCGCGCGGCAGGCTGTTGATGTAAACCTCGATGGCGCGGCCAAGCCCGGTCATTTCTCCGCGCTGGCCATCCACCGATGCGATGTGCGTCCCCAGCGGCTCGATGTGGATATTCACGATCGGAGCAGCGCCGCTCGCCGGAGCCGAAACATCGCGCAGCCTGCGGATTTCCTCCTCAAGCTCCGAAGCGCGGCGGTGCGCGTCTCGCAGGCTCAGTTGTTCGGGAACTTCCAGATGCATTTCGATGAATAATCGCCCGTCGAGGTGATGCGCGGAAAGCTCATGGACCGATAGCCCGCGTCGCGCGGCAATCACGCGAATCCTGTCGAACAAGTGTTCGCCTGGCTCGGCGCGTGGCTCCATGTGAACCATCACATCCGCGGGGACAATTTCGGCGACGCGATGCTCGACGGCATCGGAAATGGCGTGCACTTGCTCGAAGCTGGCCGAGCGCGGCACGCTGATGGTTACATCCACGAAGTGCTGATTCCCGGCCCGGCGCACGCGGACGCGCTCGGTCGATATCACACCATCCATATTCGCGACGGCAGTGGCAACGCGCTGCTGCAAGCCCGCGGGAGCCGCGTCGAGCAACCCGTCCAGCGTGCGTTTTCCCAGCCGCGAGCCGATCCAGATCACAATCGAGGCAACGACGAGCGCGGCGACCGGGTCCGCGTTTTGCAGCCAAGTGACTCCGGTCCTCTGTCCGATCCAGACCATGGCCATGCCCAGAATCACGACAAACGTGCTCCACACATCGGTGGAAAAATGCAGCGCGTCAGCCTCCAAGGCTTCACTCGGGTACTCGCGCGCCACGCGTGCGAGCGCACGCGAGCGGATTACATCAATTCCCATCGCCAGACCCAGAATCACCATCACCAGAAGGCTCGGTTCCAGGTGCACTCGTTTGTACAACAGGCGGACGAATGCTTCGAAGATGATGTAAACCGAAGTAACCAGCAGCAGTCCGGTTTCGACGAACGCCGAGAAACTCTCGATCTTGCCGTGTCCATAAGTATGTTCGGAGTCGGCAGGCCGGTCGGAAACGCGCACCGAAAACCAAGTCAGGATCGCGGCAATCAGATCAAGCCCGGAATGCAACGCTTCAGAAAGAATACCAAGGCTTCCCGTGGCGACGGCGAGAAACACCTTGAGTCCCACCAGAACCAAAGCGGAGCCAATCGACCCAAGCGCCGCCATCTGCTTGACCGAACTGGGTGAGCGTGTAATAGGAGATCCTCGAAAGGATTATACGATGGCACGTGGTGGAAAACAGCGACGCGGACCCGCG
>Ga0209117_1000673_pt1 | contig 13132 bp, 9 predicted proteins | sample BlaSpr_A8_OM2_M2_FD_187978 | JGI IMG/M metagenome (GOLD analysis project Ga0209117, IMG submission 187978) | Forest soil microbial communities from Thunder Bay, Ontario, Canada - Black Spruce, Ontario site 2_A8_OM2_M2 (SPAdes) (version 2) | ecosystem: Environmental > Terrestrial > Soil > Boreal...
TCATTTGGATCCTCGAAAGCCTCAAGCCACGGCCTTACGCCACACGCCGGCCGCTCACCAGGTTAATGACCAGCAGCACCAGCGCAACCACCAGCAGCAAGTGAATCAGGCCGCCGGCCACGTGGAGGGTAAAACCAAGAAGCCACAGAATCAGAAGCACAACGAAAATTGTCCAAAGCATGTTGATCTCCTTTTGCTCGTTCGAGCATCCCGAGAATGAGCGTCCCGGAAAACTCATCTATCTCGTCGTGGCCGGAGCGAGCGACTTCCCGCACTCCAGGCAAGACGTCCTGACCCGCGACGTGATTAACCCGCAAAACGGGCACATCCTTTGCGATGCGAAACCGCGGGCCGGTGGCGTAAGTGACGCAAACAGCTTCGAGACGGATGCAGCGATCGTGGCCAGCCGTCTACGAAAACGATCGCGGAACTGACGAAGAACGGGTTGCATCAGCGATCCACCTTCGTTCTTTCTCCCCATGCACGGATGGTTCCGTCATGAGGCAAGTGGCCGAAGTGCTCTTGAGAGGGTCTCCCTTTCCGCACCTCCGCCAACCTGACGATGACACGCCAGGGCCTCATCATTCTGTGCAAGATTGCTCACACTGCACGAAGGCGTCCGCCCCTGCACCTACGGAAACCGGGCAATCTGTTTGAAACGGCAAGGAAGTGAGCAATTTTGACCAGCTATTTTCTTGTCCGTCGAGCGATCATAATGGCTAGAGACGAGACTTCTTCTCTCTCTTTCAGGTTGTCTGAAACTAAGTCAGCCATCTGAAGTTCTCCCCTCTTAGTTCCGCGGATCCCAGAGGAACAATTCATGAAAAAGATAATGTCCCTGCTACTGATGAGTTTGATCGGTCTTGTTGGAACCTTCGCGTGGGCAGGCTCGGCTCTTGAAGACACGGTCGACCGCATGCAAAAATCCGTGGATGTTCTCCACGCGGTCATGGCAACGCCAGACAAAGGTATCCCTGAAGAAGTGTTAAGCGGCGCAAAGTGCATCATCGTAGTTCCAAACCTGATTAAGGGTGGTTTCATCATTGGCGGCAAACACGGTCGTGGAGTAGCCTCCTGCCGTACGCCTAAAGGTTGGAGCGCACCCGCATTCGTCTCGGTGGGCGGCGGAAGTTGGGGATTGCAGATCGGAGTCGAAGACATTGACCTGGTGATGCTGGTCATGAACGACCGTGGTTTGCAGCATCTGCTCTCCAGTAAGTTCGAACTCACCGGTGAAGGATCAGTTGCGGCAGGCCCAGTGGGGCGCCATGCTTCCGCTGGAACCGACTGGAAGATGAACACCGAAGTCCTGAGCTACTCGCGATCCAAGGGCGTGTTCGCCGGCTTAACACTCGAAGGTGCAGTTGTGGAGCAGGATAACGACTCCACGCGCGCTATTTACGGCAAGAATATGACCTTCCGCAACATCCTTTCGGGCAAGGTGTCAGCTCCCCGAAGCGCAGACAAGTTCTTGCAGGCTGTGACCGACGCGGGCCACCAGGCACATGTCGCAGAAGCCAACGAAGACAAGAAATAAGTGGATGCCAGCCGAAGGACCGGTAGCTGTAGATACAAAAATGTAACTACAAAACGTTCCACGTGAAACATCAGGGTTGCGCCGCTAGGATTTCTGTTTGACGCTGTTGCCCACGGCCACCAGGAAAATGGCGCTCTTGCCTTCCGCGTGTGGGGAGAAGAAGCGGGTCACGTCATCATCGTAAAAGGTGAGGCCGGTGGCGCCCAGGCGCTGGGCGTAGGCCCCGAGGTACAGTTTGCCGCCGAGGATGCCCGCCTCAAGCTGCACGGCGCGATATCCGCGATTGCCAAAGCGATCGAAAATTGGCCGCAAGTCTGCCAGGAAAAATATGTCTACGGCGGCGTCGGCCGGCAACTGCTGCTCTAGTCCGAGATACCCAGCCTGGTCGCGAAAATGCCCCTGCTTCAGACACTCGAGCATTCCACGGTCGCGATGGAAGACGTAAGCTCCGGACTCGAGGCCTTCCACAGCGTGGGCAATCAGGTAGAGGTGGTTGAGCTGCGATCCCAGCGGATCGAGAAAGTCTGCGGGTACGCCGCGGGTTGCTCGGTCGAGCATGGTGGAAAGCTGCGCCAGGCTGATCGGCGTGCGCGCAAACTGGCGGCTGGAACCGCGGCGCAGGATGACTTGCTCGATGGGGTCACGGGGCATTTCCGCGTCGGGTAGAGGCTGAAGCCGCGCGACGGGTGCGGTGGGTGGCGGAGAATCGGTCACGCCAGTGCGAGCCAGTTCAGTGTGACCCAGTGCGGTGCCACCGCGCCATGCCGCAACTTCTTCGGCCGAATCGAGCGAAGAGGCAGCGTGCATTTCGCGCATGAGTGGATAGTCAATCTCGTGCCGAGAGAGCGGGACAGTTTCGAATCCAAGCGGCGAGATATCTGCCAGCGCTCCGGCAACGGTTTGCGAAGACGGAGCGGTTTGCGCAGAAAGCCCGGAGTCATGACCGAGGGCGACCAGCGAGAAGGCGACTTCGCGTTCGGAATCGACATCCAGCAGTCTATTCACGGTCGTGTCCACAAAGCCGCACACGACCTTGGCGGGCAGGCCCAGGGCGGTGGCGACGGCTAGCAGATTGGCGAGCAGAGTGCCGTTGTCCCAGCCGAAATGGCGGTAGGTGCGTGCCTGATACTTCCAGGCATTGCGCCAGTAGGTGCAGGTGCAGACGATGGTCAGGGGCGCGTGAGCGATGGCGGGTTCGCCGCCGGTGGCCTCGACCAGGACGCTTCGATAGTCTCCGGCGCGCAGCCGGCGCAGGCCGAACTCGGCAGGAGCGAAGTGATAGACGCCAGCCTGAAGGTTGGTGAGGCCGCTGCAAACCAGATAGAGTTCGACCTCGTAGAGCGCTCCGGTGCAGGCGGCCGCGCGAAAATAGATTTCGCCGCCCGAATATTTTCTCTGCCGGGTGATGCCTGCGGAAAGGTAGAGGAGTTGGGCCACTGCCTCTAGATCCGGCGCGGTATTGGTCGGGGCGTCGGTCGGGGCGTCGGTCTGGATAAGGGGCTGGCCGGGGACGCTGTCGGCGATCGCGGAAAGGGCAGCGACTCCAGTTTGGCGCACCTCGGTCGGCAGGCGCGAGGGCTCGAGTGCGGGGTAGATCTTGAATGGCAAGGGCTGATTGTCAAAGTCCAGGAAATGCGGGTTGGTGCGAACGCTGGTGTAGGAATGCTTGGTGGCTTCGTGGTAGTTCCAGGCAGCTTCGGCGTTGGCGTTGTTGGGCATGGCCGGGGGTGGAAAGCTTGACAATGGTAGCGCACAAGCCTAATATTGATAGTGAGCAAGCATCTTTTCTTACTGTTTCAGATCCTCTGAACTAAGTTATCCTATCTGAAAACTATCTCCCTTTCGATTGCTCGGGGGAGGAATCCGAGTCTTGACGCTGTTGATCCGCTGGGATCTTTCCGACGCCAAACCCAGGCCGATCAAGGTATTGGCAGCGAGCTCAAAGGCAAGGCCAATTGAGATACAGGAAGGAACCATGAAAAACATCAAGTTTGTTGTGAAAGTGAACCGTGGCGGAGCTCATGTCCCTCAATACGTGCTGCGCGTCGATCGGCTTCCCATCCAGACGACAACCAACCGCAAGCTGGCCTTGGTGATGGGAAGATTCACAGCGGAAGACGCGGTCAAGTCCATGCAAAATTCCCACTGCAACCCAGAGTTAGTATCCGTGTGGGTTAGCGCCTAGTATTTTTCGATGTTGCGGCGCGGGCGCCCTCGCCCGCGAAGGCTCGGCCATTCTACCGACTTGAGCTCTGGATTCACCCATGCCCTTGGGCCTGTTTCTGTCAGCTGGGCAGGGTCTGCCTTCTATTGGTTGGAACTGCACATTTCAGTTCGACGCCTTTCACGGATGCGGATCACTCTGCGAGACACCCGCAAGTTTCGGAATCGGAGTCATCGACTTCAGTTGGTCTAGCTCTGTCAGTACTTTTTTCCAATTATCCTGGTCTTTTTTCGTCTCGATCGAAGCCGAGAGGTCGGAATAGAAGTTGAGAATGTTGGCGCGCAGCTCTGGAGTCGTCCGATCGAACTTCCGGCCTGACAACTGCCCCAGCAACTTGGCGTAGGTATCGTCGGTGAGCGAGTATTCCGCTGCCTGGGTCGGTTGACCACTATCAAGATCACAATCGGGCAGCACGAGTGTGTCAGTGCGCACTTCTTCGAGAAAGGTCCGGTATTGATCGACGGTCGTATTGATGCTCTTGATATACAGGTCCTCGGTTTGCGGGGTCGGGTTATTGAACGCCAACCCTTTGAAGGGGCCGATCTTCGGCATGTATCGTAAGAGCACTGCCAAAATCCGGCTACCCACGCCCGGCTTCACGTAGTCCTTTCCCCACTCTTTTTCATAGCTGGAGCGCGAAAGACGATACAGGAACTTCCGTTTCGAGAAATTCGGGGTTTCGCGCATCAGGTCCTTCTTATGGGTTTGCAGCGCGACTCGGGTCATTTGCGGAATCAACTCGTTGACCGCGAAACGATACGAACCCACCGCCAGATCCTCATGGGTAAGCACGTCTTTCAACTCCACTCCGTACACCACGGGAAAGGCCCGCTCCAGCAGGGGCTTGGACACTTGAAATCCGATGAAGTCGTGGTACTGCTGCGACGCATAACGATTCTTCGCGACCTGCAGCGTGTCGAACCCGAACTCGGTTTTCAGATGCGCCGTCTTGTCTTGCGCATACCGGACTGACTGGCCAAACTTCGCTCGCAATTTTGGATACGCGATGGCCACCGACTGGTTGACGGCCGGGTGACCCGCGATATCCGACGCATAGTGCGACAGCGCGCCCAGCGCGAAGGCGTACTCGTTGGCATCCTGGCTTTCGAGCAACAGCTCGCGAACGAAGTCTCCGCTGCGAACGTAATGCACCAGGTTACTGAATTCGGCATTACCGAATGGGTAATAGCCGAGATCCTGGATGACGGCGCCTCCGTACGCGTAGGCATGCGCTTCCTTGATCTGATCTTCCGAGAGCCCGGGGTATCGCTTGAGCAAGAGCGGGCGGATCTCGTCGGACCAGAGCAGGTCCACGATTTCCTCGTGGGTCAAAACAGAGTAAGCGAACGAAGCGCCGCTGCACATTACGACGACAAGAAGAAGTGTAACTAAACGGATAACTAGCGCGCGCCAACGGACGGCTATCGCGCCGAGCGATAGCGATGAGTGCTGGGGCCTAGTCAAAGCAGAGCTTTGCATGTTTTTCGTGAACCTTCCTGGCGATAGCAGGCGGACAATCTCCCGAACCAGCCTAACATTGATACCGCTGCAATTCTGGTCAAGAGTGTACACTTCCGGCCAACCAGCGCGGCTTTGACTCTGTCTGATTCCAGCGCGGTGTCCCCGATCCTCAAGATGCGCACCGGAAAGCAACATCGAGACGAGACTGTTCTTTACCTCTCTTTATCTTTACCTCCAGGGGCTTTTTTCTCCGGACGAGGAGCGCTCTCGGGACGAGCCGCAGGGCGGGGTGCAGCCTGTTGACGAGCCGCAGGCTGCGAATGAGTTGCGGGCTGCGCGTGAGCTGCAGGCTGCGAATGAGTTGCGGGCTGCGTGTGAGCTGCGGGCTGCGAACGAGTTGCAGGTTGCGCGTGAGCTGCGGGCTGCGAATGAGTTGCCTTCTTCTCATTGTTGCGGGTTGCAGCCGCCTTATTCTCATTCGTGCGAGTAGCAGCTGCCTTGTTCGCAGCCGCCTTATTCTCATTCGTGCGAGTAGCAGCTGCCTTGTTCGCAGCGGCCTTATTTTCATTCGTGCGAATTGTAGCTGCCTTGTTCGTAGCCGCCTTATTCTCATTCGTGCGAGTAGCAGCTGTCTTATTCGCAGCGGCCTTATTCTCATTCGTGCGAGTTGTAGCTGCCTTGTTCGCAGCGGCCTTATTCTCATTCGTGCGAGTTGTAGCTGCCTTGTTCGCAGCGGCCTTATTCTCATTCGTGCGAGTTGTAGCTGTCTTATTCGCAGCCGACTTATTCTCATTTACGCGGTTTGCAGATGCTTTGTTCTCGGCAGCCTTGTAAGGTGCTCCCGCCTGCCTGGCCGCTACCACCCCATGACCGCTAAATTCCGCGGGCTTCGCAGTTGCAGCGATCGCCGGCCGCCCGTGGTTCACCGACGCCAGGAGCGCGTGGTTGGTACTGGCAGCGTGCACATGCTGGGATTGCATTGCCGATGGCGGCCTGTGTTGCTCGTGTGCCGCTGTCTCTTCTGCCTGGGTCGGTCGGGCGTTAATTCCACCGGCGCCGCCGTTATAGCTGACATGGTTCACCGTGGTGTTGTTGATCACGGTCTTGTTGTAAACATTGTGAATGTTCGTGACGTTCACGTTATTCACCGAGCGGTTGTAGTAGAAGGCCCCGTTATTCCAATACCCGCCTTCATAGCCGACACCACCATAGCCAAAGCCGTAGTTGACGCCACCGTAGAAGCCGACATGCGGGCCCCAGTAGCCCTCATTCCAAGCGTAGGCGTTGCCGCCCCAACCCCAATAACCGGGAGTCCAGAGGAAGCCAACCTCGGGAGCGATCACCCACGTACCCGGCACCCAAAAGTAGCCTTCATCGCCATAGGCCCAGTAACCGGGCGTCCACAAATAACCGTCGGCGGGGCACAAGGGTTGCGTGTACACAGGTAGTGCGGGCGGAGCGATCACGATAGCCACGCCGAACTGCGCGAGCGAGACGGCCGGTATGGCCAGAATCAGAAGTGCGAGCAACAGCAAACGGATTGTGCGCATTTTGAACCACCTTGCCAGATCATCCTTCGCTTGCCCGGTTGTTCCTTGCCGCTGCGGGCTGCGTGGATTGAACGGCGCCGCGTCATAGAACAGTATTCGACGGCTGCATCGCTAAATCTGTGCACTATGGCTCACTTTTCGTGAATGTTCCCATCAAATCTGCTAAAGGATTTTTCCCGAGATGGCCACAAAACGGTCAATCTTTACCGGTTTCCGGATATCTGTGCCATAGTAGGAGAGCAGGTTCACGGGACGCTGCGACTTGGCGACCCACGCTTTGACGAGGGCTATGCAAAAACGTGAATGTTCGGAGTGCGGTGGTGAGTTGGTTCTGGCGGTGCGTGCGAGCCAACCCCAGACAAGTAATGATGGGACGAGCCTGCTGACCAGCGCATTTACAAGCTGGAGATGCGGCACCTGCGGCTGCGCCTTTACAGCCGCGCAACTTCGCGAAGACAAGCGCGAACGGTCAAAACCACGCGTGAATGTTTAGCAGGACATTGCGGTACTAGTCCCCCGACGGCATCAGTTCGTCGGATGTCTCCCAGCACCAGCCATCAGCGATGAATCAGTTATTGATGGATCGATTGCCGGCGTCGCGATGCCGTGGCCATGGTCCGGTTCCACGCTTCGATCGATGCGTCTGTGAATTCGCGCGCTTCCTCAAGATCGGGCTTGGGAGTTTCGCACCAGAGAATATCCGCATACCGGGCATAAGCAATGGACGAGAACGATTTGCAGCCGATGCGAAGTGATCTGGCATGGGCCGAGAGTGGCTTACGGACGTGCGTGATTTGAATCTCTTGCTATAGATGAGTAGAGTAGTAGAGTTAATCGTGTTAAACGGCATCGGGACGCTGATTCCCGATCCGCCGATCCCAGGAGCCGAAAGCGTCGAACCGGACTAGGAAAATCGCAAAACTATGAAAATTGCAAACGATGTAACAGAACTGGTCGGCCACACGCCACTGATACGACTGAACCGGGTTACGCAGGGCTCGGTTGCCGAAGTCGTCGCGAAGCTGGAAAGCCAGAATCCCCTGGCCAGTGTAAAAGACCGCATCGGGGTGAGCATGATTGCCGATGCCGAGCGTGCCGGCCGGATTCAGCCCGGGAAAACCGTTCTGATCGAGCCGACCAGCGGCAACACCGGAATCGCTCTCGCCTTTGTCGCGGCCGTGAAGGGGTACAAGCTCCTCCTCACCATGCCCGACACCATGAGCCTGGAGCGGCGCGTGCTGCTGCTGGCTTTGGGCGCCGAGATCGTTCTTACGCCAGGTCCCCGGGGAATGAAGGGAGCGATTCTGAAAGCCGAGGAGTTGCTGGCGAGCACTCCCGACGCCTACATGCTCCAACAATTTGACAACCCGGCGAATCCGAAGATTCACTTCGAAACTACCGGTCCAGAGATTTGGGAAGACACCGATGGGCGCGTCGATTTTCTGATCTCCGGTGTCGGCACGGGAGGGACCCTCACCGGCGTCTGCGAATACATCAAGCCCAAGAAGCCGTCGTTCAAGGCGGTGGCCGTGGAGCCGGCCGATAGCGCGGTGCTTTCCGGGGGAACGCCGGCGCCGCACAAGATTCAGGGCATCGGCGGCGGTTTTATCCCGAGCATCTTGCGCCGGGATTACATTGACGAGGTCATCACCGTAACCAACGACGAGTCCATTGACATGGCGCGGCGGCTTCCGCTCGAAGAAGGTCTACTGGTTGGCATCTCTTCGGGAGCGGCGGTGGTCGCGGCTTTGAAGGTGGCGCGCCGTCCGGAAAATGCCGGGAAATTGATCGTTGTGGTTCTGCCGTCGTTCGGCGAGCGCTACTTGAGTAGTATCCTCTTTGAAGGACTCCGGAACCAGGCGTTGCAGATTCCGACGACGCAAGTTCCGGCCTGATCTTCAACCTTGGACCCATGCCGCATCTGTTGTCGCTAATCCGCGAGGACGTTGCCACCGTGCTGGAGCGCGATCCTGCGGCGAAGTCACGCCTGGAGGTTTATCTCTGCTACTCCGGCCTGCATGCGGTCTGGTTTTATCGCATGAATCACTGGCTGTGGAACCACAATTTTCTTCTACTGGCACGCTGGTTGTCGCAGGTGGCTCGCCTTCTTACCGGCATCGAAATCCATCCCGGGGCGCAGATCGGCCGACGTTTATTCATCGATCACGGTATGGGTGTGGTGATTGGCGAGACTGCCATTGTCGGCGAGGACGTCACGCTCTATCAGGGGGTGACGCTCGGTGGAACCGGCAAGGAACACGGTAAGCGACACCCGACGCTTCTCGACAACGTGGTAGTCGGCGGAGGCGCGAAGATTCTGGGCAACATCACGGTGGGGCACAATTGCCGGATTGGCGCCGGGTCGGTCGTGCTGCGCAATGTGCCCGACGATTCCACCGTTGTGGGTGTGCCGGGACACATCATTTTTCGAGAAGGCAAACGAGTGGTCATCACCGACCCCAAGCAGATCAACGACCCCCTTTCCGAGGCCCTGGCCGCGGTCGCGTCTGAGGTGAACAGGTTAGGGGAGCGAGTGCGTCAACTGGAGGGCAAGGGCGGACTTGAGCCGCTTTCCGCATCCCTGCAACGGATCATCGAAGATATCGATTATCAGATCTAGCAGCGCCAGGTTTGTCATCCCAAGCGAAGCGGGGGATCTGCAGTCCGCAGCAAAATGCAGATCCCTCGCTTCGCTCGGGATGACAATTCATGCGAGGTGGCTTCTGCAAGCAGCCTCAACACCGTGACTTCCCTTTCGCGCGCACCCAAGTATGATTGCCTTTTTCAGATCGAGGCCTCTAGCGGATGAAATACGGCTTCGTAATCGATAACCGCAAGTGCATCGGATGTCATGCCTGCACGGTGGCGTGCAAAACCGAGAACCAGGTGCCGGTGGGCGTGAACCGGACCTGGGTCAAGTACGTCGAGAAAGGCGTTTTTCCGAACACGCGCCGCGTATTTCAGGTCACGCGCTGCAACCATTGCGAGAAGCCTCCTTGCGTCACCATTTGTCCCGTGACGGCGATGTACCAGCGCGAAGACGGGATTGTCGATTTCAATTCCGACCGCTGCATTGGCTGCAAAGCCTGCATGCAAGCCTGTCCGTATGATGCGATTTACATGGATCCGGACGATGGCACTGCCACCAAGTGCCATTTCTGTGCCCATCGCACCGAAGTCGGACTGGAGCCCGCTTGCGTGATCGTGTGCCCGGAACACGCCATCATTGCCGGCGATCTGAGCGATCCTGAAAGTGAAGCGGCGCAACTGGTGGCGCGGGAACCGGTGCGCGTGCGCAAACCCGAGCAGGGAACTCAGCCCAAGCTCTATTACATCGATGCGGATGAAAGTGCGATTGTGCCGACGGCGGCCCGGCACGAGTCAATTTACATGTGGTCGCAGCGGAATGCGGCTGTGCTTGGTGGCGGGGCTGCTTATCCGCTTGATAGTCCCTTGCTGCAAAAGGACGCTCTGGCGGCCTACGACGTTTCCCACGCGCGTCCGTGGGGATGGCAAGTGCCAGCCTACTGCTGGACCAAGTCCATCGCTTCCGGTGTGCTCGCCGTACCGGCCATCGCCATGGCGCTCGGAAGATTGTCGGGCGACCGGGTCCGCGATATTGTGCTTGCGACCGTCGCGCTCCTGTTCACGGCGCTAACCACCGTGCTGCTGGTTTGGGATCTCGATCACAAAGAACGATTCCTGCGGGTGGTGTTCACGCCACAAAGTAAATCGTGGCTGGCGCGGGGCGCGTTCATCCTGATCGCGTATAGCGGGTTGTGCAGTGTGTTCTGGCTGGCGGCGGTGGCGGGATTTTCTTTTGCGGCTTCGGTCGTGTTGTGGCCCACGGTGATCGTCGGATTTTGCGCGGCGGCTTATACGGCGTTTCTCTTTGGACAGTGCGAAGGGCGCGACCTGTGGCAGACACCGCTCCTGCCGGTACATTTGATCATTCAAGCATTGCTCTGTGGATCCGCGGTACTGGCGCTGCTTCCGGACGCGATCGGTGGTTCGACGCAGGCCGTATCCGCCGCGGTCCCCACACTGGTCATCAGTTTGGGATTGCACTTGCTCATGCTGCTGGGCGAGGTCGCGATGCCGCACACCACCGACAACGCGCGCTACGGGGCTCGACTCATGACCCACGGACCGTTCGCACCCGCATTCTGGGGTGGCGCCGTCGTACTGGGTGGAATTGTTCCGCTGCTGCTTCTGTTGATTGTTCCTTGGTTGTTCGCCGCGCCCAATCGCATCGCAGCGGACCTGGCCAGCGTGCTGGCGCTGGCTGGACTTTTGATTTTCGAATGGTGCTTCGTGATGGCCGGCCAGAGCGTGCCGAACAGCTAGCCGGCCAGTCCGTAGAGACGCGGCTTGCCGCGTCTGAGACGGAGCAAGCTCCGGCTCTACAGGCGAAAGAGATTTGCGGCATCGTTAAAGGTTTGGAAAGCATAATGGAGATTCAGCAATGACCGAATTCAAGCGCGACGGCAGCCACCTTTCGTATTGCCCGCCGGTCGAGAAGTGGGACGATTGGATCGAGTACGCTGCCGAAGCCTGGCCTCGCCGCGTCGAAAAGCATTACCAGCTAGTTCCCACCATTTGCTTCAACTGCGAATCGGCGTGCGGGCTTCTCGCCTACGTCGATAAGGAAACCGGACAAGTCGCGAAGTTTGAAGGCAATCCGAAGCATCCTGCCAGCCGCGGACGCCTGTGTGCGAAAGGCCCGGCCACGATCAATCAGATTCATGACCCCGATCGCATCCTTTATCCGATGAAGCGCTCCGGGCCGCGCGGCGGTGGAAAATGGACCCGGACCTCGTGGGACGAAGTGCTGGAGACTTTCGGGGCGCGAATCCGCAAGGCTTTTCAGGAAAATCGTGGCGAAGAAGTCATGTACCACGTGGGCCGGCCGGGACACGACTTCATCATGGAGCGCACCTTGCAGGCGTGGGGCATTGACGGTCACAACTCCCACACGAATGTGTGCTCGTCTTCGGCGCGGCTTGGCTATCTGCTCTGGCACTATGCCGACCGTCCCTCTCCCGACCACGCCAACGCGCGCTTCATTCTGCTGCTCTCCGCGCATCTTGAGTCCGGCCACTATTTCAACCCGCATGCCCAGCGCATTATCGAAGGAAAAATGGCCGGAGCGAAACTCGCCGTGATGGACCCGCGCCTTTCGAATACGGCGAGTATGGCGGATTACTGGATGCCGACCTATCCGGGTACTGAAGCGGCGGTTCTGCTGGCGATGGCGATGGTCATCCTCACCGAAAATCGGTTCGACGCCAGGTTCGTGAAGAACTGGACCAACTGGGAGGAACTTGAAGTCGATGGATTTCGCGCCAAGGGCCAAAGTTTCGAAGCTCTGATCGAAACACTGAAGCGGCACTATGGGAAATTCACGCCGGAGTTTGCGGAAAAGGAAAGCGGAGTGAGGGCGGAAGTGATCGTCAAAACGGCGCGCGAGATCGCGACCGCCGGAAGCCGCTTCGCATCGCATCTGTGGCGGGGCAGCGCGTCCGGCAATCTGGGCGGATGGCAACCGGCGCGCGCCTTGATGCTGCTCCACGTCCTCACCGGCTCCGTTGGAACCCCAGGCGGACACAATCTGAATGCGTGGAACAAATTTGTGCCGCGTCCATTCAAGAATCCGCCGCCGCAGAAACGCTGGAACGAACTGCTCTACCCGCTGGAGTGGCCGCTGTGCACCCATGAAATGTCGTTCCTGCTCCCGCACTTTCTCAAGGAAGGCCGCGGCCGCCTCGAAGCCTATTTCACGCGCGTCTTCAATCCCGTCTGGACTTATCCGGACGGATTTTCCTGGATCGAGATGTTGCGCGACGAAGAGAAAGTCGGCTTGCACGCCGCGTTGACGCCGACTTGGAGCGAGACGGCCTGGTTTGCGGATTATGTTTTGCCGATGGGCTTCAGTTCCGAGCGTCACGACCTGATGAGCCAGGAGTCCTATGCTGGAAAGTGGATCGGCTTTCGCCAACCTGTGTTGCGCGTTCTGCAGGAAAGGGCAGGAAAGAAATTCGATTACACATATCAGGCGAATCCGGGAGAAGTATGGGAAGAAGACGAGTTCTGGATCAACCTCTCGTGGGCGATCGATCCCGACGGTTCGATGGGAATTCGACAGTGGTTCGAATCTCCGTATCGTCCCGGACGGAAACTGACGGTCGACGAATACTACGGGTGGATATTTGAAAATTCAGTTCCGGGATTGCCCGAAGCCGCGGCGAAAGAGGGCTTGAAGCCGCTGGAATACATGCGCAAGTACGGCGCGTACGAAGTGACCACCGACGTCTACAAGCTCAACGAGAAGCCGGTGGCTGCCGCTGATCTCTCCGGATC
>Ga0209117_1000674_pt1 | contig 13105 bp, 7 predicted proteins | sample BlaSpr_A8_OM2_M2_FD_187978 | JGI IMG/M metagenome (GOLD analysis project Ga0209117, IMG submission 187978) | Forest soil microbial communities from Thunder Bay, Ontario, Canada - Black Spruce, Ontario site 2_A8_OM2_M2 (SPAdes) (version 2) | ecosystem: Environmental > Terrestrial > Soil > Boreal...
AGACCGGCGCCTACCAAAGCAAGTTCGAGCTAATGCGCGATATGGCGCTGAATCTGTTTTGGGCCAACCGCTTCAAAATGACGATGTACGACGTGCGGCCAACCCGCTGGGCCGACGTGCCGCGTAGCCGCGACGACGTCTTCATACCCATCCAGACGCCGTGGGAAGATCGCGAAACAAAGGTGACCGCGGTGCAGTCTGCCTATCCGGGTCTTCCGGCGCAGTGGGACGCCGGGGTCGAGGACAGCATCTTCGAAATCCTCTTCGACGTGTTCGGCCATCGTAGGAACCATGCGACCAAGCTGTCGGCCGTCGTACCCACTGTTACCGAACTGCTGTCTGACCCCGGTAATCAAACTCTGCGGCTGAATCGATATGACCCCGACTTCCGCCGGTACAGCTACGCCGAGATCATTGACTGCAACGAGGATGTGGCCGAGCTGGAGGCGCTACGCCGCTGGTCAATGGTCCTGCACAATCAGTATCCGTGGTCTCGTAGCGACGCCGCCCTGACCGCGGTCAAAGAATTGCGAGACGACGACTACGTGGTGGTCTTTCATCCGCGTGATCTTGATGTCCACCTGTTTCTGTCCCGCGTCGCCTCCGGGCACGCCCCGAAGAAGGCTGTTTCGGCCGCCCCCGAGGTGTCCGCGCCCATTCGCCCGTACCCTGCTATCGACGTGCGCAACGACCTGGCAGTGCAACCTCGCATCGAGGCCATCGCCGCAGCGCACGGCGATCAGGTGTGCACCAACGAGGACCTAATCCGCAACAGCGCCTACAACTGGTCCCCGATGTCTGCGGACGAGATCAGTGCCAAGACCGGCATCGAGCAGCGTCGTTACACCTCGGACAGCCTCGAGGACCTCTCGTTGCGAGCCGCCCGGTCGGCGCTGGCTCACGCTCAGGTGGGTCCAGAGCAGATCGGGGCGGTCTTGGTGTGCACCTGCACCAGCGATCGGCTGATACCGTCGGTCGCGGCCTGGCTCTCCGGCCAGTTGGGCGTCCAGCAGACACATTGCTCGTTCGACCTCGTCGCCGCGTGTGCCGGCCTCAGCTACGGGCTGGCCGAGGCCGCGAGAATTCTCCAGTTGGTTCGGCGGCCGGTGCTCGTGGTGTGCGCGGAAAAGTTCTCCAACAAGATCGGAAACGTCCGGCCATCCCGGATGATCTTCGGCGACGGCGCGGCCGCCATTGTCGTCGGTCCTGCGCCCGAGGGTTCGCCGCCGGATATCGAGTACATGCAGACTTATGCCAGCGGTCCGACCAGCCAGGTCAACTCGATCTTGTGGCCCAACCCCGCGTTCGCCAACAACATCACGGTCTTCGGCCCCGAGGTGAAGGCGCTCGCCGGGCGCTACCTCGTGCAGATGCTCGACGACATCAGGGCCCTGCCCGACCCGGATGGAGTCGCAGAGTCACTTCTGGCCAGCATCGAACTGATCGTCCCGCACCAGGCGAACAAGACCATGGTGATCGACCTAGCGACCGCCGCCGGTTTATCCCCAGATCAGCTGTATTTCAACATCGAACGGGTGGGGAACGCCTCCTCGGCGAGCATTCCGCTGGCAATCCACGACGCGGTCCGCGACCAAGTGATCACCAGGCCGACCCGGGTTTTCGCCCCGGGTTTCGGTGCCGGCGCAGTTGCGGGCTACGCGGTTCTCCGAATCGATCCTGCCGTCATCGCGCCCGACGACCAGGCGGCATCAACCGGCGAGTCGGCCACGGTTCCCGAGTCGCTCCCCCTAACCGGCGGGGCCGATATGGCCCTTGCCTTCGGATAACAGCCCTCATTCGGCTGGGGGCATCGTTCGTCCCTTCAGGGTTGGGCCAACGCGATCGCCGGTGGTTCGTGTTCGGGTTGGAACTCGGGTCGTCCTCGACGGGCAGGGTTACCCCATCGTCGAAGTTTCCGAATCGAGAAACTGCTCCACCAGTTGGGCCACCATGGCCGCCGGGCCGGGCTTTTGCAGATCGTGTCCGGCCTGGATCGTCACAAGGCGGGCGTTGCGGATGCGCGCCGCAAGTAGCCTGCTGTTCGCCGGCGGGACGGCCGTGTCGTGGTCGCCGCAGATCACGAGGGTGGATGCATCGATGCTGCCGAGAACGGGGATGCTGGACCAGGTCGAGATGGCTGCGATCTGCCAGAGCAAGCCCAACGGATCCGGTCGGGGCCACCGTGTTGGGCGGTTCGGCGCAAGCAGGATGCGGGTTGCATCGCGGCCGCGGCCTGGAACGGCCCCGACACCACAGGAAGTCGACAGCAGCACGAGCCGGTTCACCCGTGCCGGATGGCCGACCGCGAGTTGCTGTGCGACTGCGCCGCCGTGGGAGAACCCGACGACATCCGCTTTCTCGATGCCGACTGCATCGAGGACCCGTGCAGCGACATCCGACAACATCGGCATCGAGTACGGAACGACCGGAGTTTCGCTCGCGCCGACCCCGGGACCGTCCAATGTGATGACAGTTCTGCCTCGAAGCGCGCCGGCGAAAAACGTCCAGCTCTGCATCGGGCGGGACATGCCATTGAGCAACAACACCGGATCACCCGATCCGGTGGTCCGCGCCGCAATGCGTAAACCGCGAATCGACAGCACGAATGTGTCCGAGTCGACGGCCTCCGGCGAGTGGGTCACGTGGTGGCCCGGACGTAACTACCCGGGGCTTTCTCGATGGGTGGATAGTCGTCGTTGCCCGGGTGATCGGGCGCGGGAATCATTTCCCCGCCCCGTTCGGCGATCCACGCGGTCCAGTCCTGCCACCAGGTGGCGTCCACTAGTTGCGCGTCGGCTTTCCATTCAAACGGGTCGGCGGGATGACTGTCGTTTACCCAGTGCTTGGCCTTGGGGTTGGGCGGATTGACGATACCGGCTATGTGGCCCGACGAACTCAGGACAAACCTGCTCTTGCCACCCAGTAGCTGTGTGGTCTTATAGCCCGATGTCCACGGCACTATATGGTCGTCCACAGCCGCCAACACGTAGGTGTCGATGTCGACAAGGCCGGGGTCGAGACGATTGCCGTCGATTTCGAATTCACCTCGGGCAAATTCATTGCGCAGATAGCATGAGCGCAAATACTCCGAATGCATCCGGGCCGGCATACGGGTCGAGTCTTCGTTCCAGGCCAGCAGGTCGAACGACGGTGGTTTGTTTCCGAGCAGCCAATTGTTCACCACGTATTGGAAGATCAGGTCGTTTGGCCGCAACGCACTGAAGGTCCGTGCCATAGTCGCCGAGTCCAGGAAACCCTTCTTCGCCATCTGCTTCTCGAGTCCCGCGACCGTTGCCTCATCGGTGAACGTGCCGAGCAAACCCGGTTGGGTGAAATCGGTATGGGTATTGAGGAATGTCGCGGACTTGATGGATTCATCACCTCGTGCCGCGTTGTGGGCCAGCCCCAGTGCGGTGAGCGTTCCACCCAGGCACACCGACACCGTGTTGACCGCGGGGGCACCGGTGATGTCACGAACGACTCGCACGGCGTCCAGCGGTCCTTGGAACAGGTAGTCGCGGAATCCGAGCTCGCTCATCGACTTATCCGCATTGCGGTAACTGATCGCAAAACACGTATGTCCGTGTTGGACGGCCCACTCGATAAGACTCTTGCCCGGTGCCAGATCCATGATGTAAAACTTGTTGATCCACGGTGGGCAAAACAGCACCGGAACCGCGTAGGTTTTCGGAGTCTGCGGCGAGTATTGGATCAACTCGATGAGGTCGCTGCGGTAGACGACGCTCCCCGGCGTGGCAGCCATGTTGACGCCGACCTCGAATCCGGAGCTGTCGACTTGCGACGGCCATCCACCGTTGTGGCGAAGATCGTGCGCCAGGTTCTTGAGGCCCCTGCCGAGGCTCTGGCCGCCGGTGTCGAACGCCTTGCGGATCGCCGCGGGGTTGCCGGCCAGAGTGTTCGTCGGGGCGAGCGCATCGACAAGAAACTTAGCGGCGAAACGCGCCTTGGCTTCTCGCGTTCTACTGGCTCCGGCGGTGTCGAGGAGTTCGGTGACAAGCTGGCTAAACAACAAATACTGCTGAGCCAGCAGGAAGTACGCCGGATTCTCCTGATAGGCCGGATCGGAGAACCGCTTGTCGCCACGGGCGATCGCGATGGGACCGGGATTGTCCCGGCCGATCCCGCGTTGGGCGGCGGCTCGAAACGCCCCCACAGAACCCCAGACCAGACGTGCGTTGGCAGCGATGATGCCGGCCGGATTTTTCAGCGTCATCGCGGCGGCGGCCAGCAGCTCCCGGACCAGGGCGGCCGGATCGGCCACGAAGGTGACATTCTCGGCGATCCCGACCAGGTCGAGAACTGGACGCGAAGAGGAGCGTGCGGGCGCGTCTGACGACGTCATGGGCCTCCCTCGGTTCGGCGGGAGAAGCGAATTCCCCTGCTGGCTCGGGTGCTAGACAGTATGCGGTGGCGAAGGCCTCGCCCACAGGTAAATGTGGAACCCGGTCGGGGCGGTGTCGAAGGTTTACGCTCGATACCTTGACCTGCGAACCACTACGACTCGTCCGCCACCTCGTCTGCTGTCTCATGACCGTTCGCTGCGATGTAGCTGCGATACACGGCGAGCAGCGCCCGCTTCTGCGGCTCGGTGAGTCGGGGGTCCACGCGCAGCGCGGTTTCGGTTGCGTCGTCGTCGGGTTGGATCGACGCGGGCATCAAGCCAGCCTGTGCGAACAGTGCTTCGGCCGAGAGGTTGAGTGCCTGGGCGATCGACTTGAGCACCCGGGCCGAGGGCTCGGACAACCCGCGCTCGACCTGACTGAGATAGGGGTTGGACACCTCAGTCATCGCCGACAGCTCGCGCAGCGACAGATTCGCCATCTGCCGCTGCGCGCGGATGAACGCACCCAGAAGATTGCTACTTTTCGCTGACTCTTCTGTCATCGCCGCTCTCCCGTCGTCGCTGCGCGCGGTATCTAGCGCTGATTATGACTCAGGCAGTTTTGCCCGGAGTCAACGTCGTCGCCAGCGTCAAAGCGAAATCCTTCTGCGCGGCAAGCAGTTCGGCGGCGAGGTCGAAGCCGTAGGCCGTGACCGTCGGCGCGTCGGGCAACGCAACCGCATTGGGGATCTCGGACGGACTCGAGGGCACCGACGACCACGCCCCTGCGAAAGCACGAGCCGCGTCCAATGCCAGGCTCTGACTCTGCTTGACCGCCGAAACCAGCTGCTCACCGAGCTTCTGGGCGGCGTCGGGAATATCGGTCGGGGTGGTTGAGGACTTGTTAGTCATGTTTTCTCCTGTTGTTTGTGAACCTACGCTGCTCACTATAACAGGCAAGCGCTAGATTTAGCGAACGAAGTTGCTCGGTGGGGGCTGGTAGCCGGACGGGCCCGGGCGGCAAAAGGAGGGCGTCGACCGTGACCGCGCTGGCGACCTGCTCGGTCGTCAACACCGGTCGGCAGCGCAGTCGCCGGTTCCATCCTTGGGCCCCGGTCGTGGCACATACACTAAGTGAATGTTTGACGCCGACCCGTTGGCGGTCACGTTTCCACGACGAATTGCAGTGGTCAACAGGGGTGAGGCCGCGGTACGCCTGATTCGGGCCGTACGAGAATTGAATGCCGAGCACGGGTGCGGCATAACGATCATCGCTCTGCATACCGACGCCGAGCGCCGGGCCATGTTCGTACGCCAGGCTGACGAAGCCGTGACGCTGCGCAGAACATCGGCGGGTATCGCCTACCTCGACCACGCTGAACTCGAACGCGCTTTGCTGGAATCCAAGGCCGACGCGGTGTGGGTGGGCTGGGGTTTCGTCGCCGAGGACATCGCGTTCGCCGAGCTCTGCGCGCGCCTGAACCTCACGTTCATCGGGCCGCCCGCCGCCGCGATGCGGACACTGGGCGACAAGGTCGAGGCCAAACTGTTGGCCGAGAAGGTGGGCGTTCCGCTCGCACCGTGGAGCGGTGGCCCCGTCGAGACCCGCGAGGACGCCCGCCGTCACGCGGAGGCCATCGGCTACCCGTTGATCATCAAGGCCCGTAGTGGTGGCGGCGGCCGCGGTATCCGCAAGGTGTTCTCCCCCGACGAACTCGAAGTGGCACTCGAGCGCACGCAGGGCGAAGCCGAGCGCTCGTTCGGCGACCCGGTCGTGTTCCTCGAACGCCTTGTCACCGATGCCCGCCATGTCGAGGTCCAGGTCATGGCCGACAACTACGGCAATGTCTGGGCGCCGGGAGTGCGCGACTGCTCCATCCAACGCCGAAACCAGAAGGTGATCGAGGAGTCCAGCTCCCCGGTACTGACAAAGGAGCAGGCCGATCATCTTCGAAGCGTGTCGGCCGAGCTTGTCCGCGCCGCCGGATACCGCGGCGCGGGCACCGTCGAGTTCCTCTACCAGCCGGATCAGCAGGTCTTCACGTTCCTCGAGGTCAACACCCGGTTGCAGGTCGAGCACCCGATCACCGAGGTCACCACCGGCCTCGACCTGGTCAAGCTGCAGATCTTCGTCGCCAGCGGCGGTGCTCTCGATGGCGAATGCCCCCCGGTGTTCGGCCACGCCGTCGAGGCCCGGCTCAACGCCGAGGACGCCGACAATGGGTTTGCGCCCGCGCCGGGCACGGTGCGGCTGCTGAAGTTCCCGCTCGGCTCCGGTATCCGCGTCGACACCGGCATTGCGCAAGGCGACGTCATCCCGCCCGACTACGACTCGATGGTCGCCAAGGTCATCGCCTGGGGCCGCGACCGAAACGAAGCACTGGCGCGGCTACGCACCGCCCTGCGTGAGACCACCGTCGTCATCGACGCAGGCACCACCAACAAGTCCTTCCTCCTCGATCTCCTCGACCGTGAGGAGGTCGTCTCCGCCTCGGCCGACACCGGCTGGCTCGACCGCACCGGCGCGGGAACGGCCACCGGCCCCACGCCGACGGCCGACATCGCGCTCATCGCCGCCGCGGTTGACGCGTACGAGGCCGAGGAAAGCCTCGAACGTGCCGGTTTCCTGGCCTCGGCACGCGGTGGTCGACCGCGCGCCACCCACGCCATCGGCCGGACCGTAGAACTCAACTACCAGGGCCAGCCCTACAGCCTCACGGTCGGACAGATCGGTCCGCGCCGCTACCGAGTCGACGGGGACAGCGGCGAACTCGTCGTCGACGTCGAACGGCTCGGCGAATTCGAGAGTCGACTCACCTTTGGCGATCATCGCTTCCACATTGTCACGGTGGCGGGCCCCACTGGGTTCCTTGTCGAGGTGGACGGCATAAGTCACCGCATCAGCCAGGACGAAGCCGGCCTGGTCCGCGCCTCGGCTCCGGCCGTGGTCGTCGCTCTGCCGGTGGCCGTGGGCGACGAGGTCGAGGCCGGTGCCACTCTGGTGGTTCTGGAAAGCATGAAGATGGAAACCGCCCTGCGCGCACCATCCGCGGGACGCGTTCGTGAGGTGTATGCCATCGTCAACAGCCAGGTCGATGCGGGCGCCGCACTGCTGCGCCTCGATCAGGTCGGCGAGAGTACGACGGCCGAAGCCGCGCCGCGGGTTCAGTTCCGTACCCAGCCCAGGAACAAGGACGCGAACCCGCGCACCGAGGCCCTCGCGCGCCTCGGCGAACTCCGCGCGCTGATCACCGGTTACGACGTGAGCGCCGGCCGCGCACGCATCCTGCTCGCGCAGTACGACGACCTTCGTGGCAGCCAGTCCCGCGACGACCAAGAACTCGTCGAGGCCGAGCTCGAACTGCTGGACACCTTCGCCGACGTCTGCGAGCTTTCCCGCAACCGTCCGACTCTGGACGAAGAGAGTTCCGATGAGAGCGTCCACAGCCCACGCGAGTACTTCCATTCGTTCCTGCATTCCCTCGACGCCGAGGTGGAGGGGCTGTCACCGGCGTTTCGCACCAAGATCGCTCGCGCGCTGCGCAACTACGACGTCACCGGTCTCGAGCCCGGTCCTGAGTTGGAGGAGGCGGTTTACCGGCTATTCCTCGCGTTGCAGCGCATGGAGAACCAGGTACCGGTGATCACCGCGCTGCTTGGCCGCTGGCTCACCGCCGACGATGTTCCATCCGCCTCGACTAGTGCTGTGGGCGAGGTCCTGGAGCGGCTGATCGTTGCGACGCAGGTGCGCTACCCGGTGATCGGCGACATCGCGCGTAACCTGCGGTTCCGCTTGTTCGACGAGCCGCAGATCCGCAAGGCACGCGAGCACATCTACGACGGCGTGCGCGAAGGCCTGCGCTATCTCGCCGACAATTCCGACGCGCCGGACTACGCGTCACGCATCGACGCCCTGGTCGCAACTCCGGAGCTATTGATCGACCTTCTGGCACAACGAATTTCTGGTCCCGGCGCGCTGCTCGAGGTAGTCACGCGTCAGTACTACGAGATCCGCGTGCTCGAAGACGTCAAGACCTTCGAACAGGCCGGTGGCCAGTTCGTCACCGGCAGTTACGAATTGGCCGGAGTGCAGCTGCATCTTGTATCGACTGTGACGGACCGCGAGCGGTTGTCGGCAACCCTCGGCGCGGTCGATGCGATCGCCGGACCCAAGGCTGAGAACCTCGTTGTCGACATCTATCTGTCCTGGCCGGACGCGCCCACCGGCGGCGACGAATTGTCGGCTGCGTTGGGTGATGTGCTTGCCGCGCACCCCAGCGTGCCCGATTGGCGCCGCGTGACCGTGACGGTGGTCGGCCGCGACCTGCATCAGGTGACGTTCCGTCCGGCACACGACGGTGGCGTGGCGGAGGACCGGACAATCCGTGACATGCACCCGCTCACCGGGCAACGCCTCGATTTGTGGCGGCTCAAGAACTTCGACGGCACTCGCTTACCCGCCGCGGCAGGCACGTACCTCTTCCACGTGGTGGCCAAAGAGAATCCGTCCGATGAGCGCCTCATAGCGCTGGCCGAGGTTCGTGATGTGACCACCCAGCTGAACGAGGACGGCGAGGTGGTCGGGGTCCCGGCCATTGAGCGCACCCTCGCAGCATGTCTGGACGGCATTCGCCGCGCGCAGGCCCAGCGGGGCAAGAAACGGCTCGACTCCAACCGCGTCGCGCTTTACGTCTGGCCGGTGCTCGACATCCCCGTCGACCGTCTCCCTGCGATCACGCGACGCATAGCACCGCTGGCGCTCAATGCGGGGCTAGAAGACATCACCATCCTGGCAAACATCAAGGACGGCCAGACATCGCAGCCCAGCCGTGTGGCAATTCGCTTCTCGTACAGGCCGGGCGCCGGCATCGTGGCGAATGTGACGGCGCTCCCGACCGAGCCGTTGCGCCCACTCGACGAGTACGCACAGAAGGTGCAGCGCTCACAAGCTCGCGGCACGGTTTACCCCTACGAGCTGATCCCACTTCTGACAGGCAGCGAGGGCAGGTTCGTCGAATATGACTTCGACGCGTCCGGCGCGCTGGTACCTGTCGACCGTCCGTATGGACGCAACACTGCCGGCATCATCGTCGGCGTGGTGTCGCGACCGACGACGCGCTACCCCGAGGGAATGACGCGCGTCGCCATGTTCGGTGACCCGACGAAAGCGCTGGGCACGGTGGCCGAAGCCGAATGCGCTCGCGTGGTCGCGGCAATCGATCTTGCTGAAAAGCTGTCGGTACCGGTCGAGTGGTTCGCGTTGTCCTCCGGCGCAACCATTTCGATGGACAGTGGCACCGAGAACATGGACTGGGTGTCGCGCGCGCTTCGCCGAATCATCACGTTTACCCAGAACGGCGGTGAGATCAACGTCATCGTCGCGGGCATCAACGTCGGCGCGCAGCCGTATTGGAATGCCGAAGCGACGATGCTGATGCACACCAAGGGCATTCTGGTGATGACGCCGGACAGCGCGATGGTCCTCACCGGCAAGCAATCCCTGGATTACTCCGGTGGAGTTTCGGCAGAGGACAACTTCGGCATCGGCGGCTATGACCGCGTGATGGGACCCAACGGTCAAGCTCAGTACTGGGCGCCGAACCTTCAGGCAGCATGCGAGACACTGTTCGCGCACTACGAACACGCCTATGTCGCTCCGGGAGAACGCTTCCCGCGCCGCGCCGACACTTCCGACCCGGTGGACCGCGACGTTCGCACCTTCCCGCACGTACATCCGTCCAGTGAATTCACGACCGTCGGCGACATCTTCTCCGCGAGCACCAACAAAGAGCGCAAGAAGCCGTTCGACATTCGCACGGTCATGCGTTCGGTGGTCGACCGGGACCATCCGGTACTCGAGCGGTGGGCCGACATGGCCGACGCCGACACCTCCGTGGTGTTCGACGCTCACATCGCCGGAATTCCGGTGTCCGCCATCGGCATCGAATCGCGGGTCATCCCGCGTAACGGGTGGGTCCCCGCCGACGGGCCCGACCAGTGGACGTCGGGGACTCTGTTCCCGCAGTCTTCAAAGAAGACCGCTCGCGCGATCAACGCCGCAAGCGGAAACCGACCCCTGGTGGTTTTGGCAAACCTGTCGGGCTTCGACGGTTCACCCGAGTCTCTCCGGAACATCCAGCTCGAGTACGGCGCCGAAATCGGCCGAGCCATAGTCAACTTCGACGGACCGATCGTGTTCTGCGTGACCTCGCGCTATCACGGCGGAGCTTTCGTGGTGTTCTCCAACGCGCTGAACGAGAACATGGAAGTGCTCGCAGTCGAGGGATCGTTCTCCTCGGTTATCGGCGGTGCACCCGCGGCGGCGGTGGTGTTCACCCGAGAGGTGAACGCACGTACCGCAGCAGACCCGGCCGTGCGCGAGCTCGAAGCGCAGCTTGCCGCTTGCACGGACGACGCGGCGAGTGCCAGCCTGCGGGTAAAGCTCTCCGCCACCCGGACGGCAGTACGTTCGGACAAGCTCGGCGAGGTGGCAGCGGAGTTTGAAGCTGTACACAACGTCGAGCGGGCCCGCCGGATGGGTTCGGTCCACTCGATCATTCCGGCGGCTGAATTGCGCCCGAGCATCGTCGCGGCTGTGGAACGTGGGATGGCCCGAACAATGGATCCGCTCGGCCACTGAGTCCGTTGGGCGTAGAGGATCGACGCTGGTAGCGGAAGGTGCCGATTTCACATTTGGCCAGACCGGGGTGGTCGACGAGCGTCCGACACTGCGGCGGCGGTTGGACCTCACGCCGGGATCCGCGCGGCCCACAAATCCGGGCCGAACACCTCGTACCGGATCCGATTCGCCGGCACCCCCCGTTCGACCAGCGAGGTGCGGACGTGGCGCATAAATGGCAACGGGCCGCACGTGAAGACCTGGACGTCGTCGGGTAGCGGCACCTCCTTGAGATCCATGTAGCCCTGACGAGCGCGCGTGTCGCCGTCTTCGACCTTCTCGTACCAGGTGTAGGCAGTGAAGTCGTCGATCTGACGGCCGATGTGCAGCACGGTCTCGCGCAATGCGTGATCCTTGGCGGCGCGGTCGGCGTGCGCAACGATGATCTTGCGCTGGGGCTGGGTGCGGGCGATTTCCTCGACGATCGGGAGCACGGTGGTGATCCCGGCACCCGCGCTCGCCAGCAGGAGCGGAATGTCCGACGGCTGCACCACGAAGTCGCCCGCCGGTGCGCTGAGCTCGACGGTGTCGCCGGGCTGGAGATGATCGTGCAGGTACGACGACACCATTCCGTCCGGAGCCCCGTTCACGCCGCGCACCCGGAGCACGGTGATCTGGAGCCGATGTCCGAACGCGGTCGAGGAGACCGTGTACTGGCGGGGCTGGCGACGCCCGTCGGGCAGGTCGACGAACACCGACACGTACTGACCGGCCGCGATCTCCGGCAACGGCCGGCCGTCGGCCGGCTCCAGGACGAACGAGGCCACGTCCGCGGTCTCCTCGATCCGGCGGACCAACCGGTACGGCCGCAACGGATGGGCCGCGTCGATCTGCGCCTGCTGGTACAGCCGAGCTTCCTCGGCTATGAGCTGGGTTGCGAAGAGCCAGTACACCTCGTCCCACGCCGCCGCGACTTCGGGGGTCACGGCGTCACCGAGCACCTCCCCGACCGCGGCCAAGAGGTTGCGGCCGACTATCGTGTACTGCTCGGGCCGGATTCCCAGAGACACGTGCTTGTAGGCGATCCGGCGCAGGACGTGCGCGAAGGACGGTGCCCCCGGATCGACCAACTGGACGGCGTAGGCGACCACCGACGCCGCCAGCGCCCGGCTCTGCTCGCCGGTGGCCTGATTGCCCTGGTTGAACACCCGCAAGAGCTCCGGGTTCTCGGCGAACATGCGGGGGTAGAACACCGCGGTGATCTGCTCGGCATGCTCGCCGACGACCTGGGCGGTCGCCGCGACTATCTTCTTCGACTCGGCCGAAAGGAGCTGGGTGGGCTCGGCCGGCGACCAGGACGACACCGAATCGGCCGACAGCAAACGCACCGGCACGCGAGCCGGCGGTTCCTCCGAAAGCGCGAAATCAACAGCGGCACAAACGGACTGATAGGACAGCGGCGATGGCATACATCCGCACTCACGAGACCAAGCAACGCGCTCGCGTCAAGGTCGTCAAACGCTATGAAGTGGTCTACCGGGCCAAGGTCCGCACCGACGACGGCCGCGTGGTTAGCCGGTTGCGCCAAGAGATCCACCCAACCCGCGAGGCCGCCGAGGCGCGCGTAGCAGAGCTGAACTCCCACAAGCACACTCGATGAGTACGGCGATTTGCTGAACCGGTACGTTCTGCCGGAGTTGGGACACCTGCCGATCGCGGCGATCACGGCGGGCCAGCTTGAGCAGATGATCGGCGCGCTAGCCACCGCCGGCAAGCGCCGGGCGGTGGAGATCTGCACCCCAAAACGGTCAAACGCGCCTGGCACGTCCACCCGGCAAGTCTTCGGCTACGCGATGCAACACGACGCGCTGACATCGAATCCTATTGACCGCGTGGATTTCTCAGCGAATCGGGCGACCGGGGATCGCGAGGATTTCGCACCCATCCAGGCGCTTTGTGTGCGCGCGCCAGCTCTTCTTGCGCGGTGAGGCCGATATCGCGCGGAATCGCCATCTGCCGTTCGAGGTGGAGCACTACTTCTTGGTTGTGCAGGACCCGCTTGGTCTTTTCGTCGCGTCCGTGATACTTGCCGTCAACCATGTGCGGGGCGCGCGGGGATTTCGGAACGTGAACCACGAGGTAGC
>Ga0209117_1000675_pt1 | contig 13093 bp, 18 predicted proteins | sample BlaSpr_A8_OM2_M2_FD_187978 | JGI IMG/M metagenome (GOLD analysis project Ga0209117, IMG submission 187978) | Forest soil microbial communities from Thunder Bay, Ontario, Canada - Black Spruce, Ontario site 2_A8_OM2_M2 (SPAdes) (version 2) | ecosystem: Environmental > Terrestrial > Soil > Boreal...
GGCCGTGCGCTCAAGCCGCTGAAGGACGTCGCCGGCGCCGCCGATGTAATCGGCAGGACTCGTGACTTCGGCCGGCGCCTCCCGGGGCGCCGCAGCCGCGACGAAGTCGCGCTGCTTTCACAGAGCTTCAACCGGATGCTCGATCAGCTCCAGGACGCTTTTGATTCTCAGCGGCGATTCGTCGCGGACGCTTCCCACGAGCTTCGCACGCCGCTGACCACGATCCAGGGCAATGCGGGCCTGCTCGCGCGAGGTCCGTCCGTCTCCGACGAGGTACAGCGAGCGGCCGCGGCCGACATTGCGGCCGAGACCTCACGAATGACGCGACTCGTCGATCGAATGCTCACGCTTGCTCGAGCCGACGCGGGCATGAGTCTGGAGCTTGGCCCCGTCGAGCTGGGTGCGATTGTCACCGAAGTCTGCCGCCAGGCTCGGACGGTCCACAGCGATCGCGAGGTGGAGTGCGCGGCGGTCGATGCACCTGTCGCGGGCGACGAAGACGCGATCAGGCAGCTGATGTGGATCCTGCTCGACAACGCGCTGCGCCATTCCCGCTCTCGCGTCGCAGTGACGCTGTCTGTGGAAGGAGACTGGGCCCGTCTGGTCGTTGCAGACGATGGGCCTGGCATCGCACCACCGGACCGTGAGCGCGTGTTCGAGCGCTTCTATCAGTCCGATCCAGCGCGCACGGGGCAGGGGGCAGGACTCGGATTGTCGATCGCGCGTTGGATTGTCGAACAGCATCGCGGCCGCATCCTTGCGGGAGAGTCGGCTCGTGGCGGCGCGGCGATGTATGTGGACCTGCCCGTGCGCAGAGAGCGGCCATGACGATGGGACCTGCTGAACTCTTACGACCTTCTTAGGTTCAGCCGCGACGCTCATGGCATGTTCGACATCGCCACAGGTCACGCGATCGGTCTTTTCGCCGGCTTGCTTGCCCTGCCGTTAGCGGAGCTGTTCCTCCGATTCCAATCCGGCTGGAGGAAGGTCTCCGGGACCGTGCAGGCGGCCGCAGTCTTGATGGCGACCAGTGGCGTTGTGCACCTAGCGCTGATCGGTCACCACATTCGGACGGAGCCAATCACTGCGTTTCTGTTTTTGGTGAACGGACTGGCGTTCATTGGACTGGCTGCAACTGTCAGGTGGCGACGCTGGCGCCTTGCCTCTGCGTCGCTCTTGGTCGCAACAATCTTGGGTTACCTCGTTTACATCGGCTTCGGCCTCGAAGGGCCGGATCAGGTGGGCGTCGCCACCAAGTTGGTCGAGCTTGCCGCGCTCGGGCTCGTGCTGGTGCCGGTTCGGGGTGAGCCACGGAATTCGCACCGCGGCTCGAGATGGGCGGCTCTTGGGGTTGCCCTTCCGTTTCTCACGGTCATGACGGCTTCAACGGCGTGGGTGGTCGATCTCGCCCGCCCCGACGCGCGACACGTGCACGCCGGCGCGCTGCTGCAAGCGACCAACGCGCTACCGACCCAAGTGCAACAGGACGCGGCGAATCGGCTGTACGCCGAAACGAAGGCGACGATCCTTCCCTACCAGGACTCGCGAAAAGCACTTGCGGCCGGGTACCGACCGGGCGGCCCTTCGAACATGCCTTCGACGCACTGGATGAACCAGGCCTACGTGGATGCCGGCTACGTGATGGACCCCCGCCGGCCTCAGGGCCTGGTCTACGCCAACACGAAGCATGGTCCAGTGCTACTCGGTGCGATGTTCCAGATGAAGAATCTCGGCCAGTTCGGTCCCGATCCCGGCGGCCCGCTGACCGCCTGGCATCAGCACCAGAACATCTGCTTTACGCCGTTTGGTTTCGAGTTCAGCTTCATGACGCCGTTCGCAACGTGTCCCATCGGGGCGATCGACATCAGCGCGCCGCCGATGCTTCATGTCTGGATCGTGGACAACCCCAAAGGCGGGCCATTCGCGGTGGATATCGACGACGAGGTGGTTAAGGCAATTGTCAAAGCCTGAGGTCTCCAGCCGGCCAGAGGCAGCTTTCGTCCTGTTGTTGATGCAGTCGATGTTCTGGGCGATCGCCGGTCTCTCTGCGATACCGTTCGCGTTCGCCGGCGAGTTTTTCATGCTCGGACTTGGTCTGGCTTCACTCTTGCTGGCGCTCGCCACCTGCTTGCTCGCGATCGGTGTCTTGTGGCGACGCCGCTGGGCCCGACGGTGGGTCATCGCGTTGGAGATCACCTGTCTGATCGGCTCGCTGCTGTTGCTGTTGCTGCCGATCGGCGCCAACCATGGACCTGTCGCCCTGATGACGAATGTTGTTCTGCCGATCGTTGTGTTCCTGCTGCTGCGCAAGCCGCGTCACGAGACGTCTTTAGGTGAATCTAACCTCGCGCAATCAGGAGGCGCGTCCGCCGCGTAAGAGCTTCATCGGCGTCATCTGTCGTGACGACCCTGCGCCGGAAGTTCCTCAACGCGAAGCGGTCGCACGCGGTCTCAGCTGCGGACGGCTTGCCGAGCACCTCATGCAGATACCAGTGCATCCACTCGTGGCAGTAAAGGAAGCGCAACACGTCGCGGCGCCCGCGAAAGGAAACCGTCTCCGAAGCCCACGCAAACCGAAAACCCTGCCCGCGCTTGCGCCGTGCGGCGAAGATCACAGGTTCCTTGAAGGGCTTCCAGGGGATCGGGACCTGGAGCACGATGCGGCGGTCTTCGAACTCGCACAGCGCTGCGAGGTGGGGGTACCAGCGATAGCGGAGCGGCTTGATGAGGATCTCGTAATCGCAGCGCGGGAGGCCTGCCAGCGCTCGCCTTGCTTCGATGGCGCTGAACCCGGCTAGCTCGCTGCGGACCACCATGGTCCGGACAGGGTAAACGCTGCCGGGGTCCCGTGGCCGGTCTTATTTCAGCGTTCGGGAAATGGACTCAATCTGGCCCCGCAGATCTTCGTTTGGGGTCGTGTGGAAGCACGCGAAGGTGACGTTCCGGGACCTTTGGATACATGTGGAGGCGAACAACTGTTCCTTCAGCCAGCGTGCGGATCTGGACCAGATCGCAAAGTTGATTGGCCAGCCACAGACCTCGCGGAGCGGACACCTCAGCCCCCGGACGCTGGCGATCGACGAGAGGGTTGTTGAAGCGCCCGCTGTCGGCGATCTCGCAGACCAGGGCGGTGTCCTGCTGCCAGATCCGCAAGCAGCCGCCGCCACCCCCATGGCGGATGCTGTTGGTCGCGATTTCGTTCACGGCTGTCACCAGCTCAGCAGCGCGTGACGGCGGCAGGCCCGCAGTTCGAGAGTGCCGCACGACCAGGCTGCGCACCTCGAGCAGGTCCTCCGAGGTGAACAAGAGTCGCCCGACGCTTGTGTCGGGTTCGGGCAGGGGCGCTTCGAAGGACGCGCCAGATGCCTCAAATCCGCGATAGATCTGGCTCGGCTGAGTGCTGCCGCGTTGAGAGACGAATTCATGACTGCGCCGCGCCTCTTCGATCACCGCGCTGTCGAGCCTTTCCGTGTCATACGGGCAGAGGAGCGTCCACGGTTGCCCTTGCGCAAACGCGGTGTTGAGTAGCGATTCGTGACGCTGGCACTCGATGAGCTCATCCGGCGACCGCCCCTTCCAGATCGGCTCGCCGATGCCACGCAACCTTTGGCCGCCGTGCCTACTGACGAAGTCGTGCCAGGCGGGAATGATCCGAGCCGGGTTCGCGCCGACGTTGGCCATATCAGCGAACGTGACGGCGCCGGCATCTCTGCCAAGCGCGATTTGAAGCAATTCGATCTTCTCGAGCGATTCGACCACCAGGACCGGCTCCCCAACCCGAAGGCCTTCGCGGATGAACGGCACCGTGCCGGTGACGAATTCGGCCCACCCCGAATAGAGCAGGGCTTCGTGCCGGAAAGTCTCTGTCTGGGCGCCCGCCGAACTGCTCACTGGCCGTTGCCTGCACAGGTGCAGATGACCAGCTTCGGCAGGTCGGCCCATCCGGTGACTTTCATCACTGTCTGCAGCAGGTCGGGCAAGCCGTGCAGCATCAACCTTCCGCCATCCCGGACTTCTGCCGCCTCCACAAAGGACCGGATTCCGCTGATGTCACAGAAGATCAGAGCGGCCACATCCAGGTGGAGATCCTGGTCCTTGAGCGCCACGGTATTGCGCAGGCACTCGCTGACGGCAAAGGAATTCGTGACGTCGATCTCGCCCGAGAACCGCAGCCCGTAAGGGCTGAGGGTGCGCGTCACCAGGAGGCGGTTGTCGCCATACACCGGATCCTCGCCGAATGTAGCCCCGATCGAGGCGTCGATGTCGAACCCCCCTTTTGCGGTCCTCAGGTCACGGTTGGCCGCAAACCCTATTGTGCCTTAAAACGCCCATGGATGGGCAACTTCCCTCGAACTGTTGCAGATGGTCCGTGGAGGTATTCGAAGTCGACCCTCCTCAGGTACATGCGCTGCAGAAGGCGTTGAGATGGGTGGGGAGCCTGGCCTGCAAGGGCCGGGCTTTCCACCATTCTGGGGGAGGGCAATCAGCGAGGGACCGATGAGACATGAGAGCGCTCAGACGGAGTCGCCCAGGAGTTCCGATCCTGCCGTCTATACGGTAAATGCCCCCGAAGCAGTGGTCGACGCCTGGTGGGCTTCGATCCTCGCGGGCAACATCTATGAGCCACATCCGATTCACGGGCCTGCCATCAAGGTCCGTCTCGACGGCAGCCGGCTCCGATTGTGCGGGGAGCTCGAGTCACCCGAGGATCGCAAGGAGCTGATCCGCCAGGCACGCAAGCGCGTCGGTCACGGGATCGATCATGTCGACAGCTCCGACCTGACGATCGCGCGGCGCGATGAACAGTCAGGGATTCTCGACCAGTCCCTCATCTCTGCTTTTCCGAATCGGGAGGCAGCCGAATATGCGCGCGCCTTCGTGATCAAGCACAGCCGCGTCGAACCCAAGTACCACGACATCGTTCTACAAGGCGAGGAGGAACGCTTGCGCGCGGTGCTACCAGAGCATTGGATTCCCAAAGCGCGCAAGTGGCTCGAGGAGGGCCAGGCCTTGCTGGTCCTGACGGTCGACGAAACCGGGGCGCACCGCGTGCGCGAGCTTCTTGAAGAAGACACGCGAAGCGTGTGGACGGTCACCGCGCCCCCAACCCTCAGTGAGGGTAGGCGCTAAGTGTCCGAGATCACGCCACGAAGAACTCGCGACGACCACGCGACGACCATCGCCGCCGGGCCTCGTCCCACATCTGCCCGCGAGGCGACCAAAACGCGTCTAAGGTTCCGAGACATCCTGCGCACGATTGGGCCGGGTGTCATCTCGGGAGGAGCGGACAACGATCCAGCCGGCATCGCCACCTACTCGATAGTTGGCGCGTCGGTGGGCTATGCCCAGAATTGGCTCCTGTTCCTTTCGACCCCCCTCCTGATCGCCGTCCAGCAGATGTCCGCGAAAGTTGCCAACGTGACCAAAAGCGACCTGGCGAGCTTGTTGCGGACGCATTTTGGAAGGCGCGTTGCCACTCCTGCAGTCGTCCTCATGGTGATTGCGAATGTCATCACCATGGGTGCCGACCTGGTCGCGATGAGCGCCGCGGTCGAGCTGGTCACAGGCGTCCGGTTCATCTACTGGATCGTCCCGCTGGTTGCGTTGATGGCCGGGGTGACGATATTTCTGGACTACCGCACGGTCAGCAAGTACTTGCTATGGCTCGTGGCTGTGTTTGCCACCTACATCGTTGCCGCCATCATGGCGCGGCCGGATTGGGGAGATGTCGTTCGTAGCACTTTTGTACCGAAGATCTCCATGAGCCCGGAATATCTTCTCGGTGCGGTCGCGCTTCTCGGCACGACCATCACCCCATATCTCTTCTTCTGGCAGGCCAGCGGCGAGGTGGAGGAGCGTCGTGGCGTGCAATCCATCAGCCGGTCCAATCTCGACATCTCCGCAGGCATGGTGTGGTCGAACTTGATCGCATTTTTCATCATCGTCGCGACAGGTGCGGTGCTCTTCTCCCATCACACTGAGATCAAGACGGCGGCTGATGCCGCTAGAGCTCTGGAACCGTTCGCCGGCCGATACGCGACGCTCCTCTTCAGCGTCGGAATCATCGGAGCGGGCCTGCTCGCCGTCCCTGTCCTCGCGTCGTCGGCAGCGTTCGGTGTCGCAGGGCTGGCCGGTTGGCGTCGGGGACTGGGTCGCAACGCGAGGAACGCGCCGCAGTTCTACGTGGTGATAGGTCTTTCCTTTCTGGTCGCAATGGAGATGGCCATCTCGTCTGTGGATCCAATCAAGGCCCTGTTCTATTCGCAGGTGCTGGATGGAATGATCGCGCCGCTTTTGATCGTGTTGCTGCTCCTCCTGACCTCGAGCCGCAAGGTGATGGGCGACTTCGTCAACGGCCTGCCGACAAAGGTGCTGGGTTGGGTGGCGGCGGCGGTGATGATGCTGGCCGACGCCGCGCTGATCTACCAGGTGGCGACCAAAGGCCTGCCCGCCTGATCGATCCGTGAGGCACTAAAAGCGACACTCGCGCGTAGCCCTCGTACGCGGTGCGTTAGATCAAACGAAGTGGTTCGGCCGCCCGCACAAGCACCTCCATCGACCTTCGCACAAAAGTCGAGTGACCTCGCCGCTGAGGTCGTACACGATGCTCAGCGCCTCGTCAGGCTGGAGATCGCGCTGGCCAAACAGGAGCTGACGGACCTCGCGATGGCGAATGCGATAGCCACCGGCATGGTCGTTTCCGGTGGCCTCCTGGTCGTCCTCTGCCTGCTCGTGGCGCTTCCGTCGCTGGTCGTCATCCTCGTCCCCTGGCACTGGCAGGCCGCGGCGGCATGGGTAGCTCTTTATGCATTGGTGGGCGTCGGTCTCGTGATAGTGGGCAAGAGTCGGTTCGCACTGAAGCTACCCGTCAAGACGTTGGAAAGCCTGAAGGAGAATAAAGAATGGGCGCTGCGGCAGATGAAATCGACCGTCAGATAAAAGAGACCCGCGAGCACATGGACGAAAACCTCGACACGCTGGAAAGGCGCGCCGCCTCGAACGCTGTGCGTTACGGACGCCTCGCCGCGGTGGTGCTCGGCGTGGTCGCGGTGGCGGGGACCGGGGTCCTGATCTACCGGAGGATGCGCCGGCCTTCGCGAAGAGAGAAGCTGCAGAGCATGGTGCTGGAGATCCTCAAGGATCTGCCCGATTCGATTCGCGACCTGCCTGGAGAGGTGAAGACGAGACTCAACAATCCGTTGCCATCGATCAAGGTCGTGGTCAACGGCGAGGGTGAGGCACGCGAGCCGGGGACGCTCGAGGGCATAGTCCGCAAGGTCACTCCGGCTATCGCGACCACCGCGTCGAGTGCCCTGATCAGCCGCCTGACGAGGCAGCCTGATCCACGCGATCACAAGCGTTCCACCGTCCCGTCCTACGACTGATTGATCCGCTTCGTTCGGAAATTCATCGACCGCGCTCGCAACACCCTGCCGGTTCGTGTGCTCGCGGCATTCGGTGAAAGCCAGGCGCCGAATTACGCCGGGGCGCTTGCGTTCGCAGGCTTTCTCTCGATGTTCCCAATGATGCTCGGCGTGGTGTCGATCATCGGCCTTGCAGTCCGCGACCCAGCCACTGAGGCGCGCTTCCAGGGCCTCATCATCCAGTCGTTTCCCGGCAGCGCTCAACCTGAGCTCCTGAACGCGCTGCGTGGTGTGAAGCAGTCGGCCGGCTGGATCGGCCTTGTCTCCTTGGGTGGCCTGATCTGGAGTGCGACCGGAATCTTCGGCTCCATGGAATTCGCGCTGACGCGGATCTTTGGCACCAATCAGCGCGACATGCTGCGCCAGAAGCTGATGGCTCTGGTGATGATGGTGGTGCTCTTGGTCGCGTTGGGGATCACCGTCGCGGCGAACTGGGCGGCCGGCTTCGTCGCCGGCCGCTTCCCGTACGCGTGGGTACTCAGCTTCGTGATCGGGGCCGCAGTGATGGTCACGCTCCTCCTGCTTCTTTACCGCTTCGTCCCGAACCGCACGTTCACTGTGCGCGAGGTGCTGCCAGGATCCCTTCTGGCCGGACTGCTGATCGAAGCGCTATCTCTCGTGTTTCCCCTCTACACCCGTTACGCCGGCGGCTTCAGCAGCTATGGCGCGACCTTCGGCCTGTTCTTTCTCTTAGCCACCTGGTTGTACCTGCTGAGCGAGCTGTTGCTGCTCGGCGCTGTGTACATCCGATTGCGCCTCGGTCAGCCCACGGCCAAGGGCCTGATTGCCAGCCCGCGCGTTAAATCGCTCGAGCCGGAATTATCGGCCGAAGTCATCAAGCGCAAGAAGCCATCCGCCCTGTCAGAGGGGCGACCGGCAGACAAGGCACGAAGCCGTTCGATATTCCAGCGCGCCATCCTCGCCTTCGTCGTCGGGGCCGCGGTTGCCGGCGGATTCGTGAGGCGACGCGCCTGGGGGGACAAGCAATCCACCTCGTAGCCGTACTCAGGGGTCAGTACACCCCGCCGCCTTGGGCGTTACCGATATGAGCGGCCTTTCACCTTAGGGCTCGGTTCTGAGGCTCGCTGATGACTGAAAGGAGGTACTTCTTTGGGAACTCTGCTGTTTATCGTTCTCGTCATTCTCGTCCTCGCCGTGCTGCTTGGCGCCGGGGGATACAGCGTTCGCCGTTACTGGAGCCCGGCGGGCTCTGAGGTGGTTGAAACAAGTGAGACCACCGGCGGCGCGGGTGCTGGGATTGCAGCCGCGATTCTCGCCCTTCTCGTGCTGATCCTCCTGTTCTTCGGCTTCACGCAGTGGAACTGGTTCGGTGCGCGATCGGCTGCCCCGTCCAACAACCCCACGGTTGCCAGCCCGGCGCCGACCAGCAACACCGCCCCGGGCGGCGGAGCTGTGGCCTCGCCCGCCGCGTCGCCGACTCGCTGATCCCCTCGAGGAGATTTGAGGACCGCATCCATCGGGGACGGTCCTCTTTCGTCTGTCTGATGAATTCACGTACGAATGGAGAAGCATGCAGGGCACCAGCCAGAAGAACAGGATGTCCTCGCAGACGTTTGGGTTTCCTAAGGAGCGCAAGGAGCCGCTGAACGACGCGCGACACGTCCGCGACGCAATTGCCCGCTTCGATCAGGTCGAAGGCGTGAGCGATTCGGAGCGCGACGCTGTGGGCGCATCCGCGCCGCCGCCCGGAAGTACGGCGTCGAAGTGAAAGCGAAAGGCTGGCGCTCCCTGGCGAAAACGGGCAACACAGGCAAAAGGCCGACGCGCCGAACTACGTCGTAGCCGGATCTCCAGCCCGCGCTGGGCTTAACGTTTGCTGCGTGCGCAGAGTGCTCTTGTGGTGCGCCCAGAACGCATGGCTGGCAACGCACGTTCCAACATGGGGCTTCGCGCGCCGCGCCGTCAGCCGGTTCCTGCCCGGTCAAGAATTCGAAGATGCGTTGAAAGCGGCGATTGCCTTCAAGGCGCAGGGCATTGGATCGCTCTTCACGCGTCTTGGCGAAAACGTGAATGACCTTTCAGAAGCGACAGCGGTGGTCGAGCACTACGAATCTGTGCTCGCGAAATTGTCCTCGAGCGGTCTCGAGGCGGAGGTCTCGGTCAAGCCGACGCAGGTCGGCCTCGATATCGACGCGAAGGTGGCTTACGCCAACCTGGAGCGTCTTGCCCGGGCCGCCGCCAAAGCGCGGAGCTTCCTGTGGATCGACATGGAAGGAAGCGCTTACACACAGGCGACCCTCGACCTTTACATCCAGCTGCGGCCGCACCATCCGCGCACCGGCATCTGCCTGCAGGCATACCTGTACCGGACCGTGGAAGACGTCGTCCGGCTCATGGAGGTCAAGCCTGCCATCAGGCTCGTCAAGGGCGCGTACGCAGAGCCTCCGGACCGAGCGTACAAAGCCAGGAAAGACGTCGACGCGAACTATCTCGCGCTTTGCGTACTCATGCTGCCGGAGGTCAAGCGGGGAAGGCTTCGTCTCGTGCTCGGCACGCATGACGTCGAGCTGGTGGAGCGCACGAGTCGCTTCGGTCACGCTCTTGGCATCGAACGTTCCCAGATCGAGGTGAACATGCTGTATGGCATCCGCGCCGATCAGCAGGTGCGCCTCGCCAAAGAGGGCTACACGGCGAAGGCCCTGATCGCGTACGGCGACGCTTGGTACGGGTGGTACCTCAGACGGCTTGCGGAACGGCCCGCGAACGTGTTCTTCGTCGCGAGGCAGCTGCTCCCCTGAAGTAAGGGAAACCCCTAGGACCTGGCGAGGAAGACGTCGAACTCGATCGTCGCCGCCGGGTCTACGGTGACAAACGGCGCACGCGGAGGCGACACGCTGTAATCAGCCATGTTGATAGTCAGGGTTCCCGCGATCTCGATCCTGTCCCCGACCACCTGGGCATGTGCGGACGCGGTGACGTCCTTCGTGACTCCGTGGATCGTCAGCTTTCCGAGCAAGGTCACGTCTGCGGGCGCGCTGGTCACGGTGCCGGGAACAGATGCGCTTGCGGCGGTGAACATCGCCAGAGGAATCTGCTGCGTCTCGAGCTGACGCGCCACGATCCCGTCACGCTGGCTGACGTTGCGTCCCGCCACCTGGTCGACACTGTGCAGGGTGGAGAGGTCCGCGGTCAGCGTGATGCCGCTGACCTGGTAGCCGCTCGCATTACCGCTGACGGTCAGGCCGCCGGTGACGGTTGAGGTGCGCGCCACCGCAAGGTGCTTGGACGTTTCGCCGGCGAACAGCTCCTGCACTCGGTAGCCCGCAAGCGAGCCAGTGGTCACTGTCCACGTTGCGGACAGGCCCGTGGTGGCCGTTGGTGACGATGTCGCGGATGGGGTGCTCAAGCCGAGGCTTGCAGGCGATGTCCGCAGGCCCGAGAAAAAGTAGGCGTAAGCAGCCACGCCCATCACGACGATAAGCGCCACCGCCGCAACCGCGGCGACTATGAGGTTTCTCTTCATCGATCAGCCACACAGCCTACGAAATGGGAGAGCCGGCATTTCACCGGCCCTCCCTTGGCCGAACATGCGATTCGCGACGGCTACGGAACGGTCGGGACTTGTCCCGCGTTCTCCTGAGCCTCGCGGGCTGCGCTCTCGGTAGCCTCGTGGGCCGCCGTCTCATTGGATACGAATGGAGTACCAGGTGCCGGGCTTGCCGCTGTCGTCGCCGCTGACGCGGCGATCGTCGGTGTGATCGCGGCCACACCGTATAAAACGGCTCCCGCAACTCCTCCCGCCAACATGGAACCCGCGATCGCGACCGCTGCTATCGACTTCCGAACACTGACCATTTCGTTCTCCTTCGAATCGTTAATCGCTCGTGAGAGCGTTGAATCGAAGGCTGAAGTCGCAAGCCAAGCGCGCCTTGTGAGGCGCCTGTGAGTCTGCCGAGAGGCGGTTAAAGAGCGGAGTCAGCTGCGGCCGACGGACCCGCCGATCTATTTCCCTATCTGTTGCGCCGCTCCGCCGGTGCCGGCATCTCGCTCTCGTTCCGATCCACGCCGTCGATCGCCCCAGGATTCTTCAAGAGGTCTGGATCCACGCCGTCACCCATGGGATGCACCTGTTCTTTGTGCCGCTTCACCTCTTCTGAGTTGGCGAATTCCTGGTTGCACACGTCGCAATTCATCACACAGCCTCCTGCACGAGGTATGGAGCGCCCGGACCTCTCGGGCCAAACGCCTCATCTCGAAAACGCGGGGGCTCGATCCGGTACTTTGGCGACGAAGCTATGCAGCGTGGCCGACCGTGGCGAGCTTCAGCACCTTCGCCGGCTGGGTGGGCTGCGGCACAGCGAGATACTTCCGCGTGGTTCTGTAGCCGCGGGTTATCAGCTCTTCGGTGTGCGTGAAATCTGCCGGCGATACCACCGGCGCCTCAAGCGTGGGCAGGACCTGGATGTTGGCGACTTTGCTGTAAGCAGCAACCTCGGCATCCAGCTTCTGCTCGACAAAGCGGGCGAGAGCATGAAGCGCCATGCCGAGTGCATTGGTCGGCTCCTGGCGCAGCCAGGGGTAGCCGACCGGAAGGACGAAGATTCGCGTGGCTCCGAGCTCGATCGCGGCCGCGATTGGCGTGTGGTTGGCCACGCCGCCGTCGATGAACTCCCGCCGGCCGATGGTCACCGGCGGAAAGATGCCCGGGATGGCGGTGCTGGCGAGCAGCGCCGGTATCGCGGGTCCCGAGGACATCAGTACAGCGCGCCCGGTCCTGAGCTCGGTGGTGACGACGTGTACAGGCACCGCGGCTTCCTCCAGGCGCCGGAATGGCAGGTTCTTTTCCAGCACGACACGGAGGTTCGCGTTGGAGATCACGTGGTTGCTGCGGCCGAGCAGGCCGAGGGCGCTCGACCATGGGCTCAACGGGAAGATGGTTTGGCGCCGCAGCCCCCGCCAGATCTCGGCGAGCTTCATGGCTCCTTCGTGGTCGGGGCTGCCTGCCATCCAGGCGGCATTCACGGCACCGACCGACGTGCCCATCAGAAGATCGGGACAGATCCCGGCTTCGGTCAGTGCCTGGAGCATGCCGACCTGCAGGGCGCCCAGGCTGCCTCCGCCGGACAGGACGAAAGCGGTTCGACCGTGCCTCCCGCGACCCCACCGCCCGAGGGTGTGACGGATCACGGCGCTGTTTTGGTTTCGCGGTTGGCGGCTGCCCGCTTCTCGCGAATAGTCTCCAGCATCACAGCGGCGTCGACTCGATCCCACAGCCGCCAGTCGGACTCCGACTGCCAGACCTGGTCGAGCAAGGACTCGAACTGGGTTTGAAGGTCGGGCGCGCCGGTGCGGGACTTGGATCTCAATTCATTCTCCTTGTCCAGTAAACGCGCATACGTCGCGAACTCGACTACCACCGTTGGACGGTTCTTTTTGACTGCTGGGACTACTGCACCCAGACGGGTGGAGAGGCCGCGTCAAGGTCAAGCCCGGTCGAGATCTGTTTGGGCGCCGGTGCGGTCGCCTGCGTCGCAGGGATCGTCCACAGCTGGAAACCGCCACCGAGAGCTGCAGGAGCGAGGTAAGCGAGTGTCTTGCCGTCGGGTGAGAAGGCAGGGGACGCGACGAGCTGACCCTTGATCAGGACGGCGGGCGCGCCAATGCTCGAAGTGGCCGGGTAGAAGGGCGCCACCACGAGCTGCGCCGAC
>Ga0209117_1000676_pt1 | contig 13084 bp, 9 predicted proteins | sample BlaSpr_A8_OM2_M2_FD_187978 | JGI IMG/M metagenome (GOLD analysis project Ga0209117, IMG submission 187978) | Forest soil microbial communities from Thunder Bay, Ontario, Canada - Black Spruce, Ontario site 2_A8_OM2_M2 (SPAdes) (version 2) | ecosystem: Environmental > Terrestrial > Soil > Boreal...
CGCTGAAGCCGCGCCCCTTCAAAACAAAATCAAACCCCGACTTTTCCCGCAGCCTGTTTAAGCTGTCCTCAAGCTTATCCCGCCCCAAGCAACTGTCAATGAGGGAAAAGGAGGTTTGGACCAAACTGGTAAGAAGGCAACTGTGCTCCGATAGTTTCTTTAGCTGGTTTCTACTGCAGCCGGAAACGTTCATTCATCAGCCGCTGCACCCGCGGGCGGTAGATAAGATCGTAGGCTAGTTCCTTGTCGGGGAACATGCTCAGGGCGGCGCGGCGGGCATTGGCGGCCATCTCCGCCGCCTCTTCCAGCGTTAGATCGGGATCCTGGCCGATCACCGACATCACCATGCTCATCATCATCTGCAGGCGCCGCAGTCTTCGAGCCTCTTCCATGCGCTCATTGTGTTCTCCGCCTGGCGGTTCGGCCCGTTGCACTTCCATACTGCCCTCGTCCTCTTTTGGATGTTGACCGCGTCTCCCGCGTTGCGCCCCAGTCGTTATTGTGCCAGCCCCATTGTGCCAGCTTCCGCCCGCGAATCAAGCTCTCCTTGGCCGTACACCTTCGTGACCTGCAAAGACACCCGCAAGACAGGCGTATAGTGACTACCGTAATCTGTTAACAGCCAGTTTTTACGGAGGACGCCATGCCGGAGCCGACTACCCCCCCGCCTCAACCCGAGCCTAACGAAAAGCTCGTTAAGATTTTCGACACCGAGCGGGAAAACGAAGCCATCGTCGTGCAGGGCTTGCTCGAATCTTCCGGCATCGACTCGGACTTGAAATCCATTGACGCGGTCCAGGACGCGTTTCCCGGCGTCGGTGGAACGGTGATTCTGGTGCGCGAAGAAGACGCGCCCGAAGCCGAGAAGATTATCGAGGCGTACCGCAAACTGCCGCCCCTCGATGACGAGACGGCCGATATCACTGGGTGAGAGGGCGTCCGATTTCAGTAGAGACGCGGCTTGCCGCGTCTCCTGAAACGGGGGCAGGCCCCGTCTCTACAACGACTGCAAGACGAGAATCAGTGCAAGAGCGCGACGTCCGGAGTCACGGACTTGCCGTCCAAATAAAAACTGACCGCGCCCTCCTCGTCGGTACGGTAGGTTTTCACCCCAGCCTGCTGTAGCCGCTCCAGCACTTCGCGCCGGGGATGTCCGTACACATTCCGCGCGCCGACGGAAATGACCGCATAGCGCGGATGAACGGTCGAGAGCAGATCGGCAGAAGTTCCGCTCGCGCTTCCGTGATGCGCGACCTTCAGCAGCATCGCCTCGGGATGCTCTTCCACAACGCGCCGTTCCGCCGGACGCTCCGCGTCTCCCTCGAGCAAAGCGGTGGTCCCGCCAAAAGTGGCCGTAAACACCAGGCAATCGTCGTTTGGCCGCATCGAGCCGGTGATTTGGTCGCGTCCGGGAGCAAGCATGTGGAAATGCGCTCCACCGTAATTGAATTCATCGCCTTCTTTTTTTACTGAGACTTTCATTCCCGCTCTCTGGGCTTGCGCAACGATCGGCACCAATTCGCCCACTGGCTTGTCGATACTCAGCCAGAGTTCTCGCGGGTGGAAGTTTGCCATCACCGCGGGCATGCCGCCGAGATGGTCGGCATGAGGATGCGTGATCACGACCACGTCCAGATGATCGATGCCTCGATTCCACAGATAAGAAGAGACCACCTGTTCGCCAAGATCAAAATCCGAATGCATCCACTGCGGAAGGCCTCCGGCATCAATGAGCAGGGCGCGGCCCTCGGGCGTGACCAGCAGAATGGAGTCGCCTTGTCCGACGTCGATGGTCGTCATCTCCATCACGCCGGCGCGAAGGTGAGGGCGAGAGGGGACAAACGCAATCCAGACGGCAACGCCGAACAGCAACACCACCGAAGCGAAAGCGGCCAGGCGCGTGCGACGGATCTGCGCTGCCAGCATGGCGAGCGCCAGCGCGGCGATCGAGGCCAATATCATCGTGAGCGAGGGCATGGCCACCCGCAAGTCGGCGAGGGATGCGCCCGCGAGATGGGCGCCGCCCAGCCAGTGCACCGTTCCCGCGATTCCCTCGAGCGCGAGGCCGGAAATCCAAACCGCGGGCTTGGCCAGCGCGCTCGAGATGTATCCCAGACCGACGGCGGCGGCGGCGGTGGGCATCAGCACCTGGGTAAGTGGAATCACCGCCAGGTTGGCCGGCATTCCCATGGTGGTCGCGCGATGAAAGTGGTACGCCATGAGCAGCGCCAGTCCCGCCTGCATCAGCGCCGAGATGAAAATCAATTCGCCCACACCGATCGCCACCCGCATCAGGATCGCGGGCAGTGCCAGGCTAAGGCGGTCGCCGATGAATCTCCGCAGCCGCCCCGCGATCAACCGTAGGTCGATCCGAAATTGCGCCACCGCGGGAGCGACGTGCAAATCGTAGCTGGCAGCTCGCAATAGCCGCAAACCCCGCGCGTAAGGCAACGTGGTCCGTTCCAGAATTGGCGAGCCGATGCCCGCGATGATGAAGACCGCAAGAAACGTCAGCTGAAAACTGGCGCCAAACAGGGCATGCGGATCGGCGATCAGAACGCCCAGCGCCGCCGCTCCAATTGCGTTCATCATGTTGCGCTCGCGATACAGCAGACGCGCGCCTAAATATGTCGCCAGCATCAGCGCGGCGCGCCACACTGGCGGACCGACCCCCACCACGAACGCATACGCGAACGAGACCACGACCGTCGCGATGGCCGCCACCGCGGGATCCACGCGGAACTGGCGCAGCGTCCAAAAGATGGCGAACGCCAGGATGCTGAGGTTCATTCCGGAAACAACCAACACGTGATAAGTGCCCGAGCGCTGGTACTCGGTGCGCGTCGCGTTGCGCAGGAAGGATTCTTCACCGAGAACCATGGCGTCCATGAGCGAGGCCTGCGACGCGGGCCACAGCTGGTGAATTTTCGCCACGATGCTCGAATGAACACGCGTACGCCAGAGTTCGATCCGGCTGCCAGAAAATCCGGGAAGCCGCTCAATGTCTTTTGCCTCCGCCGACCCCAGCACGCTGATGCGGTTGTCGCGCAGATAGCCTTCATAGTCGAAGGCCCCGGGATTGCGGTAATTGCGCGCGGGATGCAGCTTCGCGCGAATCTGAACGCGCGTACCGTAGGTCAGAGCCATCGGGTGATCGGGTGATCGGGTCATCGGGTCATCTAAGATCACCCGATCACCCGATGGCCCGATGGCCCGATCTTCCTCCACTTTCTCGTAAACCGTCAGCCGCACCCCAGCCCGCACCGGCCAGGTCTCGCCCTGGCTTGCGATCGTTTCCGATTCCACATCTATGGATTCACGAATCGACCGCGGGCCCGCCGCCCGAGCATATCCCTCGCGCATCACGTGCCCCGTCAATGTGACTGCACGGCCATCCGCCAGGGTGAGAATGTGAGGATCGACCGGCCGTTGACCGCGAACCTGAATCAGAAAAGCGCCCAGAAGAAGCCACGCGCCCAACGCGAGCGCCTTGGCCAGCCAGGCTCGCTTAGCAAGAAACCACGACGCCGCGAAGATGAACGCCACGACCGCGATTACCCACCACGACGGCGGACGCCAGGCGCGGACGCCCGTCCACAGACCGAGCGAAAATGCCAACGCCGCCCAGAACAACGGCTGCCGTGGCGGCTTGGAGTTGTGCATCATTCTCTAGCTCGATGTAGGGTGGACGCTTCTAACTCGGCGCAGAAGAATCGAAGTCGCCACCCCAAAAGGGAAGGGCACGACTTCTAGTCGTGCCATCAAGCCGAAAAAGGAAGTCCGGCTTCAGCCGCTGAGGGCCATGGGTCTAGCTTGAATCCGGGAAACACTGAGCAATAGCGAAACTCGGGCGGCTCCATAACCAATTTCCTTGCGACCGGATTCTGATGAATGTACATCTGGTGACGCGCAAAGTCCTCCGCATCCCGTATCCGATGGTCCGTAAAGCCCCGTTCCCAAATCTCCATCGGGTTTCGCAATATCTCTTTCACGGCATGAGAATAACCACCTTTGATGAATTGCAGCGCCCGTTCGAGTGTGATCTCCGACGGAGTTAGCAGCAGATGGAAATGTTCGGGCATGAGCACAAAGGCATGGAGCTCAAACTTTCCTTGTCTGCGATACGAGTAGAGAATCTGTAGGAAGAGGCGGGCCATCGGTTCGGCGACGAACAGGCTTCTTCTTTGCCAAGTGATCGAGGTTACGAAATATGTTCCCTGCGGTGAGACTGTGCGCGTCGGTTTCAAAAGCTCACCTCGGCGGCTGAAGCCGCGGCGGTTTTGCGTTGCTTGCGGCACGACTGGAAGTCGTGCCCTTCCCCTTACGCCACCAAGAGGACGAGCGGGGCCCCGTGCGTGTCTTACTTGCGCGGAGCCCCCGGCCAACACTCGTCTTCCAGGAGGAACTGGGCGACGTGAAAGCGGTCAGCGCGCTAGCAGCATCACCGATTCGATGTGAAACGTCTCGGGGAAGAGATCGAACAAGTGTGCTTCCTCGATGCGATAGCCGGCCGCTAGGAGGGGGGCGATATCCCTGGCCAGCGTCGCCGGATCGCACGAAACATATCGGACACGGGGCGCTCCGAGTTCCACCAGAGAGCGGATCACCACCTTACCAGCACCGGTGCGGGGAGGGTCCAAGACGACCAAGTCAGGACTTTTTTGCACCGGCCGGCTTCTCAGGTATTCGCTCCTCAGGTAATTCTCGGTTCGCGCGCCGACCGCTTTCACGTTCGCAGGCACATTCTGCACAAAGTCAGCAAGCGATGTCTGTGACGCCTCTACAGCAAAAATGTGATGAAAGTTTCGCGCCAAAGCCGCCGAAAACAACCCCACTCCGGCATACAGGTCGAGTGCGACGTCCCCGCGCGCCTGGCCGGTCACGACCGAAACCAGTTCGTCGATCAGATAACGGTTCACCTGGAAGAAGGCTCCCGCGCTGACCTGATACGCGTGGTTTTTGGTTCGATAGCGAATTGCCTTCGCGCCCGATTGCGCCAGCGATTTCGGGTCCATCGGCGCTTCATCTTCGAATCGTTGCTCCGAAGATCCGCGCTCCGAAGATCGGCGCCGCGAAGAGAAAAACGTCACGCCGCTGATTTCCGGCAACTCGCGCTCGATCGCCTCCCCCCAGCGCAATAGATCTCTCTTGTCTGTCTCGCGCTCACAAAATGCCCAGGCCAGGAGACGCTCATCCGCCGCGTCCGCGAACAGCTCCATCTCTTCAACTGCCGCCGGGCAGCTCAATCCGCGCAGCTCAAGCAGCCGCGCCATCACCCGATTGAGCAGCGGCGAACTGATCGGACATTCGCGCACCGGAAGAAATTCGTGCGAGCCAAACCGGTAGTACCCCAGCGCAAATCCGGGGTCCCCAGAACGGCCGGTTTTGCCGGTCTGGGGTGGAAATCCGGGGTCCCCAGAACGGCCGGTTTTGCCGGTCTGGGGTGGAAACTCCGGTGCACTCCGCACCTGCAGCCGCGTCCGGTTGCGGTAGTTCCAGGGAGGAGAAGCATGCAGGACAATCTCGGATTCCAGCTCGGACTTTATCTTTGCGATCCGCTGCAGCGTCTCGCGCAGAATTCCAGCCTTGAACTCCAGTTGCCGGTCGTAGGGAATGTGCTGATAATGGCATCCGCCACATTGCTGGAAGTATGGGCAGCGCGCTTCGACGCGATCAGGCGACGCTTCGATCAACTGCGTCACCGAGCCTCGCGCGAACCCAGGTTTCCCTTGCCGGATTTCGGCCTCAACCCGCTCCCCCGGCAGCACAAACGGCACAAACACCGCCATGCTGCGCCCGTCGGCGCCGGCCGGCGTACGCGCCAGCCCGTCGCCGCCGTAGATTAGTTTTTCGATGGAAAGAAGCATGGGGTTCAATGTGCAATGAGTCGGCTCTACACTGAGAACTGAGAACCGAGAACTGATCTTAGTGCATATAGAACAAACTTAGCCGCGGCACGCCGCACCGCTCCAGCAGCCGCTTATGCACATACTGCTTGTGTAACTGCTCGACTTGCCCCGCCGTCATGTTCCGCCGGTAGGGCGCAATATCTCGATCCGCTTCCGCGCGAACCTGCACCAGATCTTCATCCGGAGTCGCCGCCATCAATACCGCGAACAACTTTTCCTCCAGCACCGTCAGACGCCGCTCTAAATCTTCCAGCCGCGGAAGCTTGCCGGAGCTCTCGATTCTCTCCGCCAGTTCACGCAACGAACCTGCTTCTTCCCGTGCCAGCGCTCCCGTCGCGAATCCCGCGCGCTCCGGCAGCTTCGCTTTCTCGAGCTTCTCGGCATTCCCGCGCAGAAACGCTGCAATCTGCGCCGCTTCAAATCCGGGCTCTGGCCGAGCCTTTTCTTCGCTGGTCGCACCCACGGCCGCTTCCTTCATGTCCTCCGCCGCCGCCAGCACGGCCTGCGAGCAGTACGCCAGGCTATTCACCTTCTTCGATTTCGACGGACGCTGGTCGTATTTGTCAAACGCGTCATCCACCCCGCGGAGCACAGCTTCCAGCGGCACGCCGGCGCTTTTCCAGGTCTCAATCAGAGCCCAATCGAGCGTCGAAAGCAGCAGATGAGTCCCCCGCCGCCGCAAATAGTGCTCTTCGATTTCGGTGAAGTAATTGAAGTAGTTTTCCACGACCAGACTGCAAGAATCAGATTGTCATCCTGAGCGAAGCGAAGGACCTATGGACTCGTCGGCATCGTTCTCGATGCACGGAGAATCCATGGGTCCTTCGCTTCGCTCGGGACGACAGAAGGAAAATTTAGTCACAGATTCTACCGGAGACGAAGAATCCTGCCGCGAGCGAATTTGATGGCTAAAAGTCTTCACTGCCACTTACCATTGCCACTTTCTCACCGCCCCTTAGTACTCTTCTCCGAAGGCAAGGGTTTGGCATTGCCATCCGCCGCCGTCTTCGCTGCCCTTGCAGCTTTCGGCGCGGCTTCGCGGCGGATAAGAGACGACTGGTTCCGATCCCACAGAATGCGCAGCCCTTCGAGGGTGAGAAGCTCGTCCACTTCTTTAATGAGGTGGGAAGCGGTGCCAATCAGCGATCCCAGTCCGCCCGTCGCAATCACGTGCGTCTCCGCGCCCAGTTCATCCACCAGCCGCTCCAGGATGCCGTCGACCAGCCCGAGATACCCGTAGTAAAGTCCCGACTGCAAACTGCCTACCGTGTTCGATCCAATCACCCGCGCCGGTTTGCGAATCTCCACCCGCGGCAGCCGCGACGTGCGCTGAAACAGCGCGTCCGCGGAAATCCCAATCCCCGGACAAATCACGCCGCCCATATACTCTCCCTTCTTCGAAATGCAGTCGAAGGTCGTCGCCGTGCCGAAATCCACAATCACGCAGGGCCCGCCATATTTCTCAAACGCCGCCACCGCGTTCACGATCCGGTCCGCGCCCACTTCCGCGGGATTGTCGTACAGCACCTGCATGCCCGTCTTCACGCCCGGCTCGATGAACAGCGGCTTGATGTTGAAATAGCGCTCGCACACCTGCCGCAACACCGAATCGAGCGGCGGCACCACCGATGAAATCACGATTCCGCGCACGCCCGAAACTTCCAGGTTGTCCATCGAGAACAGGTTGCGGAAGATCACTCCGTACTCGTCGACTGTACGGTTCAGATGCGAGCCGACGCGCCAGTTCGCAACCAGCCGCTCGTAACGCACCGTTTCCGTGGTCACATCCTCGCCCGGACGGTGCGCCACCCGCGCAAAAACGCCCAGCACCGTATTCGTATTCCCGACATCAATCACGAGAAGCATATTTGTAATTGGTAATTTGTAATTTGAAAGCACCAGCTTTTCCAATTACCAATTACAAATCACAAATTTCCAATGACCCTCACCGTTCCACTCACCACCGTCCGCAACCCGTCCGCCGTTCTCACCCGCAAAAATCCACGCTCATCCAATCCCTCGGTAACGCCGGCCAAGCCGCCGTTCTCCTCGATGCTCACTTTTCTGCCGCGCACCGACAAAGAACCCTCCTCGAACCGGCGCAGGATCGCGTCTCGCGCTCCCTCATCCTCAAACAAGCTCCGATACTCCCGGTCGAGCGATTTTAGCAAAGCGGCGCAGAGCTCTACGCGCGACCACTCCGTGCCGGTCTCGATCCGCAACGAAGTCGCAATTTCGCGCAGCTCAGCCGGGAACTTCACCTGGTTCACGTTGATCCCCACCCCCACCACCAGATGACGCACCCGCGTTGCCTCGGCATTCATCTCCGTGAGAATTCCGCAAAACTTCTTGCCGCCAAGCAGCAGGTCGTTCGGCCATTTCAGATCCACCGGAAGCTGCGGCGCAATCTCCGCCACCGCCGCGCGAACCGCCAGCCCCGCAGCCAGCGAAAGAATCAGCGCATCCGAAGGCGGCATCGCCGGACGCAGGATCACCGAGCAGTAGATACCCGCCGACCGCGCCGAATGCCAGCTGTGTGTGCCCCGTCCGCGCCCGGACAGCTGTTCTTCGGCGAGAAATACGCTGCCTTCCGGCGCGCCCTCCGCCGCTGATCGCATTGCTTCCGAATTGGTCGAGCCGATTTTGTAATAGTGATGGATCTGCCTCGCGCTGGTTTCACGACTCGGTTTTGGGTAGGGCACGGCTTCAGCCGTGCCGTCCGCGGTCTCGAGAGACCCGGGCTTTAGCCCCTGAGGGACACGCCTTCCCACCCCGCCAAAGATGGTGCCTTTGAGCGATGGCCCCAACATCTCTGGCAGCAGCAAGTCTGGAACTGCGCGTAGCTGATAGCCCGTCGCCGGATGTCCAGCGACATCCACGCCCAACGCACGCAGTTGCTGAATTAGCCGCCAAACTTCCGAGCGGCTCGTCCCGATCTCTTCCGCAATCTTCGTGCCGCTGGCGACAACGGTAGCGTGGCTCATGAGCAGGCGTACGATGCGGCCCAGGCGAACATCTGTCGCCTTGTGCACGGACGGTAGGCTGCGAGTTTTCGTGGAAGCTGCGATGGAGGGAATTATAACTAGTCGTTGGTCGTTGGGGCAGTCGTTAGTCATCGGTCGTTGGTCGTTAGCAATCGAAACCGTGGATTATCCAGACCCCCGAACGACTGACGACCAACGACCGACGACTGCGTTTTACGCCGGAGTGACTCTCAAACTCATATCCACCGCTGTCGATGAATGCGTCAGCGCCCCCACCGAGATGAAATCCACGCCCGTCTCCGCGTACGACCGCACGTTCTCCAGATTGATTCCGCCGGCGCACTCCAGCGGAATCCGCCGCGGCTGGTGCGAACAAATCTCGACCGCCTTGCGCACGGTCTCAACGCTCACATTGTCGAGCAGGATCGCCTCCGCCCCGTGCTCCAGCGCCTGCTGCAGTTCTTCCAATGTCCGCACTTCAATCTCGATCGGCTGCTGGCCACGCCGGTTGCGGATCGCGCGTTCCAGCGCCGGAATCGCGCCCCCGGCCAGCACAATGTGATTGCTCTTAATCAACACGCCGTCGGAAAGATCCAGCCGGTGATTCTGCCCCCCACCGCGGCGCACCGCGTACTTGTCAATCACGCGCAGCCCCGGCGCCGTCTTGCGGGTGTCGAGAATCCGCACGCGCGTGCCCTCCACCGCATCCACAAACTTGCGTGTGGTGGTCGCGATTCCAGACATCCGCTGCAGAAAATTCAGGATCACCCGCTCACACGACAGAATCACCCGCGCGTTATGCCGGATCACCGCGATCTGCTGCCCCGGGTGAACGCGGATCCCATCGAAAATCGAAGGATGGCTCGTCACCTCGTAATGCGAAGTGACCGCCCCGTCCAGCGCCGCATAGACGTCGAGAATCCGCGGAACACATCCGAGGCCAGCCAGAATGCACTCCTGCTTGGCCAGAATCGTCGCCGAAGCGCGCTGGTTTGGATCGATACAGGCGTAGCTGGTCGCGTCGCGCGTCGCCCGATCTTCGTTCAGCGCGTTCTCCAGAATCGCGGTAATGCGTCGTGAATTCCAGTCCATGTGTAGCGCCGGCGTCCCGCCGGCAATCCAAATCTGGTGTGGGGACGGGCGTCCCGCCCGTCCAAGCGGGCCGAAGGCCCGCAGTCTACCATGCTACGTGCACCCCAACTCCTTCATCTTGGCCAGCGTCTTCTCACGCAGCACCTTCAACTCCTCCGCCCGCGCCTTCAGCCCTTCCACTACTTTCGCGGGGGCCTTGGCCAAGAAATGTTCATTAGAAAGCTGTCGCTGCCCATTGGCGATCTCCTTCTCGATCTTATCCAACTCCTTCTTCAGGCGCTCACATTCCGCCGCAACGTCAATCTTCTTTTCGTACACGACATGCACATCGAACCGCGACGTGCTGCGCGCACCCGGCAAGTTAGCCAGCGAGCTTTCCACGAACGTGACCTTCTCCACACCCGCCAGCCGCTCGATCGCCGCCAGATTCTGTTCGAGCAAGCTACGTATCGCCGGTTCGTGTGCAAACACCTCGATCGGCACTTTGACCTTAGGCTCGACTTTCAATTCCGCCCGTAGATTGCGCACGCTGACGATCAGATCCTGCAGCACCGCCATCTCCGTCTCCGCGCCCAGATCAATGTTCTTTTCCTCGGCCGCCGGATACGCCGCCAACGCAATCGACTTCAGCGGAGGCTTGCCATCGTACGTCGCGTGCCAGATTTCTTCTGTGATGAACGGCATCACGGGATGCAGCAGCCGCAACGACGCCTCGAAGAGATTGACCAGATTTGCGCATGCGACTCGCGCCGCTCCCGTGTGGGGACGGGGCTCGGCCCCGTTCAGGGCGGGTCGGAGACCCGCCTCCACACCTTCCTCATTCAGCCGAGGCTTGATCAGCTCAATGTACCAGTCGCAGAACTCTCCCCAAAAGAAATCGTAGATGCGAGTCGCCGCCTCATCGAAGCGATACGTCACCAGAGACTCGTTCACGTCCCGCGCCGCGCGATTGAAGCGCGAAAGAATCCAGCGGTCTTCGAGCGTCTGTGCATCGAATCTCGCAATGCCCGCGTAGGGACGGCCGCCCTCGGCCGTCCCGCCGGGCCTCAGGCCCGCGTCAATCCGGTCCACGTTCATGAACATGAACCGCGCCGCGTTCCATATCTTGTTGGCAAAATTGCGATACCCTGCCGTGCGGCTCTCGCTGAACGCGATATCGGTCCCCGGCGACGCCATCGCCGCCAGGGTGAAGCGCGTCGCGTCCGTCCCGTACTTCCCGATCACCTCGATCGGATCAAGTACATTCCCCTTGACCTTCGACATCTTCTCTCCCTCGGCATCGCGCACGAGCGCATGGATATAGACACTGCGGAACGGAACGCTGTCGTTCTTCTTCTCCGACCAGCCGCTCGCCTTCTTGATCGCCGCATCTTGCTCGTGCCCCTCCATAAAGTGGCAGCCAAACATGATCATGCGCGCCACCCAGAAGAATAGGATCTCGTAAGCCGTAATCAACAGCGTCGTCGGATAGAAAACTTGCGCATCGCGCGTCTTTTCCGGCCAGCCCAAAGTCGTGAACGGCAGCAGGCCCGATGAGAACCACGTGTCGAGCACGTCCGTATCCTGCTCCAGCTTCGCGCTGCCGCACTTCGGACACTTTGCCGGCGTCTCGCGCGCAACAATCACCTCTTCGCAGTCGCCGCAGTGCCACACCGGAATCCGGTGCCCCCACCACAGCTGCCGCGAGATCGTCCAGTCGTGGATGTTGTACATCCAGTTCAAATAAATCTGCTTGTAGTTCTCCGGCGTGATCGTGATCTCGCCCGATTCCACCGCCGCAATCGCCTTCTTTGCCAGCGGCTCAATCTTCACGAACCACTGCTCCGACAAACGCGGTTCCACCACCGTGCCGCACCGGTCGCACTTGCCCAGCGGCACCGTGTAGTCCTTCTCGGCGACCAGGAAACCCTGATCCTTCAGATCCGCCAGCACCGCCGCGCGCGCCTCGTAACGGTCGAGTCCTCTGTAGGCGCCCGCGTTCTCGTTCATGCGCGCGTGCAGGTCCATCACGTCGATCTGCGGCAGGTTGTGCCGCTTCCCCGCCTCGAAATCATTCGGATCATGCGCCGGCGTGATCTTCACCGCACCCGTGCCAAACTCCGGCTTCGCAATCTCATCAAGGATGATGGGAATCTCCCGCTTCATCAGCGGCAGCAGCACTTTCTTCCCGTGCAGATGCGTGTAACGCTCATCGGCGGCGTTCACCGCCACCGCCGTATCGCCCAGCATCGTCTCCGGACGCGTCGTCGCCACCGTAATGAATTCTCGCGTAGGGACGGACGCATTCGTCCGTCCCGCGGAGCGAAGCGACGCAGCCTCTCCCTCGCCCGGAGCCGTCCCAACAACCGGATAGCGAATCTCCCACAGCTTCCCCGCCACATCCTCGTGCTTCACCTCGAGATCGGAAATCGCCGTCTCGCATCGCGGACACCAGTTCACGATGTACTTCCCGCGATAAATCAATCCCTCTTCGTACAGCCGGACGAACACCTCGCGCACCGCGCGCGAAAGGTTCTCGTCCATGGTGAAGTACTCGCGTCCCCAGTCGACCGACGCGCCCAGCCGCTTCATCTGGTCGAGAATCGCGCCGCCATACTCGCGCTTCCATTCCCAGACGCGCTCCACAAATTCCTCGCGCCCCATCTCGCGCCGCTTCTTGCCTTCTTTCGCCAGTTGGCGCTCGACCATCATCTGCGTCGCGATGCCCGCATGGTCCGTGCCCGGCAGCCAGAGCGTGATAAACCCGCGCATACGATGCCAGCGCACGAGAATATCCATCTGCGTCTGGTTGAGCATGTGCCCCATGTGCAGCCGCCCCGTCACATTCGGAGGCGGCAACAGGAGCGTAAACACTGGACGCGCGTCCTTTTCCGACAGGCTCGCCGCCGGCGTCTCCACATGAAACAGTCTTTCCCGGACCCAATACTCCGCCCAGCGCGCTTCAATCGCGCCCGGTTCGTAAGCTTTCGGCAATTCGTGCGGCATCTTGTGTGTGTATCTCCAGCGCTCGCGTAGCGACGGACGCATTCGTCCGTCCTGCTCGCGTAGGGACGGCCGCCCTCGGCCGTCCAAGCCGAGCAAAGCTCGGAAGATTTCCGG
>Ga0209117_1000677_pt1 | contig 13079 bp, 13 predicted proteins | sample BlaSpr_A8_OM2_M2_FD_187978 | JGI IMG/M metagenome (GOLD analysis project Ga0209117, IMG submission 187978) | Forest soil microbial communities from Thunder Bay, Ontario, Canada - Black Spruce, Ontario site 2_A8_OM2_M2 (SPAdes) (version 2) | ecosystem: Environmental > Terrestrial > Soil > Boreal...
CGCGCCCGCCAGCTGCGCGATCACCTCGAAGGATTCGTGCGGCCGCGCGCCGCGGACCTCGATGCGCCACTGCTCGTGTTGCTCCTCGGACCCACCGGCTCGGGGAAATCCTCGCTGCTGAACACGATCGCCGGCGCCGAGGTGAGCCGCGCCGGGGTGCTCCGACCCACGACGCGCGAGGCCATCCTGTACGCGAGCGAGAGCGACGCGAAACAGATCCTGTCCGGCGCGCGGCTTCGGCTCATCGCGGCCGATCGCATCATCCATGCGGTCGCTCCCGCGAGCGCGTCAGGTGTCGCGGTCATCGATGCGCCGGACATCGATTCGGTCGAACGCGATAACCGGCTGCTCGCCGACGTCCTCCTCGAGGCCTGCGACCTCTGCGTCTTCGTGACGACCGCGACGCGCTACGCCGATCTCGTGCCGTGGCAGGTCCTGCACCGCGCGCAGGAGCGCGGACTCCCTCTGGTCGTGCTGCTCAACCGCGTCCCCCAGGATGGCGACGACCGCGATGTCGTCCTCGCCGATGCGCGCCGTCTGCTATCGGAGTCCGGCATGCGCGAGGAGGACCACACGCTGGACCTGCTCGCCGTGACCGAGGGTGACGTCGACGCGCGGATCAACGGACTCGCCGGTAGGAGCGTCCGTCCGCTCCTCGATCGCATCGAGGAGCTGGCCTCCCAGACCGCCGAGCGGCGGCGGATGGCGGTCGACGCGCTCGCCGGTGCGATCACTGGGCTCGCGCCGCTCGTGCATGCGGTCGCCGACGATCTCGAGCACGAAGCGATCGACGCCGACTCGCTGCGGCGCATCGCCGAGAGATCCTTCGCGGAGGAGCTCGCGGCGCTCTCGGGCACTCTTCGCAGCGGCGTGCTGCTACGCAGCGAGGTGCTTCGCCGGTGGCACGACTTCGTGGGCGCCGATCAGATCACGCGTTTCGTGTCGTCCGGCATCGGGCGACTCCGCGGTCTGCTGCTGACCGCGTTCCGGGGAACTCCGACCGCACCGGTCACGGTGGTGGAGGAAGAGATGGTGAGTACGCTCGAGGCCCTCGCGCTCCGGCACGCCAGCGATGCCGCGCGGAAGACCGCGTCCGCGTGGACCGGACGCTCGGATGGAGCGGCCCTGATCGATCGCGATCCGACCCTATGGTCGGCGTCCGACTCGTTCGCGCCGGCGATCCGCCAGGGCCTGGCGACGTGGATGCGCGCCACCATCGATGACGTGCGCAGCGGTGGCGGGCGGAAGCGCGCCGTCGCGCAGGTCGCGGCGCTCGGGGTGAACGCCGTCGGCGTCGCGGTGATGCTGGGCGTGTTCGCGCACACCGCCGGGCTGACCGGCGCGGAGCTCGGGATCGCGGCGGGCACCGCCTACCTCAACCAAAAGCTGCTCGAGGCGCTCTTCGGAGAGCGGGCGATGGAGCAGCTCATCGAACAGGCGCGAGCGCGACTCGACACGCTGCTGACATCGCTCTTCGCGAGCGAGCGCGAGCGATTCGATGGGCTCGCCCCGCGACCGGTGACACTGCGCGAGCTCTCGACCGCGCTTCGTGCCGCGGTGAAGGACATGCCTCGTGAGTCTTGACCTTTGTCTGACGCATCTCGACGAGGCGATCGTGGCCGCCTCGGTGCTCGGCCTCGACGCCGCGGCGGCGTCCGGCGTGCGCGAGACCGCCCGCACCCGTCTCGGTTTTCCGAGCGACGCCTACGTGCTCGCGATCGCGGGCGGGACCGGCGTCGGCAAGTCGACGCTGCTCAATGCCATCGCGGGTCAGCCGGTGAGCCCGGCAAGCTCACGGCGCCCGACGACCGCCGAGCCGATCGCGTGGGTCCCCGCCGAGCGACGTCGCGAGCTCAACGGTCTGCTCACCTGGCTCGGGGTGACCCAGGTGCGCGAGCACCCCGCGGAGGTATTCGGCGAGCTCGCGGTCATCGACCTCCCCGACTTCGACTCCATCGCTCCCGAGCATCGCCGGCGTGTCGACGAGCTCCTTCCGCGCGTCGACGCCGTCGCGTGGGTCGTCGATCCCGAGAAGTACAAGGACGAAATCGTGCACGGCGGCTATCTGCGCACCTTCGGTCCGCGCCTCCGCCAGCAGCTCGTCGTCCTCAATCGATCCGATCTACTGACCGCGGAGGACGCGCAACGCGTGAGCGACGACATGCGCGCGCAGCTGGAGCGCGAGGGTCTCGGCAACGTCGGCATCGCGATCACCCGGGCGCGCGATGGCGCGGCCGGCGTCGCGGAGTTCCGCCGCTGGCTCGACACCGGTGTCGAGGCGAAGCGCGTGATCGCCTCGCGGGTCGCGGCCGAGGGGCAGGACGCGGTGCGCGAGCTGGCCGCGCGAGCCGGCCTGGCCGATGGCGACGTGACGCCGCTCATCGATCCCGGACGACGTCAGCGCGCGCTCGATTCCGTCGCGCGTGGTGTCCTCGCCCTCATCGACATCCCCGGTCTGGAGCGTCAGGCTGTCGCCGCGACGCGGCTCGCCGCGCGGCCACGCGGCGCCGGTCCGTTCGGCCACCTCACGAGCGCGATCTATCGCCTCAGCGGACGGGCACGCACGTCAGCCGATCCCGCCGGGTACCTTCGCCGCTGGCAGCTGCGCGGCTCTCTCGCGCCGTCGGTCGAGCCGCTGCGCGAGCTGATCGCGACGACTCTGCCCACCGTGCCCGCGTCCGTTCGCGGCCCGCTCGCCGCTCTGAGCACGCCGGCGGTCTTCGAATCGCGCATCGCCGAGACCGTCGACCACACCCTGGTGACCGAGGCCTCAGAGTTCCGCGTACCGACCAACGCGTTCTGGTCGCTCATCGGTGTGGCGCAGTACGCGGTGACCGCCGTGCTCGTCTTTTGCGCGATCTGGTTCGCCGGGCTCTTCCTGATCCACGACGCGCCGGTCGGATCGATCGACGTTCCCTATCTCGGGGCGATGCCGACACCGGTCGTGCTGCTCGTCGCGACGCTGGTCATCGGCTTCCTCCTGGCGCAGACACTGCGCCTGCACGCGGGATGGCTGGGCCGTCGTTGGGCGCGGCGGATCGGCAAGCGGATCACGCGCGAGGTGTGGGACCGCGTGACTGACAGCCTGCTGCTCCCGATCGAGCGCTTCGACGCCGCACGCGCGCAGCTCGCGAGCGCCGCGCGCGGCGCGAACGAGGACTGCCGCTAGGGCTCGTCGATCCGCTGGACGCGGAAGATCAGCTCCCAGGTATTGAAGACGCCCCACAACAGGCTGAGCACGGCGATGCCGCCGATCACAAAGAGAGCGGAGGCCTCGCCGACGAACACGCCGATCGCCGCGGCGATCGAGACGACGAAGAGGCCGAAGCCGGCAAGGAACTGCCACACCGTGACTCTCCGGTCATAGCCGACGCCCGTCGCGCGCAGCCCGCTGCGCGCCGCCGCGCCGAAAGGCACGGTCGCGCCAAGGACGATGACGAGGATCTCGAGACCGAACGTCGAAAGCCTCTGGGGCATGAGGGCGAGGAACCCGATGCCCAGGTTGAGCACGTAGGCGAGGAAGACCGTCCGAGCGACGGCGCGCAGCTCCGCGTTGCGGCTCGCGCTGAGCGTGCGGACGTGGATGGTGAGCGCGACGAACAGCAGGCCGAGCAGCCCGGCGGACGCGGTGACCAGGCTGACGTTGAACTCGTGCCACAGGACGAGGTCTTCGGACATGGCGGTCGAAGAATACCCACGCGGGGCGCGAGCGCTCAGGTACGCTTTCGGCGCCATGCCGAAGGTGTCCGCCAAGAAGACCGAGGGCGTCTGGGAGATCCGGCACGGCCGCGTGTCCTCGAAGGGCCGCAAGAACAGGCTCCGCGGTGTCGAGGATCTTCACTACAACAACCCGTACGGGTACAAGATCGAACGCGTGTGGTTCGATGGACGCCTCGTCTTCGCGACCGAGCAGGGCGAGGTCGACGTCGACCCGAGGAAAGTGAAGGTCGCGCAGGAGTACCAGATCGTCTACTCGGTCAAGCTCGATTCGAAGGGAAGGCTCGCGCGCGGCAGGGAGCCGAAGCGCGTACCCGGTCAGCTCAACATCTACGACTCGGTCCCCGGCATGAAGAAATACAGCCCAATCTGGCAGTTCAACTACGTCATCGTTCCGCGCGACTACAAAGCCAACACCTTCCGCTCGGAGCGCGACTGCCTCCGCAGCGGCCACGAGATCAAGAGAAGCCTCGTCTTCGAGAACTGACCGGTGCTCTAGAGCCCGCGGTCGCGGGCAAGAATTGGAAAGGGGAGACGGTCATGGCGAAGTTCGCGACGTTCTTCACGTTCAAGGGGGAAACGATCAACGCGTTCATCGAGCGGCCCAGCGACCGCGCCGCCGCGGTACGCAAGCTCCTGGAGGGGTCAACGGCAGGCTCGAAGCCTACTACTGGATGTTCGGTCCGTACGACGGCTTCATCGTCGCGGACATGCCGGACTCCATGTCCGCCGCGGCGGTGAGCCTCGCCGTCGCCAGCACCGGCGGGTTCGCGCACCTCGAGACACATGAGCTCTTCACCGCGGATCAGGTCGCGCCCCTCGTCGCGAAGGCGAAGGCGCTGCGCGGCGGTTACAAGGCGCCCGGGGCGTGACCCCGCGCTAGCGCGCCGTCCAGCTCTTCACGTAGAGCGATTCGCCGATCGCGGGATGTACGAAGCCCGGCATGTTCCCGACATGCCGGTAGCCCTCGCGCGCGTAGAAGGCGCGCGCGCGGCGATTGGTCGTCGTGACAAGGAGGACGAGGTGGCGGCAACCGGCTGAGCGCGCGGCGCGCTCCGCCTCCGCGAGCAGCGCCGCGCCGACGCCGTGCGACTGCCTCCCCTCCGCGACGAGGAGCAGACGCAGGTACGCCGCGCGATCGAGCGCGCGCGTCGTGATCACCCACGCGAGCCCGACGGTCTGTCCGCCGCCGTCCAGCGCGACGAGGACGACGTCGTGCTCCCGGAGCGCCTCCCGCAGACTCGCCCGCGCGCGACCGCTCGTCACGCCGTAACGCCGGAGCAGCGGCGAACCGGTCATGAGCTCGACGAGTCCGGCGACGTGCGTTCGGAGCGCGGGCGCGATCCTCACCGGCGCTGCGGGTCGAGCGCATCGCGCAGCCCGTCCCCCAGCAGGTTGAATCCGAGGACCGCGATCATGATCGCGAGACCGGGGAACACCGCGAGGTGCGTCGCGAATTCGAGATACTGCCGACCCTCGCTCAGCATCACGCCCCAGGACGGAGCCGGGGGCTGCGCCGAAAGCCCCAGGAACGACAGCGCGCCCTCGGTGAGCACGGCCCAGGACAGCGCCAGGCTGACCTGCACGACGAGTGTCGACATGAGATTGGGCACGATATGGCGGATCACGATGCGCGAGCCGGTCGCGCCCACGGCGCGGGCGGCCTCCACGAATTCCCGCGCCTTGAGCGCGAGCACCGGGCCACGCACGATGCGGGCGAAGATCGGCGTGTAGACCACGGCGATCGCGAGGATCACGTTGTTCGGATCCGGCCCGAGCGCGGCGACGATGCCGAGCGCGAGGAGGATCGCGGGGAAGGCGAAGAACACGTCGAGCGCGCGGCCGATCACCAGGTCCGCGAGCCCGCCGAGGTAGCCGGACACCAGGCCGAGCGTCCCGCCGACGATCGTCGCCATCGCCACCGACAGCGCCGCGACCCGGATCGAGAGGCGCGCACCGAACAGGATGCGGCTGAGGAGATCGCGGCCGAGCGCGTCAGTACCCAGCGGGAACTCCGCCGTCGGACCCACCAGACGCTGGGACGAGACCTGCAACGGGTCGCGCAGCGGAAGGAGGTCCACGGTGAGCGCGACCCCGAGGTAGATGCCGACCATCACCAGGCCGAGCAGGGCCACCGGCTCGCGCACGATCGCCGCGCTGATGCCGGCGACGCCGAACGAGCGCGCGGCGAGCGGCCTAGGTGAGGCGGATTCGGGGATCCAGGTAGCCATAGAGCACATCCACCACGATGTTGAGCAGTACGAACAGGATCGCGATCGCGAGCACTCCTCCCTGCACGAGCGCGTAGTCGCGTTGGACGATCGCCGCCAGGAGCATGCGGCCGACCCCGGGGATCGAGAAGATCTCCTCGACGACGACCGCGCCACCCAGAAGCTGGCCGACCTGGATCCCGAGCAGCGTCACGACGACGATCAGACCGTTCTTCAAAACGTGCCGCCGGATGATGACCGAGCGCCGAAGTCCTTTCGCCCACGCCGTGCGCACGTAATCCGCGCTGAGCACGTCCAGCATCGCCGAGCGGGTCATGCGCATCGTCGCGGCCGCGAGCGCGACGCCCAGCGTCACCGCGGGCAGCACGATCAACTCGAGATTGCGAAAAGGATCGCGGACGAAGTCGACGAATCCCCCGGTGTTCGGAAGCCATCGCAGGTACAGCGAGAAGAGCACGATGATGAGGGTGCCGAGCCAGAAGCTCGGGAGCGAAAGGCCGATCAGTCCACCGATGCGCGCGAACACATCGATGCGCGAACGCGGGCGCATCGCGGAGAGCAGCCCGAGCGGCAATCCGATCAAAACGGCGATGAGCGTCGCGGCCGCCGCGAGCTCGAGCGTCGCGGGCAACCGCTCCATGATCTCGACGAGGACCGGCCGCCCGGTCCGTATCGAATAGCCGAAGTCACCGCGCAGCAGCGACGTGAGCCAGTTCCAGTACTGCTGATGCAGCGGCTGATCGAGACCGAAGTAGGCGCGGAGGCTCGCGAGCTGCTCGGGCGTGAGCGCCGTCGATGTTCCGAGCCGCGCCGCGATCGCGTCGCCGGGGATGAGGCGGATGAAGAGGAAGGTGAGCACGGTCACGCCGAGGAGCGTCGGTATCGCGCCGACCAGCCGCCACGCGAGATAGCGACTCACGCGCGACGTCCCTGGACGATCCCTACGAGGGGGCTATTTGTCCAGCCATGTCTGGCGCAGATAGATGATCGAACCCGTCGGAAGGTGGATGAATCCCTTCGTCGTCGGAAGCGACGCGTTGTAGTCGCGCCCCACGTAGAGCCAAATGAACGGCACGCCGTTGACGAGCTCCTTCTGCGCGGTCGTGTAGAGGTCCTTGCGCTTGGCCACGTCGGTGGTTGCCCGCGCGGCCTTGATCGCGTCGCTGGAGACCGGATTCTTGTAGCTGGTGACGAAGTTCAAGTTGCCATCGTCGGTGAAGTAGCGGAAGACGTAGAAGTCGGGGTCGGGGCCTCCGCCGTTCAGCCCGGGCGCCATGTCGAAGTCCGCCTTCAGCCAGCGATCGACCCACTGGGTGAACTCGAGCGTCTCGATCTTCATCGTGACGCCGATCTCGGCGAGCTGCGCCTGCACGAGCTGCGCGATGTCCTTCGCGTAGGCCGGCTCCGTCGTCTGCGTCAGCATCGTGAACGTCACCGGACCGACGGCGGCCTCCTGCAGGAGCGCCTTCGCCTTGGCGACGTCGCGCGTGTAGAGCGGGTACTGCGAGATCGGCAGCGCGTAGTTCGCGAGCGCGGGCGCGACGGGCCCGGTGACCTCACCCTCGCCGAGCGCGACCGCGTCGATGATCGCCTTGCGATCGATGGCGTACGCGACGGCCTGCCGCACCTTGAGGTTGTCGAACGGCTTCCGCTTGGTGTTCACGAACAGCAGGTTGTAGCTGAGGCTGGGCTTCGCGGAGAGAGTCACGCCCGTCTCGGTCCGCAGGGTGCGCGCGACCTTCGGGTCGACGACGATCGCCATGTCGGCGGCCTTGGTGCGAAGCGCCGCGGTGACGCCCGTCTCGTCGGGAACGACGTTGATGCGGACGCCATCGAGAAGGGGCTGACCGGACACGTAGTAGTCCTTGTTGGCTTCGAAGCGCATGAAGTTGTCCGGGACCCACTCGGCGAGCTTGAACGGACCGCTGCCGATCGCGGTCTCCTTCTTGGAGAGATCGGCGTTGGCCTCGCCGATCTTCTTCGAGACGATGCCGGTGTTCGGGTGGGCCGTGTACGCGATGAGCGCCGCGTTCGGCGTCTTCAGGTTGAAGATGACGGTCGTCGGGTCCGGCGCGCTGATGGTGTCGACGTCACCGAAGAACGATCGAGCGACGGCGGCGTTCGCCGGGGTGATGATGCGATCGAAGGTGTACTTGACGTCCGCGCTCGTGAGCGGATCGCCGTTGTGGAACTTGACGCCACTGCGGATCTTGACCGTGACGGTCTTCCCGTCCGACGAGAGGGTCGGCATCGACTCCGCAAGGTCCGGCTGCACCGCGAGGTTCTCGTCGAGGCGCATGAGGTAGCTGTACACCAGCTCGAACACGCGGGCCGAGGTGAAGGCGGGCACCTTGTGCGGGTCGAGGTTGGTCACCTCACCGGCGCGCGCGAGGATCAACGTGCCGCCCCTCTTGGGTCTACTGGCGGTCGCGGACGGGCTGGGTGTGGTCGTCGTCGGCGTGCATGCCGAGATGACGGTGGCCATGATGAGCATCGCAGCGGCAATGAGGTTCGACCGACGCAACATCTCTATTCCTCCGCGTAGGTGCCAAACGGCACAGTAGCACCGCAGTCTGGAGGTAACACGTGCGTTTCATCGAAGTCAGCCACCCGATCGAGGCCGGGATGAAGACGTATCCGGGACTGCCGGAGCCGAAGGTCGAGGTGATCATCGACTACCAATCGTCGCGCGAGCGATACGGGGGCAAGGCCGAGTTCCTCATCGCCTCGCTGCATCTGTGCGGCAACACGGGCACGTACGTCGACTCGCCTCATCATCGCTATCCGAGCGGCTACGACCTTGCCGGTATCCCGCTCGAGCGCGTCGCGCACGTTCCGGTCCAGGTCATCGACGCGACGAGCGCCGGGCGCGCGATCGGGCCGAAGGTCTTCAGCGGCAACGAGCTCGCCGGTCGCGCCGTCCTCGTGCGTACCGATTTCTCGCGCCACTGGAGGACCGAGGCGTACTTCACGGACCACCCGTTCCTGACTGCGGCGAGCGCCGAGCTGCTCGCAAACGCGAAGCCGTCGCTGGTCGGCATCGACTCACTGAACATCGACGACACTGCTGACCTATCACGGCCCGCGCACACCAAGCTTCTCGGTGCTGGGATCCCGATCTGCGAGCACCTGACCGACCTGGCCACGCTGCCGAGCAGTGGCGGACGGCTGCACGCCGTGCCGATCGCGTGGGTCGGCGGCGCGACTTTTCCCGTCCGCGCCTACGTGATCGCGGACACCGACGACTGATGCGGTCGACCACCCCGATCGCGAGGAAGCTGCGGATCGCGCCCGACGATCGCTTCGCTCTGTTCAACGCGCCGTCCGGATACGCCGCGAGGGTGCGTCCGGCAGCCCCGGGTCATCGCGACGTCGAGGTCATGCCGGGCACGCAGGCCACGGCTGCGGACCGAAGGCTCGACGCAGCCCTGATCTTCGTGCGCCGGGCGCGCGATCTCGGAGCGGCGCGCGACACAGCGAGATCCGTCAAGCCCGACGGACTCATCTGGATCGCGTATCCGAAGGGAGGGGCGCTGGAGACCGACCTGAATCGGGATGTGCTCCGTGAACGCCTGGCACAGCATGGCCTCGAAGGCGTGTCGCTCATCGCGCTCGACGACACGTGGTCCGCGATGCGCTTCAAACGAACCGCGAAGTCTCGCTGACCGTTACATCCCGATGGGGTGCCAGACGGTCTTCAGCTCGAGGAACGCCGCGATGTCATACGGACTCTGAGCGTCCGCTTGCCCGTGGACGATCCGCTTCACGTTCTCCGCGCCGAGACGCTCGAGCTCCACGCCGTCTCCGTCAGCTCCGGTGAGATCGAGCGCGGCCACATCCATGTGTGACGCGAGCTGCGGCGCGAGCTCCTTCCGCAGACCGGTGAGGATGTTCACCACGCCCGGGGGAACGTCCGCGGTCGCGATGCACTCGGCGAGCTCGATCGCGACGAGCGGATGCTTCTCCGACGCGATGACCACGGCGGTGTTGCCCCCGACGATGACCGGCGCGAGGCGCGACACGAGGCCGAGCAGCGGCGGCTCCGGCGCGAGGATCCCCGTCACGCCCGTCGGCTCGGGCACGGTGAAGTTGAAGTAGGGGCCGGCGACCGGGTTCGCGGTGCCGACGACCTGCGCGATCTTGTCGGCCCAGCCGGCGTACCAGACGACACGATCGATCGCGCGGTCGACCTCGTTCTTGCGCGGCGCGAGCGATTCGAGCTCGCTGCGTCGCGTCTCCATCATCTCGGCCAGACGGTAGAGCACCTGGCCGCGGTTGTACGCCGTGGCCTTCGCCCAGCCCGCGCCGGCCTGCCTCGAAATGCGCACCGCGTCACGGAGATCCTTTCGCGATGCGCGCGCGATGTTCGCGCCCTCCGCGAGATACGTGCGCCCCGATTCGGAGCGGGGGAACGCACCGCCGATGAAGAGCTTGTAGGTCTTCTGCACCGGTATGCGCGTCATGCGTCGTCCAACGCGACGTACGCCTCGAGGCCGTGGCGTCCGCCCTCGCGTCCGAAACCGGACTCTTTGTATCCGCCGAAGGGCGACGCCGGATCGAAGCGGTTGAAGGTGTTGGCCCAGATCACGCCGGCGCGCAGACGCTGCGCCATGGCCAGGATGCGTGACCCTTTTTCGGTCCAGACGCCGGCCGACAGCCCATACGGCGTGTTGTTCGCCTTCTCGATCGCCTCGTCCGGCGTGCGGAAGGTCAACACCGAGAGCACCGGACCGAAGATCTCCTCCTGCGCGATGCGGTACGACTGCGCGACGTTGGTGAAGACCGTCGGCACGAACCAGTAACCGCGTTCCGGCAGCTTGCAGGGCGGCTGATAGATCTCCGCGCCCTCCTCGACGCCCGACTGCACCAGCGAGGTGATCTTGTCGAGCTGCTGCTTCGAGTTGATGGCGCCGACGTCGGTGTTCTTGTCGAGCGGATCGCCGACGCGCAGCGTGCGCATGCGCCGCTTGAGCTTCGCGATGGTCGTTTCGTAGATCGATTCCTGCACCAGCATCCGTGAGCCAGCGCAGCAGACGTGGCCCTGATTGAAGTAGATGCCGTTGATGATCCCCTCGACGGCCTGATCGAGCGGCGCATCGTCGAAGATGATGTTGGCGGCCTTCCCGCCGAGCTCCAGCGTCAGTCGCTTGCCCGTGCCCGCAAGGGTCCTCTGGATCGCCTTGCCCACCTCCGTCGAGCCGGTGAACGCGATCTTGTCGACGTCGGGGTGCGCGACGATCTCCGCACCGGTGCGACCATCGCCGGTGACGATGTTCACGACGCCCGGCGGGAGCTCCGCCTGGCGGAGCACGTCGCAGAAGAGGAGCGCGGAGAGCGGCGTCGTCTCCGCGGGCTTCAGCACGACGGTGTTCCCCGCAGCGAGCGCGGGCGCGATCTTCCACGCGAGCATGAGCAGGGGGAAGTTCCACGGGATGATCTGGGCGGCGACGCCGATGGGCCGCGGCCGGCGGTTCGGGAAGGCGTACTCGAGCTTGTCGGCCCAACCCGCGTAGTAGAAGAAATGAGCGGCGGCGAGCGGAACGTCGACATCGCGCGACTCGCGGATCGGCTTGCCACCGTTGAGCGATTCGAGGACCGCGAACTCGCGCGCGCGCTCCTGAAGGATCCGCGCGATCCGGAAGAGGTACTTCGCGCGCTCGCTCGGACGGATCTTCGACCACGTGCCCTCGAACGCGCCGCGCGCTGCCTTCACCGCACGATCGACGTCGGCCTTGTTGGCCTGGGCGACCTCGGACAGCGGCTCCTCGCGCGCCGGATCGATCGTGGTGTAGCGCTCACCCGACAGCGGCTCGACGAACTTGCCGCCGATGAACAGCCCGTAGCGCTCCTGGAGGTGGACGATGTCGCGCGCCTCGGGCGCGGGCGCGTAGTCCCAGGCGGTCGCGATCGGTGCCTTGTCCGCGCGGCGCGCGACGCCGCCCTTTCGCTCAGTCAACGGTGAAATAGTCCGGGTTCTGGTACCGGCCGGTGCGCTCCTTGCGGATCTGCATCAGCACGTCGTTCAGAAGGGTCGAAGCACCGATGCGGTAGCGATCGGGCGTGAGCCACGCGAGTCCCAGCGTCTCGTACACCTGCACGAGGTACTGCACCGCCTGCTTCGACTGCCGGATCCCGCCCGCGACCTTCATTCCGACGACGCGGCCGGTCTCTTCGTGCACGTCGCGGATGACCTCGAGCATGCAGAGGGCGATCGGCAGGGTCGCGTTGGTCGCGGCCTTGCCGGTCGACGTCTTGATGAAGTCCGCGCCTCCGGCGATGGCGAGGAGCGATGCGCGTCGCACGTTGTCGTACGTGCCCAGCTCGCCGGTCTCGATGATGACCTTGAGCTGCGCGCGGTCCGCGCAGAGCTCCTTGACGCGGACGATCTCGTCGTAGACCTGGGCGTAACGCCCCGAGAGGAAGGCGCCGCGATCGATCACCATGTCGACTTCCTGGGCGCCGGCCTCGACGACCCAGCGCGTCTCGTCGAGCTTCACCTGAAGCGGCGACTGGCCTGAGGGGAACGCGGTCGCGACGCTGGCGACCTTCACGTCCGTCCCCTTCGTCCGTTCGAGCGCGTAGGGCACAAGGTTCGGGTAGACGCAGATCGCCGCGACCGACGGGATGCCCGGATCGCTCGGATCGGGGCGGATGCCTTTCGAGCTGAGCGCCGCGACCTTGCCCGGCGTGTCGGCGCCCTCGAGCGTGGTGAGATCCATCATGCGGATCGCGAGCTCGAGCGCGAACACCTTTGACTCACGCTTGATCGAGCGCTTCGACAGAACGTCGGCGCGCTCCTCGAGCGCCACGGCATCGACGGGTCGCCGGTCGGCGTCCTGGCGCTGCTGTCGCGCGATGTCGATGCCTTCACGGAACAGGATCTGACGCTCGCAGCATTCCTCGCTGATTTCGTGGCGGTCGCGCTCTCGCATCAGCGGCTCTCGGAAGCCACGCGCGTGGCCGCGGTTGAGCGCGAGCGGGCCGCTCACGTCGACGCGTCCGTGGAATTGCTGCGCGCGGTGAGTGAGACGTAGCCAGCTGGCATCTCTACGACACGGTGGCGTCGCATCCGCTTCATTACTTTTCCTGGTGGCCGATAACTGTCACACTGAAAGTCTTCTCTCATGGCTT
>Ga0209117_1000678_pt1 | contig 13074 bp, 21 predicted proteins | sample BlaSpr_A8_OM2_M2_FD_187978 | JGI IMG/M metagenome (GOLD analysis project Ga0209117, IMG submission 187978) | Forest soil microbial communities from Thunder Bay, Ontario, Canada - Black Spruce, Ontario site 2_A8_OM2_M2 (SPAdes) (version 2) | ecosystem: Environmental > Terrestrial > Soil > Boreal...
GGTCAGGAAAATCAAACAGTGGGTCCCCATTGACGGAACTCGATGGAGAAACGAGGTTGCCAATGGTCACGAAAATCATGGAGTGGGTGTCCATTACGGTGTTGCTCATGGTGGTGTCATGGCGCCCCTTCGCGAGTTACCAAATAGCGCTGGACTTTGTGGTTTGTGCGGCCTCAGTTTTGGGGGTCCTGGCTTTATTCTTCATCAAACACGAAATAGGGGATTACTATGACGTCGATAACAGATCCAACCCCGCGAGGCGAGTCACTGTAAAACTGCGAGCGTGTCAGTCCTAAGCGCCCCTGCAAAGGCAGTGGAGACGCTAATGGCAAACACAACCAATCCCAGAACCAGGCTGATCGAGGAAGGCGCTCTTTTGCCGGAATCCGTGCGATCCGAATGCGAGCCCTGGACCTCTTTCTACATGGCCGGTGAAATTATTCGAGAATTGCGGAAGGCGCATGAAAACAAACAGGTCAGTGTGCCTGCGACGAAAAACGACATGAGGAAGGCGGCGTGAATGACGACCAGTTACAAAGATTGAGTCCAACGGAAACATCTAACCGCCAGCGCCAGCTGCCGCCGAACAATGTGTCGCTGTAGACGCCGAGAAGAGCCCAAATGCCAGACACCATCAAGACGGGGACCATCCTGATCAAGGAGGGCACACTCTTGCCGGAAGTCCTGCGATTCGAAAGTGAGCCCTGTGCACCTGGCTGGAGATTAGTCAAAAATCTTGATGGGTACGGATTGGTTCGAAAAATCCGAGAAGCGGGCTGGACCTTCTCGTGGGGGGCTGGTGAAATCGGAGCGACCGTCTTCGGTCTTGACGAGCAAAAGACGCTCAGCAGGGCCGTCGAGCAAATCCTGGCGAACCTGGAGTCGGCGGAATTTAACTCCCTGGAAATCATGCGAGTGGCCTCGGAGACCTCGAAACGTTTCCTGGGAGTGCGCTGTGTGACTGTCTCCGCCCAGTCAGGAGATATCCAGGAAAGCGCGATTCCTTTCCGGGCCAAGGACCTTCCGGTGTGGGACCGCGCACGATCGGCTGCCGCTTGAGCCAAAGCATATCAAAGATTGCGCCCGACAGCTTCCGCTTAGGATTGCCACGCATCTCATTGTTTGGGAGAATTTCTATGACGACCGCTTCAGCAGATGTTTGAACACAAGGGCGATTGGGTCAGGACCTAGTAAAGACATTTGTCCACAAAATGTGCGCTCCAAGCACGGAGAACGCTCGTTCCACCACCCAGCTATTTGCCGGTGAAGACGTGTGTGGCTGTCAAAAACTAACTTCTCAGAAATTCGCAGAAATTAGACCGCATCGGGATGCCCTACAAACGATCCTCCAGTCGCTTAACTTCAGATGATTAACCATTGAAAATGAAGCCAGATTCTACTTGACACGTAAAGTTAATTAACCTAGTATGGTTAAAATACTGAGGGAGTATTCAGGAGTACTAAACCAATAGTAGTTATCTGAATCGCCCCTTTGGCATCGAGAACCAAGGAGAGTGCCATGTTTGCACGCAGAGTTTACATGCATCTGAAGCCCAATAGTGTTGCGGAGTTTACCCAGAAGCTGGAGAAGGACATCCTCCCCCTGCTTCGAAAACAGAAAGGATTCCAGGACGAAATCACCTTCGTTGGACAGGGCGGCACTGAAGCGTTCGCAATCAGTTTGTGGGACAAAGCAGAGAATGCTGGGGCTTACAACAGCGGAACTTACCCAGAAGTGACGAAGATCCTCGCCACGGTAGTTGAGGGAGTTCCTCAGGTTGAAACCTTTGACGTCGCTAACTCGACGTTCCACAAGATCGCCGCTGCCGCAGCGGCCTGAAGCCAGCAGGTCCTTTCGTTTGGAGGGGGGCGGGCTAAGTTCCGCCCCTCAAGTTGTCCGGCAGAAGGGAAACGCAAGAGCATGCGAGATTTCCAATGCTTACGAAAATCAGGGAACGGGCCGCGGAAGCACTGTTACGGCAGGAGCTCCAATGCGGGGAAGCAAACTTCCGCACCTTAGCTGAAGCTATTGCGTGTGCGATATTCGTTAGTCAGGGCAACCGGCTGCACTATGTAAATCATGCCGCCGAGACTATCACCGGATATGCACGAGAAGAGCTGTTGTCCATGACCTTCCGGGATCTAATCCATCCTGATTGTCGAGAACTGGTCTTGAAGCGAGGAGGCGCGCGACAACGGGACGCCGAACAGTATGAGGTCAAGATTCGTACGAAGAATGGCGATGAGCGGTGGCTCGATATCAGTACAGCGATCATTGAATTTGATGGAATGCTGGCCAGTCTGGTTTCCGCATTCGACCTTACTGAGCGCAAACAAGCAGAAGAGAAGGTACAACTTCTCGCCGTGACTGACCCGCTTACTGGCTTAGGTAACTACCGTCGGCTCTTTGAAGCGCTCCACGCAGAGGTCAAACGGACCGGGCGCACCGGACGACCGTTTGCCGTTCTACTGCTCGGCATGGATCAGTTGAAGATGATCAACGACCGCTACGGCCCCATGGCAGGCAGCCGGGCACTGTGCCGTCTCGGCGACGTGCTCCGTTTGTTTTGTCGAGCTATCGATACAGCCGCGCGATACGGTTCCGATGAGTTTGCTGTCATCCTGCCCGAGACAACGGCGGCAGCCGCAAGGCTTGTCGCATCACGTATTCGTAGCCGACTAGCCACGGCTAGTCTTCAACCACCGCTTTCCGCGAGCATCGGCGTGGCTGTCTACCCCCAGGACGGCGAAACAGTGGAAGCCCTACTTTGCACGGCTGACCGCGAGTTGTACGGGATGAAGCCGGTGTGAGAAAGAACCCACTCCCTTAGTTTGCAGCCTTGTGAGTGCATCGGGGCGGCGTGGCTCACGAGAAGATTTCTCCGACGAAGAGAGATCAAGTAAACGACTCGCCTGAAGGTAAGTCCCGGATTCAGTAAGGGGAGAAATGTATGTACTTTCTGTCGTGGATCATCGTTGGGTTGGTTGCCGGCTGGTCAGCCGGAAAGATTCTCAAGGGTAATGGATACGGTCCGTTGATGGACATCGCGATAGGCATTGTTGGAGCTGTGACGGGCGGATTCCTCATGCTCTCCGCAGGCTTTTCCGGCTATCGGGGAACGATTTACATAACCCTAGTCGCAATAATTGGTGCCGTACTTCTGACGCTGCTCGCAGGTTTCATGAACGGCAAAAGGCTTTACGCGCGGCAACTCTAAACGTCACGTAGCTTTGGAAAACCCAAATGCCAGGCACTAACAGAGCAAGGACCATTTTGATTAGTGAAGACACACCTTTGGTGGCGAACCTGCCGATCGAAAGTGAAGCCTTCTTGCCTGGCTGGAGAGTTGTCAAGAATCTCGATCGCGCTACGCTGGTCCAAACCATCGAGGAAGCGAATTGGACTTTTTTCTACCTGGCGCGCGAAATAAGAGCAATCGTCTTGGGTCGGGACCGGTTGGGAACCCTGCGCAGGGCCGTGAAGTGTGTTCTGGCGAAACAGAAGGGGCAACAGTTTAACTCTCTAGAGATTACCAAAGTCGTTTCGAAACGGTTCATCGGCATTCCTTTCATGAGTGTAGCCGCTCATTCCAGGCATATCCAACAAGGCATTCGTCTGGCCCCTGCGAAGGATTTTGTCTTGAGAATGCTTGTTGCCGCTGCGCCAGAATCCGAGCTGAGTAGCGGTGGGGAAAAACATCACGGAGGAGTGGCCACAACGCAATACGCGGCTGTAATTTCAAGTTCTTAGGAATTCGTGGGAGATAGAAAAATGAAAACGATACGTGTTTCGATTGTTTGTCTCGCTGTCCTGCTTCTTGCGTCCCCAATGCTCCGAGCACAGGATTTGTCCAAGTATCGGACTTTTTCAGTCGGAACGAGCCTAGCTACCGTGCTGAAGCATACCGATCAAAAGCTAGCAGACGTAAAGGTCATTCATTGCCGTCCAGTGCTGATCCAGGAACTGACCTGGTGGCCGCCGAACCTTCCTGGGACTTCGTTCCAATCTGATAGCGTCGAACAGATTCGCTTCTCCTTCTACAACGGCGAGCTCTACAAGATTTCCGTGACTTACGATCGAACCTCCACGGAAGGGCTCACGGCGTCGGATATGGTGAAGTCGATTTCGGCGAAGTACGGCCAGGCGACAAGTGTTGTGCCCGAGATCGATCCCGTGGCGAACGACCGACATGAAATGAAGCAAAAACCGGTCGCGTCGTGGGAAAATTCACAATATTCCATCAATCTTGTCCGTTCGTCTTTTACCAATGGTTTGGAACTCGTCATCTACTCCAAGCGAGTCAACGCAGAAGCAGAAGTAGCCATTGCCAATGCTTTGAAGTCCGAGGCGGAAAAGGGCCCGCAAAGAGAAGCTGAGCGTCAGAAAAAGGTGACGAACGACCTCGAAGTGGTGCGGCAGAAGAACCAGAAGAGTTTTCGCCCGTAGTTCTCGCAGTTGATTGTAACCAGGCATCTTTGAGCATGAGAAATGGATCTTGTGGAGGTTAAAGAAATGACTGTGAATATCACTCCGCTGCATGACCGCGTCCTCGTACGCAGGCTGGAAGAGAAGGAAGCCGCGAAGGGCGGGATCATCATCCCCGATACGGCTAAAGAAAAACCTCAAGAGGGCGAAGTAATGGCTATCGGAGCCGGCAAGATTGAGAAGGGCAATCGTATCCCGCTCGACGTGAAGGTGGGTGACCGGATCTTGTTCGGCAAATACACCGGCAACGACATCAATATCGACGACCAGGAGTACCTGATCCTCCGCGAGGAGGAAATCCTGGCGAAGCTCAGCGGCGCCGCCAAGGCGGCATCCGGCAAGAAGTAGTTGCGCCCCCGATCCGAAGAATTCGGACGGGCAGAAGGTCTCGGAGGTCTCAATCACCCGGGAGGGTGAAGTCCAATGCCAAAACAGATTGTAACAGGTGAGAATTCACGTCAGGCAATTCTGCGCGGCGTCAACATTCTGGCCGACGCCGTGAAGATCACGCTCGGGCCGAAGGGGCGCAATGCGGTGATCGAGAAGAAGTTCGGGGCACCCATAATTACAAAAGACGGCGTGACGGTGGCAAAGGAGATCGAGCTCCAAGACCCGCTCGAGAACATGGGTGCGCAGATGGTGCGCGAGGTTGCGTCTAAGACCTCGGATGTGGCTGGCGACGGTACCACCACTGCGACCGTGCTGGCCCAAGCAATCTTCCGTGAAGGCGTGAGGATGGTTGCCGCAGGCGCGAGCCCGATGGCGCTCAAGCGCGGCATCGATAAGGCAGTTGAAGTCGCCGTTGGAGAGATCAAGAAGCTATCCCGCGAGGTGAAGGGCGACATGATCGCGCAGGTCGGCACAATCAGTGCCAACACCGACAAGCAGGTTGGCAGCATCATCGCCGAGGCCATGAAGAAGGTCGGTAAAGACGGCGTCATCACCGTTGAGGAATCCAAAACGATGGAGACCACGCTCGAAGTGGTCGAAGGCATGCAGTTCGACCGCGGCTATCTTTCGCCGTATTTCGTCACCGATCCGGAGCGGATGGAATGCGTGCTGGAGGACGCACTTATTTTGATCCACGAGAAGAAGATCAGCTCGATGAAGGATCTGCTGCCTTTGCTCGAACAGACGGCCAAGATGAGCAAGCCGCTGCTGATCATTGCTGAAGACGTTGAGGGCGAAGCCCTGGCAACCCTGGTGGTGAATAAGCTGCGCGGCACGCTGCAGTGCGCTGCGGTGAAAGCCCCGGGCTTCGGCGACCGCCGCAAGGCCATGCTTGAGGACATTGCCATTCTCACCGGTGGGAAGGCCATCACAGAGGATCTCGGCATCAAGCTCGAGAACGTGAAAATTGAGGACTTGGGCCGGGCCAAGAAAGTGACCATCGATAAGGACAACACCACGATTGTCGCGGGCGCAGGCAAGGCCAGGGAGATCGAAGGCCGCATCACGCAGCTCCGCGTGCAGATCGAAGAGACCACCTCGGACTACGACAAGGAAAAGCTCCAGGAACGGCTGGCCAAGCTCGTCGGCGGGGTCGCGGTAATCAAGGTGGGCGCGGCAACCGAGACGGAGCTAAAGGAGAAAAAGGCTCGCGTCGAGGACGCCATGCACGCCACCCGAGCCGCAGTTGAGGAAGGCATTGTCTCGGGCGGGGGCACTGCTTTCCTGCGATGCTTGCCGGCGCTAGAGAAGCTCAAGCTCCACGACGATGAAGCCATTGGGGTGAACATCGTAAAGCGTGCGCTAGAAGAACCCTTGCGCCAGATCGCCCAAAACGCCGGGCACGAAGGCGCGTTGATTGTTGGACGCGTGCGCGAATCGAGGGACGAGAACTTCGGCTTCAACGCAGAGACTGGTGAGTTTGGCGACCTGGTCAAGGCCGGTGTGATTGATCCAGCTAAGGTCACGCGCCTCGCACTCCAGAACGCGGCGTCCATCGTCTCACTGATGCTAACAACCGAAGTCCTGATAGCCGACGCTAAGGGAGAGGAAAAGACGGCCGCAGTTGGTGCAGGCGGCGTCATGGGAGGAGCGTACTAAATCCTGCTCAATTTGCACCGCGGGTTGCGCGGCAATGTGAGTATGGCACAGAGTGCGAACGCTACGGCGGGAGGACAGCTTCCGCTTCGGATTGCCACGCGTCTCATTGTTGAGCAGCGTATAATTCTTGGGGCGCTCATACTCGCTTCTCTTCAATCCGCAATTTCAGAGCTTGAAGCTCCTGCTTGGTCATGCCTTGCAGAGCCATCGCTGTGACCAGATACAAAGCTGGAACGTGTTTCATTTTGTTGCCGCGTGCTACCTTGCGACGGAGTTTCTGTACTTCTGGGTCAGCTCCCACTTTCAAAAACACTTCATACGCATCTGGGATGGACAGAGTCTTTTCAATCAGGCCATGCTTAACCAGAATGCGATGATACGAAGGTACTGCCAACGCAGATGGATGGGTCTGCGGAGCGCGCTTGTTTTGTGTTGGGTGTTTCATTGCACTATGCTGACACGTTTTCCCAGCAGCCGATTGAGGTCGATTTCATCCGCCAGAATGTACTGCTTTTGACGGGAGACTAACGCGGCTTTTCGATATTGCTTACAGGGACAAGAGAAAGCAAATCCCCAGGGTCTTGTCCACGCTCATCTGTCTCATGCCATGCGCGAACGAAATCGAAAAACTGGTGTCTCTCTGCCGGAGACATGGCCTCAAATAGCTTACGCACCTCACTAACCGCTCGATTGATGCTCTCTTCCGGCGTGCAGTTCCATACTCCGGCGAGTTCGCACGCTGCTTCTGCGAGCCTGCCGAAAAGAGTACAGCCAGCTCTCTCTCCAACATTGCGATAAGAACCAAAGCCCCCTCGCGCTCCTGCTCAATTCGCTTGAATCGAGACTTCGTACGAGACAAAATTCGGCGCAGGCCAGGGGCGTCTAGTGCGTTGCTCATCGGCATCCGTATTCGAAGTGTCTCCCTATCATCGGCAAGAGCAATCTTTCCTTTTACCGTCGAGGTATATGTCTGGATACACTCTCAATATATGTAGTCTGCTTTCGAATCCCAGACTGTGAGGATCACAGGTTCCCAGAACTGCTCCTAATGCTGGATGCGGCGCTTTTCTGTGGGGAACAAAACGCTTGTTCCGTCAGCGTTAGTGTAGTCTTCAATTCTGTCTGTGGCCTTAGCCTGGACAAAGAACGCCAGGGGAGTCGCTACGCCCTGCTCGAAAATGCGAACGAGCAAATCTTCGCCGTAATCCTTTCGGAGGTCTTCCACGACCCAACCCACACTGTTGAATGCATCCCGAAGTCGGTTGCGCGACAGGTCTTCGATCCGGTGAGAACGGGGGCGCTGAAGCATTTGCTATGCCGAATGCTTTCATCCTGACAAACCTTTTTCAAGATGGTTCGCCAACTGAGAGCCTTTCGAGAATCCCCATTTACAGCGCCGCGGCCGGAGACTGATTTCTCTACAGTTGCCAGCCTTCCAGAACTGGCCGCTGGCCTTTCCAAAGAGTGATGTTTTTGAAACGCGGCCCAGCACGCGCGCCTTGATGTGCCCGCCTCGCAGGAGTAGGATTCTGGGTAACGCTGAATCTTGCAGGAACCGGCCAGCCCGTCCCCGAGGTACATCGTAAGGAGGTTCCTGCCATGCCAGTCACCAAGGAGTTTACAATCCGCTTAGAAGACCGGCCTGGAACGCTTGGAAAGCTCTGCCAGGCTCTCGCCGATCAAAACGTCAAGATTCTCGCGTTTCAATCCTTCCCTCTTGAGAAGGGCAAGAGCTCTGTCCACCTCGTGTTGGACTTTCCGCCAGCGGCCAGAACGATCCTCGATGGCCGACGCGCGGACTACACCGAGATTGAGGTCGCACAGGTGAAACTCATTCATCGTTCAGGGGAGCTGGCGCGTGCTGCGGCACGTCTCGGCGAAGCAGGAATCAACATCAACTACGGCTACTGCGGAGTCGAGCCTGGCACCAATGCAACGTTCCTGATTTTCGGGGTCGCGGAAGCGAGTAAGGCGGTGAATATCTTTGACCAAGCTGGTGCTGCCAACGCGACGATCTGAACCACGGAACTGCGACTGCACGCTGCTCACAACCCTTACTAGTCGAAAAGAAGGACCCCGTAACGTAAGCCGCTGAAACTCGCAGGGAATTTCTGTAAGTTGGAGCGGGCACCGGGATGGGAAACACTATGCCAAATGAGTCGCACCAAAGAGCTGCCGAATACCACGAACTCGCCGCACACGCGCACCGTGCTGCCGCTGCGCACCACGGGAAAGAAGATTTGTCCGGTTTGCAGCGTTAATCAGTCATTTGCCTGATTGGCTTGTATCACCAGATGATTGGGTTCCTCGCACAGAATGGAAAAGTCGCAAAGACGAATGACTAGATCACGGCAAAAAAGAATCTCCGGAAGGGCTCGTGGTCGACAACGAATCAAAATGTCCGGTCAGCGGGAAGCGGAAGTACGCAAGCGAAGGTGAAGCTCTGGCGACAGCCTTACACCAGATCGCAACCGCAAATGCGCCAAAGGAACTTCGTGCCTATCTATGCTCCTGGTGTGACGCTTGGCATCTCACGAAAAATGAAGGAAGAGCCGGGAAGGATCGTAGATAACCGATTAAATCGTCCCGTGAAGTGGACGTGGAGTCGGATAATCGGAAAGTATGGGCACTTGTCCGGTTTGCGCAGACGTTAACCAGGCACTGGCCTGTTCGGCGCGAGTGCTCATAATTGAGCAGTTTGGAAAATGGAAAGATTCTAAGCTAAAGCGGGTACTGGGATAGGAAAACTTATGCCAGGTGAGTCGCACCAAAAAGCTGCCGAATATCACGAACTCGCCGCGCACGCGCACCGTGCTGCCGCCGCGCACCACGGGAAAAAAGATCACCAGACCGGACATGAGCTTTCCAAACAAGCGTTGGAACATGCGTGTAGAGCCATGCAATGGTCGGAAGACGCTCATCGGAAGTCTGAGAAGGCAACGGGGAAGGCATAAAGGTGCGCGGACTACCGCGCCCCCGGCTTTCTGGGCGGGCCATTCGGGGTGCGGTGCATTTTAATGGGCGCGAAAGTTGGTTCTTATTCGTGCAGGACAACACTGAGGAGGGACTTGTGGACCTGAAGTCCGCCATTGTTGTATTGAATGAAGCCGAGTTTCCTGAATTTGTTCATGAAAAAGTTGACTCGGGAGCGCGTTGTGCCAATCATTTCCGATAGCGTTTCTTGTGATACTTTGGGAATCAATCCCTCGGGCTGGTCCTCCTTGCCGTAACGGGCAAGCAATAGAAGAGTGCGAGCCAGCCGTTTCTCGCTCGAATTGAAAAGCTGATCGATCAAATCCTCCTCGATTCGGATGTTCCGTGAAAGCATATAAGACACGAAGCGGTCGGAAAAAGCGTGTTCAGCGTGGAGCATGTGAATCATCTCGTTTTTTTCAATAACGAGTAAAGTCGTGGGTGTAATCGCGCTGGCTGTCCCCATTCGGACAGACTGACCTGCCATGCCCCCCTCACCAAAAAAGTCGCTCGGTCCCAGAATGGCGACGACCGCCTCTTTGCCAACCTCATTGACAACAGAGAGCTTTACACCGCCTTTTTGAACGTACATCACACTCGTAGCGGGATCACCTTGAGAGTAGACCTTCTGGGACCTCCGATATTCCACAACTCTTCTGGCTACACCGGCCGAATCGAGAAAAGCCTGGGCATTGAAAGCGAGCTTCTGCTTGAGTTTTATATTGGATTTGATCTTTCCGGAGGTCGTGGATGCCCGCATAGAGACACCACCTGACTAGGTATAGCGCAACCATATCATTCTAGTCAAGAAGTTCCTGATTGATTGGTAGAGGTCAAGCTTGAATCGGTTGCTTCGCCGCTAGTGTCGCCAATTGAGTGTTGCTACTTCTTCGAAAGCTCGCCCTTGAAACGACTTTCAACATCTTCACGACTAAGCGGGTTTCTTGCTTTGGTCAATACGACCGAATAGACGACCTCATTCCTTTCAATCTGCGCGGTGATAAACGCCCCGTCTTCCGGCAGTTCTTGGTAGATGAATTTCACCTTTCTGCCGTCTTCAAGTTTCTTGATCCACTCTTCGTCTGGCATTTTCGTCCCTCTTCAGCCGAGATCAGTGTATGTCGCGAGTATACGTTGTTCGGTGCGAGAAATTGCGGGTCGGAAATGAGAAGTCGGTTGCCGGACATCCCAGTGTCCGACGCGCTTCACAGGGGTGAGGAGGGAGTGCATCTGATGCTGGCGAATCTCCCTGGCGTCGGCTACGAGAGCGCGCCGAGAAGATTCCGGGAGACAAGAAGCACGATCCTGGACTGGCAGGATTCTGTCACAGAGTCAGTACGTTGCGCAGTTCAATACAGCACAGAAAACGCCCTCCTAATCGGGTAGCGGCTAGTACGGACAAGGTTCAATACGGAACGGTTTCGCGGATGGGTGTTGTGGCATTCTGTCCAAATGAAAAAGAAAGAACTCACGCCTGAACAGTTATCCTCTGTCCCTTGTCCTACATGTGGTGTCGCTGCCGGGGAGCGCTGCGTGCTGCATTCAGGTGCTCCGCGCTCAGAACCACACGTAGACCGGAAGTTTGCCGCTATCGAGACCATCGAGGGGAAATCGAGCTAACTCCCGATAAGTCGGATAACCGGCCCATTACTCAACTTGTCCGATACGGCGTTAAACGTGAAACGCTATCTAGCGCGACGATTCCCATTCTTGTTCGCCTTCCGTTGCGCCTTCTGGTATTTCTTCATTGCTTTCTGCTGCTTCTTGGCTGCCTTCCTATACATCTTTTGCTGCTTCTTCTCCGCCTTCCGGGACTGGCGCGCACTTTCTGCGGCACTCATACGTTGAGATCGGTCGTTCGGACATTCATGCCGGAAAAATCGTCTGGGACGATTCTTGTTGGCATCGGCTTCGCCAGTTACCTTGTGCCGGTATTAGGACCCGAAGTGGAAATAACCTCTTCCCATAAAGACAAGTCGCACGTGAAATATACGACCAGATGATTATGCCAGCGTCGAGTCTCCTATTCCGCTAGAGGGCGCAGTAGAACACATCCAGATTTCAATTGAAGCAATGGACCCAATCCCCATTGCCTTTAAGGCGCTCTTGCGTCTTGTTCATTCATGGTTGAGAGTATTCCCAGGTATTGAAGGCCTGGTACGACGGGGAAGAGTAGGGGGCATTTACGCGATTCTCAGGAAAGGCTCAAGAAATTCACGACTACATTGTGAATAGCGGCCGAGCCGGCGACTGGATCGGTGTCGCCAAATCGCTAGTCAACCGTACGGACCAATATCGACCTGGAAAACCTTACCTGCGTGACGTTCCAGATCTAAAGGAGCGGTTGAAAGACGAGCTTTCAGGCGCAGTGGCAGGTGCGAACGATCACCACTGGGAAGAGATTGCGGACTGGCTTTTTGATGAAGCGAAACCTTACTGAAAAAACCGCCTCGGCCAGCGTAGTGACTGTAGTGGGTGTAGTGGTTTCTATAGGGGCCTAACTCCCGATTAGTCGGGCGGGCTCAATGGGTCGGCGGAACACTAGCTCGAAGTTTACTTGCAGGAGTCTTAAAACCCAAAGTTTTTCGCGGGCGTTGATTTAAACGCAGAGCTACCTTGTCCAGGTCTGATTGAGCATAGCCGGAATGGTCGGTTCTCTTAGGGAAGTATTGTCGCAGCAAGCGGTTCGTGTTTTCGTTCGTGCCGCGCTGCCAAGGGCTGTGAGGATCACAGAAGTAGACTTTTACATTCGTGGCCACCGTGAAGGTCTTGTGCTTGGCCATCTCCAGCCCGCGATCCCACGTCAACGAGCGCCGCAGTGACGCTGGGAGCTTGCGAACATGCCGAGTCAATGCCGCGACGACAACAGCCGTGTCTTTGCTGGGCACCTTTACGAGCGCGGTAAAACGCGAATGTCGTTCCACCAAGGTCGCGATGTGACTGTTCTTTGTGCCGCCAATGAGATCGCCCTCCCAATGACCGGGAATGGCGCGGTCCTCGATCTAGCGGAGAACAAGCGATTGCAACAGCTCATCTATAGAGAACATTTATTGATTTCCCAGTTCCCACCCGGGAAAAAGACCTATCCCAGCAATTTTCCGGAACGAAATAAGTTGATGGCGGCCATCAGTGATGCGACTGTGATTGTCGAAGCAAGCGACACTTCGGGGAGTCTTCACCAAGCAGCGGAGTGCCTGAAGTTGAATCGTTGGCTGTTCATTGCGAAATCGGTGCTGGAAGATCGGACTCTTCAATGGCCGTCAAAATTCACGCACTACCCCAAAACGAGACCCCTCAACCTGACGGATGACATTCTCAGTGCCCTAAGTATAAGAGAACCATCCGGGACGAGAATGTCTTGATCTTGGAAACAATCGAACAGTCGAGGTCGCACTCTTCGGTCTTGCCATCGGCGTAATTGCCGCACGTTAGTTTCTTTCCACGGCGCATTTAGATTTCCGGCACGGGCAACTTTTGTTTGCCGACTTGCGTGGTGTCAACGGGATGCACCCGCCGAGTGCTCCCCTGCGTCCGGCTCTTTTTCGCGGACAATTCTCATGGCTACA
>Ga0209117_1000679_pt1 | contig 13066 bp, 13 predicted proteins | sample BlaSpr_A8_OM2_M2_FD_187978 | JGI IMG/M metagenome (GOLD analysis project Ga0209117, IMG submission 187978) | Forest soil microbial communities from Thunder Bay, Ontario, Canada - Black Spruce, Ontario site 2_A8_OM2_M2 (SPAdes) (version 2) | ecosystem: Environmental > Terrestrial > Soil > Boreal...
GTGCGCGAGCGCCTGCCGCCGCTGCCGCTCCCCGGCGCCCGGGAGGAGGAGATCCACGAGGAGCTCGCGCAGCAGCTCGAACAGAGCTGCGACGAAGCGCGCGCCGCGGGGGCCGGCGAAGCCGAGGCGGTGTCGCGCGCCTTGGCGCAGATGGGGGACTGGCGTCAGCTGGCCGCAGAGATCGCGGGCGCCGAGTTGGGCGCCGCGGAGCCGCCGGTGGACGAGCCGGTGGACGAGGCGGCGGGCGGGACGGAGGAGGAGCCGGGTGAGCCAACCCCTGCGCTCCGGCGGAAACCCCGGAGAACATCGGCAGCCGCTCCCGTGGCAGCGCCGGCAGGCCGTGGCCGGCGGCAGGGCGGACGCGCCTGGGACGCTCTCGCGCAGGACCTCCGCCACGGCGTGCGGGTCTGCGCCGCAACGCCCACGGTGACGGCGCTGGCGGTCGCCATGCTGGCGCTCGGCATCGGCGCCAACGCCGCCATCTTCAGTCTGGTTGACGGCATCCTGCTGCGTCCCCTGCCCTACGCCAGGCCGGAGCGGCTGGTCAGCGCCTGGCAGGTCGGCGCCCCGAAGGGCGCTTTCGGCGCGTTGCGCCAGGCCAGCCGGACCATGGACATCGCGGCCTACGCCGGCGATTTCGTCTATACCCTCACCGGCCAGGGCAGCGAACCCGTCCGCCTCGACGGCAGTCCGGTCTCCGTCAACCTGTTCCCGGTGCTGGGCGCGACGGCGCAGCTCGGGCGGGTGTTTCGTCCGGAAGAGAGTGCGCCGGCGCTGGGCCGGCTGGTGCTCCTGAGCGACGCTCTCTGGCGGCAGCGGTTCGGCGCCGACCCCAACGTCATCGGGCGCTCGATCGTCCTCGACGGGGAGCCGCGGCAGGTGGTGGGAGTCATGCCGCCAAGGTTCCGCTTCCCTTCCCCTGCCACCCAGCTCTGGGTGCCGATCGTGCTGGACACGACGCGCCCGGCAAGTCTTTGGGGTGACTTCTACTACGAGATGATCGCGCGCCTGCGCTCCGGCGCGACCTTGGCGCAGGCCCGGGCCGAGATGCGGGAGCTCGTCCCGCGCGTGGTCAAGGCGTTCCCCTGGCCGATGCCGCCGCACTGGGGCGAATGGAACGAAGTCCTGCCTCTGCAGCAGTACACGGTCGGGGACGTCCAGACCAAGTTGCTGATCCTCCTCGGCGCCGTGGCACTGGTGCTGCTCATCGCCTGCGCCAACGTCGCCAATCTCCTGCTGGCGCGCGCCGCTTCGCGGCAAACCGAGATGGCCGTGCGCAGCGCGCTCGGCGCCGGGCGGGCGCGCATCGTGCGCCAGCTCCTGGCCGAGAGTCTGCCGCTGGTGGCAGCGGGCGGCGGCCTCGGTCTGTGGCTCGGGGCAAGGGCGCTCGACGTCTTCAAGCGGCTGCTGCCGCCCGAGACGCCGCGGTTGGCCGAGGTGGGGGTCGACGCGCGCATCCTCGGCTTCTGCACCCTGCTCGCGCTCGGCACCGGCTTGCTCTTTGCCCTGGCGCCGGCGCTGCGCACCGCGCGGCCCGATCTCGACCGCGCGCTGCGCTCGAACTCGCGCCGCGCCGGTGTCGGCAATCCCCGGCGCCGCCTCTCCTCGGCCCTGGTGGTAGGCGAGACCGCGCTCGCGGTTCTGCTGGTGATCGGCGCCGGACTGCTCTCGCGCAGCCTGTGGGAGCTGTCGCGGCTCACCACCGGCTTTCGCCCCGCAGGGGTCCTGACCGCGCGCCTCCGGCCTGCCGCCGATTTCTGCGCCGAGCCGGAGCGTTGCCTGGGCTTCTATCGCCAGCTGCTCGCGGGCGCCCGCCGGCTGCCAGGCGTCCGGGAAGCGGCCCTGGCCGACAGCGTTCCGCTCGGCGGCGTCGGGCCGACGGCGCTCGCCGCCGAAGGCAGCCCGCAGTACACGAGCTCCTCTCCGTACCACGCCTGGCAGTTCAGCGTCACGCCGGGTTACCTGCGCGCCATGGGCATTCCGCTGCTGGCAGGGCGCGACTTCGCCGACACCGATCGCGCCGGAGAGCCCGGAGTGGTGCTGGTAAGCCCGGCTCTCGCCCGCGAGCTCTGGCCGGGCCAGGACCCCCTGGGCAAGCGCCTCGAACCCGCGATGGGAGGGGGTTGGCGGATCTTGGTCGGGGTGGCGGGCGACGTCCGGGAGTGGGCCCTCTCGCCGGCCGCCTGGGCGGATCACACAGTGGGTGACGTCTACTTCCCTGCCAGTCAGGGCAAGGCGCGCCCCCCCTCCGACATGACTCTAGTGCTGCGCGCCGCCGGAGATCCGCGATCGCTCGTCCACGACCTGCGCGTCCTGGTTGCCAACACGCCGCCCGCGGCGCTGATGAGCGACGTTCGCACCATGCCCGAGGTGCTGTCGTTGGCGCTTTCGGCGCCACGCTCGACCGCCACCCTCTTCGTGCTCTTCGCGCTGCTCGCGCTCACCCTCGGCGCCGTCGGGCTCTACGGCGTCATCTCCTATGGCGTCGCCGAGCGCACCCACGAGATCGGCGTCCGCATCGCGCTAGGCGCCCGCGCGGGCCAGGTCCTGGGCCTGGTCGTCCGCCAGGGCATGTCGCTCGCCGGCGCCGGTCTCTTGCTCGGCACCGCGCTGGCGGCGGCGGGCGGGCGGTTGATGGCCAGCCAGCTGCACGGCGTGCGGCCGATCGATCCCCCCACCTATGTCGCCGTCGCCGCCATCCTCGCTGCCGTCGCCTGCGCCGCCTGCTACCTCCCCGCGCGCCGCGCCACCCGCATCGATCCGCAGACTGCCCTGCGCTCGGAGTAGCGGCATCAAGCAGTAGACACGCCTTCGGCGTCGCGCGGTCGCTTCTCGCGCGGGCTACCGCCCCGGCTTCGGCGGCGCGGCTTGCTGTGCCGCCGTCCAGGGCGGCACGATGCCGATCACGCGTGCGTAGGCGATCGCCTGACCGAGGTGCTCGTGAGGGTGGATCGCCGCCCCCAGCACCGCTTCGCGCACGGTACCCTTCTGGCCGAAGAGGTCGATCTCGCGGTCGAGATCCTTGTCGGTCAGCGCCGAGATCGCCTTGCGCAGGTGGTCGAAGGAGGCCTTGAGGCCGGCGATCATCTTGTCCTTGTCCTTGTCGGTGCCGCCCTTGTCCAACCCCCTTGCCGCACCCATGTCGGTCCCCGGCGGCGGCTTCACCCCCCACACGGTGGCGATGTCGTAGTTTGCCGCCGCGACGTGGAGCACGACCTCGCCGATCGAGCGGACGCCCGCGGCGGGCCGCCAGGTGAGCTTTCCGGCCGGTATCGCCTGGGTGAGGGCGGTCAGCTTCTCCTCGGCGTCCGCCAGCTGCGCCAGGACGTCGGCGCGCAGCCCGGTCGGCTTGGCGGCGGCGGCAGCGGCCGGCTGCGCCGCCAGAGGCGGGGCTGGGAGCGCCAGTAAGACTGAGGCGAGAACCGCGGCGGGGATCAGGGCGAGGACTGGGGAGCCAGCGCAAACTCGGCGCATCTTGAACCTCCTGTTTCAGGGTGGTCGATCGAGGCAACCCCACTGGCGCCTCTATATATAGTGCAACCATATATTCTAGCGCTATATCTGTCAAGGGGACTGCATCGATTTCGCGTCCGCCACTTGGCGGTTAGAATAGGCGCCCAGGCCCGGGACAGGGCGGGACAGAGAGACCCAGGCGTATGACCACCGACCACCATCGACGGCCGCAACGCGGCGGACCATTCGGGCGAGTCATTACCGCCTGTCGGCGCCGTCCCCGGAGTGCGAACCTGGCGCTGCCCATTGCCGATCGAGGCCTGCCAAGCCCCTTCCCTTCGCGCCAGGAAACCCTCAGGCTAGCCAGGGCCGTGGCGCTGGCCGTGTGTGCCGCCGGCACCGTCGGCGCTGCATGCGGCCGAGGGAGCGGCAGCGCCGCCCCGGCGGCGGCAGGGTCCGGCGCCTCCGGCTCTGCCGCGCGCGCCGCCAGCCTGCTGCCTGACGCCTGCGAGCTGCTGACTCCCGCGGACGTGGAGGGCGTCACCCGCGAGGCTTCGGGGTCGCTCAGCAGCACGCTCGAAGACGCCGTCGGCAAGGACCCCACCCAGTGCTCCTACAGCCTGGGCGGCGAGGTGCCGCCGCGGGTGATCAGCCTCGCGCTGCGCCGCGCGCCGAGCGCCGAGGCGGCGGCCGGCCAGCAGCAAGCCGCCGAGTCGGGCTTGCGCTCGATGGCCGCCGGCGCGCCGGTGGAAGAATTGCCGCGGCTCGGCGACGGCGCCTTCTGGATCGGCGGCCGCTTCGATCAGCTCAACGTGCGGCACGGCGACACGCTGCTGGTCTTCACCGTCCAGCTCGACCATGACGCTTTCCCCGCCGCCCGCACCCTGGCCGGCAAGGCGCTGGCCCGGCTCGCCCACCCGGCGGCCTCCCCCAGGCCGGCATCGCCACGCGGCGCGCCAGGCGCCACCGGCGGGCCTCCTCGGAGCACGGGGCCGTCATGAGCGGCAATCGCCGCCTCGCCGCCGGTGCCGCGCTGCTCGGGGTGGCCGCGCTGCTCACTGGCGCCGCACGCCAGGACTCGGCGTCTCCTCCGCCTCCTCCGGCGCCTCAAGCAGCTCCGGCGCCCCCCGCGGCCACGGCGCCCGCCGGACCCGCAGCGCGCGTGCCGCACGTCTACGTCAACTACATCATCCCGCCGGCCGCCTCCGGCGCCGCCGCCTCCCCCGGCGCCAGCGGTGCGCCCGCCCCGGCTCCCCCGCCGTTCCCCGATGCGGCGAGCGCCGGCGTCGATGCCTCGGTCCTCACCCACCTGATGCTGCGGGCGCAGCTCTTCCATTCGGATGCGGTGGTGATCCTCAAGGATGGGCGGCTGGTCGCGGACGGCCGCTTCAACCAGCCGGCCGGGCTGATCGAGGTCAGCTCGATCACCAAGTCGATCGCCGGCCTGGCGATCGGGCGCCTGCTCTATACCGGGAAGATCCGCTCCCTCGACGAGCCCGTCGCCACCTGGTACCCGGAGTGGCGGCAGGGGCCGAAGGCGGCGATCACCCTGCGCCAGCTGATGAACCACACCTCGGGAATCGCCGCGCATCCCACGCCCGAGGAGGTCTACGCCAGTGCCGACCTGGTGCGGCAGGCGCTGGCGGCCGACCTCGCCTATCCGCCCGGCAGTCATTTCTTCTACAACAACAAGGCAGTCAACCTCCTCGCCGGCATCGTCGAGAAAGCGAGCGGCCGCAAGCTCGACGAATACGCCCGCGACGAGCTCTTCGCGCCGCTCGGCATCCGCGGCTTCGCCTGGATGCGCGATCCCGCCGGCAATCCCCACGTCCTCGCCGGCCTGCAGCTGGAGGCCCGCGACCTGGCGCGCATCGGCCAGCTGATGCTCGACGACGGCGTCTACGACCACCGGCGGCTGCTCGCCGCCGACTTCGTCCGCGACTCGGTGCACGCCGCACAGCCTTACTCGCCGACCGGGGGCCTGCTCTGGTGGGTCATCCCGGAATGGACCAGTCTGGTCATCGATCAGCCGCTCCTCGAGACCTGGCGCCATGGAGGCGCCGATCCCGCGTTCCTGGCGGCGCTGGCGCCGCTCGCCGGCCGCGAGATCCCGCGCCAGGAGCTTTTCACCGCTCTCGATCGCGCCTTTGGCCATGACAAGGCCCTGAACCTGTGGGTCGAAAATGTGCCAGCCCGCAACCTGCCGACCCCGAAGGTGGCCACCGGTCCGCCCGTCGGCTTCGACGCCAACGGCGCCCTCGGCCAGTATCTCGTCGTGTTTCCCGCCGCCCGCCTGGTCGCCGTCCGCCAGGTTCGCCAACGTCCCCACCGCAGCAGCGGCGACGACTTCGAAGAGTTCCCCGACCTGGTGCGCGCGCTGGTCCCTGCCAAGCCTGCCAAGAGCTGAAAGGAGCCCTGTTCACGATGGGTGCACGACGTTTCTCGGCCTGCCTGTGCGCACTGCTGCTGGCAACCGCCGGGTGTCGCAGACAGCAGCCGCAGCCACCGCAGCAGCAATCACGAGGCGCCGCACCAGGCGGCGGCGCGCCGGCCGCACGCGACGCCCGGCCGCAGGAGAACCTGGCTTGCAAGCTGCTCACCCGGGAGGACGCTGAGGCGCTGCTCGGCGGACCGGTCCAGGAGCCCCCGGTGACCAGCATCGTCGCCGACATCGGGGTCGTAAAGTCGCGCTGCGGCTACATCTCCGAGGCGAAGAACCCGACCAAGGTGGTGACGCTGCTGGCCAGCCGTTGGCAGGAGCCCGCCGACGTCCGGCGCGCCTACGAGCACGCGCACGCCCTCTCGCAGACCATCTCGGGCCAGGTGCCCGAAACCGTCGACGGCCTCGGCGAGCGCGCCTACTGGTCGGGCGGCAAGATCAATCAGCTCAACGTGCTGAGAGGCAACGACTGGCTGGTGATCGGCGGCACCGTCGGCCCGGGTCTCGACCAGTTCGCGCCGGCCAAGGCGGCGGCGGCCAAGATCCTCGCCCATCCCTGATCCCGCTCTATGTCATCGAGGTCAACGCCAATTGCTACGCTCGGCGGTCGCGGCGTCCGTCCCCGCCGCCTCGCGCTGACGCAAGACCTCGTACAGCACCACCGCCACCGCGCTCGACAGGTTGAGCGACCGCAGCTTCGGGTCGAGCATCGGGATCGCCAGCAAGCGGTCCTGGTAGCGTTTGCGCATTCCCAGCGGCAGCCCGGCGCTCTCCCGCCCGAACACCAGCACCACGCGCTCGGGATAGCGCACGCTCCACAGGTCGCGCGGCGCCTCGGCGGTGAAGAAGAAGGGCTCGCCGAGCTCGGGCAAGCGCCTTTCCAGGCTCTCCCAGCTCGCCCAGACCCACGGCTGCACCCGCAGCCAGTAGTCGAGGCCGGCGCGGCGCACCTCGCGGTCGTCGAGCGAGAAGCCGAGCGGCTCCACCAGGTGCAACCGGGCACCGGCCGCCAGGCACGTGCGGCCGGCGTTGCCGGTGTTCCAATGGATCTCCGGCTCGACCAGCACGACATGGAGAGAGTCCACGCCTCGGAGCTTATCCCGGCACTCATCTTGCCGCATCGCTCGCCATGGCCGCCTCAGGGCATTCCCCACTTGCCGGCGCATCGATCTCCGGGGCCTCCGAGACCGGCTCTACGAGCGCGCGGAGTGGGTGCGGCAGCTACGCCCCATGAAAAGGCCCCCGATCGGCCTGGTCTCGATTGGCAGGAAAGTTGCTTCAGGTATACGACGCGCGTGTGCCGTGTTGTGAGCCAGACCTGAGTCCTTCTGAAAGGAGTCCTCGTAATGCTGTGGACCATCGTGCTGATTCTCATCATCTTGTGGGCGCTTGGCTTCGCCGTCCACATCGGCGGCGGCCTCATCCACCTGCTGCTGGTGATCGCCCTGATCGTCATCATCGTGCGGCTGATCCAGGGAAGAGGCGTCTGAGCCGTGCACTGAGATGCTCCGCCCTGACGACCGGCGGTGAGTTAAACCGAAGTCCTTCCGAAAGGAGTCCTCGTTATGTTGTGGACCATCGTGTTGATCCTCATCGTCCTGTGGGCGCTTGGCTTCGCCGTCCACATCGGAGGCGGCCTCATCCACCTGCTGCTGGTGATCGCCCTGATCGTCGCCGTCGTGCGGCTGATCCAGGGAAGACCTGTCGTCTGAGCCGAGCGGCCCAGACGGCCCGGACGACCGGCGGCGGCCGAAACTCGGCAGTCGCCGGAGCTTGCTCGCCTGGACATTGTCCCAGAAACTGCATTCGGATCGCCAAGCCTTGCCGGCCTTTCGCCCCCGCCGCGCGACCCGGAGCCGCCGGCGGGCGTCACCTCCGGTGACATCAGCGCCCGGGAGCTGGTGCCGTCCAACGTCCCCGGCGCTGGAGGCTGCGTTATCCTGGCGCCATGCCGGTGAACACGGGCGTCGTGGCCCGACTGCTGACCAGCGGTCAGCGCGCCCACGAGATCGCGGCCGTCACGGCGCTGATGCGCTCCGGTGCCCTGCCGGTCGAGAGACTGGCGTCGATCATCGACCACCTCGGCTCCGCCGTCGAGCTGCTGGCGATGGTCGACGAGCAGCGCCTGCCGCCGTTTCTCGGCGGCCAGGGCGGCCAGCTGAGCCTCGGCGGCGTGGCGGCGCCCGACGTCGAACGAGCTCTCGCGGACGCCGAGTCCTGGCTGGCGTCCGGTCTCGACGTCCGCACCGTCCTCGACCCGGCCTACCCGCCTCTCCTGCATTCCATCTTCAACCGGCCGCCCATGCTCTTCGTCACGGGCACCTGGGACCAGCGGCGGGACTACTCCGCCGTGGCGGTGGTCGGCACTCGACAGGCCACCGATTCCGGCTTGCGGCGGGCGCGCCGCGTGGTCAAAGAGCTGGCCGCCGCCGGCACCACCATCATCTCCGGCCTCGCGCTCGGCATCGACACCGCTGCCCACGAAACCGCCCTCGCCTGCGGCGCCAGGACCGTCGCGGTCCTCGGCAGCGGGCTGCGGCGGGTCTACCCTCCCGCCAACCGCGGCCTGGCGCAGCGCATCCTCGCCTCGGGATGCGCGCTCCTCTCCCAGTTCTTCCCGGATCAGCCGCCGACCAAGTGGACGTTTCCGAAGCGCAACGTGGTCATGTCCGGCCTGACGGTGGCCACCGTCGTCGTCGAGGCGGGCGAGTCCTCCGGCGCCAAGATGCAGGCCCGCTTCGCGCTCGAGCACGGGCGCAGCGTCTTCCTGCTCAGCTCCCTGGTCGCCGAGCACGAGTGGGCGCGGCGCTACGTCCGCGACGGTGTCGAGAGCAACCACGCCGTCGAGGTGAGCTCTTCGCGCGACATCCTCGATCGCCTCGCGGGCAAGATCCCGGCGGCGGCCGCTCCGTCCCGCTAGTGGACGCCAGGTGGTCCTCACGGTGGCGCCGACGGCAGCCGAGGTCTTCGAGGCCTCGCGGCATCTGTTCGGCACCGTGCCGGTCGCGACCGCCGGTTGGGTCTGCACGCAGTGCCTGGGGCCAGCGAGCGAAGGCTTCCACTGGTGCATGGGCTGCGACCGGCTCTTCGCCGCTGGCAGCGCTCCCCGCCGGCTCGGGGCGAAGGTGGTGCCGATGACCACTGCACTCAATCCGAGCGCCTGGTACAGCCGTCTGATCACCTACAAGAAGGGCTCTCCCGAGCACCTGCGGCTGCTCGGCGCCCTCGCCACGACCTACCTCGAGCGGCACCACGCCGCCATCGCCAAGCTGCTCGGGGGCGAGCCCGAGCTCCTCACCGTCGTGCCCTCGAAACGCGGCGTCGACTATGCGCGGCAGCCCCTGCGCCAGGCGCTTTCCCATTTCGGTCCCCCGCCCTTTCCGCTACAGCAGACCCTGCGCCACCTCGAAGGCGGCCATCGCCACCAATACACCCCCGAGATCTTCGCCCCCGCGGGCGCCAGCCTCGCCGAGCAACGGATCGTCCTCGTCGAGGACACCTGGGTGACCGGCGCGACCGCCCTCAGCGCCGCCGGAGCCCTCCTGGACCACGGAGCGGCGGCAGTCTGCGTCCTGCCGCTGGCCCGCTCCGTCGACGCCAACTTCTGGGGAGAGGCCCATCCCTACCGCGCCGCCATGAGGACCCCCTACGACGTCGCGCTCTGGCCCCGATGACGGGCGTGGGGCCCCCGCATCCCGATCCCGGCCCCTGGCGGCACTACGCATTGCGAGACGGGTCGTCGAACCAACCAAGACCGAAAGGGAGAACCGATGAGAAAGCTGAGAAAGATCAAGGGGCTGACACTCAGCCGCGAGACCCTGGTCCATCTCGATCATCTGGACGCGGCAAACCTGGACAAGGTAGGCGGAGCAAGCGCGCCGGATCGGTGCACCTTCAGCTCCTGCCTCCACCCCCACTGTACCTGTCCGGCGTAACGCAGCGGCCAGGCGCGCGCGCGAAAGCATCTTGACATCACGCCGTGAGGCCATCAAGATGTCCACATGCGTACGACCCTCACTCTGGATCCCGACGTCGCTGAACGACTCACGAAAGCGGTTCGACGCAGCGGCAAGGGTCTCAAGGGCGTCGTGAACGAGGCTCTGCGGATCGGCCTGGGAATGGCCGAGAAACCCGCGGAGCCGCCGCAGTTCAGAATCCGGGCCGTCGTCGACGGACTCCTGCCGGGGATCGATCCCGACAAGATGAACCAGCTGGCGGACGAGCTCGAAGCAGAAGAGTTGGCGCGGAAGCACGCAGGATGATCCTGCCGGACCTCAACCTCATCATCCACGCCTACAACCGAGGATCGGGGTCTCACCGGCCGGCGCGGGAGTGGTGGGAAGCGGCGCTGAGCAACCCGCGCCCGGTGGGGCTCTGCTGGGCAGTGATGCTGGGCTTCGTCCGACTCTCCACCCAGCGTCGCATTTTTCGCGAGCCTCTCCCGGTCTCTGCTGCCTGTGGTGAGGTTCGCGCCTGGCTTGCACAGCCCCAGGTGATCATCTTGGAGCCGAGTCGGCGCCACGCCTCGATCGTCTTCGACCTGCTGGAGCGCCTCGGCACCGGCGGCAACCTGACGACCGATGCTCACCTGGCTGCCCTCGCGATCGAGCACCAATGCGAGCTGTGCTCGACAGACGCGGACTTCACGCGCTTCCCGGGACTGCGCTGGACCAACCCCCTGACTGCGATGTCCGTTCGCAGGCGGCCACCGACTCCTGTCGAAGACGATCACTGAGCCAAGGAGACCCGATGGCGAATGCCGTGCTGCAGTTTCAGATCGTTTCGAAGGCCCCTGACGAGGCGGCGAGCTTCTACTCGTCCCTGTTCGGGTGGAAGATCGACGCCGCCAATCCGCTTGGCTATCGGCGCATCGCCACGGGCTCCGAGGAAGGCATCCAGGGCGGGATCTGGCCGGCCCCGCCGCAGGCTTCCGACTTCGTGCAGCTGTTCATCGCCGTGGAAGAAATCAAGTCTGCCGTGAAGCGCGCCGAGGATCTCGGCGCCACGCTGATCATCCCACCCTCCGTTCTACCCGAAGGCGACGAGATGGCAATCCTGCGAGACCCGCAGGGCATGCCTTTCGGCCTCTGGCGCAAGGCCGCCAGCTAGCAGCACCGGCTCAATCGCCGCCGTACTTCTTGCGGTCCTCTTCGAGTTGCGCGCGGAAATACTTCGCGGCGCCCGCGGGGTCGTCCCATCCCGGGTGCGGCTCGAGCTTGGGCGCTTTGCCGGCCAGGACGCTGCGCACGACCTCTGCCGTGAGGTTCTTCGGGGAGACGGCGGCAACCACGCGGCCGTCGCGATCGAGCACGTAGGAGATCGGGATGCCCCAGGCAATGAAGGACTGGAAGGTGGCAAGATCGTTGTCGATACCGACGTCCGTGGCGATGGGATGGGTAGCCAGGAACTCGCTGACCTTGGCCCGTGGCTCGTAGGTGACCGAGAACAGCCGCACCGGTTCGCCCGCAAGCTCCTGCTTCAGCGCATTCATGTGAGGGATGGCTCCGACACAGGGAGCGCACCAGGTGGCCCAGAAGTCGACGACCACGACCTGGCCCCGGAGCTCGTCCCAGGTCGGTAGGCGCGCCCCGTCGAGCAGGCGGAAATTCATCGCCGGCCGCACGGCGCCCGCGGGAAGTCGCTTCTCGGGCAAGGTGGCCGCGATCGACGCCGCGGCGGCGGCGAGCAAGGCGAATCGGAGCCATTTACGCATGCGTCCCTCCAGGTTTTAGGTCGAGCTATCAATCGTGGCGCAGGGCGACGACCGGATCGACTTCCACCGCCCGCTGCCCAGGCACCAGGCAGGCCACCATCGCGACCACGGAGAGCGTGGCGACGACCGCGGCGAAGACCATCGGATCGCCTGGCTGAACGTCGTAGAGCACGCCAGCCAGCAGCCGCGACACTCCGAAAGCGAACGGCAGCCCTAGGAGCACGCCGATCGCGAGCTGAATGGCGCCCTGCCGGACGAGCATGCGGAGCACCGTGCCGCGCTGTGCCCCGAGCGCCATGCGCAGGCCGATCTCCTGCCGGCGGCGCCCGACCGAGAAGGCGATCACGCCGTAGATGCCGACCGCGGCCAGCACCAGCGCGGCCAGCCCGAAGGTGAGGAAGAGCGAGCCGAAGAGGCTGTTGAAGAAGCGGTCCTCGACCACCGCCTGGTCCATGGTCTTGACGAAATAGATCGGGGTGTCCTTGTCGACCGCCGCCACCTCGGCGCGCACGGTCTCGACCAGCGACAGCGGCTCCCGCTGCGTGCGCACGACGAGCGACACGCGGATCCCCCCGACCTGCGACAGTGGCAGGTAGAGTCCCGCCGGCTTCTTGTCGTTGAGGCCATAGATGCGCAGGTCGGGCACCACGCCGATCACGGTCCGCCAGGGCTCCTGGCGCCGCGGATCGGAGCCGAGCACCCACCCGCCGTTGCCGGCATTGCTGTTGACCATGCGGAGGCGCCGGCCGAGCGGGCTTGCGTGCGGCCACATCTGGCGCGCCAGCGACTGGTTGATCAGGACCACCGGCAGCGACGTGGTGGTGTCCTGGCGCTCGAACTCCCGTCCCGCCAGCGGCCGCACTCCCAGGGTCGTGAAGAGACCGGCCGAGACCACGTCGCTATGGGCGACCGGGTAGTCGTTCTCCGTCGGGTAGGCCCTGCCGTCGACCGCGAAGGCGTCGTTCCCCCAGGGGACGCTGGGCAGCGTCGTCGTGGCGCCCACCGCGGCGACGCCGGGCCGTTCGGCCAGGCGGTCGATCAGCCGCTGGTAGAACGCCCCCCGATCGCTCGGCCGCGGGTAGTTGGCCTCGAAGATCGGCACTCTCGCGGTGAGCAGGTGGGCGGTCTCGAAACCGTAGTTGGTCCTCTGCGCTCGGATGATGCTCTTGACCATCAGGCCGGCTGCCACCAGCAGCGTGCAGGAGAGCGCCAGCTCGGCCACCACCACCACCCGGCTGAGCCAGCCGAGCCGCAGGCTGGTCGAACCCCGTCCCTCGTCCTTGAGCACGTCGCTGATCTGCGTCCGCGAGATCTGGAGCGCCGGCACCAGGCCGGAGATGAGCGCTGCCGCCACCGTGGCGCCGAGCGCGAACCCCAGCGCCGGCAGATCGAGGGCGCTGCGTATCCAGAACGGGGGGTTCTGTTTGACGAGCGCGGCGTTGAAGAATTCGATGCCCAGC
>Ga0209117_1000680_pt1 | contig 13059 bp, 14 predicted proteins | sample BlaSpr_A8_OM2_M2_FD_187978 | JGI IMG/M metagenome (GOLD analysis project Ga0209117, IMG submission 187978) | Forest soil microbial communities from Thunder Bay, Ontario, Canada - Black Spruce, Ontario site 2_A8_OM2_M2 (SPAdes) (version 2) | ecosystem: Environmental > Terrestrial > Soil > Boreal...
GCGGAGTTCGGCGCGAGCGGACAACAACGAGCCATCGCGATGATCGACCTGCAGACGGCGCAGCTCCACGCCGCCTTCGGCTACCTGATGGTCGTCGGACTCATCATCGCAGCAGCGATCGCGACACGCTGATCAGGGACCGGGCGTAACGCGGAGACAGAGCGGCGGCCGGAGACCACATGGTCGGCCAGCCGCCGCGCCAGCTGTGCACGGGGCGATCAACGCTGCGCGACCGACTGAAGCTCGCCGCCGTCGGCCGCCCGTAGCAGCTCTTCGCATCGCTCCGCGAGCTCGAGCGCTTCTTTGGAAGCGCAGCCCGAGCGTGACGCGAGCTGCAGCGCGTTGAGCGCGTGGCGATAGAGCGATCGTTGAACGGCGTGGCGGTCGCAGTCACTGTCGCAGCAGTTCCGACTGACCATCGGTCTCCTCCCTACGGATGTTTTTCTTGCTGTAAACAACAAAAACGCCACGGGAGGAGCCCGTGGCCTTGCGGCGCAGTGAGCGTGCTACTACCGCGCTACCCCGAGCTGGCCTCCCGAGCTGATGCGACGAACGAAACGGTCAATCAAAACTCCATTCTGACGCGCGAGTGGCGCGACCACGCAGATGTAGCAGAGACAGGCGCCGAAGGCAATAGCGATTTCCACATTTCGTGCGCGGCGATACTTCCGTACATGACGACAGATGTCGGGTACGAGCGATGAGCAAACGCGATCCGGTCACGGCTCTAGGCCTGGCGATCGCATTCGGGCTGTTCGGGCTGACGTTCCGCGGTCCGCGCGCGACGTTCTGGGAGCGCATGACGCTCACCGGCTTTGTGCTGGGGACCATGGCGCTCGCGAACGACGCCGAGCTGCGCCGGCTTCATTTCCGCGAACGCGACCTCGCGCTCGGCCTCCTGTCGGCGGCGGGCCTCTACGCCATCTTCCGCGCAGGTGACCGCATGGCGCGGACCATCATGCCGCGCGGGTCAAAGGAGATCGGCGACATCTACGCGCTGCGCTCGCTGCGGCCCAGGGGCGAGATCGCGACGCGTCTGGCGACGGTCATCGGGCCGGCCGAGGAGCTGTTCTGGCGCGGATTCGTGCAGCGGCGTATCGGCGCGCCCGGCGCGGCGATGGCCTACGGAGGCGCGCACCTGGTCACCGGGAACGCGACGCTCATCGGCGCGGCGACGGTCGCGGGGGTCTACTGGGGACTGCTCCGCGCGATCGGCATGAGCATGCCGGCCCTCATCACCAGCCACGTCGCCTGGGACATCTGGATCTTCCTCCTCGCGCCGACCGAGCCCGAGCAGGATGCGGTCACGGGCTAAGAGGAGCGGTCGCGCACTCCCTCGGCCAGCCGCTTGGCGCAGCAGGCGCAGTGCGGGTCCGGCCAGACGAGCCAGACCACCAGCGCGAGCCAGCCCGTGAAGAGGCCGATGCTGAAGGCCATGTCTGCGGACAACATGCCGCTGGCGATACGCAAGACGCGGGCCAGCGCCCGAAATCGCCGTGGAAGGCCAGCCCAGGACCGCTAAGCGACCGCGCGCGCGATGACGTCGGCCACCAGACCCACGAGGAAGAGCAGCCCCCAGCGCCTGTTGTGCGCGAAGGCGTACGCGACGAACCAGAGCGGCCAGGCATCGGCCGGATATTCGGCGGGGCGGCTCGCGGGCTTCGGACGCCGATAGATGACGATCGCGTCACGGAGCTTCGGCAAGGCCAGGAACACGACGAGCAGCAGCGGGCTGAAGAAGCCGATCGCAATGAGATAGCCGATCACGGCGTACTGGAGCACGAACATCGCCACGACGGCGGCGCGCGCCGCGCGCTCGCCGATGATCACGGGGAGCGTACGGATGCCTTTGGCGCGGTCCTCGGCCTCCTTGTCGATGTGCTTGCCGAAGATGACCGTCGTGGCGCCCAGCGCGTACGGCAGACCCGCGAGCCAGACGTACGGATCGAGCCGCCCGGTCACGACGAAGTACCCGCCGCCGATCATCAGCGGCCCCCAGACAATCAGGACCGCGATCTCGCCGAGCCCGATGTACTTCAGCGGATAGGTGTAGAAGAGGACGAAGAACGCGCCGAGTGCCAGCAGCGCCAGCGCCGTCGGGCCACGGACCGAGACGAGGTACGCGCCGACGGCGAGAGCAACGATTCCGGTGACGGCCGCGTAACGGATCAAGCCGCGCTTGGTCATCAGGCCGTGCTCGAGGGGATGGGGTCCGTACTGCGCGCGGAAGTAGTTGTCGCGGTCGACGCCCCTGACGTGATCGGTCAGGTCGTTCAAGAGGTTGTTCGTGGCGTGCGCGAGCAAGAGTCCGATGGTGAGGAGGGACCACAGCCACGGATCGAACGCTCCGTCGCGAGCGGCCAGCAGGCCGGCGACAGCCGCGGAGATGAAGGTGATCACCAGCACCGCTCCACGCGAAGCGATGAGCCACCGCGACACGAGGTCGAGCCCGCGCCACTCCTCAAGGCTGATCCGAGGGATGACGCGTAGCGCTCTGACCCACATCGCAACGTTCATGAGCGAGCCCCCCCTGTTGCGCCGCTCTTCGCGGCGGTGATCGCGTCGCGCAGCGAGAAGCGGCCGAGGTAGAGGGCCCGACCCACGACCACGCCGCGGATCCCGCGGTGCCGAAGCTTCGCCACGGCGCGGATGTCGTCCAGCGAGCCGACGCCGCCGGAGTAGATGACGTCCCCACCGAACGCGCGTGCGACCGCCTCGAGGTTCTCGATATCCGGTCCCTGCAGCGTTCCGTCGACCGAAACGTTCGTGTAAATGACCGACGGGACCCCGGTCACCGCGAGCTTCTGCATCAGGTCGACGGCGCGCACTTCGCTCGTCTCGGTCCACCCCTCCGTCATCACCATCCCGTTGCGCGCATCGACGGCGACGGCCAAGCCATCGGCGTGGCGATCGACCAGGCGACCGATGAGCTCGGGGTCCTCGATGGCCGCGGTGCCGACGATGATGCGCGACGCGCCGGCCTCGGCGAATTGCTCGGCGGTGTCGAAGTCGCGGATCCCTCCGCCGGCCTGGATCTTCACCGTGAAGCGGTTCGAGATCTGGCGGATCGCATCGAGGTTGGCGGGCTCGCCGGTCCGGGCGCCGTCGATGTCGACGATGTGCAGCCACTCGGCGCCCTCATTCACGAGGCGCTTCGCGGCCTCAAGCGGCGAAGGCGCCACCACCTCCACCGTCGAGAAGTCGCCGCGCGTCATGCGGACCACGCGTCCGCCGTAGATGTCGATCGCGGGGTAGACGATCACGCGGCGATGGTACGGGTCGCCCGGATCGCCCGGCGCACCAGCTCGAGCGCGCGATCGACGTCGGCGTTCCGACGGAGCCGGACCAAGATCCAATCCGAGCCGGACCGTCGCAGGTCGATCCGCGCATCGCCGCGCAACTCATCGCCGAGCTCGTGCACGACCTGCCGGGTGAGCCGGATGTCGGCCTGGTCGTTGTGGCAATGCGCGATCTCGACCTTCCCGAGCCAGAGCGCCCCACCGTGCCCACGGAACTTCGACTTGCGTACCGTGATGCCACGCAGCCGCGCCCCGCGGGTCATGAAGTCATCGAAGACGGTCATGCCTTGAGCGCGTCCACGACCCGGCGGGTCGATGCCTCCACGCCGTATTTCTGCGCGAGGGCCGCGACGTGCATCGGCTCGGGCGGCGCCTTCGGGATCGTGCCGTTACCGGTCACCTCGATCGCGCAGTCGAGCACCGGCCCGACGACGCGACGCGCGGCGACGAGGTAGTCCTTCGACGCGTTGAGCTTCGCGCGGATCGTCGGCGACAGGTCCTTGGCCGCCAGGACCCCGTCGAGCGAACCGTATGTCGCGAGCAGCTGCGACGCGGTCTTCTCACCGATCCCGCGCACGCCCGGAAGTCCGTCGGACGGATCGCCGCGCAAGATCGCGTAGTCCATGTAGCGGTCGCCGGGGATGCCGTACTTCGCGTGGATCCACGCCTGATCCACCGAAGCGAGCTCGGTGACGCCCTTCACCGTGAAGAGGACACGGATGCGCGGGTCGCGCACGAGCGTATACAGGTCGCGGTCGCCGCTGACGATCTCGATCGGCCCCTCGATCTTGGTCGTGAGCGTCGCGATCACGTCCTCCGCCTCGCACTCCGAAGCGTTGGCGATCGAGAGGCCGAGCGCGCGCAGCAGCTCCGCGATGACGAGCAGCTGCGGCTCGACCTCGTCCGGCGGCTCGTCGCCCGTGGCGACGCGCGCGCTCTTGTACTCGGGGAGCAGCGCGACGCGGAACTGGGGCCGCCAGTCGCTGCCGAACTCGAACGCGACGTACAGGCGCTGCGGCTTGCGGTCGTGGAGCAGGCGCTCGATGAAGTTCAGGAACCCCACGACCGCGTTCACGAGCGTGCCGTCCGGGGCATGTACCTCAGGCATCGCGTGGTAGGCGCGGTACGCAAGGCTGGACGCGTCGATGAGGAGGGTCGCTATGCGCGCGCCGCCGCGAAGACGTCGTCGAGAGCCGCGATGAAGCGGTCGTTCTCCGCCGGAGTGCCGATCGAGACGCGAAGACAGCCCTCACAGCCCGGCCACATCGAGATGTCGCGGATGAGGACGCTCTGCTCGAGGAAGCGCGCGTGCACCGCGGCAGGCGTCTCCTCCTTCATACGGAAGAGGATGAAGTTCGTCACCGACGGGTACACCTCGATCGAACGAACCTTCTTCAGCCCCGCGTGCACGCGCGCGCGCTCGTGACCGCATTGCTCGACGCGGCGCGCGACCGACGCGTCGTCCTTCGCGATCTTCGCGGCGACCGCATGCGTCAGCGTGCTGACGTTGTACGGCAGCTGCACGGCGCGGAAGAGGTCGGCGACCGCGGGGTGCGTCACGAGGACCCCGACGCGCAGGCCGGCCGCGGCACGGACCTTCGAGAAGGTCTTGCTGAGGACCATGTTCGGGTGTGTCGCGAGCTCGGGCAGCATCGTCGTGCGGGCGAAGTCGCTGTACGCCTCATCCACGAGGATGAGCGTCTCGGGGTGGGCTTCGGCCACGGCGAGGATCGCGTCGAACGGGACCTCATTGCCGGTCGGATTGTTGGGCGTCGTGAACACGATGATGTCCGCGCTGGCCTTCGCCGCCGCCGCGAGCGCGCGCCCCCGCGTGATGTTGTAGGGCAGGCCGATCAGCTCGTCGACGACCGTGCCGCCCGCGATGATCGATAGGCGCCCGTGCATCGAATAGGTCGGCTGGAACAGCAGTGTTTTGCGACCATGGCCGCCGAAGACAAGGAACGTGTTGAGCAGGACCTCATTGCTGCCGTTGCCGAGGACGAGCTGGTCGGGCTCGACGTGATAACGCTCGGCGAGCAGCCCACGCAGATCGATCGCCGATGACGGGTAGCGGTTAAGAAGGACGGCGTCGAGCTCCTGCGTCGTGAGCCAGTCACCCGCTGGGTTGGGCTCAGCCCACTCGTTGGCGTTGAGGCGCACCTCGGCCTTCACCTGCTGCCCCGTGCGGTACGCCGGGAACGCGGCCAGATCGGCGCGCGGCTTGGGAAGTCGTGGGGTCATGCCCATAGGGTACGGTGAAGTCGTGCCTGGCCGTCGGCTTCCCGAACGCGCGGCATTCGTGAGCGCCGCGCTCGGCGTCGCGATGGGCCTGCTGTTCCTGCTCGCACCGATCCAGGGGTATTGCCGGATGGAACTGACGGGCGCACCGCCGGGTGTGCCGTCGACACCTGGCCCGACGATCTGCGGACAGCAGAGCCTCATCGAGGCCCAGACGGTGTGGCCGATGCCGCTCCTCGCGATCGCAGTCTGGTCGCTCGCTCCTTTGATCAGTCATGTCGGTGTCCGGCGGAAGATGGCAGACCAAGGCGGAGGCGCGGGCCTGATCATCGCGGCGCTCGTGCTGGAGGCGACCGTCCTCATCAGCTTCGGGGCAGCGCCGTTCTTCGCACCATTTGTGCTGTTGCCACTGCTGATCACCACGGCCATCGCGCTGATGCCGCGGCCAGGCATGAGGACTCATTAGCGCTCCGGTAAACTTCGTTGACGTCCCACTGGGGAGTGGCCAAGCGGTAAGGCAGCTGATTCTGGATCAGCCAATCAGAGGTTCGAATCCTCTCTCCCCAACAGAGCCGAAGGAATTCGACGATTTCCCGAACTCCGGACAGCAGAGCAATGCGTTTATCGCTCTCTTCGTCTCGGCCGCCGGCGTCTTGACGACACGAAGAATCGAAGCCGGCCATCCGCGACCTCGTGCGCGATGCCCTTATGCCATTCACAGGACTGCGTTTCCCCATACTCCGGAGTGCGGACTGACCTTCGACGCCCATGATTCGGGCAAAGACGGAGGGCCACTGATCCACGGTTAGCGCAAGCCCACGGGTCCGGCATGGAGAGTCGCCATTGACCCGGGATGTAGGTTCTCACGGGGGGGAAGCCGTGCGGGTCGTTTTCGCAGTGGCACTCGTGCTGGCGCTCGTTTGTAACGGTCGCGGCGTTGCCGCGGGGTCCGCAACCGCCTGCGTGAGACCGCCCTTCCCCGACGCGCTCGTCCATCTCCCAAACGTCACGAAGACGCTCGGCGGTCCAAATGGCTGGACGACACCATTCATCGTCCAGAACGTGGGCACACAAAGCGTTGACCTGGAACTCGAGTTCCTTGCTTTCGGCAGCGGCGACGCTTCCATCATCTGTCGACGAGTAACGGGGATCATGCCAGGGACGTCGTTCGCGGACGTGCCGAGCAACGACGCGGATCTACCGGGAAACATGCAGTTCGGCGTCCTGGTCCGAGCTTTCGGTTCGCATGTCGTCGCGGTCGTGAACCAGCAGGCGGGCGCCGGCACAGCGCAAGAGGCGGACGCATATGACGGCGTCAGTGCCGGTTCGACGCAGGTGTTTCTGCCGAACGTCGTCCGCCGTTTCTACGGGTTCCATAGCCCGCTCGTCATCCAGAGCATCACCACCTCAATGGGTCCGACGACAGCGACCGCGACTTTCGTCTCCTTCGACGGAACGAAGACGGCGAGCATCACGCGAACGCTCGATGTCGGCCGCTCCACATTCATCGAGCCGAACATCGAGCCTTCCCTGAGTGACGGGACCCAGTACGCCGTCACGATCACCGCGGATCACCCGATCAGCGTCGTTGTGAACACGCATCGCGACGAGGATGTCGCGACGCCCGTGATGTACTCGGTGCGCGGCATTCCGCGCGAAGTCGGGGCCATGACAGCGTACGGGCCGTACGCCGTCAAGAACGTCCCCGGTGTCGGCAAGGGGATCTCGACGATCGTCGTCCAGAACATGGGTACGAGCGCGGTCACGCCGATGCTCGTCTTCACCCCCCTTGGTGGCGGAAGCGCGACATCGATCGCCGGACAGCCGACCGATCCGGGCCGCTCGTGGGTATTCGACCCGCGCTACGTCGACGGGAACACGACAAAGGTGATCTGCGGCGCGAGAGCAGCCCCGGGCTGCCTCGCTGATGGCGAGTACTCGTTCGTTGCGCAGGCATCCGGACCGATCGCGGCGCAAGTGAACGTCATCTGGGAGACCGCGGCCGGAGAGCCGCAGAGCGCCGCCGGGTACCGCGCGGCCGGTCGACCCTCGGCGAAGGTGTACCTCCCGAACGTGACACGGACGCTGGGCGGCGTGATGGGATGGACAACGCCGTTCATCGTCCAGAGCCCCGCTGCCTCGACAGTTGGGGTCTCGTGGTATCGCTTCTCGGATGGTGCGCTCGTGACGACGCAGACCCTCAGGCTCGCAGCCAACTCGGCGCAGCGCATCGACCCGCGGAGCGTGGCGGGTCTGAGCGACGACAGTCAGTACTCGGTCGTGCTCGACGGCGGCGGCGTCAATATCGCGGCGATCGTCACCGAGCTCAACTACTCGGGCGGCGACGGGGCGATGTTCTACGAGGGGTTCGCGCCGTACGACGGGCCGCCTTCCGAGGCGCCGCCGACCTAGGTCCTGTTCCCCCGCTGACTGAAAGTATTGCGATGGCCCTCCTCAAACGCGTCGTGCATAGCGTCGAGCGGCCTCGCGGTCGAAGAGCGTCGCAACGGGGCACGGTACAGGCGGCTGAAGCCGTCCCGGTACGAGGACGCTAGGACCTCTGATCTGTCAAAAACGACCTCCTCCAGCTGGGCGGTGTTCAGGTGGCGCCACCGCATCAGCAGGCCCAGCACCGTCCGCTCGCGAGGTGACTCGAGGCTCCGGCCTGGATCGCTCATCTCGGTGAGGTAGTCACGTCCGGCTTCGGGCTACTTCCTTCGAGATTCGGTGCGTTTTCCATTACGCGATCGCAATCGCCGCGTAGCACGACCGCAACAAGATCGGCTGGTCGCGTCATGGCCGCTCGCGCCTGGCTCTGTCGGACCGATTTGCGTCGACGTACGCAGCGGCACCGAGGAGCTGCGCGTCGATAGTGCGTCCTCGGGGTCATCCGCCGAAAAAGCCGGTTGACACGGTGAACTGGTAAACGCTTCTACGCGAGCGGATGCGCCGCACTACGGTGCCAGCGTCGAAGTTCGGAAAACGATCAGGTCAAGGTCGTTGAAAAACGAAAACAACTTGTATTCGGTGATCGGAGCGGCGCCAGGTGTGGTTGTCGTGGGCGTGGGCGTCATCCTTCATCGCCGCACCATTCCGGCTTCTTGCGCGAACCGGATCATCGTGCGCGAGGCGCTGTCAGCGAATCACGCCCTGCTTGCCTCTGCGCCGTTACGTGATCCCTTCGTAATAGCCGAAAGTCATGCCGTCGAGCCGATCGCAACAGGCTCGGTTCATCAACGCGGTCAAACGACGCGTTTCCGATAGGGGCTTGGTCTCTAATCGATCGCGAGCCGTCCTTATCGCAAGCGCTGCGCCGTTATCACGGTCAGACACTGTGAGGAGGGTTCTGTTGATGCGTTCGAGGATCATCCGTCTTGCCGCAACCGTGGCGCTGCTGCTACCCGCGCTGCTTGCCATGCCGGCGGCACCAACGGTGGCAGCCGCGGGGAAGATTCAGGGCACGATCACCGACAAGGTGAACGGCCAGCCCGTGGCTGACGCATGCGTGACGCTTGGACCGCCTGTCCGCTGCTTTGGCGCTTTCGGGAGCAACCTCGGGCTGCACACCAACACAGCGGGCTACTACATGATCGACCTCGACGCACTCTCCGCGAATGACGGCGGCACGTGGGATCTCTACTTCCTGAAGGACGGCTACACGATGCTCTACTCGGGCACGTTCATGTCGAACGGTGGATACACCTACAACGGGCAGATGTCGCCGACGCTGATGCCGCCACCTCCGCCTGGCCCCTGCACGAACTCCACCGGCCCCGGCATCGCGCCTCCGGCGGTGGTCCCCGCCGGCATCCCGGGCCGACACGCCGCGTGGTACGGCCAGTCGGGCTATCCGACCTTGTGCGCGGGACAGCGTTCCACGGCGACCGTCGCGTTCTACAACTCAGGGTCGATCGGCTGGGTGCGCGGACGCATGGGCGAGGTCGCGTACCTTGGAACCTGGGGGCCCGAGCCTGGACAGGATTCCCCCACGGCTCTTGGCGGTGATGGTCAGCTGAGCACACCCAACACGGGCTGGCCGCGATACAACCGCATCGCTATGCAACCCGCCGACTATGTCGGTCCAGGACAGACCGCATGGTTCCAATTCACCATCGCGGCTCCGCCTTCACCCGGCACCTACAAGCTTTACCTCAGGCCGTTGATCGAGGGCGCCGCGTGGCTCGAGGACGATGGCGTCTTCTGGATGGTCACCGTCCGCTAGACGAGGCCTGTCGCGCTGTGTCTTGCTGCCTTGCGCTCTCCCGGCTTGCTCGATTGTGAGACGACGGCGGTGAGACGACGGCGGTGAGACGACGGCGGGAATCGAACCCGCGAGAAGGTCTTGCGGCCATTGCTCTGTTCACCGCAGCCTACAAGGCGATCGACTGACTCGGCGTGATCGACTGATTCGGCGAGTCAGTGGGCCTGCCTGCCCGAATTCTTTTGTAGTCAGATCTTGCGAAATTGCCCCGAGACACAAGATGCAATTAGCGGTGATTAGCTGATTCTGGATCAGCCAAGTGGAGGGTCGAATCCTCTCTCCTCAACAGATCCGAACGAACTCGCTGGATTCGTCGCGCGCAACAGCGCTGGGCGAGCTGATCGGTAGTCAGATAACAGGTATTGCGTGCTCGGACTGTCGTGCGAAATATGTCGGCGTCGTCGGCATCGAGACCAGCAGCCATCAATGCCGATGTTCTCGTGCGAGCGATTGGAACCGCAGCCAGTTTTCGCATCTGAAACCGGATGACGCTTTCGTCATGCCTCCTGCTCGCGCCGAGCGACAATGGTTACGTTGTCACGCAACCGACGCGAGATTCAGAGATCTGTGGCGCCACTGAGGCTGGCCGATCTTGAGGTTGATGCACTGCGCCGGCGCATTCACCTGGGGACGCGTGAGGTTGGCCTTTCGCCCGACGAGCACATCCTTCTGTACACGCTCGTCGCGGGCGCTGGCGCGGTGGTCACCTACGCCGAGCTCGCCGTTGCGCTTGGGCTCAACGATCCCGTGATTCGGAACAACACCATCGCGCGCCACGTGAGCACGCTCCGGCGGAAGCTCAGGGACGATGCCGAGCACCCGCATCACATCGAAACCGTCGTGGGCATTGGCTATGGGATGCGAGTCTCGCTGCGTCTGCCGTTGATCGGTGACTCTTCCGCCGCCACCGCCCGACCACCCCTGGTGCCCCGATTGCCCACAGCAATCCCCTAGCGTGGCGCGGTGGCGGCGCTCGGCAGATTCGGAAGTCCACGTTCAGATCGAGGGCGCGAACCTTACCCGGTGCGGCATCGAGGCCGACGAGCTTGCACCCCTCGACAGAGCTGATCAGGCAATCTGCGACGACTGCGCCTTCGCGGTGCTACATGACGCCAGTGACGCCGAGGATTGTCTCAGGCAACTGAAGACCGACCGAGTCCGAGTTCCCGAGCACTCGTCGGAGCGCACGTACAAGGCCTGTCTCGAAGCGCTACGCGCGCTGGTTCGGACGGTGCCATCAACTGAGCCGAGTTTCGGCCTGCTGACCGAGGCCGAGCGCGTCCTTTACGTTGGCGATGTCTCTGATGTGCTCGATCTGGTGCGGCAGTGGCGAACACGGATGGGCGACTCCGGTGTGCTGCCCTAGCCCCTCCAGAAAGCAGGACGCTGTGGACCGATTGGCGATGACGGTGCGGTAATGCGGCTGGGCTCTCCTGGGAGCATCGTTCGCACTAGCCAAAAGAGACCAATGTGTGAGCCACCAGAAAGGCCCGATGCCGAACGACATTCCACGTCCGATCGACCACGTCGCCGTGAAGACAGCCGAAAGACAGATGCTCACGCCACGCAATGAGAAACGGATGCGCGCCCTACTCGATGCGCTGTGTGATCCAGCCCGAATAAAGATCGTGCGAGCCCTCCGCGACACGACCCTTGCGGCCAGCGATCTCGCGCATGTTATCGGCCGGAACCGTACCGCGACCAGCCAGCACCTTAGGGTCCTCCGCGAGCACGGGGCGATCGTCGCCAAGCGCGAGGGCAGGACCGTGCGCTACACGCTGTCCACCGACCTCTCGGGTTCGATCATTGAGGATGCCGCCTCCGTCTTTGACCAGTTGCAGCCCGGAACGGCGGCAGCCGCCACCTAGGCCCCGGGGCGCGTCGATGGTGATTCAATTGACGCACTCTTCGGCCGGCTCGAGTGCCCTTAACTCGTCGTCACTGGCGTCTCCCCCGTAACGAGAGGCCCGGCGCGGCACGAACCCCAGGGCGCGTACAGCGGCCGCCGGCCGGTGCGGACGATGGTGCGAACCAACGACCCAAGTGGCTGTGCGGAGCACGCGGGTGTCACAACCTGGAGAAGTCGCGTGGTTTGAGGCTACTGACCTTGCCGTCTTGACCACTCGGTCGCCGGCGCGCATTGTCCTGCGCGGCACGAAAGGAAAGGGGAGGGACGATGCATCGCATCGTAGGAGCCGCGGTAGCGGCAGCGCTCAGCATCACGAGCATCTTCGCGTCACCTGGACTTGCGTCGACGCCACCGCCAGGTGGGCATGAATGGCAAGTCCAGGCGGGGTCACCTCCGAGGTTCGACGCCGCCGGTCCGAGCGGCGCCGGCAACCGCTTTTACCCGGAGGCGATCACGATCCATCAGGGAGACCACATCACATTCACGCCAGCCGGTCCTCATACGGTCACCTTCAACCGGCCGCCCGGGCCGATATTCAGATTCCTCGATCCGAGCTTTCCCGCAACGCCGAGCCCCGCGACCATCACGTCGGCCAGCGACTCCGTCATGGGTATCATCGGGTTCGGTCCACCCGGCCCGCCTGAGCACTACGTGGTGTCGTTCACGTCGCCAGGCACCTATCAGATCATCTGCGGGCTGCATCTCGGCATGACCCTCTCGGTCGACGTTCGGCCTACGGGGGCGACACTGCCGAAGGAAGACGCGCAGTATCTCGCCATCGCACAGGCAGCCATCACCCGGGACCTCGCAACGGTTGATCGCATCGCCGCTGCGGCGACTGACAACTTCGAGGACGAGGACGGCAACCCGACGGTGCTCGTCGGCGCGGGCGACAAGCGCGTGTCGAATATCCGATTCTTCCCTGCCTCGGTCACGATCCGAGTCGGGCGGAGCATCAACTTCCTGAAGACGCAAGATCCGACCGAGCCGCATACGGTGACGTTCGGCAACGCGTTCGATCCGAACGACCCGCTGGCGGAATTCCGCGCGAGCGGAGGATCGCGGTACAACGGCACCGGGGTCGCGAACTCTGGCTTCCTCTCCACCAGCCAACAGTTCAGCTTCTACCAACTGGCTGGTACCGGATTGCCGGTCGCGGTCACGCGATACCGTCTCACGTTCACCAGCGTCGGAGACTTCCCGTACATCTGCGCCATCCACGACCCTGCGGGCATGGTCGGGATCGTGCACGTCGTGCGTTAGTTACTCGACCACGGCAAGAGAGCGCGCCGGTCCCGGCGCGCTCTCCTTCTTATCTCGTGCGACTGGCATTCCGGTCACCCGCCCCGCCC
>Ga0209117_1000681_pt1 | contig 13041 bp, 13 predicted proteins | sample BlaSpr_A8_OM2_M2_FD_187978 | JGI IMG/M metagenome (GOLD analysis project Ga0209117, IMG submission 187978) | Forest soil microbial communities from Thunder Bay, Ontario, Canada - Black Spruce, Ontario site 2_A8_OM2_M2 (SPAdes) (version 2) | ecosystem: Environmental > Terrestrial > Soil > Boreal...
GCGGCCTTCTACCAGCGCCGACATGAGGCCGGTCTTGCCTTCCAGGATGGCATCGTAGGCCATGTTACCGAAAGTCAGGGCTACAACTTTGTCGATGAAGTCCGGATCGCCCGATCGCAGGTCGTAGGTGAGGTCAGAGGTGATCGTCTCCTCACCGGCGCGCCGCTTGATCTCGTCGGCAAGCGATTCGGCCACGTTGGCCTTCTTGCGATGACCGTAGGGGTCAGGCTCGCCATATTCCTGCGGCTTGTAGCCTTCCCACTCGGCGCCCTCGCTGAGCACGATCAGCGCGTAATTGCTTGGGTTGGCGCGCTTCTCCTCGAGAAGCAACTGGATCAGTTTGTCGAGATTGACCTTGTACTCCGGTATGACGCACCGTATCGAGGTCGCGTACGCGGTGTAGAGCGCGGTAAATCCGGCATCGCGGCCAAAGATGCGGAAAATGCCAATTCGCTCGTGCGAGCCGACAGTGGTGCGCTGCCGCTGGATGGCGTCGCTGGCGCGGGTGATCGCGGTCGAGAAGCCGATGCAGTATTCGGTGTTGCGGACGTCGTTGTCCATCGTCTTCGGGATGGCGATGATCTTGACGCCGAGGTCGTTGAGCTTGGCCGCATAACCGAGCGTGTCATCGCCGCCGATGGCGATCAGGTGTTCGATGCCGAGCCCGGAGAGGTTCGCCAGCACCTGGTCGGTGAGGTCCCACGTCTTGGTCGCGATGCCGCCCTTGGTACTCAGGAAAACTGGAAGGTCCTTGCCGACGAGATGATCGGGGAGCTTTTGTATTTTGGACGGATTGGTGCGGCTCGAGTGCAGCACAGTGCCGCCGCGCCGGTCGATGGTGCGAGTGTTTTCACGATTCAGCGGCATGAGGTAGTGAGACCTGCTGGCCGGGTCCTCGAGGTTCAGGTGCGTGAGGGCCTCCCAACCACGGCGGAGACCGACGACATCGATGTCGTTCTCACTGCCGCGATAAGTCACGCTCTTGATGACTGCGTTGAGGCCGGAGACGTCGCCGCCGCCCGTGAGAATGCCGATGCGCTTTCTCGCCAAGCCCACCTCCCAGCATTGGCATGTCGCAATAATGCACAGCGTAGCGTTCTTTACTCGGCCGCTTCCGGCTTGCGCTCCTCACGCAGCCGAAAACGCTTCAGTAGTGCGGACACGGTGTCGCGGAAGCCGCCATACTCCAGTTCGGAATAGGGCAGCATGGCGGCACCAGACCAGCCCTGGCTGCGCATCTCGATTGCCTTGCGCTGGGCGCGCCGGCGGACCTCGTCCCACGCCGGGTTGTCGAAGAAATCGGTAAAGGACTCCGAAAAGCGGCCGTCCTTGTCGATCGAAAAGCCGGCGCAGGAAACGATCGGCAGGCAGTACATGCCTGTCACCGGTGTGTTAAGTGGCACGGGCATGAGCGGCATCACGTGCGAGCCGCGCGCATCGCCGCCTACGAAGTGCGCCTTGGCGAACGGCGAGACGATTTCTTCGGGCGCCGGGAAAATCCCCTGGTTCCTGACGATCGCGACCGGATCGTCCTTGCCGGTGTACTTGCCTGCGATCGAGTGAAGACGCTGCGCCGAAACAGCGACGACAACCTCGTCATACGTTCGAGAAACGATGCGATCGATCCCAAAGCGCTCATTGTCGCGGAGCAGCGCGGCAATGTGGTAGCCGTCCGCGGGCGCGTCGAGTTCGATCACGCTGTCGCCAGCCGTGTGGTCCATGTCGATGACATGGAAACGGAAACCCTTGATCATCGGGGGCAGCATCAGCCCGGCGCAATACATGGGATCGGCGAAGGCGAGGTAGAGCGGCAGGTTGTAGGCGCCGGGGCCGCATTTGTCGGCGGCGAACACCATGAAGGACTCCGCGGGCCTCGAACCCGAGAGGCTGTGGTCGAAGCTGAGCTCCGCGACGGCCGGTCCGGCGCCGCGAACGTTTCCGGAAGGCGCGTCGACCAGAAGATCCTGGCCGGCGCCGTAGAGGCCGGAGGTTTTCGCGATCGACGTGGCCGCGAGAAACGTCTTCCAGGCGAATTGATGTACCTCGGAGTTCCCTTCGCCCCGTGTGTGCGTCATGATGATCGCAATGTCGTCGCCGGTGTGGCAGACGAAACTGTCGATCAGCAGACCATTGTCGATCGCCTTCGCGACCTCGCCCTCGACAGTCACCATCATGCGTGCAGACGGTTTCGTATGCCCGCCGACAGAGCCGACGTCAGCCTTGATGACCGAAAGAGTGAGTCTCATGAGCATTCCCTCCGACCAGCGCAGCTCAACGCCTCGGCCTCGGCGCTTGCTGCGCCGGCGCTGCTCATTCGCGGAAAAGAACGTCTGATGTTCCGGTAGGTTCCACAGATGCCCTTCTTGCGCGAAAAGCTCGGGCTCATCCGGTAGCCGGGATCATCGATCACCGTAAAGGTCATGCCAGAAGCGATAGGATAAGTAGCTCATGCGCCATCATTTGCTGCGGTGCACGAGTCCGGTGCTGGCACAAACCGGCGGTTGGAGGTCGGGCAGAGCATGTCCGTTCTGCCCGGGTATTTCAGACATCAACTTGTTCCGCTATTGCCAAGGCATCGTCCACTTCGATGCCGAGATATCTGACCGTGCTTTCGATCTTGGTGTGACCAAGCAGAAGCTGGACAGCCCGAAGATTGCCCGTGCGGCGGTAGATCAAGGTAGCCTTGGTTCGTCGCAGTGAATGCGTTCCGAAAAGCCGAGGGTCTAGTCCAACGCTACCAATCCATTCAGAGACGAGGCGCGCATATTGTCGCGTCGTCATACTGCGTTCGGGACCGCGACGACCAGTGAACAAGAACTCGCCGGGCCTCTTGCTCGCGACTTTCAAATAGTCGTCGAGCGCTTGGCGGGTCTGTTCGCTCAATTCAAATCTGACTGGCCGTCCGGTCTTCATCTGTCGGACCGTTGCGCGCTCCGCCGTGTATCCGCTCGCAGCGATATCCTCGACCCTGATCGCGACGACGTCACAGCCACGCAGCTTGCTGTCGATAGCCAAATTGAACATGGCAAGGTCCCGAGCGCGGCCTTCGATCTGGAGTTTCGCCCGGATCGACCAGACGTGTTTGGGTCGCAGCGGCGGCTTTGCTCCGGTTATCTTGCCCTTGTTCCAAGGCACCCGTTTATGGGGCGTGGGGGGCACGTTTACTGGATCCTGCATAGTCATACTCCTCGGTTACAGAGGGCGAGAAGCATGTGCCATAGGTTAAGGCGTTGGAATCAGGTCGGCTTTCAGATCACTACGGACCTGGCATGCGGCACGGCTGAAAGCGGCCTGAAGCGATTGACCCATCTCGGTCATCGCACTTGCATTGCAGCAAGTACCGCAACGGTTGATGGGTGGAATACCAGCAGGTCGGGTCGGACGTCATCGAACGGGCATCCGGTTTGCGGACGTCTTCCCCAACCGGCGGGCCGATGAATTCTTGGAAGCAGCCGCGTAGCTCTACCAGTTGCGGCGCGTTGGTTACGAATGCATGGTATCTGTCGGTCAACTTGTATTTACGGATCGGCTCGAAACCATCCGGCGGATCGATATCATCACGCACTGTCCACACGCCCTTGCGGTTCATAGCACGCTGCTGCTCCTTGCCAAGGCTCCAGCGCAGGAAGAGTTCGGCAGCGGCCGGATGTGGGCAGTTGCGGAAGATCGCGGCCGATTGCGGCCAGTAGGGTGACGGATCAACTTTCGAGAAGGCAACGCGGGCGGCAACGTCATAGCCGGGTTGCACAACGCTCAGCTCGGTGATTGTGTCGAAGCTGGCGGCTGACTTGCCTTGATCGACGGCCTGCGCAACGCCAAGGTGGCCTTTTACGAAAGACGGTTTGTTAGCCACGTAGTCCTTCATCCATTGCCAGCCGTATTCGCTCACGATGGTCCAATAGAGAAACAGCGTGACGTCATCGGTCTGCGGATAAACGGTGATGACTTTGCCGCGATAAGCGGGATTTAGGAAATCCTCGGCAGACGTCGGGACTGTGCTCCCCAGTAGGCTGGGGTTGTAGACGTAGGACAACGTGTAAAGCGACACCCCGGTAAAAGTTTTGCCAGGGTCGTAATAGCGCCTGTCAATATGCTCGAAAACGGCATTAGGGAGGGTAGTGAGTGCTCCCGGGTGCTTCCAGCGCTCGAAATCCTGCAGCGTTTGCAGGACGGTGACGTCGCATTCCAGCTTTTTGTCGGCGATCTGTTTATCGATCTTAGGCGAGAGCTCGTTACTGAAGCCGCCGGTGAAGGCGATAGGCACGTCGGGGAAGGCCGCCTCGAACTGCTTTGCCCATTGGGTGTACCAATCCGCCGGACCGCCGCCGTAGAGGTTAAGGCCGCCTTCCTTGCGAGCCTTTGCGTACAGTGAGTCAAGCTCGCTGTCGGCAAAGGCCGGGCGGATGATGGTCGCGGCGGCCGCCAGTCCTGCAGCTTTGAGCAGCGTGCGCCGAGGGATCATGAGGCTTGGTGTTGGGGCCGTTTGGGCTCGATTTGCCATCTGGCTGAGCCTCCTTCGTGCGCGAATTTTGCAGAGATACATAGGTCATCGGCTGGACGGCGTGATGCACCGGACGCGCACTTTCACTAGGACTGGCGCGCACCATTTGGTTCTCCATCGTACGCGCCGGCCAAACCTGGTTATGGCCACATACTGAAGGGCGATGGCGCGCATCGATTCCGTGCGCGGCAAAAAAATAGCAAAATTTAGATCGCCGAAGGCGTGGATCGCGCTTTGACCACTACCGGTGCGCACTATCCTATTTCGGTGCCGCCACCTTCTGCGGAGTGGACGCCCGGCGCGTGGCCGAACCGATAGCGAAATTTTCGTGCGAAATGCGTGTAGTCGCTAAAGCCGCACGCGTAGCCGATTTCGCCGAGAGACTGGCTCGTGCCAAGCAACGCCCTGCGATGCAGAAGTTGCGCAGCGTGTTCCAAACGAAGCGAATAGATGAATTCACTGCAGGTCGAACCCTGCTGAGTAAAGAGCTTTTGGAGGTAACGCAAGGAGATCCCCGCTTTTGCTGCCACCTCGCCAGGGCCAAAATCCGGATCGGTAAAGCCCTCTTTAATTATGCTGCGGACACGGCTGAACAGCTTAGCCGCGTGGCTTGAGACGGGCCACGGGTCGGATGGTGCAAAGAGCGCGCCGACGAGATCATAGACCGCTAATTGCATGTAGGAATCCGCTGGCGAGTAAGGTGATCCTCTATCTTTATCTATATCGCGAATGAGTTCGAAGAGTAGGCGCCCGGCGGGCGTTCCGCCGCGCTGGTAAAGCCCACCCCGCGGTTCGAATCCAAGATGAGCAACCAGCGACTGGCGCGGTAAGCTGAGAGATACGGTGTTACACACAGCTCCCGGGTTGTCGACGAGATACGTTACGGGGCGCGCCGCATCGACGAATACGACGTCGCCTGCAGCCAGGCGTACGGTTTGATCGTTGTGGGTCATTGCCAACTGGCCGCGGACCAAAAAGACCACAAAGAAGTGGTCCGCGCCGTCGAGGCGAACATCTCGATAGGTCCGTTCGACGCGGTGGGAATTGCAACCAATATCCGTTGCAGTGAACCCGCGGGCGCTCACAGGACGCACCCAACCAATAAAGGCGGCAGGTTCGATACCCTCGGAGTAGTACCGCCCACACTTCGAGCGGAGCAAATCCCGCCATGCTTCGTAATTCAATTGTGATGGGCCAAAAATGTCATCGTTCTGGCGCATCATCACCTCCGTTCTGGGCGCTCCGGTTCGATCAGACCAGTGGCATGGAAGTTTCATCGTGAAACTCGCGATACTGGATATGGCCCTTTCTTCCAATTGAAAGAAGCCTCCATGTGAGCATAACTGCCTCACAGCAACCGTGGAACTCGCAGATGCTCAAGGTCTGTATGGGCATTACTGAACCAACAGGCCTTGGGCGTGGGCGGAGATGGCCAAATTATGACCGCGCAGCGAGGCGGCGGCTTGGCCGACGGCGTTCAAAAGTTTTTCATGCCTCACGAAAACTCGTGATCGGTTCGGCTGCGCGCCATGCTCCGGCTGCCGAGGAAATGGCTCGCGCCCGCAGCGGAATAGTGCGCGCTGGTGCTGGTGAAAGTGCGCCGTGGGCACGGCGTTCAACCGCTGACTATCTAGATTGGCTTGCAGAGCGACGATGGCGGCAAGTCTTTGTTTGCTGCCAATCAGGAGAGTCATGATGTCTAAAACTTGGTTGGTTACTGGTGGCGCCCGCGGTCTCGGCCGCCATATCGCCGAGGCGGTGCTCGCCGCAGGCGACAATCTTGTCGCGACGGCGCGCGACCCCGGCCGCCTATCCGACCTGCAAGATCGTTATGACGATCATATTTGCGTCGCTACGCTCGATGTAACCGATGCCCTAGCCGCTCGGACGGCCGTGCAGACGGCAACCAAGGCGTTCGGTCGATTGGACGTGCTCGTCAACAATGCCGGCTTCGGCCATGTCGCGCCGTTCGAGCAAGCGACCGAAGAAGATTTCCGCGCCCAGATCGACACCAACTTCTATGGCGTCGTGAACCTCACCCGCGCTGCGCTCCCGGTGATGCGCCGGCAGCGCTCCGGCCACATCATCAACATCTCTTCGGTCGGCGGACGCATTGGGACGCCGGGATTAAGCGCCTACCAGTCCGCCAAGTGGGCGGTCGGCGGCCTCACCGAAGTGCTGGCACAGGAGGTCGCACCGCTGGGCATCAAGATCGTTTCGGTCGAACCCGGCGGCATGCGTACCAACTGGGGCGAGATCGCCCGAGGCGAGGTCCCAGACATCCTGCCAGACTACATGGCCAGTGTCGGCGCACTGACGGATTTGCTGGCCACCCATATCGGTCAGGAAGTCAGCGATCCGGCCAAGGTGGCGCAGATCATTCTGGGTCTTGCCGCTCACGACAGTCCGCCGGCGCACCTGCTGCTGGGTAGCGACGCCGTGCACTACTTCGGCCAAGCAGACGCGGCCCGGAGCCGCGCCGCCGAAGCATGGCGCCCCGTCAGCCTGTCGACGGACTTCGCGGCCAGCGATCCCATTCCGCCCTTTCCTATGACGGATGCTTCCCGATGAGCTGGACCAAACGCGACATGGCACGCCCGATGAAGACTCCCGCAGCACGCCTTAAGTCGATTTATGCCTTTTGGCAGGCCGGTCACTGCGTCCCTGCACGGTTCGAAAGCACCGGCGGACCGCCCTGGGGTGGAGCTTGAGTGTAGAGCGCGGCAGGCATGGATCTTAACACTGTCACGGTGATCGCGCGGCCCCGTAGTCGGGACGAAATCAAACTCTTTGCCGAAGGCGATGCCTATCTGGCGGGCGGCACTTGGCTATTCTCCGAGCCCCAGCCGCAGCTCAGGCGGCTGATCGACCTCACCACGCTCGGATGGCAATCGCTCGTGGCGAACGAGGCCGGGCTTTCGATCGCCGCTACGTGTACGGTAGCGGAACTCGATGCCTTCGAGCCGCCGGTCGCATGGGGCGCGGCGACGCTGATAGGCCAGTGCTGCCGTTCCTTTCTCGCCTCGTTCAAGATCTGTTTGTTGCGGTGCGTTAGGCCGCAATTGGCACCTTTGAGACATGCCGACTGTATTGAGCAATGTCCGCTTTCAGGGGTAACCCGGAAGACATTTGCTCACACTGAGTTCTTCTCAGTTTGACCCCTGAGCGGAAGTCGCGCCGTTTTGAGGAACGGTCGCCGTCAGGTCGCAAAAAATATATTGAACCCGTCAAATGGTCACCATTAGCGAATGTCAGTTGGTTCTTGAACGACGGGGCAAAGAGGGGACATGAGGATTTTGCGCTTCGTGCAGGATTGACCGCAGACGCCGCGCCAAGTCTGCTAGGCGGAAAGGTTTGTCGATGATCGGGAACTCGTCTACCGCTCGATGTCGTTCCAACACATCCCCCGCGTAGCCCGAGGTGAGCAGAACCTTGATGCCTTTGTTCAGCCGCCTCGCTTCGCGGGCGAGCTCAACGCCGCTCATTCCGTTTGGCATCACGACATCGCTAAACAAGAGTTCAAATTCTTGGCCACTCTCGAATATCTGGATGGCCTCCGCGCCGTTCCGGGCGCAAACAACCCGGTAGCCGAACGTGGTTAGCATTGCCGACGTGACTTCCAGGATATCCTCATTGTCCTCGACCACAAGGATTCGCTCCGAGCCTCCCGGGATGGCCTGCGTTTGGGCGGCTTCCACCTCGGCATCAGGCTTTTGTGTGGCTTTAGGTAGGTACAGAGCGACCGTGGTCCCCGCGCCGGGCGCGCTTTCGACAGCAACATACCCCCCGGATTGTCGGACAAAGCCATAGACCATGCTGAGGCCGAGCCCGGTACCCTTGCCGACCTCCTTAGTTGTGAAGAAGGGCTCAAAAACCCGATCCCGTACTTCAGGAGGCATCCCGCAGCCGGTGTCCGTGACGGACACCTTTACATATGATCCGGGCAAGCACCCAGCCGCGGCTCCCTCATCTAGGACGACGTTTCGCGTCTCGATCTCGAGTACGCCGCCATCCGACATGGCATCGCGCCCATTCAGGGCTAGGTTAAGGAGAGCGGTCTCCAGCAGCGGCGGATCGATGTGGCACCGCCACAGTGGCTCATCGGTCCGCAGCTTGACCTCGCATGCTCCTCCGACCGCTTGGCGGATGAGCCCCTGGAATTCAGAAATCAGCTCGTTTGCGTTGACCAGTTTTGGGCTCAGTCTCTGCTGCCGCGAAAAGGAGAGAAGCTGCGCCGTTAGCTTTGCTCCCCGATCAGTGGCACGCCGTGCGGCCGCTGCGAACTGACGGATCCTGCCATTATCCGTCGCTTCCTCGATGAGCTCGAGGTTCGCGGAGACCACCATAAGCAGGTTGTTGAAATCGTGCGCGATGCCGCCCGTGAGCTGGCCGACCGACTCCATCTTCTGGCTCTGGTGAAGCTGCTCCTGCATGAGGCGGCGCGCTTCCAGGGCGTGCTTGTGCTCGGTGATGTCTCGGACGTAGATCGCGATACCCTGAGTGGAGGGGAACGCATTGAGCGCGTACCAGATACTTCGGCGTTCGCAGAACGCCTCGAAGCTGGCTGGGCGTTCCTTCGACATTGCCTCTCGAAATCCGCTCAAAGTTTCCGAGTAGGCGGCGTCGGGGAAGGCCTCCAGCAAGGTCATGCCGATAACATCGCGATCCTCGGCGAGCTGCGTCGAGGCCGGCCCGTTGACGTAGCCGATGCGCCAGTTCCAATCGACGATGAGCACGCCATCGGTCGTACTCTCGAAAATCATGGTGATCCGAGCCGCGGCTTCCTCGGCCTTCTCTTTCGCCTCGGACAATTCGTGCTCGCGATGCTCCAGCGCATCCGCCATGGCGTTGAACGCGTTGGCAACCCGCGCGAATTCGGAGTTTCCCCGGATGTCCACCCGCCGGGCAAATTCGCCGAGCCGCCATTGGTTCGCGGCATCGACCAGTTGACCCAGCGGGCGATGGATGAACAGCCGGGCGCCCAACCATGTCAGGACCAATACCAGCGAGGTGCTCAGGGCGATCAGGAGGATGTCGCGTTGGGTGTGATTTTGGATCTCGGCGAAAGCCTGCGCTTTGTCGAGGCCAAAGCTGACAACAAGCCCCCCGGAATCAGCCCGCAAGGCTGAGTAGCCTTCGATCCGCTCCACGCCATCGATGTCGAGGATATCGACCGCGCCGCGCTCGTCCATGTTCAGGTATTTATCACCGGCCATCTTTGTGCCGACGAACCGGTCGTTATGGGGGTAGCGGGCGAGATAGGTGCCGTTGCGGTCCGTGATGGCGAGCGCAGCTCCTTCCGGAACACCCTTTCGGGCGATGTGGTCAGCGAGCCAATCCAGGCCGAGACCCGCTACGATGACGCCGCCCATGCGGCCATCGTCACCGTAGAACGGCAACGCAAACTGAACGACTTTCCGGCCGGTTGCCAGACCTTTCGAGAATTCTCCGACCGTGAATGCGCTGGTCTTCAAGGCGCTGGCAAAGTAGGGCCGCGCAGCGATGTTGATTGTCCCATGGTCGCTGTTCGTGTTGCAGAAGGACCGGCCATTCAAGTCGGTGACGAGAAACCTGATGAACGCGGGAAATCGCTGCTGTATCGAGGCCAAGTAAGCATTGCATGCTTGGCTGTCCCTCGTTTTTATCGACGGGAGTTCTGACATTGCGATCAGGACCTGACGAATTCCCTGGACGATCTGCTGCTGTTCTGCCGCGGCGAGCTTAGCCAGGCTGAGCGCCTGGTTCTGCACTTCGACTTGGCGCACGCGGCGCAGGTCTAATTCATTGTACATTTGGATCGCGATCGCGGGCAGTAGCGCGACAGTCACCAGCACGAATAGGCGTGATAAGAGGGTCACTTCTCAGCTGGCCCCAATCCTGTAACGTTCGCCCGTCGGGGGAACGATGCTGAACTCGTGTCGATCAAGGGCGAAGCGCTATCGGTGATGCGCTCGACGATCATCCTGATGACCGTAATACGAGCGTCGGGTCGGCGTGGTTCCGGACTGATCTGTCCCATGTCAAAACTCTATGCCATCCGCTGCGGAAGATGTAGGGGCCGTGTTGCGGCTCGGTGCCAATGGCAGAAAAACTTCGTTACGATCGTAACGCGTCTAGGACTTAAGACCGGCGGAAAGCTGATACCTTGGCGTCGAAGGCAAACGCGGGTGCCTTGTCGTAGGCAGTGCCGCCGAATTTAGCGATCTTCGACGCCGACGTTCCGCAGCGGTGGAGCGATGCTCTCAAAGCGGCACGGGCTGGATTTTGAAATCCATAATTCATTCCAACTACCGGCAAATCCCATGATCCAAGGACAACCGAATGTTTATTCAAGCTGCATTCGGTCATCCGAACCCTTACGCTGGCAAACAGTCAGCTATCGAAACTAGGAGCGGAGGAATGCCCGGCGACACCGGCGGGGTGGGCCACATTCTTGTAGTCGATGACGACGCGATGGTGCGGCAGACGATCACCAATTATCTAGAGGAACACAATGTGCCGGCGGCTTCCGTGTCCTGTCGGCAAGACTTGAGTCGCCACCTCGAAAAGGCACATCCCAGCCTGATCCTGCTGGATCTGCGGCTCGGCCAAGAGGACGGGCTGGACGTCTTGAAAGAGATCCGGTCTCATTCAGATGTCCCTATCATCATCATGACAGGCCACAGCCGTGAGGAGGTGGACCGCGTGGTGGGTCTTGAACTCGGTGCGGACGACTACTTAGCAAAGCCGTTCAGCCTCAGGGAATTGCTGGCGCGCGTCCGCGCCGTCTTACGGCGGCACGAAAGTGGCCGCGCAGCGCGAGCCCGCGACCCGGAGAGGGGCGGGTACCGGTTTAACGGCTGGTCGCTTGAACGTCGCACCCGTCGCCTCGTCAATCCGGACGGCGCGCCGGTTTTGGTGACCAAAACCGAATATGCCTTGCTGCTCGCGTTTCTCAAAGCGCCACAACGGCCGCTCACGCGAGAGATGCTTCTCCAAGCAACGCGAGTCCGCGAGGACATTTTCGACCGAAGCATCGATGTCCAAGTCTTGCGTTTGCGACGCAAGCTCGAGATCGACCCGAATGCGCCACGCGTAATCGAGACGGAGCGCGGCGTTGGTTATATCTTTACGGCTATAGTCAAGCCGTTTTGAACAGCGCCGCACCAGCGCCTGCCACGTGGCGACCACGGTCTGGACAGGCGTCGTTAGGCTACGCGCGAGCGGCCCGGTCGGCGCTCTCATCATTCGTCTCATGCCGGCGGCATCAACCCAATACGCTTGGCGATGATCTTGTCGACCCATGCGCTTGGGCAGCACCGCCGTGATCAGGTGCTGCATCGGATCCGGCGTGAGCTGGTAGCGCACCTTGGGGTGGGCCGATGTCAGGGCTGTGGCGATCGCTTCGGCGATCTTCTCCGCCGGCAATCCGGTTTCACCTAAGTGCAGCATGAATTTGCGGATTCTTTCCAGCGCCGGGAAGAACGGGGAGTTCTTGTAGGCGGAAATGTCGATTTCCTCGACCTTGCTCCAGATCGGCGTCTTCACCGCGCCCGGCGCAATGATGATGACATCGATACCGAACAGCATCATTTCCCGGCGCAGGCTTTCCGACAATCCCTCGATCGCGTGCTTCGAGGCTGAATAGGCCGACATCAGCGGGTTGCCATTCTTGCCGGCCACCGAGCTGATCATCACGATCTGCCCCGGCTTTCCCCTCAGCGACGGATCGGACCCGAGCGACGGACCGAACGCTTGCGTGGCGATGATTGACCCGATGACGTTCACATCCATCTGGCGGCGAAATTCGTCGGCCGCGAGCTCCAGCACCGGCCCCGCGACGCGCCGCGCGGACCTCGCGAGCGGCAGCCAGCACCGCGGCCTCGTCGGCGACATCGAACAATAGCGGCGTAAAATTCGCGCCGAATTCGCTGCTGAGGCGATCGGCGTCGGCCGGCTTGCGCACGCCGCCGAACACGCGAAACCCGCGATCGAGCAAAAGCTTCGCCGTGACCCAGCCGATGCCGGTGGACGCGCCGGTAATGACAACAGATTGCATTGGTCGGCTCCTGCTTCCGTCTCACAAATCCATGTAGCCCGGATCGAGCGCAACGCAATCAGTGACCCATCACACCTATCTCACCCTCCTTAAATTTCGAACATGCCATTTCGGCATCGGCAAGCTGCTGAAGCTGTGACCATAGCTGTCGACGTCTAGCACTCATTGCAACTGTAACCATTTCGCGCCAATCCGAAGTCGAGGCGTAACCGCGATCCTCCAGCTTCTTCTCTTTGAGCCAGTCACTCGGGCCTCCGGAAGAGGCAGCCGTCGCTGCACCTTTTTGTCAATCTAAAGTGAGAGGATCGCATGAGAATTCTCATTGGTTCGACTCCCGCGACAGGGCATCTCAATCCGCTTCTTGCGATCGGCCACATCTTGATCGCGCGGAAAGAATTTTCATGACTTTTCAGCATTTCGCCGGAGCCGCCTACCGCGCGCTGACGGCCCGGAAGGACGGCCCGTCGCTGTACGACGTCTGCGATCCCCTGCTTCTGAACCA
>Ga0209117_1000682_pt1 | contig 13011 bp, 12 predicted proteins | sample BlaSpr_A8_OM2_M2_FD_187978 | JGI IMG/M metagenome (GOLD analysis project Ga0209117, IMG submission 187978) | Forest soil microbial communities from Thunder Bay, Ontario, Canada - Black Spruce, Ontario site 2_A8_OM2_M2 (SPAdes) (version 2) | ecosystem: Environmental > Terrestrial > Soil > Boreal...
CGCGCCAGACCGGCACGCTGTCGCTGGCGCTGCGCAGTATTGCCGATCTCAACGCCGTCGAGACCAAGTCCGACGATCAGGCGCCAAAGCGCGGCAGCAGTATCAATGTGGTTCGTTACGGCATTTCAAGCCTGGCGGCGATGCAGAAGTGACCGGAAGGACGCCGTATATGACCAGGAGGGGAAATCAGCCGTTGATGCGGGCAATTATCGTTCGCGCCCTGTCGTTTTCCGCCGTCGCAGCGCTGACGCTTAATCCGGCGTTGACGCCGGTTGTCGCGAGCGACTACGCGGCAATGCCGGTTGTCACCGGCGGACAAATCAAGCCGCACTTCCTTCCGCTCGGCATCGGCAAATCGGTCGTGATCGATTTGCCGCGGGACATCAAGGATGTGCTGGTCGCCGATCCGAAGATTGCAAACGCCGTCGTCCGCTCGGCGCAGCGCGCCTACATCATCGGCGCGGCGGTTGGCGAGACCAATATCGTGTTCTTCGATTCCGCGGGCCAGCAGATTGTGTCCTATGACATCGCGGTCAAGCGCGATCTCAACGGCGTGCGCGCCGCGTTGAAGCAGACGCTGCCCTACGCGGGAATCCAGATCGAAGGCGTCGGCGACGGTGTCATGCTGACCGGCTCGGTATCGAGTCCGATCGAGGCGCAGCAGGCGGGCGATCTGGCCGCGCGGCTGGTGGGCGGTGCCGAAAAGGTCGTCAACTCGATCGCGGTCCGGGGCCGCGATCAGGTGATGTTGAAGGTCAATGTCGCGGAAGTGCGGCGGGACATCATCAAACAGATGGGCGTCGATCTCAGCGCCAGCATGAATTATGGCACCGCGGTCGTAAACTTCAACAACAGCAATCCGTTCACCGCGTTTGGCCGCCCGCTTGTCGTCGACAACGGCGCGAGCGTCTCCGCCTTGACCAAGGGTCTGCCCTCAGTGACCGCTACCATGCGCGCGATGGAAAGCGCGGGCGTGGTGCGAACTCTGGCTGAGCCTAACCTGACGGCCATTTCCGGCGAGTCCGCGACATTCATTGCAGGCGGCGAATTTCCGGTTCCCGCCGGTTATTCCTGCGACCCGACCACGCATGTCTGTACGACCCAGATCAGCTTCAAGAAATTCGGTATCTCGCTCAACTTCACGCCGGTCGTCCTGTCCGAGGGACGGATCAGCCTGCGCGTGATGACCGAGGTCTCCGAACTCTCCAACGACAACGCCATTACGTTGAACCAGGCCGGCAATTCGCTGACCGTTCCTTCGATCAAGACCCGTCGTGCCGAAACGACGCTGGAAATACCATCGGGCGGCTCCATGGCGATGGCCGGCCTGATCCAGGAACAGACCAAGCAGGCCGTCAACGGATTGCCCGGTCTGGACCAACTGCCGGTTCTCGGCGCACTTTTCAGGAGCCAGGACTTTGTCAATAACCAGACCGAACTAATGGTTCTGGTGACGCCCTATGTTGTTCGGGCGGTTGCCCAGAAAGAACTGTCACGTCCCGATGACGGGTTTGCGCCTGCATCGGATTCTCAATCCACACTGCTGGCCCGCATCAATCGGATTTATGGCGTTTCCGGCCGCGTCGAACCGGTCGGCAGCTACCAGGGCGCATTCGGCTTTATCACTGACTAGGACGGAACTGCCCGGCTATGCGGGACGAGGACAGGACGATGACAAACAGAACACCCGTCGATCGCTATCGAACCCTGCGCCTGTTGAGCGCACTCGCAGGCCTTTCGGTCGCGCTGGGTGCGTGCAACAGCACCAGCGGCGAAGTCGTGACGGCGAGCGTTCCCAACGATTACCGCCAGCGTCATCCGATCGCGATTCAGGAAGCCGACCGCTCCATCGTCATTTTCGTCGGTCATGGACGCGGCGGCCTGTCCGCTTCACAACGCGCCGACGTCCTGGGCCTGGCACAGGTATGGGTTCGTGAAGGAACCGGTGCGATTGTGGTCGAGGTGCCGGTCGACACGCCGAACGCACGGGCGGCGGCGGATTCGTCCCGGGAAGTTCGGGCGCTACTTGCGTCAGGCGGCGTGCCTCCACGCGGAATGACGTTGCGTCACTACCATCCGGACGACCCACGAGCGTTCGCGGCGATCCGGCTAAGTTATCCGAGGATCGTGGCGGTTGCCGGACCCTGCGGCCTGTGGCCGGAGGATCTCGGACCCTCGATCATGAACAGTGGCTATTCCGAAAACAAGCAGTACTACAATTTTGGTTGCGCTTCCCAGCGCAACCTCGCAGCGATGATCGACAATCCGTCGGACCTTGAGCAGCCGCGACCTGAAACCCCCGCCTATACGGCGCGGCGCACGGCTGCGTTCGAGAAATATCGCAAAGGCAACACGACCACGACCAACTATCCCGAAGCCGACAAGGCCAAACTCAGCGATACAGGCAAATGATCAGCTACGCCCGTCAAAATCCCGAAGCACAGCCCGACGTCCCACCGCGGCACGTGGACGATTACATCGCGCCGGCACCTCGTGTATCGGTGCAGGCCTTTTGCGAGACCGTGGAAACCGCAGCCGCCGTGCAATCGGCGGGCGAAGACCGCCGCCTCGGCAAGGCCCATCTCACGGTTCAAATGGGCGGCATGGCGGCCGCCGTCGAAGCCTATCGCACTGTGCCTACTCCGAACGTGATCATCCTGGAGACCGAAGGCCGCAGCGATATCCTTGCCGGCCTCGATCAACTCGCAACCGTGTGCGATGCCGGAACCCGCGTCGTCGTGATCGGCCGGGTCAACGATGTCACGCCTTACCGCGAACTGGTGCGTCGCGGCGTCAACGATTACGTCATTGGGCCGGTCGATACCCTTGATGTGGTGCGCTCGATTTGCAGCCTGTTCTCGGCGTCGGAAGCAGTAACCGTCGGCCGGATCATCGCCATCGTCGGGGCCAAGGGCGGCGTCGGCGCATCCACCGTCGCGCACAATGTCGCCTGGACAATCGCGCGCGATCTCGCGCTGGATTCCGTCGTCACCGATCTCGACCTCGCGTTCGGCACTGCCGGTCTCGACTACAATCAGGATCCATTGCAGGGAATCGCCAATGCGGTGTTCTCGCCCGATCGGCTCGATACCGCATTCATTGACCGCCTGCTGTCGAAATGCACCGACCGCCTCAGCCTGCTGGCGGCGCCGGCGACGCTCGAGCGGGTCTACGACTTCGGCGCGGAAGCCTTCGATTCGATCTTCGATACGTTACGCATGACAACGCCCTGCATTGTGCTGGACATTCCACACCAATGGTCGGGATGGACCAAGCGCGCGCTGGTCGGCGCGGACGATATTCTGATTGTTGCCGAGCCGGACCTCGCTAATCTGCGCAATGCCAAGAACATGTTGAATCTGCTGAAAGCGCAGCGACCCAACGACCGGCCGCCGCTGTATTGTCTCAATCAGGTCGGCATGCCGAAGCGCCCGGAGATCGAGGTGCGCGAATTCGCCAAGGCGATCGAGAGCCAGCCGATCGCGGCTATTCCGTTCGATTCGCGAATGTTCGGCACCGCTGCCAACAACGGCCAGATGATCGCGGAAATCGCCGCGGGCCATCGGACCACCGAGATGTTTCTGCAGATCTCGCAACGTCTGACCGGCCGCGGCGAGACCAAAAAGTCGCGGCGTTCGTTCCTGTCGCCGATCATCAAGAAGTTGCGGGCAAAGTAATTCCCGCGCGGAGTGGCGCGGGTTTTCCAAAGGCGTAACGGATCTCGGCCGACGGAGCCCGATGCCCATTCGTTAAAGGTCAATCAGGGCGCCCGATGGCTGTTGCCGGTATGTTATCCGCGCCGGCATGTGCACTCGCTTTCCGAGACAACAATCGCCTCAGATAAGCGACATTGGCCGCCGCCTCCCCGGCCGGCCGATCGGCCTTCACAATGCTTTCAGCCTCGGCATAACGGCCCTGCAGGCCGACCACCAATGCCAGATTCTGCCGCACCCGCGGATCCGCATCGGCCCGGCTATACGCGCGGCGCAAGGTCGCCTCCGCCTTCGGCAGATCCTTTGAAAGGACGTACGAAAGGCCGAGATTGGACAGCACTGTAGGTTCTTCGGGCGCGATTTTCAGCGCGCTTGCGTAGTACTGCCGTGCTTCGTCGTATCGGCCAAGTTGATCGAGCGCCGTTCCCTGAGCCGAGAGGATCCGCCAATCGGGATCGTCGGGGGTATGAGCGCGGCTGAGGACGTCGAATGCTTGCTGGAAATTGCCATTGTCCGCCAGCGCTCGCCCGTAACCAGCAAGAAGCGTCTTGTTATCGGGGTGGGCGATCGTGGCCTGTTCGAGTACCGCGACCGCCTGGGACCGCTGTCCCGCGGCTCGGAGCGCCTTTCCGTATTGTAGCGCCGCGTCAACGTCCTTGGGGCTGGCGCGAAAGCGATCGCGATACATTGCTACGTCGCGCCGGGGGTCGGCGCCGCCGCTTGCTTCGGTTTTCTCACCCAGCGACCCCGTGATATCCGACGTGCCCGCGGTCTGGCAGCTACCAAGCCCCAACGCCAGAATCGCGGACAATGCTGTGGATGCAAGAAGTCTCGCGAAGCCATGTTCTCGGAGCAACTGCTGGCGCATGTACTTTGACCTGTGGTCGGCGACTGGCCAGAAATGCTCACAGTTTAACCCTAAGTTCCGGTTAAACAGGCGGCGCGCCTCGATTGCCGCCTACAGGAAAACCACTCCGATGTGCTTTCCGCGGCGCCAACTCACATTGCAGAGACGTTCGCCTTTGCCCATTCCGATAATCAGTGTGAATCGATCCGGTATACCGAAATGAGACCAGACCACGACGGTTGCCCCCTTCAGAGACAAATTAAGAATGGTGCATGTTTTCGTCGCAACGCCAAATCTGATCGATCCGATCCTTGACATCCGGTGACGAGGAAATTGGCGGGCTTCATTCATTTTGCTGGATTGTGCTGGCCGGACATAAGCAAATGCAATTCTGCCCAGCTAACCCAACAAGACAAACGATTGCCCTACCTAAATCGGGTCATTTGTACCGATCGCATTGAAAAAATTAGAGCGTTTGGAAAGATGGTGGGCGAGTCCGGGCTGGCCATCCAACTCATTCAGACCCGCGGCCTGGAGAGCGTTCGATCACGCCGCAATCAGCCCAGGCACGCTCTGCGCCGCGGTAGCTCCGTCTGCCACGAGTTCGTCGTTAAATGCGCGTGCCTCCTCGCGCACCGACTCGGCCGCGAAGCGCCGCAACAGCGTTAGCAGCGGCTCGGCCGTTTCTTCGTCGGTCTCGCAGCGGGTCAGCACGCGCTCGACCAGGGTGCGGCGCAATCGTGCCGCCTCGTCGACCGTTCCGACGAAACCGACTTCATGGCTGGCTTCCAGCGCGGCGCGGAACGCCGGAAATGTCGACTCCGGCAGGCCGGCCCGGGTCAGCAGGGCGTTGAGACTGGCGCCGCCACGATCGTGCACCAGTGCGGAGACCCGGCTTTGAGGCAGCCCCGATAATTCCACCAGCGCATGGTCGAACAACTCCAGATTACCTGACAACAGCGCGCGCAGGATCAATCCGGCCGTGAGCTGTCCGGTTGCGCGCAGATGCCGCACCAGACCGCGCATGTCGTCGCCGCGCGAATGCGCCGCGACATGCACGGTCGAGCGGGCACGCGTCTCGCTCGCAAAGCGTCCGGCGCGATCGGCGCTGAGCCAATTGCGGCCCACCACGAACTGCGTCAGGGTGTCCGACAGCTTTGCGACCAGCGCAAGCCGGATCGCGGACGGCAGATCCTCCAGCATCAGCATCGTTTCGCGGATTGCCGGGAGATGGCCGTGGCGCTCGACGATGCGGCCGTACGAAAACGGCTCAAGTTCGGCGTGCGGGTTTGCAATCAGCTCGAGCGCCGCGGCGGCGCTCCCGACTTCGACAATCGCTGCGCAGACCGATCTGGGAAGGTTAGTGCGCCGCGCGATGGCGCATTGCATCTCGCAATTGCCGGTGGCGACGATATCGACAAGATCTGTGTCGATCAGAAGCGGAGAATATTGCAGAACGGGCTGCGCGACCGACGCTTGGTCAACCGACAGCGCCTGGACAATGACGGCCGGCGCATGGACGCTGCTGGCGAACACTTCGGCCATGGCCTGGCGCACAAGCGGCGAGGTATCGTCGAGCAGCCTCAACAGAGCGCCTTCGGCGGCGGCGCGATCATCATCCGACAAATCGGAAACCAGCCAGGCTCGCGCCAGGGATCGCGTTGCGTCTGCTCGCGCACCGGCCGGGGCGGTTCGTATCCAACTGATGAACTGCCGAACGATCATGGCCCTGCCGGCTAACGCAACTTGAAACGACACCATGGCGCGCGGCCACTGTCAGAGAAAATAAACCACGACGATTAACAGCTCGTTATCCCTCATAGGACCGCCGAGGCTTTACGGGCCTCGGATTTTCGGTTTTGGCCGACTTTCCCCAACAGGTGATGGCAGTGTTCAGATCTTCAACCAACGATCAGGGGCTCGCGTCCCCACCGGTATTCGGTGGCCACGCTTTGGCCCTCAAGATCGTCGCTTCCGCCCCGACCCGCGGCCAAAACGCTGCGACCTCTGGCGATCTGATCGATAGAGAAATCCAATGACCGGGATCGCCGGCTTTGAGCACGCGCACCAGGCGGCCATGCCACCGCCGCCGATAAGTGTGATGAACTCGCGCCGCCTCATGCCGTCCCAAGGACATTAGGCGGCATCGGTTATCACGGGGCGATGAGCGAGTTCGCTGCTGCCGACTTCGCGCTTACGACCGGGAGCGCTAACCGGTCCTGGCGTTCTGGAAGGGCCGTTCGACAGAATCGATGAATTCAGCGCCGAATTCGCAACCGATCCGCCATGCCAGCCGGCACAGCCGCGGGCGGCCTGTCGAGAATATGATGGTGAACTCGGAGGGAATGTCGACATATTCGGCGATGACCTTCACGCCGCCATCCGACACGTCCGTGATTTTGCAGTCGCGCGGCAGCGAGCCGGTCCCGAACTGGATCTTCGCGATCCCTCCGTAGGGACGGCGTTCGCTTCTACGTCGATTCGCCAACATGTCGATCCTTCACCTTGCTCGATAATGGTTCATCCTGCCTTCCAACTGCTCTACAGAACAATCATTGGAATACGCTTAGCGGGACCTCTTGCAATGTATCGGTTCGTTTTGAATTCTCTTTACCGAGTTTCACAGACGTATCTCGAATTGCCACGAATGATTATAAAACCAGAGTGAAAATCCGGCAGCGCATACCCATGCTGCAAGCGTCCTGCTTGAACGCAGAAATGCCTGAACGCAGGTTTACGTTTTAAGATTGACCGTGCAATCGACCGAAACGCGGCGCTTCAGAATTCGTTGTCGATAAACAACTTTCCCGTCGGATCCGTGAATTTTGTCGGCAGCTTTCCGGCCTCGGATTCTGGCTCCCGATCTTTCAAGATCGCTGCGGGCCAGTTGTCCCTGCATCCTGTCGCGCAACGCGTGCGGTACCTGCTATCTTAGCGTGTATCCAGGTCGCTTTCGCTCCAAAATGCGGAGGACATTCTCTATTTCCGGGGTGACAGGCATGCCGATAATGGCGACAATCCGCGCAAATCGTGTCTTGAGAATTCGTCTTGGGAATTGTGTCTTGGGAATTGCGTCTTAGGGAAGATCGCCGGTGATCCTGTCAGGCAAAGCCGCGCTGTTGAGCGCCGCGATCGCTGCTTGCGTCGTGCTGCAGCCATCGCGCGCGCATGCGCAATGGTGGTCGCGCGCGCCGGCCGATTTCGAGGAATGTGCCGACAAGGCCGAGAAGGCGGCGACCAAGGAAGAAAGGACGTCTCAGCTCACCGAATGCAACGCGAAATTCGCCGGCCGACGCAAGCCCGGCGGCGGCTATACCTATTTCGATTTCATGCAGAACCGGAACTTCGATATCGCGGGTCCGAATCCGACACCGGAAGAACAGAAGCACATCGACGAACAATATACCGCTTTTCTCGACCGCGAGCGGCGAAGCAGCATCGCGGCGGCATTCACGGTAAAACAGCAGCAACAGCAGCAAGCCTCCTTGAAGAATGAGAAGGTACCTTTGCCGCCAGAGGCACCGACCAGGCCAGCGGCAGCGAACGATTTGAGGTCGCGCGCGAAAACCGCGAATTGCGCGCGGCATTCATTCTCCTGCGACTGGCCGCGGCTGTCGGAAGGCATCAAGGATCTGAAGAAAGCGCTGTTCGGCCCTCCCCAAGGCAAGGCAAAGCGCAGCTGATGTCGGCGCCGTCATTCCGGGGCGCGCATTAGCGCGAACCCGGAATCTCGAGATTCCGGGTTCGAGGCTTCGCCTCGCCCCGGAATGACGGTGCTGCCTAGTTTAGTCCGTAATCACCATCGCCCAGAATTTCCGGTAAGGCGACTTCGGATTGTCGACCGAGGCGACGCCGACGCGGCGCGCGCCCGCCATCAGGAGATTCTCGCGGTGGCCGGTACTGTCTTCCCACTGCTTCAGCATCTCGGAGAAGCTCAGGAAACCCGCGCCGATGTTTTCCGCCGCCCTGGATTTACGCAAGGGAGCCACCCGCATCGCAAAATTGCCTCCGGCGCTGTGGCTGACAGTGCCGGTCGAGGCCATCACGCGCGCCTGTTTTAGCGCGACCGCGCTGAGGCGGCTGTCCAGCCGCACCGCGGGCAAGCCATGCGCACGGCGATACGCGCTGATCGCGCTGATCGCGCTTGCGTAATCGCCGGCCATGGCCGTAACGGCGGAGCTCAGACTGAAGCAGAGCGCGAGCAGAAATAGCCTGATCCAGGATCGCATCGGCATGAACGGTGTTTCAATGCGCCGCGCCGTGAATCCGCTTCGCGCGGCGCCGGTAACCCGGCTTGGTAGTGGGCAGAACCGGTTCATAAGTCGTCCGCGCCGCCCTTTGCTCCTGCAACCTCGCATCATATCCCGGCGACGGCGTGACGGTGGGCGGCGCCGCACTCGCCGGCGCAAGCGACGCCCAGCCGCCGAGAGCCACAACCGCCGCAATGGCAAGGCTTGCGCAAAATCGTTTCATATCGCTCTTCCCGACTAGTTCGTCCCGGCGCGGCCGCGGCGATGTACGCATCGCAGCCTGAGCCAAATTCGCTCTCGATCGTCGCCATTTCAAGGCAAATGAACGCGACCGGCGATTTTAACGCCGGCTCCAGCATCGACCCACTCAACCTCAATTGGTGAGATGTGCTGTGACAAGCGCATGGTTGAACATGGTGTTCAGCGCGGTCGTGATGTCGGCGGGCGTGTTCGCCGTGTAGAAGAAGCCGGGCGAAGCGCAGGCTTGGAGACTGGGCGGAATATTCGGGATGTTGCTGTTGGCATAGCCGTCTTCGTTACCCGCAAAGGAGGAGTTCGGATTCTGGATCGGCTGGTAGGGGATATAAAGCACGGAAATGGTGATACCACGGTCCTTGAGTGGCTTGCATTGTGCCGTGGGGTCCAACACGGTGGCGTGGTTGCTTCCCGACCAACCGCCTCCGTTAATCCCTTTGATTTGTGAGTCTTGTGCGCCGTCGGTCACGAGGAAAACATAAGGCAGCGTGTTGTTCCACGCGCTGCCGTTGCCGACGCTGGTGATCAGGGTGTTCATCGACGAAAACGCATTTTCAAAATGCGTGCCGCCGGAGCCGAGGTTTGAATTCGTATTGGTGTCAAGCTGCGAGGCGAGGTTTGCCGCTGCGTAGTTGATGGTCGAGGAATTGGTGGGAGAGCCGTTGATGCTGGTGGTCAGCGGGAAATAGCCGTAGAGATACTGGATGAAGGGGTACAGGCCGATCCGGAATTGATTGGTGATCTTCTGGGTGGCGATCGCGGTCATGAACAATTGGTTCACGGCATAACCAACCGCGTCGGCGCGCAACTGGATGCAACTGTCGGTGCCGTCGGTCGAGCAGGATGAAACCGGCGGCAGGTTCGGATCGCTCAGGTGGCTCGGGTTGTTGCTATACAACGAAGACGGCAGGTTCGAAATCCTGTACGACGGTAGCTTCCCGTTATAGTTCTGGAGAAGCTGTTTGAACCCGTTTTGGCTGATGCGCGAGATCGGAAAGCCGAGGCAATAGTTGTTCGTCGGGTATTTCTGATTGCCATCGCCGCACGTATCAGTCGTATCAAAATGGCAAGCCAGGGTACAGCCGCTGGGATATTGCACATAGTTGTCCGGATTGACCCCGGCAAGCCGAGTCTGTTCGGCGTCGGTCGACGGCAACCCCATCGATCCCGAAACATCCAGCATCAGATAGAAATCGAGATACAGCGGCAACGAGGCGCTCGATTTTGAATTGCCGGTAAGCGTGAGCGACGTAAATCCGAGAACTTTCAAAAAGGTGGTCGGCACGTCGGCGCTGAACGCGACGTTGGAAGCCAGCGTTGAGCCGGTTTTGGTGACGGTGCTGCTAACGGACAAATTTGTGTAGCCGGTGATCGTGCTCATGTTGCCGTTAAAGACGTTATTGGCATCGGTGACGCCGGCAGTGACCGAGCCATTCGATGTCATCAACACGGCCGCGGCATATCCCAACGATTTCTGGGAAATCGAGGCAACGCTCGCGGCGTCCGCCGAGGATTGCAGTTTCGCCTTCATCCTGGTTGCGAGCGTGTAGTCGATGGCGCATCCGACGGCCGTCAAAATCGGAATCAGGGCCAGGGTGAAGATAATGGCGATATTTGCTTTTTTATCGTGCCGGAAACGAGAAATCAGCGCGATCAAGCGGTTTGCAAATCGAGGCGCGGACATATTGAATAAAGTCCTATCGTAGTCCCGGGACGGGAAGCCCCGATCCTAACGGCGAATCGTTCGCCCAATATTATCGAAATTCCTAAATTTTTAACGAAGATGGGGATCGGATCTGCTCCGGCGACAGCTTGGGTGAGCCTTTGCCGCCGGCTTCGGCGCTCTTGATCAGCGCAACAATGCGCCGGGAGATCGGAACCTGCAGCCCGCGCCGGTCGGCGATGCCGGTGATGACGCCCTGGAGATAATCGATTTCGGTGCGGCGGCCGCGCTGCAGGTCTTGCCACATCGACGAGCGCGCCTGGGGGTCGATTTTTATCGTCCGCCCCATCAACATCTCAAACAGGGCATCGGGCAGCCGCAGCATATGCGGCATCCAGCCTGACGGAATCGGCGTCGATGACACCGGCTTGATGCCCTCCGCCCTGATCGCGGCAAGCCCCTCCGCTATCTGGTCGGCGAACAGCATCCGCCACGGGCGCTGCGCAAGCTGCTGGCGCAGCGGCTGATCGGCCAGCGCATTGAGGGCATTGTTGAGGTTGAGCAAGAGCTTGCCCCATTGCACGCCGGCGATGTCCGGGGTCGGGCGCATCCTCAACCCCGGCACCGAAAGCCGATCCGCGGTGCCGGCGTCATCCTGTTCGATGACGATATCGCCGGACGTGGCGCGGTGAAATCGCCCCCCGCCGGGAGCGATGACATTGAACGGCACCATTCCGGCCAGCACGCGCCGCCCCGGCAATCGCTCACGCAGCACCGGCACATTGCCGACGCCGTTTTGCAGGCTGACGATAACGGCGTCAGCGGGAGCATGCCGTGCAATCAAATCGGCGATTCCGGCGGTATCAGCGCTTTTGACCGTCACCAGCACCGCGCCGGCATTGCTAAAAATCGAGGGGTCCTCGGAAAGCGTCAGCTGATTTGATGGAATATTGCGGTCGAGACCCTCAAAACTCGTCAGCCGCAGCCCGTTGCCTTCGATTTCCTGGATCACGCGCCGGCGCGCCAGCAGCGCGACGCCGAGGCCGGCGGCCGCACACATGCCGCCAACGAAGCAGCCGATGCTGCCGGCGCCAGCCACGCCGATTGGTCTTTCGGAAATCATGCCGCCCTGCCCTCCGTTCGATCCGCAGCATCGATAGCAGACTTTCGGGTTCGACACCTGCCGAAGCGCTGGCACGCCGTCGCTGGCGAGGCCCCTTGCCTTGTAACCGTCATGGCACGCCGTTATCTTTCCGCCGGGCTGGCACCCTGCAGGAGAGAACAATGGGTTTACTCGACGTACTCAACGGGATGCAGCAGGGCCCGCGGGGCCCGAGCAATCCCGGCGCGCAAAGCAGCGGGGGCATGTCGCCGATGACGATGGCGATCCTTGCACTGCTCGCCTGGAAGGCGGTCAAACATCTCAGCGGCAGCCAGGCGGGTGCAAGCCCGACCCCGGCGCCATCGCCCGGTACGGTGAATACCGGCCTGCCCGGCGGCGGCGGAATGGGTGGCGGTCTTGGCGATCTCCTGAAGGGCGGATTGGGCGGCCTGCTCGCGGGCGGCGCTGCGGGAAGCGTGATCAGCGGCGGGCTCGGCGACCTGCTCAAGCAATTCCAGCAGAACGGACAGAGCGAGGCCGCCAATTCATGGGTGAGCCCGGGCCCGAACAAGCAGATTTCGCCTGGCGATCTCGCCAGCGCCCTGGGCGCCGATCAGATCCACGCACTTTCGGCGCAAAGCGGCCTGCCGCGCGACGAACTGCTCGCGGGCCTCAGCCAGCATTTGCCCGACGTCATCAACCATTTGACGCCGGAGGGACGGCTGCCGACCGAAAGCGAGTTATCGGGCCGGCTTTGACGCCGGCCGGTGCCGTCCGCTTCGACGACACCCTCACCGGCATTTTGAGACTTTGCTATTCAGAAAAGGACGACAGTCATGAGCGGCATTCTCTGGGTCATCATCGTCGGCTTCGTCGCTGGAATCATCGCCCGGCTGCTTTCGCCGGGCCCGAACAATCCTAGCGGATTCATCCTGACCACCGTGCTGGGTATCGCCGGTGCGTTTCTCGCGACGTTCATCGGCCAGGCCATCGGCCATTACGGTCCGGATCAGGGCGCCGGCTTCATCACCGCGACGATCGGCGCGCTGGTGGTGCTGTTCATCTGGAACAGGCTGGTGGCGAGCCGCGTGATTTCCGATCCGGGGAATAGATGATTCCCGAAGTCGTCATGCCCGGGCTTGTCCCGGGCATCCACGTCTTAGTGGTGTAGCAGCAAGAAG
>Ga0209117_1000683_pt1 | contig 13001 bp, 10 predicted proteins | sample BlaSpr_A8_OM2_M2_FD_187978 | JGI IMG/M metagenome (GOLD analysis project Ga0209117, IMG submission 187978) | Forest soil microbial communities from Thunder Bay, Ontario, Canada - Black Spruce, Ontario site 2_A8_OM2_M2 (SPAdes) (version 2) | ecosystem: Environmental > Terrestrial > Soil > Boreal...
ATGCTCCCAAACTCGTTCTGCTCGATTGGGTGCTGCCCGATCTGGATGGCATTGAGCTTTGCCAGCGCATCCGGCAAGCCGGATCGTCCGGTCCTTACGTCTACGTCATCTTGCTGACCAGCAACGAGGGTCGCCAGAACATGCTCGAGGCCATGAAAGCCGGGGCGGACGACTATCTGGCCAAGCCCTTTGACGAGCTCGAACTAAAGGCGCGCCTGCTGGTCGGTAAGCGGATTCTCGAGCTCCAGGAGGAGCTGGTTTCCGCTCGCGAGTCCATGCGCCACGCCGCCACCCACGATAGCCTCACCGGATTGATGAATCGCGGAGAAATTCTCGGCATGCTCCAGCGGGAATTGGAGCGCGCGCGCCGGGAGCGCAAGCCGGTGGGAGTGGTTCTTGGCGACATCGACCATTTCAAGAGCGTGAACGACACACTCGGCCATGTTTTCGGCGATGAGGCGCTCCGGGAAATCGGCCGGCGGCTGCGTACCCAACTCCGCGTCTACGACGGTGTTGGGAGATATGGCGGAGAAGAATTTCTTCTGGTTCTGCCCAACTGTGATTTGCCCAACGCTCTGCTTCGCGCGAATGAGCTGCGCGAAATCGTTGGCAGTACACCTGTGGTTTGTTCCGGCGAGGAGAGGCTCATCACCATGAGTATGGGAGTCGCCGTCTCGGCTTGCGATGGAAAAAACGAAGTGGAAATGTTGTTGAATCAGGCCGACGCCGGCCTCTATGCGGCCAAGGAGAAAGGCCGGAACCGGATCGAGGCCTTCACCCCTGCCGCCAAGAAGACGGCGACTGCGCGCCCGCGCAAAGCTAGAAAATCAGCACTCAACCCGCCAGATTAAGCACTGTGAAGTGGTAGCCTTTCTTGGAGGATGTGAGTTCCGCCCAGCGGCCCAACTGGCCGCCAGCCACTGCCCACTTGTTTCCCGACCTCCCAACCCGCATCAAGCGGTGCGCGCGCGACGCCGGATTCGATCTCTGCGGCATTGCGCCGGTTCGCGAATTCGGCGAGTTGCACGTCTTTCCCATCTGGATCGCGGAGGGGAAGCACGGTGAAATGATGTACATGGAGGCGCGCGATGGGGCCGGGGAACTCAAGCGCGCGTCGCTGGCCCGAGTGGCTCCCTGGGCGCGCAGCGTGGTCGTATGCGCCATCAACTACAACACTGCGCATCCGTACTCAACCCAGGTGCAAAGGGACGATGCGAGCCGAGGCTGGATTTCGCGCTACGCCTGGTCTCGCGAGGATTACCACGAAGTAGTACTGAGCCGCCTGCAGAAGGTAGAAGACGAGTTGCGCGGACTAGTTGAAGCAACTGGGGTTTGGGTACCGGGTACTGGGTACTTGCGTTCCTACGTCGACACCGGCCCGCTCATAGAGCGCGTATACGCGAAATACGCTGGCGTCGGATGGATCGGCAAGAACACTTGCATCATCAACCAGCAGCTTGGATCGTGGCTGTTTCTGGGCGTAATCCTCACCTCGCTTGTTCTCACGAAAGACGATTTCACCAAAGACGATCTCACGGACGATGCGCTCGCAGCCGACCTGCCTGCGCCGGATCGTTGCGGGACTTGCACTCGCTGCATCACAGCCTGTCCAACGCAGGCGATTGTTGCGCCCGGCGAATTGGACGCCCGGCTCTGCATTTCCTATCTGACCATCGAGAAGCGGGGCGAGATTCCAGACCAGCTGCGCTCGGGGATGGGACGGCAAGTCTTCGGATGCGACATCTGCCAGGACGTTTGCCCGTGGAACCGCAAGGCGCCAGCGACTTCTGCGGCGGAGTTCGAGGCGCGGGAAGGACTGGTCAATCCGGCGCTCGACTGGCTAGCCGAAATGCAGCAGGAAGAGTTCCGGGCGGTGTTTCGGGGATCTCCAGTCCGGCGGGCGAAGCTTTCCGGCCTGCGGCGGAATGCGGTGATTGCGATGGGAAACAGCGGCGACAAGAAATTTGTGCCCACGCTGAAGAAACTCAGCGAGGATTCAGACCCGGTGGTAGCGGAACACGCGCGCTGGGCGCTGGCGACAATCGAACAAAACAGTACCCAGCGCCCAGTACTCAGTACCCAGTACCCAGCAAGCCTCTCTCAAGCCTGCGGCGGAATTTTGATTCGAATGTTTTGATTCGTATCAGGGTATCGCTTTAGCGATACGAGAGTTGTCAAACATAGACGCCCCTTTTAGGCGCTGCGCAGGAGGACCAATGTTCCAGAAAGACCTGCTTCAAGGCAAGCGCATCCTGATTACCGGCGGCGGCACCGGTTTGGGCAAGGCCACGGCACAACGGTTTCTGGAACTGGGCGCCGAAGTCTATATCTGCGGACGGCGGCAGGAGGTTCTCGCAGCGACCGAGCAGGAGTTACGCGAACGCACCGGCGGCAAGATCCACTCACTTCCCTGCGACGTGCGCGACGCAGCGGCGGTCGAAGAGATGATCGCAGCCATCTGGGCCGAAGGTCCGCTCGACGTGCTCATGAACAACGCGGCCGGAAATTTTCTGGCGCGTACAGAAGACCTTTCGTTGGGAGCGTTTCAGTCGGTGATTGGGATTGTCCTGATGGGCACACTGCACACGACGATGGCTTGCGGGCGCCGCTGGCTCGCGGCGGGGCGCGGGGGCGTAGTGCTGAACGTGACCACCACCTACACGACGACGGGCTCGGCCTATGTGGTGCCATCGGCGGTGGCGAAGGCAGGCGTGCAGGCGCTGACGCGGAGCCTGGCCGTCGAGTGGGGCGATCGCGGGATCCGTATGAACGCCATCGCGCCGGGACCGATTCCGACCGAGGGCGCGTTCTCGCGTCTGCTGCCGCGTCCGGAACTGGCGGAGGCGGCAAAGAGACGAAATCCTCTGGGACGGTTTGGGACGACGGAAGAGTTTGCCAACCTGGCCGCATTCTTGATTAGCGATGGCGCACGATACATAAACGGAGAAGTCGTGACCATGGATGGCGGGGAGTGGCTGCAAGGAGCGGGCGAGTTCACGGCACTGGGACGGGAGTTGACGGAGAACGAGTGGGAGATGATGAAACCGAAACCAAGACCGAAGCAGAGCGCGCCGAAGGCGTGAGGCGTGGGCAATGAATATGCTGCACGTTCGCAGGAAAGCGGCAGGCCGGGGTTCGAATACGCCGCAAAAAACGAAAGCGCCCGGACTCAGTTAGAGTCATCGGACGCCCGTTTGAACAGCCCTCCCCCGAAGTCTGCTCACCACCAACTCTACGTTCGGATCGCCGTGGGGGGAATGGCACGAAAGGGGGGTGGCTGTAGGAAACAAGTGCCATCGCTGCGAGGGCGAAAACGGCGCTAGGGAAGCGGCTCTGATTGTCCGCCGTCACGCTCAGATGAGCTTTGTTCACGGTCAACTGGCCGGGAACGAACGTCGTGAAGTCGTAGTTGCCCGCGGCCGCGTTCCCGCCGTGCAGGTGATGGAGTACGGACCCGGCACTGCACTGGTTGGGGTGACCGTGGTGGTGCAATTCGCACTCCCGGTGACGCCGCCGGTGGCCAGCATCTCGCCGTTCTTGAAGCCGCTGATGGTAGCGGTGAGTGCCGGATTAGCATCACCGTAGTAGCGGCTCTGATTGTCCGCCAGGCGAACGTTTGCACGGGAGAATTTCCCCTTGCTACTTTCCGCACGCCCGCCAACCTCTGGGACACGCGCTTCCCGCTCGCTGTCGAATACGTGTTAGCTTGACGAGCGCAATTACACCAACAACCCGGGTTGGTGCTGTGAAGCCGCGCCTTCAAAACAGAGTCAAGATCAAGTCCTATTCGATGCCTCTCGCCATTTCCACTGCACGTAGCACCGCTCGCGCCTTGTTCTCCGTCTCTTCAAACTCGCGCTGCGGATCGGAATCGGCTACGATTCCCGCGCCCGCTTGCAGGTATGCCTTCTTGCCCTTCATGAGCAGAGTCCGAATCGCGATGCACGAATCCAGATTTCCGGCGAAATCGGCGTAGAGCACGGAGCCGCCATACACTCCGCGCCGCGTCGGCTCCAACTCTTCGATAATCTGCATGGCGCGAACTTTCGGCGCGCCGCTGAGCGTTCCCGCGGGGAAGCACGCGGCAAACGCGTCCATGGCATTCAGTTCCTGACGCAGCCGCCCTTCGAGCGCCGAAACCAGATGCATCACGTGCGAGTAGCGCTCCACGTACATCAGATCGCGAACTTTTACCGACCCATACTCGCTGACCCGGCCCAGGTCATTGCGGCCAAGATCCACCAGCATCACATGTTCCGCGCGTTCTTTCTCGTCGGCAAGCATTTTCTTTTCCAGCGCCGCGTCTTCCGCTTCGTCGCGACCACGTGGATGCGTCCCTGCAATCGGACGGTATTCGAGCTTTCGTCCTCCTGCAGCGGCCCGCACCAGCATTTCGGGAGACGAACCCAGCACGTGCATTCCTCCGGAATCTTTCCGCCCCGCGTTCTTCTGCCCGGCATTTTTCTGTCCACCCCGGAATCGCAAAAAATACATGTACGGCGACGGATTCACCGTGCGCAACGCGCGGTACAGATCGAGTGGAGCCACTCCCGGCTCGAAATCCCAGCGCTGCGAAAGCACGACCTGGAAAATGTCCCCGGCGGCGATGTACTCCTTGGCGCGGCGCACGCTTTCCAGAAACTTCGGTTTAGAAGTGCGTGGCTTCGGAGTGCGCGCCCCCACCGCCAGCTTTGACGTCGTGGCAGCTTTGCGCCAGTGCGCCGGTTTCCATCCCGCGGCAAGTTTTTTCTCGATGCGCGCGATGTCCTTCACGGCGCGCTCGTAGGCAACTCTGGGCGCTTCCCGCGTCACGTCCGCCGACGCGACAATATGGATCTGGTGCCGCAGGTGATCGAAGGCGAGCACGCGGTCGAAAAACATCAGCACACAGTCGGGAACGTTCAGGTCATCCGCCGCGTGCTCTCCGATGTTTTCCAGCCGGCGCACCATGTCATAGGCGCAATAACCGACCGCGCCGGCGGTGAATGGCGGCAAACCTTCCATCGCCGCGGGACGATGCTGCTGCAGCAGTTCCTTGATGACTTCGAAAATATTTCCCGTGCGTCGCTCGACTTTCTTAGTGCGGCCGCGTTCGATTCTGATTTCGGCGCCGCGCGACTCCAGCCGCAGAAACGGCCGCACTCCCAGAAACGTATACCGCCCAATCTTTTCTCCACCCTCGACTGATTCCAGCAGGAAGGCATCGGGTTCTCCCTCGGCCACGGCGAGAAAGGCGGAAACCGGCGTCAGCAGGTCGGCCGAGATAGACTTCGCGACCGGAACGAGCGTGGCGTCGCGTGACAACCGGGCGAACTCTTTGTAGTCAGGACGGATCATGCTTCTCCCCAAAACTTCATTATAAGGAAGCTGATCTTTGCACCCACGTTCCCCGTCCGTCACCCCGTCGCTTGCCTAGCCTGGGGGCCGGCAATATACTTTGCGAGGCTACCACTAACCTGGGTTAGCGCTGTTACTGTAACCGCGTGATGAATCATGCGGTGGAGGGACGGGCGTCTCGCCCGTCCAGCCGGGCGGGGATGCCCGGCTCTCCACGGGAAATTATTCGGAGACTTTTATGACGACAGCACTGGACCTCGAACAGGAAACTAATCCCTGGCAGGCGCAAGCCGCCCGCTTCGACCTGGCCGCACACAAGCTGAACCTCGACGAAGGCCTGTGGAGGGTTCTGCGGAGCCCGAGCCGCGAAATTATCGTTCATATCCCGGTGCAGATGGACGATGGGCGGCTGGAAGTCTTCACCGGATTCCGGGTGCAGCACTCCATTGCGCGCGGTCCGGCCAAGGGCGGATTGCGCTACGGGCCCGACGTGAACCTCGACGAAGTGCGCGCGCTGGCGAGTTGGATGACGTGGAAGTGCGCGGTGGTGAACATCCCCTTCGGCGGTGCCAAGGGCGGCATCATCTGCGATCCGCACAAAATGTCGCAGGGCGAATTGGAGCGCATGACGCGCCGCTACACCGCCGAGTTGTTCGATTTCATCGGACCCGAGAAGGACGTCCCCGCCCCCGACGTGAACACCAACGAACAGACCATGGCCTGGATCATGGACACCTATTCCATGCACATGCGCCAGACCTGCACGGCGGTCGTGACCGGCAAACCCGTCAATATCGGCGGATCGCGCGGGCGCCGCGAGGCGACTGGGCGCGGCGTGCTCATGGTCTGCGAAAAGGCGATCAAGAAATTGCGCCTGAATCGCGACACGACCCGCGTCATCGTGCAGGGCTTCGGCAATGTCGGTTCGAACGCGGCCCGCCTCATGGCGAGAGCTGGGTACAAGGTCATCGGCATCCTCGAGGTTGGCGGTGGCCTATACAAAAAGGACGGCATCGACCTGGAAGCGCTGTGGGAATTCCAGCAGCGCAATGGCGCCATTCACGGCTTCACGGGCGCCGAGAAGTATGATCCGGCGGAGCTTTTACTTGTCGATTGCGACATCCTGATCCCTGCGGCGACCGAAAACCAGATCACGAGCCAAAATGCGGATCGCGTGAAATGTAAGATCCTTGCCGAAGGCGCGAATGGTCCCACCACCGCGGCCGCCGACGATATCCTCTCCGAGAAAAAAGTCTTCGTGATTCCCGACATCCTGGCGAACGCCGGCGGCGTCACTACTTCCTACTTCGAGTGGGTGCAGGATCGCCAGGGCTACTTCTGGAAGGAATCGGTGGTCAACGAGCATCTGGAAGAGATCATGGATGCGGCGTTCGACGACGTTGTCGGCTACTCGGAAAAGCATGGCGTGAACAACCGCATCGCCGCCTACATGCTGGCGATCGACCGCGTGGCGTACACCATCCGCCAGCGCGGAATCTACGCCTAGCGCCGCGACCGCGTGATGGGTCATACGGTGGAGGGACGGGCGTCTCGCCCGTCCCGGCGGGGACGCCCGGCTCTCCACCGGATTTCGAAATCGCCGGTGTTTTTGTAGGCACGTCCAAAGTATTGATTCGTAAAAAACGGGGCTTGATGCCTCTTAATCTCGCGAGGGAAAATGAATCACTCCCAAGGCAAACTTACTCTGTGGATGCTCGCTTTCTGTCTGCTGCTCACGATCGGCACTTCGCCTGCTTTCGCGGAGGCGCAAGCGAGCGACACCAGTTCCACCGCGGCAAAATCCGCAGCTCCTGCTAATCCCAGCGCAACTCCGGCTGCTCAAGCCGCCCCGGCTTCCTCCGGCAACACGGCTGCGCCCAAGACGACGACCAAGGCAAACGCTGGCAAGGCCTCCAGTCCGGAGATTGCCGCCGCTAAAGCCAGCGGCAAGGTCTGGGTCAACACCGAGAGCGGCGTCTACCACAAGAGTGGCCGTTGGTATGGCAAGACCAAGGCGGGAAAGTTCATGACCGAAGCCGAAGCGAAGGCTGCCGGCTACAAGGCAGCTCAGAAGGAATAAGGGAAACCGACTATGACAAGAAATTCATGACCAGAATTCTTGTCGCACTTTTCGCGCTAAGCCTGATCAGCAGAATGGCTGTGGCGCAAACTGCCAAGGCGCCGGCCAAGGCCGCAAGTGCCGCGGCTGCCAATGCCGATCTACTCGACAATCAAGTCGGCGACCAAAGACCAACTCGACGCTGCACCGGGTATCGGAGCGGCCTGCGCGCAGAAAATCATCGACGGGCCGGTCCGCAATCCGGCGCTCACTCGGTTGGGATCGTGATCTACTAGGGTGGCCGAAATCTCCGCCGCGAGGGTATAACGCAGTTTGGTTTTTGATGTGGCAGAACGAAAGCGGCGGTGCCCTAATTCTCGCGGTCGATTCACAATGCCGCGAACGGACGAAATGCGCGTATAATCATGCCGTTTCCGAGGTCAAAAGGGACATTGCCGCTTTATGTTTAAGAAGGTTTTGGCTTTGCTGACGAACCTGTCCCGCTTGCCGGAGATGCTTGGCTGCTACCGCGAAACTCACGAATGGCTGGCCGTCACGTTGGCATATCTGGGTCTAAGAAAGCTGCCTTCTCCCTTTAATCTGCATCTTCGGAGCGGACAAACGCTGACCCTTGAAGAACGTATCGACATGGTGATCTTCTGGTTGGTCTTTGTGCGCCGGCACTACCCGGTCAAGGCCTCTGACCGTGTAATCATCGATGTCGGTGCGAACATCGGGCTATTCACGATTTACGCTGCGCGACAAGCACCCGGTGCCAAGATCATCGCGATTGAACCCTTCCCTGAGACCTGCCGCCGGTTGCGGAGGCAGGTGGAGGACAACCACTTTGCGGACCGGGTCACGGTGCTCAATTGCGCCGTCGCCGAAGAGACGGGGTGGGGGGAGATGGATTCTGCTGAAGGAATCCCCAGCCAATACCGCAGGATTCGTAGCGAAGTGACTGCGACATTGAACGCCAAGCACAGAGGGGGTGCTGCGTTGGACGAGTTGCCCGGGGTTCCCGTGGAGAACCGGACGCTTGCCGACATACTCGAACTAGCAGGCGCCGATAACGTCGATTTGATGAAAATGAATATCCACGGAAGCGAATATGCGGTTCTTATGAATACACCCGCCCGCGTCCTCCAGCGCTTCAGACGAATTGCAGTCCAGTATCACGAGTTACCAGCGGCGGTTGAGATGGGGAAAACCCAACTGTTTTCTTATCTGGGCAAAAACGGATTCCGCTTGGTGTGCGATAAAGACACGCGTAGGGGGTCGGGCCGTGCTGTGCTGTCGATCCCGCCTCATGACGTGCCTTCGGACGGTGGTGACAAGGTTCGGGCTGCGTGACCGTGGTAATTGGCATACCTTGTCACTACCCTTCGGACCGTTGCCTTGGCCTCTGATGTAGAGGATAATCACATTACCGCACCCGCGGCCCTGGCTCCGTCATCGCGTGAATCTTCCGAACTACATCACGCTCACCCGCATCGCCGCGATCCCGCTTCTCATATGGATTCTTTGCAGCCCACGCTTCTCGAGCGAGCAGAGCGAAAGAGAAATCCTGGCTTCGGCGGTTTTCATCCTGGCGTCGATCACCGACGGCATTGACGGCTATCTCGCGCGCAAACGCGGCCAGATCACTACCATGGGCATGCTGCTCGATCCGCTGGCCGACAAGTTGCTGATCGCCGCCGCCTTCATCACGCTGGTGCAGTTCAATCCCGCGCTGGTGCCGGCCTGGATGGCTGTGGTCATCATCGGCCGCGAATTTCTCGTAAGCGGGCTGCGCACCATTGCCGCTTCCGAAGGTTTTACGATTCAAGCGAGCGAACTGGGCAAGTTCAAGATGCTGGTGCAGATTATTTCCGTGGTGGCCGTGATTCTCGCTCGCCGCTGGCACGAGTGGCCGTTGTTCGGCACTTACTTTTTCCCGGTTTACTGGATTGCGTGGGTCGCCATCTGGTTCATGGTTCTGCTTTCGCTGGTTTCCGCGCTCGACTACTTTGTTGCCTTCTGGACGCGGATCGACCACAAATCGGAAAAGCGGCGGCGCCGTGCCTTCGTCCTCGCCCGGCGGAGAAAACGCGATGTCCAAGCTGTTTGAAACGCAGTCTGAAAAGTCGTCTGAGAATCTGACCGTGCGCGAAGTGGCTGGCGACCCCTCCACGCTAGCCCCAGAATTTTCTCTCGATCAACGCCGGACTCTGCTGCGTATTGCGCACGAGGCAATTCTTTCTGTCCTGGAGCGTCGGCCCTTTCCGGAAGCGCCGCCTTTACCGCCCGGGCTGTCGGATCCGCGAGGCGTGTTCACAACTCTTTATCTGCGCGGCGGCCTTCCCGGTGATCTTCCCGGTGATCTCGGCCGCCAACTTCGGGGATGCGTCGGCTACGCCGTGCCCATCGCCCCTCTGTATCGTGCCGTGGCCGAAACGGCCCGTGCCGCCGCTTTCGAGGATTCCCGTTTCTTGCCGGTGACGAAGGAAGAGGCTCTTAAGCTGGAGGTTTCTCTTAGCGTTCTCTCCCGGCTGTTCCCGATTCGTCCCGAGGCAGTGGAAGTCGGGCGCCACGGCTTGGTCATCTCGCTGGGCGGTCGCCGCGGCCTGCTACTGCCCCAGGTTACCGTCGAACATGGTTGGGACCGGGAAACTTTTCTGGAGCAGACCTGCCGCAAAGCTGGTCTGCCGCTGGATGCCTGGCGCAAGACCGCTACCGTCGAGGCTTTCACCGCCGAGGTGTTTTCCGACTCGGATGCCGAAGTTCCCTTCTGAAATCAGCCGAAGATCTCTTCACGGATTTCGTGTTCCCTTGGTTACACGCCCTCCCACACTTGTGTAACTTGCCTTCTCTGCAATAGGACGTAAGCTGAGCGCTGGCTGTTTGATTGTTAGGGCAGCATTGTGAGGGAAAGATGGAACTCGTTATCGTGATCGTCGTAGTGGTCGTCGCTGGGGCGATGATTCCCGGGAATCCGAAAATCCGTTTCTTCCGCTGAAGCCCGCGAAATTCCGGCCAAACAGCAATAGGGGAGATTCGCTCTCCCCTTCTGATCAAAAGCTCCGATTAAATTGTTGCGGTCTCTTACTGCTGCTCGTCCAACTCCACCGTGTCGCCCGCGTACACATCTTCCAGCGCGAAGACGACCATGGCTGAGGATGAGGTTGGGGTTACATTCAGAACCACCACTTCACCCACGGCGCGGCGCGGTAGATCGCCCACATGAATGTTCGCTCCTTTTGTCTTTGTGAAGCGATTCGCCTCAAAAGCCGGTGGGCGCATCTGCGTGTCTTCTGAAGTCTGGGCTTTGAAGGAGAGCGAGTCCACCGGATCGCGCAAGGTTGCCGTGTAGGAACGCACTACGCGGAAATAGTCCCCCACTTTTACGCCCTGGTTCGAACCCATGTTCATATAGAGTTTCATGCCTGTGCCGAGCACGGTGTCGAAGTCTTTACCGAGCACGATCCGTCCGCTCAGCTTTCCATTCGTCGGCGCGAAGCGGTCGAAATGCCCTGGCACGTGGAACGTAACCGGCGGTTTTTCCACGAAAGGCACGGCGACATCTCCCGGGTTGATGGGATCACAACTGAATTCCACCTGGGCGATGGCGCTGTGACTGCGTGTATCGACTACGCGCACCCTCCCAATTTCCCCATAAGGGTGTCCCGCGGCAGCGAGTACTTTTCTCTCACCCGGATAAACTTCGTACTCATTGGCGTCTCGCATTTCGCGGACGATCGAATACAGTTGTCCCGCCTGGTAGCCGGTGCCCGCCAAGTAGACTAGTTCCCCGGTCTCGAACTTGGTTGAGGTCGGTGTCTGCAGGCCTCCGTTGACGTAGTTCGCGTCGGGAACCCGGTCCTTGGTAAGGAATCCCGCGCAGTAAATGTCTGCCGCGGTAGGCGTCTGGAAACGCACGAATGGCACGTTGACCGATGTGTTGACGATGCCGGACGCATCCGGCGTGCTCGCCGTCGTCGTCGATTGCTGGGCCACCGCGAGGGCCGCCGTCACCATTAGTAGCAATAACATTCCTGTTTTCTTCATGTTACCTCCGACTCCAATCCGCCCTGGGGCAGCTCCAGCTAACTCTCTAGGAAGACAAGGGTTACAGCCGAAAAGTAACAAGCGCTTGGCGAGGGGTCAAGGTTACGAGGGTGTTTAGCCCCATTGCTCCCAAAGTGCTTACTGAAGCCCTCGGCAACCTTAATGTTGCATCTGGGCCTACACCCCTGTAATATCGCGCCGTCATTGAAAACAAATGGCCTTGGCATCTTCTTCCAGTCTCGCGCCCCGTTTTCTGCCCATGCGCCTGCCTAAGGTCTGCTTGGCGCTGAGCGGCGACACCATCGACGACATGCTCGCTACCGCCGAGTCCATGGCCCGGGATAACCCCTTCCTTGAGTTCCGCTTGGACTACCTCAAGCAGCCCCTGGCCGCGCTTCCCAAGATCCACCGTTTTCTTGAAACCCATCAGTATGTCACTGCCATTGGAACTTGCCGCCGTGCCGAGAATGGCGGCAAGTTCAAGGGATCGCTGGCTTCTCAATTGGAAGTGCTCACCAAGGCCAACGCCGCTGGCTGTCCGATTGTCGACCTGGAAATTGAGAGCGCTCTGAAATCGAAGCGCGACGCGATTGCGCGCCTGCGCAGCCGCGCTGGACTCATTGTGTCGTTTCATGATTTCCGCGCGACGCGCAACCTTGATGAGACGCTGGAGAAGATGCTGAAGGTCCCGGCAGATTTTTACAAAGTCGTCAGCACCGCCACCACGCTCTCCGACAACGTGACCATGATGAAGTTTCTGCAGACGCAGAGCGATAAGCATGCATTGATCGGGTTGTGCATGGGAGAGCAGGGCATCATCAGCCGCGTGCTCAGCGTGCGCGCCGGGAGCGTTTTCACCTTTGGCGCGGTCAGCGCCGATCTTAAAACCGCACCTGGTCAGATCAGTGCGGGGGATCTGCGCAGCATCTACCGGATCGATCAAGTCGACGCTGCCACTCGCGTCTATGGAGTCGCCGGCGACCCCATCGAGCATTCGCTCTCGCCCGTCATCATGAACACGGCGTTGCGCCGTGAGAACGTGAACGGCGTTTATCTTCCGCTCCACGCCAAGACGCTCAAGGATCTGATGCGCTGCGTGCGCGAAATTCCTCTCCACGGCCTCAGCGTCACGATGCCGTACAAGCAGTCGATCCTTGCGCATCTCGATAACACCGATGCGCACACTACCAAGATTGGCGCCTGCAATACCGTCGTCCGCGGACAGGATGGCAAACTCTACGGTTTCAATACCGATGCCGCCGGCGTGGTTCGTCCCCTCGAGCAACGCCTCACTATCGAGAACGCGAAAGTTCTCGTGCTCGGCGCCGGGGGCGCGGCTCGTGCCGCCGTCTTCGGCCTCAAAGAGCGTGGTGCTGAAATCTGGATACTGAATCGCACTTCGGTTAAAGCGCAGAAACTCGCCCGGCAGGCCAAAGCGCGGACCATTAAGCGAGCGGATCTCCGCAAGATCGCCTTCGACGTCATCATTAACGCCACGCCGGTTGGCATGGGGAACACGCGCGATTGCCCGCTCAAAGACGAGGAGATTCAGGCTCGT
>Ga0209117_1000684_pt1 | contig 12998 bp, 9 predicted proteins | sample BlaSpr_A8_OM2_M2_FD_187978 | JGI IMG/M metagenome (GOLD analysis project Ga0209117, IMG submission 187978) | Forest soil microbial communities from Thunder Bay, Ontario, Canada - Black Spruce, Ontario site 2_A8_OM2_M2 (SPAdes) (version 2) | ecosystem: Environmental > Terrestrial > Soil > Boreal...
GCTGCTTCCTGAGTTCGCGGGCAGCGGCGCCGAGAGAAACGCCTTCTGGCTGCGGGAAATCCGAAGCCGGCCTTTCTCCCTGGGCGGAGGAGTAACTCGTGGAGGCGAGGACGTTCTGTTCCTGAGACATGGGCGCATAAGATGCGTGTGCCGGATGACTCGGCGACTCATAGATCTGCGGTTGGTTGCTGATATAGGACGCGCCACCGACATACTGCGCAAATGCCGCGGTGGTGGAAAGTAGGCAGAGAACGAGCAGGGTCTTTTTCATCGCAAGATCTCCAGACTGTGGAGAAAGCGAGGGATCATCCGCGGACAAAGCCGAGGATGTTGGCTCCTCCGTGAAGAGTAGGAGCAAGCCCGGTACCAAACCTTGCCGGGGTAAATGGTGGCTTGCGGGCGTTTGCGGTTGGTGATGGCAATTGTTTGCACAATTGTGGAGAGCGCATGGAATAGGCAACGCCATTCATGCACGCCACACATGCGGCCGGCGCAATTGTGGGCAAGAAGTGTACAATCCTCTGCGCTGCCGGGATTGGTTGCGGCGACCGCTTCCGGGGGATGTTTCTTCTAAATTACGAGAAGGTGATAGCCATGAAAATGCGAGCAGCGGTACGAATCTCTTTGATCTTGCTGGCAACCACGGTAGCGCTGGCAGTGGTGGCGGCCGGTGCGGATTACAAGGTCGTTAAAACGTGGAAGCTGGGTGGCGGGGGCGGATGGGATTACCTGACCGCGGACAGCGATGGGCATCGCTTGTTCATTGCGCGAGCCACGCGGGTGATGGTCATGGATACGGAGTCGGGCAAGCAGGTGGGCGAGATTCCGGAGACGGCGGGCGTGCATGGGGTGGCGCTGGCTTCGGAGATCGGGCGCGGATTCACGAGCAACGGCCGCGAAGATACGGTGAGCGTGTTCGATCTGAAGTCGCTGGCGGTCGAGAAGAAGATCAAGGTCGGCAGTGGGCCCGACGCGATTCTGTATGACCCGTTCTCGAAGCGCGTATTTACTTTTAACGGAAAAGGCCATGATACGACCGCCTTGGATGCGTCCAAGGGCGAGGTGGTGGGCAAGATCGAACTGGGCGGCAAGCCCGAATTTGCCGCGACCGACGAAAAGGGCACGGTGTTCGTGAATATTGAAGACACATCGGAAATGGTGGCGTTCGATCCGCAGAAGCTGACCGTGAAGTCGCGGTGGAAGCTGACGGACTGCGAAGAGCCGACGGGGCTGGCGATCGACCGGAAAAACCGGCGTCTGTTTGCGGGCTGCGGCGGGAATAAGAAGATGGCGGTAGTGGATGCGGACAGCGGGAAAGTGGTGGCGAGTCCCGCCATCGGAGAGGGATGCGATGCGACCGCGTTCGACGCCGATCGGAGCCTGGCGTTTGCGTCATCGGGAGACGGCACGATCACGGTGATTCGGGAAGATGGTGGCGACAAGTTTAGCGTAGCGCAGACGGTGACGACCCAGAAGGGAGCGCGCACTATGGCGCTCGATGCGAAGACGCATCAGCTTTTTACTGTAACGGCGAACGTGGGACCGCGGCCGGAGAGAAAAGTGGAGCCGGATTCGTTCGTGGTGCTGGTGGTGGAAGCAGCGCACTAAATAAGATCGGAAGATCGGACTCAACGGGATTGCGCGTCACAAGCATGGGCGCGGCCGGGGACACGGCCAATTGAACGCCCTTTGGTAACCCTCCTCTTCATGACCCTTTAACAGTTCACCGTTTACAATATTTGTAGATATTGCGGATAGATGATGAATTGTGGGGTATCAGCAGTGGACAGCGCAACCAGAACTCGCGAACGGCAGAAGCTGATGGTGGAATTGCTGGAGAGAAAAATACGGCTGCGGGCGCGCCAGCTTTACGATCAGCGCGGACGGGTGGAAGGACAAGCGCTGGAAGACTGGGTGAGAGCCGAGTCGGAAGTTCTGAAATCGAGTATTCTTGCGCCGCTGTGGAACGCGCGCCAGGAGCGGGAGTTGGTGGAAGTATAAATTCGGCCCGCGTCGAGCGGTTCACCGACCTCTAGGGCAACCTAAAATCCCTGAAGCTAGTTGGAAGTCCGCAAGGCTAACGCGGACGAGAGGCCGAGCCACGCGCACTCGGCGGTCGCGATTTGGATTTGCGAAACGAATCTGTTAGCTTTCAGCCTCAGCGTCTGTCGGAAGTTCTTTCGGAAATTTTGCGGAGGGTGGACGTGGGATCTCGAAACTGCTGGCTGGTTCTGTTTTTCTCTCTGGTATTTATGGTTTCAGTGCAGGCGCAACAATCCTCGCCATCAGACGAAACCACCCGCCGCCTGGCGGTCGACATCTTCAAACAGCTGATCGAGATCAACACGACGGACTCGGTGGGCAGCGTAACCGCCGCTGCGGAAGCGATGGCGCAGCGGTTTCGTGATGCCGGATTTCCGGAAAGCGACATTCAGGTGCTGGGTCCGAATGACCGCAAGAAGAACGTGGTGGTGCGGCTGCATGGATCGGGCAAGCACAAGCCGGTGCTGCTGATCGGGCATCTCGACGTGGTGGAAGCGCGGCGCGAGGACTGGACGACGGATCCGTTTCAGTTCATCGAGAAGGACGGATACTACTACGGGCGCGGCACCAGCGATATGAAGGACGGCGACGCGATCATGACGGCCACGCTGATCCGCATGAAGAAAGAGGGATACGTGCCCAGCCGCGACATCATTCTCGCGATGACGGCGGATGAAGAAGGCGGCACATCGAATGGAGTGGACTGGCTGATCAAGAATCATCGCGACCTGATCGATGCCGAGTTCGTGCTCAACCACGATGGCGGCGGCGTGCTGGCGGATCACGGCAAGCCGGTGATGATGGAAGTGAACGCCACCGAAAAACTGTATGGCGATTTTGTGCTGACGGCGACCAATCCGGGCGGGCACAGCTCGCTGCCCCGAGCGGAGAACGCGATCTACGAGCTGGCCGATGCGCTGACAAGGATCGCGCACTACCAGTTTCCGTTCGAGCTGAACAACATCACGCGCGCGTATTACGAGCGGCAAATGCCGATGGCGACGGGGCAGCGGGCAGCCGATCTGAAGGCGATGCTGAAGACTCCTCCAGACATGGAAGCGGTGACGCGGCTGTCGAAGGATCCGATGGACAACTCAACCATGCACACCACCTGCGTGGCGACGCGCCTGAGCGGGGGCCATGCCAACAACGCCCTGCCACAGATGGCGCAGGCGAACGTGAACTGCCGCATCGAGCCCGGACACACGCTGGAGGAAATCCGGCTGACGCTGGAGAAAGTGGTGGCCGATCCGAAAGTTAAGGTGCAGTTCCGCGAAAACAACAATGTGCTGATGGATCACGGGTCAGACCGGCATAGTTATGTCCCGCCGGCTCCACGCAAAGAAGTGTTCGAACCGCTGGAGAAGGTCGTGGCAAAAATGTGGCCGGGGATTCCGGTGCTTCCGAATATGAGCACGGGCGCGTCGGACGGCGTGTACACAAACGCGGCGGGGATGCCGACCTATTGCGTGTCGGGCGAACAGTATGACCGGGACGACATCCGGGCACATGGAAAAGATGAGCGGACAGGGGTCGAATCGTTTGCCCGGGGCGTGGATTTTTATTACGTGTTTCTGAAGGGAGTTACGGCGGAGTAAGTCAATACTCCGCCAAACTTTATTTCGTTCAAAACTTTGTTCCATTTTGAAACTCGAATCTGTCCGCCAGGGTACCCCCTCCCCCCTCGGTATATTAGAATCAAGACTTTAGCGGGTGACTCCGGCCAAAGTCTTGAGCGGATGAGAGTTAGAGGCAAAGTCTTGATAATACAGGAGTTAGAGACTAGCTTCGAGTGTTAGTCGTCCTTTGGTCGCTTTGTTAGCGCCCTGGAGTATGTTGTCAAGGAACTTGGTGCTTCGTGCCTTTGGGCTTAGTAACTATCTTAGCAGCGGTGTCAATAGTTGATTAGGAGGACCGCGCGGTGGAGAGAGCAAGCAGGTATCGTTCCAACCGTGCGGAAGCATCCGGCCGCTTAGCGGGCCCGCCCAAGCAGAGCTTGGACGGGGCGCCCTCGTGAGTTTGAAAACAGTAAGGTGGGCCACCCGTCCGAGATGCTCGCCATGTCTAAGCACCCATTCGCCATCAACCCCAATCCGGATCTGAAAGAGGTCGCACTCGCCAACGGCTGGACGGTTTATCAGCCAGCCGGACACGAATCACGCTGGGCGGTAGCATCTGATTTCATTATTTGCTGCCTGTTTACTCAGAAGGTATTAATGCGTGTTTACCACCACCCCCTACCCCCCCTCCTACTCGAATCATGAGGTTACGGGGGATCGCGGCGCCAAAATCTAGAGCGCCAAGGACTTATTTTCAAAATCTTCAGAAATAAGGACTTAGCTTGATTTCTTACCTTAATTCTCTCGAAATTCATAGATTTGGCGGCGTTTGGCTCCTGCTCGTCAGCGCAACTTACGTTTACCACAGAGTTACTGGCGATTTTCATGGCGCGGCCGGGGTGGCCTTGGTTGGGGTTGGCGCACCTCGGCTGCGACACATCAGCGAACATTGTCGCGCTTGGCCGGGTTGGATGTCTGTGATGGGGCACACTGGACGTTTGTGATGAAAAAGGTTGGAACCTCGCCTCTCCTTCTGCGGCGGAATCCCACTCATCGCAAAGTTCGCGATGAGTGGGGCACCCGGCTTCAAAGCGCGAGACGTGGGGCACCCGGCAAACAAGGATGGGAGGAATAATTTCAGCCGTTTTTGGGGTCAAAAAGGAGATTCCGGTTGATACGTGGAGCGTTGATGAGACACGTATCGTATGGGACGGGGCCGTCGCAGATAAACAGAAAGTTGGAGTCTCTCGTGGTGAACAAGAGACTCCAAGGCGGTTGGTCGTCTTTATTCAATTGTGAACGTGCTAACGGTGAAATTTCCGACCGACGTGCCAGCGATGGCAACGCCGCTCGCGTACCGACAGGAGCTACCGAAAGCGAGGCCGACCAGTTTGACGTTCTTCGTCGCCTTGGCGAAGCCAGCAGCGGGTGTCATGGTGCCCGCATTCCCGGTAATGCAATCGGGATAAAGGTTCGTGTCGTTCGCCAAGTGGCCACACAGATTACTCCAAAGCGTCGGGTCCGCGAGCGATGCCGTCAGCGTGCCGGTCTGAGCCGCGTTGAGGTCGAGGGCCAATGGGGTAGCAATACCTGTTGACCACCAGTAGTCGCTCTCGCTATAGGGACCGGATGTGACATCCTGAAACTCTAGCCGGGCGTAACCGGGAGTACCTTCGCACCCAGACACAGCGACAGTGGATCGAGTCTCGTAGGTTCCTGACGTCCAAGTGGCGGTTGCCGTCATGATCTTGCCCGTTATGTCAACGTTGTAGTTGGCATACAGGTAGACCGCAAACGACCCGTGGGTCGGGTCCACGAACGACTGGATTGGGAACTGGATACCACCAGAAGAAACCGCTGCCTTGTTGATGTCCCAGAGGAATTTGGTGGCCGGTTCGTAGTTGTAGACCCGCCAATTGACGTTTTTACCGAGGTTAATTTGTGAAAATGCAGTGGCGCACAGAAGTGCTCCCGTGAGTACAAGCAACATTACTTTCCGCATACTATCCTCCTAATTTGTTTTGTTGTTCTTGTGTTCAAAGTTGTTGGAACCTATGAACGGGGCCTGTCGCCTAAGGGGGTGTTGCAGTTTCGCCAGAACTGCTCTTCGGATGAGCGGTGTAAGTATGATACTTCTAACACAGCAGTCACAGGAAATCACTGACATGCGTCACCGACTCGTGTGAGATCTATGGCCTAACCCGGTTTATTCATGTTAAGGATGGGGCCTACCTCAATAGGGCAGGTTCGTCGAACAAAGTGCTGGCCTAATGGGGCTTCGATTTCGTAGGGCCTTAAGGTGGAGAAACTTCAGATGGACTGACTTAGTTCAGAGAACCTGAAAGAGGAGAAGGTGGCAACCTCCTCTCTAGGAAAAATATCACCTTCCAATTTGGATGGTCGGTTGGGCATCCCACATATGCAGAAGATTCTTGTTTCGTTCGCACGCCCGATTTCGGGGCCTCCTTTTGAAGTAGCGGAATCGCTTTAGCGGGGAAATCCATTGTGACATGTTCTTTGTGGATGTCCGCCTCGAAAACAACGTATTTAAGCGGAGATTTCTTCGGTCACGGGTCTGCGTTCGTAACGGAGCCTGAGAACTACTCTGGGCTTGCTGTGCAGGTTGAGTCGAACCAGATATTGGAGGAGATTGTACTTCCTCTGAGGGAGGTAAAGGCAAGGCGAAGCGCAAGCCTCGCCCAGTGACGGCAGCACGGTCGCTAGTCCACGAGCAGGACAACCTCAGCTACTAATGATCAGCTTAGCCATTAGTAGCTGAGGAATTTATGGAACAGCGTTAAGTTATGATCCCAAGGAATCTGCGACGCACGGTTCCGGCGATGCCGATCAAACCCGTCGCTAACAGCCCCAGTGTGCCGGGTTCAGGAACGGCCAGGTTGCTGCCGCTGAGTTGGATGCCGCCCTCGTTATCCAGAAGCCATTGATTCTGGTACACAGTAATGATCTGCTTCGTGGTTCCGGTTACGCTACGACCGTTTAGCGTGCCTTGGATCGTACCCGAGAGCGCAAAGACATAGTTGTTCAGACCAGTGTGGCTGACCACCGTCCAGGAAATAGGTCCGACGAAAGTGCCGGTGAAGAGCGGGCAACCTGCGCCACAACCCACCGCCCCTGTTAATTTGGCTGCCCAACTGCCTACGCCAACAACGTCAAATGTCCCGCCCCCCGCAAACGTTCCGCCTCCCAAGATCGTGCCAGTGAGCAGAGCGCCGGTCGAGAAGCTGACCGAACCCATTGAACCTCCTGTTACGATGGCGCCCCAGCTCCTTAGTTGGGACCCTGTGGATACGATTCCAGCGGGGGTGATGGAGACCGTTCCAAACTGGTTAGTTATATCAATTCCACTTGCCCAAGCCGCCATTGGTAACAGCAGCGCACATAAGCCCAATACTACTGCAACTCGCCTCATAGTTTCCTCCACAGAATCCAAGCGACCCCTTCCAACAAACCCTGGGGAGGAGCGAGTCGTCGGAATGGGGAGAAGACTATCAAAACTACCTGAACATCTTCCTAGGTACATTCTGGTCGGGAAAGCCAGATAAGACTGTCCACTTTTGATCAACTCTAAGATTTATGTTACGAGCGTTCTGCTGGTCGGCTTTGGAGCCAGAAATCAGAGTTAAGCTGTCCTTTTGACAGGTGACGCATGTGTCCTCCTAATTCCTGAACCTTCGACCCGATAGGCGTTTGCAGAGTCAATTTAGAGCTTCTAACAAAACCTCCCACCTGCTCCGACCCCTGTGCGGAATCACACAGAACGGTGATTGGCGTCACTGACGGAGATTAGACTAAAGCAGTAAACTTGCGCATTGACAATTGTCGCGCTTCTCCGAAGAGCAGTTTCCCACCTAAGGAAAGTGCATCACCCCCTGAGGCGGACCGACCCTGGTTCCCGGGAGAAACGACCCCAATCGGAAAACACTTCCGGGAAAGCGCCGGATGAGCAGGGGTCGTATCCAGCATAGTGTTGATAGGTCTTCGAAAGGGGGTCAACCATGCCCGACCAGACTTCCTGTCTCGCACCCCATAACGGGCGAGTTCATTCCCAGCCTAGCGAGCGGACGAATACCGCAGGGAAGCAAGTCAGCAACAAAATACTTCTATCGATCTCCGATAGCGACTACAGCGCACTTCGTCCTCATCTCGAATACGTCAGCTTGCCAAACCATCTAGTCCTTCACGAGGCGGGTGGAAAGGTAGAATTTGCCTATTTCCCGAATCGAGGTTTGATTTCGCTTGTAGTCGCAATGAAGGATGGAAAAACGGCCGAAGCTGGCATAGTTGGAAATGAGGGCTTTATAGGAACACTGGCGGCGGCTGGCCTGAGCAGGAGCCCGCTGCAAGCGGTGGTACAAATTACGGGGGACGGGTTTCGGGTCGAGGTCGGAGCTTTGCAAAACACTTTGGAATCCGCTCCACACCTGCAATTGATGTTGAGCCGCTACGCCGCGATTCGGGGTATGCAGGTTGCACAAACAGCCGCGTGTAATCGGCTGCACGATATTGAGCAGCGTCTTGCGCGGTGGTTGCTCATGACTCAGGATAGAGTGGATTCAGGGTCGCTGCCCATCACTCATGATTTTCTGGCAACGATGCTAGGGACAGATAGATCTACCGTGAGCTTGGCAGCTAGTATTTTGCAGGGGAAGGAGATCATCGAGTACACCCGTGGCGCAGTGAAGATTCTGAACCGCAAGAAACTTGAAGACTACGCCTGCGAGTGCTACAGGGTTATCCGACGGTACGATGGCGAGCTTGGCTTGAAATACGGAAGTGAGAACTCGCCCTGTGCTTAATTGCCGACTCGAAAACGTTGTTGTTGATAAATCTCTATTACACTCATTGACTGCAAAGGAAACCAAGATTCAGGCCGTAAACTGCTGAAAGATAGGCTCAGGACCGTTTCGCATCAGCAGAAAAGTTCGAAAATCGTCCTCTAGGGCCGACCATCGTAGCCGGGGCCGCCAGGCGACCTACACTCTTTCCACAGCTTCTCCCAATTCCAGACTAGCCAAAGGCTTAGTGATGACGACCAAACTGCACCACTGCCGATCTTGACATTCGCCATACATTCGCCTATGCTGCGCGCATGGCGATCACTCGGCGTCAACGCGAGCTGTATGACTTCATTTCGCGCTTCGTGGCGGAGAATGGCTACTCCCCTTCGTTTGAAGAGATCAAGGTAGGCATGGGGCTGAATTCTTTGGCCACGGTGCACAAGCACGTTACCAACCTGGAGAAAAAAGGGCTGCTGACGCGGGACTACAACCGCAGTCGCTCCATCGATCTGCTGCCGCCGAAGGGAAAGTTGAAGCAGTCGATGGCCGTGAACACGGCGGTGGTGCTGCCGCTGGTGGGAAGAATTGCGGCGGGGCGTCCCATCGAGGCGGTGGAGCACAATGAGACCATCTCGCTGGCGGATTTTGTGCGCTCGAAGGAAGTGTTCGTGCTCGAAGTGCGCGGCGAATCCATGCAGGACGAAGCGATCCTCGATGGCGACTACGTGCTGGTCGAGAAGACGAAAACGGCGCACAACGGAGATATTGTGGTGGCGCTGCTCGAATCAACCGACGCGACGCTGAAGCGTTTCTTTCGCGAGGGAGAGAACATTCGTCTGCAGCCCTCGAACGCGGCGATGAAGCCGATCATTGTGCCCGCGGCGTCAGTCGAGATTCAGGGGCGGGTGATTGGCGTGTTGCGGAAGTACTGACAACGCAGAAAAGGACGGGCGACGACGAGACTGTGTCGCAACTACTGTGCCGTCCCTCCGGGACTCGACTTGGTTCCGCTTTTGCTACCCGGCACTGACGTGCCGGGCTTTCCTGTGTCGCCGCTTCGCGGCTGGAGCAAAAGCGCGGTCCACTTTCTTGCGGCCCTCGGGGTTGCAACACAGACTCGAGGACTCCCGTCTCGGCGACTCCCGTCGCTCCACCGAATTCTTGGCTTCGCTAACCGACGATCTTAACTACGTGACGGTCCAGGGCTTTCTGAATGTCGTCTTTGGAGCGGTAGCCGACGAGTTGTTCCACGACCTGTCCGTTCTTGAAGACCAGAAGAGTAGGAATACCAGTGACTTTGTAGCGCATGGGCGTGGCGGCGTTACGGTCGACGTCCATTTTGCCGACCTTGACTTTACCCTGATATTCGCCAGCGAGTTCTTCGACGATAGGAGCGATCGCGCGGCAGGGGCCACACCAGGCGGCCCAGAAATCGATCAGCACGGGCTTATCGGACTTCAATACATCGGAATCGAAATTAGCGTCGGTGACTTCGACGATGGCGTTGCTTGCCATTCATCCTCCAGAGTTCTCAGTTCGCCCAAAGTAGACCGTGTGGTCTCCTTAGGCCGGGGCTTCTATCCTAGCACTATCGATTGGATGCACCGCAAGGTCGGAAGTCGCAGGAGCTGCCGGGAGTGGGAAGGCTGGGCCAGAGCGCCGTAGAATGGCTGTTTTGGAACCACGGTTTTGGAAATACCATTTTGGAATCAGGGTTTTGAAATCAGTTTTTTAAAATCAGGGTTTTCGAAGATGACTAGCGATCTCGATAATCTGCGGGTGGTGCTCGTGGCAACGCGGAATCCGCTGAATATTGGGGCGGCGGCGCGGGCCATGAGTAATTTTGGGGTCCGGCGATTGCGGGTGGTGAATCCCTACGAGGTGGCATTTCGTGAGGCGCGGTCGGCGGTGGGCGCGTCGGGGTTACTGGCGAAGGCGGAACAGTACGGGAGCGTGGCCGAGGCAGTCGAGGACTGCAGGTTGGTGGTGGGGACAACCGTGGCAGAACGGCGAGAGTTGCAGCATCGGCTGCACCGACTGGATGAGGGCGCGCGGGCGATCAAACGGCAACTAAAGACGGCGCGCGTGGCATTGCTGTTCGGCTCGGAAAGGTTCGGGCTATCGAATCAGGAACTGAGTCACTGCCATTGGGTGATGCGGATTCCGACGCGAGAAGAGCACGGTTCGATGAATCTAGGGCAGGCGGTGGCGGTCTGCCTGTACGAACTGGTGCGAGGGCGCAAGACCGCGCCAACAAAGACCGTACCCGGAAAGAAAGAAAAGACTTCAGCCACGTCGGGCGACGTGGAGCGGCTGACGCAGTTTCTGTTCAAGGTTTTGGGCGCCAGCGGATACGTGAAGCCACGAGCAGCGGCGGCGACGGAGGAGAATTTGCGGCGCATGCTCCGGCGCATGCAACTGGACGCTAGTGATACAGTGCTGTGGCTGGGAATACTGCGGCAGATAGCGTGGAAACTGGGCGCAAACGAAAGGGACGACAAATAGAATCGAAGAGATCGTCGGCAGTTTTCCGGTGGCGTGCCACGAGCATTCCCGCCACAATTGCCAGCACACGTTTGCGTCCCTAATCCCATTTGACGTACGGTACTAACTTCATCTTTTTGTTCGTCCACCGCGCTTTTGCTAATTGTGCCGACGCGGCACTGAGGTTATGATCTCGTGCCAAGAGCAGTCTTTGAAGATTGCCCGGACTTGCTTCGAGGGGAGCGAGTCACTCCGATTGGACAGGCGAGGCGAAGCACATGACCATTAGTCCGGTTAACCGAACGTCTCCGGGACCGTCCGAATTATCGACGAGAACCACTGTGACCAAGCATGTTCCGCGGTTGCTGGCAGTCCTTCTGTTCACCACTCTGGGCTGCGCGCAAAGCGATCAGATCGTCCCTAACGAAAATCTGGCGGTGGAAGGTGTGCCTTCGATCCCAAGTTCGCTCGCGGCGAGCGTGGAGCGCTACGGCAATTACCGCGGCGCAAGCTTGGCGAGCTGGCATCCGGAGCGGCGGGAGATGCTGATCTCCACGCGCTTTGCCGATGTGCCGGAGATTCATCTGGTGAAGATGCCGGGCGGCGATCGCAGCCAGTTGACGTTTTATCCAGATCCGGTGACTGCGGCTCAATTCAATCCGAAGAAAGGCGGCTTCTTCGTTTTCAGTAAGGATGTTGGCGGCGGAGAGTTTTATCAGTTTTACCGATACGACATAGGCAGCGGCGATGTCACGCTGTTGACTGACGGAAAATCGCGCAACGTGGGAATGGTGTGGGCACACAGCGGCGAGAGGATCGCCTATGGTTCGACCAGGCGCGATGACAACGACGTGGACATTTGGGTGATGGATCCAGCCGATCCGAAGAGCGATCACATGTTGGCCAAGCTCGACGGTGGAGGCTGGGAACCATTGGATTGGTCTCCGGATAGGCAGAAGCTTCTGGTCTTGAACGAAGCTTCCGCCGAGGAGAGTGATCTCTGGTTGATGGACCCGAACTCGGGGGAAAAGACGCTCACGGCGAAGGGCGACGTAAAGGTGCACTATAAGGGTGGACAGTTCAGCAAGGATGGCAAGGGGATCTATACCACGACCGACAAAGATTCTGAGTTTCATCGGCTGGTCTACATCGACTTGAGAACCAAGCAGCATACCTACCTGACCAGCAACATTCCTTGGGACGTAGACGAGTTCGACCTTTCTGATAACGGCAAGATGATTGCGTTCGTAACCAACGAAGACGGCTTCGGCGTGCTGCACCTGCTCGACACCGCGACAAGAAAAGAAAAGTCCGTGCCCAAGATACCCAAAGGGATCGTCTCTGGCGTGGCCTGGGACAAGAATAACCGCGACCTGGGATTCAATTTGTCTTCGGCGCGCTCCAGTTCTGATGTTTACTCGCTGGACATGGAAACCGGGACAGTTGAGCGGTGGACATTCAGCGAAACCGGCGGGCTAAATACAGCCAACCTCGCAGAGCCTGAGCTGATCCATTGGAAGAGTTGGGATGGCCGCATGATCAGCGGTTTTCTCTACCGGCCGCCGGCGAAGTTTACAGGGAAACGGCCGGTGATCGTGAATATTCACGGCGGTCCCGAGGGGCAATTCCGGCCGGGGTTCCTGGGCCGCAGCAATTATTGGCTCAACGAGCTTGGCATCGCGGTGATTTTCCCCAACGTGCGGGGCTCGACCGGGTACGGCAAGACCTTTCTTTCGCTCGACAACGGTTTTTTGCGCGAGGGGTCGTACGAGGATATCGACAAGCTGCTGGATTGGATTCAGCAGCAGCCTGATCTGGACTCCAGCCGGGTGATGATCACGGGCGGTAGTTACGGCGGATTCATGACCCTGGCCGTGGCGACGAATTACAACGACCGCATCTGCTGCTCGGTGGACGTGGTGGGACCGTCGAATCTGGTCACGTTCTTGGAGCATACATCTGGGTATCGCCAGGATCTGCGCCGTGTGGAGTATGGGGACGAGCGCGATCCCAAGATGCGTGAGTTTCTGGAACGGATTGCGCCTTACAACAAAGCCAAGAACATTACCAAGCCATTATTCGTTATCGCGGGGAAGAACGACCCGCGGGTTCC
>Ga0209117_1000685_pt1 | contig 12997 bp, 7 predicted proteins | sample BlaSpr_A8_OM2_M2_FD_187978 | JGI IMG/M metagenome (GOLD analysis project Ga0209117, IMG submission 187978) | Forest soil microbial communities from Thunder Bay, Ontario, Canada - Black Spruce, Ontario site 2_A8_OM2_M2 (SPAdes) (version 2) | ecosystem: Environmental > Terrestrial > Soil > Boreal...
CCATGCGTCGAGTCGTTTTCCGCCCACCCGCCACGCGGCCCGCACGGGCTCACCGTCGTACAGGAACAAAGTGTGGGTCATCTGCTCACGTTCGCCATAGTGCGCCGATTGCGAGGTCAAATGTCTTTCCAAGATCACGTCTTCGCCCAAGAAAGCTGACGAGAGGGCGGGCGGCCGGGGAGCAACGGGGATCCGCCGACCGTCCTCATAGACTTCGATTCGTGGCTGGATGTTAGCCGACATCCCGGCGCTGTTGCCATCCATGTTGGTTATCTCTCCTACGTCGCTGAAATATTAAGCCCCGCGAGAATTTATCCGAAGCTCCGAACAATCTTGCCTACTTTCCTTCGATGCGCCAGTTGAATCTCCAGCAACTCATCGAGTTCTCGCTGCTGGATTGGCTTAATTAGATGACCATCCATTCCCCCGGCCAGACATCGCGCACGGTCGACGCTTGCGGTCAAGGCAATCACTGGCTGGTGGAATCCAGTCTCTTTTTCTCTTTCGCGAATTGCTGCGGTTGCCTCGATCCCGTCCATTTCCGGCATGTGTACATCCATCAACACCAAGTCGTAGTTCTCTTTCTTGAGCGCTTCAAGGACCTCGCGTCCGTTAGTGACTACCACGGCGCGGTGACCTCTCTTCTCGAGTAACCGCGTCGTCAGGAGCTGGTTCACTAGATTGTCCTCCGCAAGAAGCACACACAAGGAGCTCATGGGGTCGCGAACATTTTGCACAGAGTGCGGGGTCACGAGTGGGATTGAGCCTGTTTCCTCCCGTGCCCCAGGCGCGGCAATCGTTCCGATTTCGATTATTTTCTCCGAGGTCCCAAGCAGGGTGGTGAAATGGAAGTGCGATCCGCGACCCACCTCGCTCTCCACCCACAACTTTCCGCCCATCTTCTCCACCAGGTGCCTCGAGATGGCCAGCCCCAGGCCGGTTCCTCCATATTTCCGGGTCGTCGAGCTATCTGCTTGGGAAAATGGAGCAAAGATGACTTGAAGTTTGTCGGCAGGAATGCCGACTCCGGTGTCCGACACCGTAAAACGCAGGGTACAATTCGTGGCCTGATCTGCCTCAACTTGAACCTTCAACAGCACCTTTCCAATCTCCGTAAACTTAATAGCGTTACCTACAAGGTTTGTAACGACTTGCCGCAGCCGATTGAAATCCCCACGCACTACCTTCGGAACTTCCGGAGCTATGTCGCATAAGAGTTCCAATCCCTTTTCGTCGGCCCGCACCAAGAGCATCTTTAGAGCTGTTTCTAATCTATCGCGCAGATTGAAATCGATTGCCTCGAGGTCCATTTTCCCCGCCTCAATTTCTGAAAAATCAAGAATATCGTTGACTAGGGCGAGCAGGGAATTTGCCGACAGTTGAGTCGTCTCAAGGTATTCTAGCTGTTCGGGTGTTGGCCCAGTGTCGAGCAATAGGTCCGTCATCCCCAGGACGCCGTTCAGAGGCGTTCGGAGTTCGTGGCTCATGTTGGCGAGGAATTCGCTCTTCGCCCGGTTTGAATCCTCGGCAATTGCCGTGGCGGCCATGAGTGCTACTTCGGCTTGCCTGCGCTCTGTGATATCTATAAAAGTTACAACGGCACCGATCACCTGCTTGTCTCGGAAGATCGGATAGGACCAATACTCGGTCGGGAAATTAGTTCCGTCGCTTCGCCAGAAGACCTCATCATCGACATGACTGCCCTTGCTTTGGCGGAAGGCCCGATAAATATGGCAGTCCTCCACCGGATAAGTTGTGCCATCCTCCCGCATATAATGCATTACGTCGTGCATGTTCTTGCCCAGCAGGTCGGCAGCTTCCCAATAGCCGAGCAATTTCAAGCACACACGATTGCAGAGTGTACAGTTGCCTTGCATATCGATACCGTAAATCGCTTCGACAGTCGAATCCAAAAGAAGCCTGACCGTTTCGCTACTCTCCCGCAGAGCTAGTTCAGACTGTTCGAGGGTCTTCGTTCGTTCGGCAACTCGCCCTTCTAGGTTCGCATTCAACTCGCGGATTTCGAATTCCGCCCTACTGCGGTGGCTATACTCCACATTCATTTTTCTCGCGCTTAACCAAACCAGGACGATAAAGACGCCGACGTTGGCAGTGGAATTCAGTGCCAGACCTAATTCCGTTCCGAACCATCCCGCCAGCTGTCCCCGCAAACTAATCCAGCCCAGAAGAATAGGAATGCAGAAAACTGCAGGAAGGAGTCGGCGTGCCATAACGCTACCCGACCCTTCACCGGTAAGATCGGCGGCGATGCCGCTCCGAGGCCGAGCAAAGAAAATGGCGCCGCTCAACAAAAACAAAGCGATAGAAGTATTCAGCGCGACTTGCGTGTAGTGCAAAATTCTGTATAAGTGCGTCGCATTATAAATGTACCCGACAATAGGCGTCATCGCGACCGCCCCGGCCCACAAGCTCAGCACCTGCGCTGGCCGGTGGCCGCGCGGAGTCTTCCAATCCAGCAATAACAGCGCCATGCCTATTGCCAGAAATGCCGTTGCGCTCGTGAGGGACATACGTCCAGGCGAATACGTTGCTACCGTTCCCGTAGGCTCATTAAACAACAGTTGGTCGATCCGCAAATTCAGGCCAAATAGGTATTCACATAAGGTGGCCGCGCCAATAAGAGTGACCAGTAGGGCCAGGAAATGAGCGATTTGACGCCTTCGGGGATGAGACTCACCGGGAAGCAGCAACCATAAAGATGTCCCGGACAATGCCAAACCCAGCGCCGTATTAGCCTTCATTGTGACAAGTCCGGGAACAACGGATTTTAAATGTTCAATGTGGAACGCCCACCCAAAGAGGACCAGGCAGCCTAGTACCGCAGCAGCAATGGCTGACGCATCGCAATACATGCGCAGAAGCTTGAATGGTCGGGCGTAATGGTCAGACATCGAAACTCCAGGCATCAAGTCGAATAAGCTGCTGAAATGCCAATCTACGGAGAGGAAGAGACAGCAACTGCCGCAGCTAAGTTATAGAAAGGGAGACCAGTGTAACTGAGTAGATAGCGGACACGGTTACTTGCAAGTTTAAGATGCCTAATCGATAAACTAAGGGGCGTTAACAAACCAGCAGGGAATTGTGCTGGTACAGCGGTCTTACAGAGCGCTCGTAGGGACCAGATTCACGACGTGGTCGTCGTCGGTAAGGAGCGGCGTATCGCTGGCTCTGAGGACGAGAGTGGTACGACTGTATTGAAAGCGGCGGTGACGGGTGAGGCCAGGCTGGAATAGCGCGTAATCGATCCCCGATGATAATAGAATCCCCTCGACGGCAGAAACTTTCTGGGTCATTATTGGTTCCGTCTAAGGGTTGCGCCCCAAACATTTCCCCATATATTGGATTGCATAGGTCGAATGTGCCGAATAAAGAAAGTCTTGCTTGGTTTCCCAACCAAACTGTCTCGCAATGTGTTACAAAAGACCGGTCCGTATATCTTGGCGTACGGAGGCAGACCCTGATATGTCAGAAAAGAAGCCCTATACCCGACCTTCCTTTATTCGCTACGAATCCGAGGCAGAGTATCCCGAATGGACGCGGAGTATTGTTAAAACACTTCGCCAAGAATTAGGGGCCCCGCAAGTGGAGCCTCAATATGTCACGGTGGTAGACAGCGACAGAAACTACGTCGAAGTTTCGGACGGTTTCTGTCAACTTGTTGGGTATCAGCGTGAAGAACTGATTGGTAAGCGATACGACGACCTGACTGCGCCGAATACGAACGACATTCCAATAGTCTTTGATTTATTTCAAAAGCTCGGATATATGCATGGTATGTGGATGCTTGTCAGTCGTGAAGGTACGCGCATTTTGGTCCGATATGAATCATGGCTTCGACCCGACTCCTACATCGAAGGGCACATGGAGGTCGTAGGTGCCGGGTACTGAAAGACAGGCATAGCCCCGCCACGGTCAAACTGTTCGTGGACTTGTGGAACAAGAAAAAGTAAACTGCATTCCCCTTTCTCCTACCTGCACGATTCCACGATGCAGGAGTTCCGATGACAAGCTACGATTCGTTTATGTGCCCCGATTGCGAGCGCTATTTCCGCGTGATCTGGACTGACCCAATACCAGCTACCACGACCCTTGCAGCAAGATAAAAAATGAAGCGTCTCGACTGCGGCGAAGTCACCGAGCCTTACGATTTTCTATCGACAGAATAATGCAGGCTCCGGAACCCGGCATGCCGTCAGTCGAGGTTGTGTCTATTTCTCCGCGTGACCAGAACCCCACACGCTAACGCCCGAAGTAGTTATTGGCACCACTCCCTCTGAGGACCAACGAACGAGAATTGTAAGGTCAAAACGCGGGACAAAGTATCCTTATGCCTGATTTAGACGGCTAGCCGGAGAAGTGGTTTTGGTTGGCCGGCTTTGGCTGGAACCCGGCGGACCTTGTTGCAAATATCCCGTCCTTTACCCGTTATTCTACCGACCGACGGCGCTATTCGGTTCTCGCGGGAGCAATATCTCGAGGGTCAAGAACGGCCACGTCGCTCCCGCAGTGGAACCGTCGGAAAAACTAGTGCGAGTCACCTGAGTCCAGCCCCATTCTCCTCTCCGCAGTTGTGGCAAGCTAAAATAAGACATCAAAGTCGCCTCCGAGCTTTGGCTTGTAGTTACCGATAAAGGTTCCGTAGCGCGGGTCGCCGGTATTCGAGTAAACATCAAGCGCATTGAAGTGATTCGTCAGGTTGATTATGCTGAGAGAAAAACGCAGAGTATATTTTTCGTTTATTTTCACGTCCTTGGAAGCGCGCGCATCGGCAGAGAAAAAGCTGGGATAACGGAATCTGTCGCTGTACGGCTCTCCCGCATAATTGCGGGCCGCGTCGACGGGAGCATAGGAAAATCCGGTGTGGTATTCCACTAGCGGAGCAACTTGCATGCGCCAGGGCAATGGGAAAACACCCCAACCAAGGAAGCGATTGGGAAGATCGCTGGACAGCGCAGTGAACTGATTTGGTTGCACCACCGGCGAAGGAAAGTCGCCGAGAAACCTACTGAAGTCATTAAGATCTCCTTGCGCGTGGCTACGAACGTAGGACAAGAAGATTTTCTGATTTTTACGCGGCGTGACCTCGGCGGTGATTTCCAGTTGCCGATAATGCGACTGCCCGTCTCCACTGAGCACGAGGGCATTTTTTCCTCGAACCAGCTGCGGATTTATGACCGGGATGCCGCCACCATCATTCACCAGGTAATTCAGGCGCATCCGCACTTTCGGAGAGAAGACATGCTCGGCCTCAATCTGCCACGCTGTGCTGTATGGCGCGAAGTTGCCAGGGTGTGTACTGGCTCTTACGAAGAAAAACCGTTTGCCGGCAACCGTCTCTATCAAATTTAGGTAGTGTTGTGGTCCCCCGATGATGTTTCCAGTTGGCCCATACAAAGTGATGATTTGTTCGGGGTAGCTACCGAAGGAAAAAACGCTCAACGGAACGCGGTCATAGTAGATGCCGTAGCCGCCGCGGACTACCGTGGAACCTTTCTTGAAGGGCTGCCAAGCCACTCCTACTCGAGGAGCAAGTCTGAGGGTATGGGACAAGTCCTGACTTTCCATGCGCACTCCAAAATCAAAAGCCAGGTTAGGGAGTACCGTCCAATGATCTTGGGCGTACACGTCGCTCTCGACATCGGTCCTTTGAAACGGTCTGCCTACGGTAAAATCAATTCTTTTTAAAAGGTGGCCAGCGGAATCCTGGATAATCACGGAACGCGCAGCAAGATTCCCACTGTTGTCCGTTCTGGTAACCGTGGTGCCAAATTTCAGATTATGAGTTCCTGAATGGGTGGGGATGCTGTGAAAGAGCGCTTCCAGCCATTCCAGGCGCGATGCATCCTGTTGCCGGGTCAAATAATAGTTGCCCTGATCTCCTCCTGGAGCGAGGACCATGGTCGCAGTGCCCTGCGCACCGGTCTTTGCGTTGAAGCTCTGGACGCTTACGGTGCTGGTCAGCAGTGTCCCACCGAAGGCCAGATGGTCAGCCAAGGCAAAGACATTGCTGGATGCCTTGAAATTCGGCGTCACAGGTTGCTGATTAAAAAAACCAAGATTAACGAAATTTATGTGCTGCGGAGCCAAATGGTAAGTGCCGGTTAGAAAATGATTCGCCGAGATCACATAGTCAATCTGGCTGAATGAATTTTCCGACTCTGACTTAGTTTCGTTATAAGGAAACGTCAAGGTTCGTACCGGAGTTTTATGCAATGCATATTCAAACCCTTCGAAGAAGTAGAGCCGGTTCTTGAGCAATGGGCCGCCGAAGTTGACTCTAGGGGTGGCTTCCCGCAGCCCTCTCAAATGCCAGCTCAGAATGCGAAATCCCGGCAAAGGGTCATTGAGCTCGAAGTGCCACTTTTCGCCGCCGCGGCGCGTCTCCACGGAAACCACGCCACTTGTAAAATGTCCGTACTCTGCCAAGAAAGGAGTCTTGTAGACGCTGATGGATTCCACGCTGTCTATAGGAACCGAAATACCAAATCGCCCGGTGGTAGGATCGGTGACATCGGCCGAATTCACCACAAGAGCACTTCGTTGCTCTCCGGTACCTTCAATTTTGATTTCGCCGTCAGAACCCCGGACTACGCCAGGCACGAGAGGAAGCGTGTCGGTCACGGTGGCGGGCCGATACGGAAGTGACCGCACTTCCCGGGGCTTCAAGTTCGTTTCTGCGGAAGAGGTTTGTTCCGTTTCCACGCTGGCACTTGCCTGCACCTCGACTGTCTCGACCCGCTCGATCTTCGGAATCATCGTAAATTCGATTTCCGTGGTTGTCGCGGTTGAATCAAGTGACACGGATTGTGTCAGGGGTTCAAAACCTTCTTTCGATACCTTCAGTTTGTACTCGCCGGCAGCGATGCCGTGAAAGACAAACTCTCCTTTATCGTTTGCGGCCGTTACCCGGACGTCCGCTCCGTTACGCTCCAAGTGGGCTGCAACTTGGCTGATCGGCTGCCCCGCTTCGTTGTGAACGGTCACCAGGATTGTGGCTTGGCCTTGCGCTAGGCTCGAGAGCGGCAAAAAAAACATGCTGAGCACAATCTGTCCAAGCAGGAGAAAAAGCAATCTCCCCAGGAAACGCAAATAGGAGATCGAATGTAGGTGTCGGTGCTCAACGTTCATGTTTTTCTATCGCTTTCCTTGACGACCAAAGTTGAATTAAATGGTGTTCGATGGGTAGGACAAGGGGTACAGTACGAAAGTACTGAAATGTCGGCCAAGTAAACATATAGGGGGCGCGCTTCATCCTTGGAATTCGCAGTTATCTCTTCAGCTCGATCTTGAGAGGATTGGGCAGGGAGTTTGTCGACTCCTTCAAGAGGGGACCTCTAGAGCGCGCGCAATTTTCTCAAGCAGCCTCCAGAGTGGGAACGCTGTGACCATTTTGAGACGCGCTCACGAAGTGAAATAAAAAAACCGCGCGCACCGGATAACTGTGTACGCGGTTTTCTCGATTGTCTTACGTCTTACTGCACTGTTAGAGCAACTGTGGCTGAATGGCTAACGCCTCCTGACGTAGCAGTTATTGTGAGATTGCTTGTGCCCTTTGGAGTCTTGGGGCCTCCCGAACAACCTGCAAGGACCACAAAGAGGACCATGGCCGAAGCCATTCCCAACCGTGTCCGATACCCCCTCATGAATGACAGACTCAAGAGCAACATGACTGCCAGGCATAGCGAAACGAGTCGAATCATCGATAGGGGAGGAGCGGGTATCGATTGCGGAGGCACAAGCGCCGTCGTGGTCAAGGAGAGTGTTGCCGTTACTGGCGTTACTCCGTCGGAAGGAGTTACCGATGCTGGCGTAATAGTGCACGTTGCGAGCGCCGGAGCACCCGAGCAAGCAAGTGCTACCGCGCTGTTGAATCCCCCCCGTGGAGTGACCGTGACAGTAGCGGTGCCTGAGGATCCTTGAGTTACGCTGAGCGTTGCCGGCGCCGTGACGGTGAAGTCCCAACCTAATCCGGTCAGGGGAACCGCCCGCGGGCTGCCGCTGGCGTTGTCCGTTATAGTCAGTGTGCCCGTACGAGACCCTATAACAGTCGGCGTAAACGTTACGCTTATGGCGCAAGTTGCCCCTGCTGCTACACTGGCGCCACAGGTGTTCGTCTGGGCAAAATCGCCTGTGACGACTATGGAAGTGATAGCCAGAGCTGTGTTGCCATTGTTCGTCAGGGTCACGCTTTGCGCGGCGCTAGTGGTAGTGAGAAATTGCCCGCCGAAGGCCAGATTCGCTGGCGCTAGCCCCACTACGGGAACCAAGGTTAGCTTTGCGACGAATGCGTCAGAAGGGCCTTTCAGGGTCGTCTGGAATGCTCCCGGATTGGGAAATACAGGGAGATTCGTGGAGAAGGTTGTTCCCGTGAAGTAGGCATTGTTTGACGCGTCAATGGCAATTGCATTGACCGTATCGGTGCTGGTGCTGCCGTTGCCTTTTCCGCCAAAATAAGTGGAATAAATCAAATCGATCGAGCCGTTGCCTGCTGGGTTCAACTTGGAAACGAAGGCGTCGGCCACCGCCCCAGGGGCTAGCTTTGGTTGAAAGGCGCCGGAAGTCACGGGAAACGAAGCTGAATTCGTCTGACCAGCAACATAGGCGTTGCCTGCAGCGTCTGCCCGAATGCCAAATGCTGTGCTGCTGCTTCCCGCCGTGCCGCCGAGAAACGTCGAATACTTCAGAGAAGCGCTTCCGGTTTGTCCGGTGTCAACCAAACTGATAAACGCCGCGCCAGAAGCGTTCCCCGCTCTCTGAAAAGCTCCAGCGAAAGTGGGAAAGTTGAGGGAATTGGTTGTTCCTGTAACGTAAGCCACATTGCTGGGGCCAAGCGCAATCGCGAAACCATAATCAGCCTTTTCGCCTCCCAGATAGGTGGAATAAAGCAAGGAGGCCAGTCCCGTTTTTCCACCTGAGGTATCAATTTTTGATACGAATATGGTTCCAAGGGTGGCGGCCTGCGGTGCCGTAGCTTGGAATGCCGTGGTGGCAGTCGTCGGGAAGTTTGTTGACGTAGTTATACCAACAATGTAGGCAGCGTTGGTCGAATCGACTGCAATGCCAAAGCCACCCTCGCCAAAGCCAACACTGGCGGGGTTTGCTGCATTGGCGCCGTTTCCACCAAGATAGGTGGAATAGATGAGAGAGGCGCTTCCGGACTTCGTAGTATCAATTCGGCTCAGGAAGGCGTTCCCAAAAGTGTTGCTCAAGGAGCTTTGGAAGGCGCCGGAAGTAGTGGGAAATGCCGTAAGGCCCGATCCTGCGACCGATTTCGTAAATCCAGTTATATATGCATTGCCCCCAGAATCAGCCGCAATGGCGGACCCGTAATCTCCATTAGGTCCACCCAGGTAGGAAGAATAGACAAGAGAGCCTGTGCCGCTAAGCGCCGGATCTATCTTGAAAACAAAACTTGTTCCCGCCGCATTGGCCGCGAGGGGACCGGGTTTAAGAGCATTTAACGTGGTGGGGAAGTTGATTGAAAATGTTTGTCCTGTCACATAGATTTTGCCGGTAGAATCCAGCGCGATACCCAATCCAGAATCTCCACCGCTTCCAGCTACATAGCTAGAGTAAAACTGTTGAGTTCCAGCCGGGTTTAGCTCGGTGACAAATACTGCTCCCTTCGTGTTGACGGCTAAAGGTCCCTTATTAAACGCATTTGTCGTGGTCGGGAAGTCCGTGGAGAAGGTGGTCCCAGTGACAAACGCATCACCTTGCGAGTCCACCGCAATACCGAAGCCCGAGTCATCGCTGCTCCCCCCGAGGTAACTCGAATAGTTGAGTACAGGGTCCAGAATGAGAGATTCATTTCGGTCATAATTCGCGACCGCGAAACTAACATCATGTTTTCCTTCGAGAAGATACTTTCCAGCAATCTCGTGCCGCGCACCATTCACCTGTTGATAAACGACCGGCTTCTGAAGTATGACCTCTCCCCCTGAAACGCTCAGCACCAGATCGCCCCGAGCATTGATCCTGAGATGATCTGTACCTGCAAGATTCATTCTAATTACAGATGGATCCGTTCCCGGAGCGACCACGAAGTCGTATTCCAAACGGCTCTGGTTTCCGTAGAAGACGAGGTCGACACCAGGATAAACTCCTGTGTACTTAATCCGGGAGTAGGAAGGAATGTTCGTGTGCCAATAACGCGGGTCGTTGCCAATGAAATAGTTCGCTATGCCGGGCAACCGGTCACTGGCCTCAATCCCGGGCGCGGAATTGGCTCCCGCGAGATGCATCCGAACGACGGAAGTTTTTTCGGGTTGGCGTGCTGAGCGCGAATCTTGAAATGTGGCAGTGCCGTGGATAGGAGCCGCGTGGTTCGGATTTGAGTGGCGCAAAAGAAGCACAGCTTCTCGCGAAGTCAAAACGAGACCATATCCCTTGCCATGGGAGATATACTCCACTTCCGTCGCCGCCTGACCCTGGTTTTTCTCAAAAGCCAAAGGTAACTTCCCATAGACTGCGGTCCAATCGATAGCCTTATCACTCTTTGTATTGGATAGCGTGGAAGTTTGGTCCGATTGCAGGCGTGGTTGTTCCGTGCCAGAAATGCTCCGGGGGCTTCGCATACTCCGATAGACCCCAAAAAGCAAGAGAGTTGAAAAAAGCGCGGCTGCGACAGAATGCTGCGCTATTTTGGTCCACGAATTCTTGGTGATCATAAAACAGTTCTCCTAACCGCTCGTTCCCGAGTTGACCTACTTCGCGGTATTTGCCTGAAATGGAACTACGCTTCGTGAAAAGTATATGGGAGGGGTGAGGCACCGGGAGGGGGGGATTTACTGCTGTGCCGAATTAGATAACTCTTAATATTAACCGTCGGCTCAAATCATCGAAGTTTGTGGGTTTCTGAGGCTTCATTAAACTCCCCAACCTCTGGCGTTCTCAAATCCTCGCGGATTACCTGGCACAGTTCGTCGATCCGGCCAGGCTCATGGTGGGGAATAACAAGGCGGACAGAGACGCTGGCTACCAGCCGGCCTAAAACTTTGAACTCCTTGGCGCGCATTCCGCGGTCGAGGAAGTTGGTAGCATAGCTGTTGACCACGAGGGCCCTTAAGGCTTCATGATAAGCCATGTTCTCCACGAGTGGTGCTGGATAAGCCTTGCGATCGCCAAGGACATAAATTACACCCAGCGGCAAGGTGCGCTCTTCAAACCGCGTTCCCTGACTTCCCAGTGCAAGACGGCGTTTCTCCCAATCGGAACTGATTTGCGGCAGCGCGTGAGAAGACCCGAAGAGAAAGTCCGCCGAATCTGGACAAAGAGCGATATGCGGATACGCGGGTATGACGCAGAATTTTGATCCTGTTTCGACCAACGCTACGATGTCATCGGAAAGCGCCGCGTGGCCCAGGCGAACGAAAGCCGCGGCCGTGGTTGATTTTCCAGCCCCTTGCGGGCCCATGAACGCGATGCTGCAATCCCCTATACTGACCGCGCTGGCATGCAGGCAAATGGTGCCGCGCAGGCGCAGCAGAATACCGAAGACGGGTCCCAACAAATAAGATGCGGTGTTTTCCAACGAGGAGGAATCGGGCCAAAGGGCCCATAGCGCTGTGCCTGCGTTGTCCACCCAGAATTGCGTGCCATCGGAATAGGCAAGGCGCAGGTGTGTGCCCGGTGCAATCCGCCAGATGCGGAGAACCGACTCGCCCTTATCGTCGGCGTAGGGACTCTCATAGCGCAACGCTTCCGCATTGCGGTGAATGGTTCCATCGGTAAAAGGTGAGATGCCGAGCTGAAAGGTTATGTCGGGAACAGAAGCAGGAGAGTTTACAGGCACCAATCCTGGTAATTCCAAATTGGAGCGGAGCAGCAGACCGAAAACAAAGTAGTGGTAAGCCAATTCCTTAGAGTTCAAAATACAGTTAATTCTGAATAAATCAGACGGGACAGATCAATAAGTTCTAGTCTGTTTGGTCCAATTCTCGAATTTACCCAGCTGCACGGCCTTCTCATGGGGTTCAAGGGAAGAGCTGCGGTTCAACCTCATACAGACGTTCTGTTGCGAGGGAAAACCCCACCGTCCGCGTTGCCACGACTTCCAATTCTTTTTGTCATTTCCAGGACCGTTCCAAATATAGTCAAGGTGGGAGGCGAATACGGCTTCTTGGGTTCGTTCTTGACTGGTTCGAGTTTTTCCATGAATTATCTCCGCGACAAAGCCTAGCGAACTCTCCGGTCCGACTGTAACCAAAAATTCAAACAGTAAGGCCGGACAGCTGAACTAACCTGCCCTACATTTACTCTACCATAAACCATGCCGAGAGCTGAAGGGTTTATGAACCGTTCTATTTCCTGGATCCAGCGCACCGCCCCCACGCGCTCATTTTCCGGCAGCTCTACATGCTTCCGGAATAGATGGCCTTGCAATGGGGTCTTCGCGCGCACGCGCACGCTTTCTGGAAGTCGGCCTTTCATGGTCTCGCGGATAAGCTTCTTTTGAAGGAAAAAAGGAAAAGGAGGAATCGCCAGTAGATAATTCACAAGTCGCAGGTCGAGGTAAGGATACCGAACTTCCACGGGGAAGCGCGTCACTCCTGGATCTTGGCATTCAAACATAAAGGTCCATTGCGGCAGAAATAAGGAAGCGTAGCCTCTGCGATGGATGGGATGTTGCACAGGTGGCAAGGGAATTCCGGTGCACTCTTTCCAGCGCGCTTCGACGTTCATCCGCCGCGCAAAGTCCGGGGCAAGCCAGGGAGGAAATACAGGGGCGATTGGATCCCTGCCAAATAACTTCAGGATGCGGCTGCGAATGCCCCGCCACGGAAAGGATCTGATCCAAAAATAGCGGGCCATCTCGGTGAGCAACCGGCTCCATTCCCCCCTCCGGCGAAGGTGCGCCACATACGGCCACATCTGGAAGTCCATGAGGTTATCGCTGCCCTCCCCATGCAAAACCACACGGCAATCCTGGGCGATCATTCCGAATTGTTCGAATAGTCCCGCGAAGAGTGGCTCC
>Ga0209117_1000686_pt1 | contig 12991 bp, 8 predicted proteins | sample BlaSpr_A8_OM2_M2_FD_187978 | JGI IMG/M metagenome (GOLD analysis project Ga0209117, IMG submission 187978) | Forest soil microbial communities from Thunder Bay, Ontario, Canada - Black Spruce, Ontario site 2_A8_OM2_M2 (SPAdes) (version 2) | ecosystem: Environmental > Terrestrial > Soil > Boreal...
GGCGGCGCCCCGGCCTCGCCGCGAGAGGTGGAGCTGCTGCTGGTCGAGCGGTTGAGCGAGCGCGAATGGGAGGTCCTCGCGCGGCCCGGGCGCCGCGCCAGGCCCGGCGCGGTAATCGAGATCAGCGACCCGCGCGGCGGGGGGAGCGCCAGCAGCGGCGTCTTCGCCGAGGTGGTGGCGCTCTCGGGCGACGGCCGCCGGCGGATGCGCTTCTCCGAGCCGATCGAGCCGCATCTCGAGCGGCTCGGTCACGTGCCGCTGCCGCCGTACATCCGGCGCCCCGACCAGCCTGCCGACCGCGAGCGCTACCAGACCGTGTACGCGCGCCGGCCGGGAGCCATCGCCGCGCCCACCGCGGGGCTGCACTTCTCGAACGAGTTGCTGGCGGCGCTTGCCGCCGCCGGCGTCGAGAGGGCGGCGTTGACGCTGCACGTCGGCATCGGCACCTTCAAACCGGTCACCGCGCCGCTGGTCTCCGACCACCGCATGGACCGCGAGCGCTACGAGATCCCGGAGGAGACCGCGGCCGCCGTGGCGCGCGCCCGCGCCGGCGAGAGGCGGGTGGTGGCGGTCGGGACCACGGTGGTGCGGGCACTCGAGGCGGCGGCCGCCGCCGCGGACGGCGAGGTGCCCGCGGGCGCGGGCGCGACCGACCTGTTCATCGCCCCTGGCTTCCGCTTCCAGGTCGTGGACGCCCTGCTCACCAACTTCCACCTGCCGCGCTCGACCCTGCTGATGCTGGTCTCCGCCTTCGCCGGCCGCGAGAAGGTGCTCGCCGCCTACCAGGAAGCCCTGGGCCTGGGCTACCGCTTCTTCTCCTACGGCGACGCCATGCTGGCGGAGCGGACGCCGGAGCGTTGATGTCGGCAGGCGGTCAACTTCGGAGAAGCTGATTCCCCTCCACAGCGTGTGAACTGCTCTCCCGCTACCTCCGCCGCGCTTGCGATCGAGCCTTGACTCCTCGAAGAATTTTCGTCATATTCTTGATTTAGGTTGTTCGCGAACTTGCCGGTTTGGCGCGAACGGCCCCGGCGGCGCTAATTTCAACTCGCGTTGAGGATGGCCGGTGCCTGCTCCTGCCGGCGAGGCGGTTTCCTCCCTGCGTCCTCCCTGAAGAGGATGCCGTGGCCCAAAGATCTGCGCTCGAGACGATACCAAGGGCCAACGAGGGCCGCTGTCCTGAGACGACAATTCGGCGGACGGTTGGAGCCTGAAGCGCCATCCGAGCCGAGATGCGGGAATGGTTTCGAAGTTGCGGATGGAATTCACAGGAGACTTGTCATGCAGAAGCTCTGTCTGGCCGTCGGCGGTCTCGTAATCCTGCTCCTGGTGCCGGTCAGCAAGGCCGGCGCCGATGCCACCGTCTCAGCCATCGCCGGCAATCTTCAGCTTACCAGCGACAGCGATCGGTGGATCACGGTGTTCCCTGGCGACAGGGAGCCGGTCCTCCATGAGTCTTCCGTTCCCATCTGGGATCGCGAGGAAGGCGTGGTCATCGCTGGGCCCTCCGATGTCCAGCTCGAAGGGCTGCGCGCGCAGGGCATCGAGCCGATCTTCAGCGCCCCCGACCACGGCGAGGACATCTACGTCCTCAGCCACGACCGCTACTTCACCCCGCCGGTCTTTACCGGCCTGCGCCGCTTCCAGATCAACGAACAGGCGATGCTCTATCTCCTTCCCGCGGGGCTGGAGATGGACCTGCCGCGGCTCAAGTTCCACGGCCTGTTCCACGGCGTGCCTCGTGTCGCGCTCCCGCCGGTCCGCGTCCATCCCGCCGACGCCGTCGCGCCGCGGGTGTCGCTGGCCCCCATCCCGCTGGTACAGCAGATCGTCGGCGCCACCAGCCAGGCGAACTGGTTCCAGGACGTCCGCGACCTGTCCGGCGACAGCGACGTGACCATCCCCGGCTTCTGCACCAACTGCCGCATCCGCACCCGCGCCAACAATTACATGTTCCCGCCCAACAACACCGGCAACCCGCTCGGCAGTCCGTTCGCGAGCGAGTACCTGGAGAATAAGGCCGCTGGCTGGGGCTTCACCGCGCCGAACGCGGTGCGCGAGAGCTACACCTCGGCGAACTCGGGCTGCACCGCTCGGCAGGGCTCGCAGACCTGGCAGAACCTCGTCTTCACGCTGCCCGCCCAGATCGACTTCGCACAGAACCAGCAGGTCATTTTCCTCGTCCACTACGACACCATCTCGGAGAGCGCCGCCAACGACGCCAACAATGCGCCGGGCGCCGACGACGCGATCTCGGGCGGCTCGGCGCTGCTCGAGGCGATGCGGCTTTTCAACGCCTACGCCTGGCAGTACACGGTGAAGTTCCTGTTCGTCAGCGGCGAAGAGGTCGGGCTGTGCGGCTCCACGGCCTACACTCGCATGCACCCGACCGCGCCGATGTGGCGCGTGCTCAACATGGATCAGACCGCGTTCGACGGGGACAAGGACGGTCTGATGAACCTGTACAACTGGAACACCACCAGCTGCCCCGCGTGCGTGGCCTTCGGTGATGCCTTCGTCCAGGCCAACTCCGACTACGGCAACATCATCGATCCCGCCAAGATCGTGCGCAACACGACCAAGATGTGCCAGACCGACCACTGCTCGTTTTGGAATGTCGGCGTGACCGCGATCGACCTCAACGAGGACCTCACCAACAACGACCTCTGTCCGTGCTTCGATCAGTTTCAGAACTCGACCTGTCGCGACACCGTCACCCAGGTCTATCCCGTCGGCGGCACGTCGTTGATGTTCGATCAGAACTATTCCTGGCCGACCGAGAAGGCGGCCATCGCGCTCATCGCCGCAACCGCCGTGCCGCTTTACGCCTGCCCGGCCTCGGGCGCGACGCTCAGCGCCACGGCGGGTACACAGCAGGTGCAGCTCACCTGGCCCGGCGTGCCGCCGGTGACCAACTACGTGGTGGAGCGGGCGGACGGCGGCTGCGGCGGCACCTTCGCCGGCATCGCATCGACCACCACGGGCTCGTATACGGACACCACCGTCACCGCCGGCTCCACCTATGGGTATCGCGTCCGCACCTGCCCGTTCCAGGTAAGCAATTGCGTCGTGGAGGTCATCCAGGGCGCCACCGGCACCACCACGACCTTGAGCTCCTCGCCCAACCCCTCCACGTTCGGGCAGTCAGTCGCCTTCACGGCAACCGTGACCTCCGGCGCCGGCGTGCCCGCCGGCACCGTCACGCTTACCGAAGGATCCACCGTTCTGGCCTCGGGGGTGACCGTCGATGGCGCCGGCCACGCCGCATTCAGCACCGCGGCGCTGGCGGTGGGCGGCCATGTCATCACCGCCGCCTTCACTGGCGGGAGCGGCTGGGCAAACAGCAGCGGGAACGACAGCGGCTCGCCTCAGGTCGTGAATCCGGCTGCCACGACGACGGTGGTGAGCTCGTCTGCCAACCCCTCCGTGTACAGCCAACCGGTGACGTTCACGGCCACCGTCACGGCCAATGCGCCGGGTAGCGGCGTGCCCGCGGGCACGGTGACCTTCAAAGATGGGGCGACCACCCTGGGGACCGGAGCTCTCAATGGCTCGGGTCAGGCGACCTTGACGACCTCGGTCTTGAGCGTGGCGGCGCATCCGATCACTGCCGTCTACGGCGGCAGCGCGAGCTTCAATGGCAGCACCTCCGGCACCGTGACCCAGACAGTGAATCCGGACGCCACCACGACGGTGGTGAGCTCTTCTCCCAATCCCTCAGTGTTCAACCAAACGGTCACGTTCACGGCCGCCATCACGGCCAATGCGCCGGGCAGCGGCGTGCCCGCGGGCACCATCACGTTCTCCGAGGGGTCCACCGTTCTGGCCTCGGGGCTGACCGTCGACGGCACCGGCCACGCCGCGTTCAGCACCGCGGCGCTGGCGGTGGGCAGCCATGTCATCACCGCCGCCTTCACCGGTGGGAGCGGCTGGGCGAACAGCAGCGGGAACGACAGCGGCTCGCCGCAGGTCGTGAACGCTGGATCGACCCAGGTGACCTTCATCTCCATCGCCGCCCAGGACGGCTGGGTGCTCGAGTCGGCCCAGAACTCCGGCGTCGGCGGCTCGATCAACAGCACCGCCAGCGGCCCCGCCGCCCTGCGGGTGGGCGACGACAACGGCAACCGAGGGTACAAGACCATCGTCTCGTTCGACACCTCGACGATCCCCGGCGGCGCCACCATCCTCTCAGCGACCCTGAGGCTGCGACGTGGCACGGTCGCCGGCACCGACCCCTTCAGCACCCATGGCACCTGCTGGGTCGACGTCCAGACCGGCGGCTTCTCGGGTTCGACGGCGCTCGAGGCCAGCGACTTCCAGGCCACGGCCACCACCGTCCAGGCGGCGAGCCTCTCCGACGCCGCCGCCAACGGGGTCTGGTCGCAAGGCAGCCTCAACGCCGCGGGTCTCGCGGCCATCAGCAAGACGGGGACGACGCAGCTCCGCGTCTACTTCGCCCTCGACAACGACAACAACCGCCACAACGATTACATCGGCTACTACGCTGGCGACAACTCGAATTCCGCCAACCGCCCGCAACTGGTGGTGACGTACCAATAGCGCGAGCCGACGCGGCAGCGGTCGAGCTCGCTTCGAGGCGGCGCCGGCCAACCAGGGGAGCCGGAGCGATCCGGCCCCCTGCTGCCGCACGGCGAGAGGAGGCTCGGAGCCCTCACCGACGGCCAGGTACTGCTGATGAAGGGTCAGTCCTGGCGTGTGGCGGGCACCGCTTCGCTCTGGTCCGGCTGGGCGGCGGGCTCGGCGCGCGGGGCGAGGCGGGCGATGCGGCTGGCCAGGACGGCGGCGCCGTAGCCGTTGTCGATGTTGACGACGCCGACCCCGGGGGCGCAGCCGTTGAGCATGGTGAGGAGGGGGGCGAGGCCGCCGAAGCTGGCGCCGTAGCCGACGCTGGTGGGCACCGCTACCACCGGCGCGGGCACCAGGCTGGCCACTACCGTCGGCAGGGCTCCATCCATGCCAGCCACCGCGATCACCACTCCGGCACCGCGGATCTCCGGCAGTCGGCCGAGCAGGCGGTGAATGCCGGCGACGCCGACGTCGTAAGCGCGGTTCACCGGGTGGCCGAACGCTTCGGCGCAGACCGCCGCCTCTTCGGCCACCGGCAGGTCGGAGGTGCCGGCGGCGAGCACCGCGATCGGCGGCCCGCTCGGCGTCGGGGCGGCGCCGCAGGTGAGCACGCGGGCGCGCTCGTGGTAGACGGCGCCCTCGATGCCCGCGGCCTGCAGCTCGCCCGCCGCGGCGGGCGCCAGGCGGGTCACCAGCACCCGGCCGTGCGCCGCCAGCAGGCGCTCGACGATCTGTCTCAGGTCCGAGCTGGTCTTGCCCTCGGCATAGACGGCCTCGGGCAGGCCCAGGCGCAGCTCGCGATGGAGGTCCAGCTTGGCGAAGCCGAGGTCCGCGAACGGCAGCTCCGCCAGCTGTTCCAGCGCCTGGCGGGGCGCCACTTCGCCTGCCGCCACCGCCTCGAGGAGCTGCTGGAGGTCGCGGGGATTCACGGCCGGGGCGAGGCTGGTCGATCGAGGTCGGCGCCGCCGCGGCGGTAACCCCGGGGATCTAAAGCGGCGCGCTCGAAGCCGAGCGCCCGCAGGCGCGGCGCCAGGTCCGGCCATCGCGCGGCCAGCCGCTCCACCTCGCCGGCAGCCACCTCGACCCGCGCCCCGCCCTGGTCGTCGCGGACGCGCACGATCTGGAAGCCCGCGCCGGCGAGCAGCGCCTCGGCCGCCTCGATGCGCCGCAGCTTGCCCAGCGTCACCAGCTGGCCGTGCGGGATGCGGGAGGAGAGGCAGGCATTGGCCGGGCGGTCCCACGCCGACAGCCCGAGCCATCGCGCCATGGCGCGCGCCGCCGGCTTGTCGATGCCGTGAGCGAGCAGCGGCGAATACACCCCCCGCTCACGGACGGCACGCAGGCCGGGCCGATCGGGGCCGGGGTCGGAGGCATTGGTGCCGTCGCACACCACCGCCAAGCCGCGCCGGACCGCCTCGCGCCGCATCGCATCCATGCGCATCCCCTGGCAGACATAGCAACGGTGGGCGGGATTGGCGACGAACTCCGGGTCGTCGAGCTCGCTGTAGGTGATCACCTCGTGACGGATGCCGATCTCGGCGGCGAGGCGCCGCGCGTGGTCGAGCTCGGCCCCGGCCAGGGTCTCCGCCGCCGCGGTCACCGCCAGCGCCCGGTGGCCAACGGCGCGGACCGCCAGCGCCGCCACCAGCGCCGAGTCGACGCCGCCCGAATAGGCCACCAGGGCCGATCCCCGGGCGGCCAGGTCGGCGATCACCGCCGCCGCCAGCTCGTGCGCTGGGTTTGGGTCCGTCATGCCGGCGAGAGAAGCACGGGGAATGCCAGGGTCATGCCGGGAGCGCCGGCGGTCCTACGATCGCGGCCCGCGCCCGGCGGAACGGAACGACACCGGCACCAGGTAGAAGATGCCGAAGACGCAGAGGGACCAGAGCAGCACCAGCGGCGCCTGGAGTTGCAGCCGGGCCATGGCGATGAGCAGGTAGACCAGGCTTGGCGGTCCGCAAAACGACAACAGGAAGAGGCGCCGCCGCTGCGGCGGCGCCAGGTGCCTGGTGCGCTGCACGTAGATCATTCCGGCCACCCAGCCGAGGGCGGAGGCGGCGCTGTACAGCTGGCTCAGGGTCAGGCGGGGCAATTCGGGCAGGCGAGCCAAGCCGACCAGTTGCAGCAGGAAGACCACCCAGCAGGCGAGGAAAAGCCCCGCCGCGGCCGCCCCGAGCGACTCGATCACCCTGCCGGACGACTCCCGAGGCCTGAAACCGGACCCGTCGACGAGCTTCGTCCGCCGCGGTGCGCTATTCATAGCTGGCCACCGGCGGACAGCTGCAGAACAGGTTGCGGTCGCCCCACACGTTGTCGATCCGGCCGACCGCGGGCCAGAACTTGTGCTCCCGCACCCAGGGCGCCGGGAAGACCGCCTGCTCGCGGCCGTAGGCGTGGCTCCAGCTGTCCGCGGCAGCCTCGAGGGCGGTGTGCGGCGCGCCGTGGAGGGGATTGTCCCGGCGGTCCGCCCTGCCCTCCTCGATCGCCCGGATCTCCTCGCGGATGGCGATCAGGGCGTCGCAGAAGCGGTCGAGCTCGGCCTTGGACTCGCTCTCGGTCGGCTCGATCATCAGCGTCCCGGCCACCGGAAAAGACATCGTCGGGGCGTGGAAGCCATAATCCATCAGGCGCTTGGCGACGTCCTCGGCCTCTACGCCGGCGCTCGCCTTCCAGGGACGCAGGTCGAGGATGAACTCGTGCGCCACGCGGCCCCCCGCGCCGCTGAAGAGCACCGGGTAGTGCGGCCGCAGGCGCGCTGCCATGTAGTTGGCGTTGAGGATGGCGGTCGCGGTCGCCTTGGTGAGCCCGCGCGCGCCCATCAGCGCGATGTAGACCCAGGAGATCGGCAGGATGCCGGCGCTACCCCAGGGCGCCGCCGACACCGGACCGACCGCGCCGAGATGCCCGCCGCTGCTGTCAGCGCCGGCAGTACCAGCGGTATCGGCGCCAGGGGCGTCCTTGGCGCCCGCGCCGCCCGCCGGGGCGGCCCAGTCCAAGCCCAGCGGATGCCCCGGGAGGAAAGGCGCCAGGTGCGGAGCGACGCAGATCGGTCCCATGCCGGGCCCGCCGCCGCCGTGCGGGATGCAGAAGGTCTTGTGCAGATTGAGATGGCAGACGTCGGCGCCGATGTCGCCGGGACGGCAGAGGCCGACCATGGCGTTCATGTTGGCGCCGTCCATGTAGACCTGCCCGCCATGCCGGTGAACGATCTCGCACAGCTCGCGGATGCCCTGCTCGAAGACGCCATGGGTCGACGGGTAGGTCACCATGATCGCGGCCAGCCGATCGCTGTAGGTCTTGGCCTTGGCCTCGAGGTCGGACAGCTCCACGTTGCCGGCGGCATCGCAGGCGACCGGCACCACCTGCAGGCCCGCCATCGTCGCCGAGGCCGGGTTGGTGCCGTGCGCCGACACCGGGATGAGGCAGACGTCGCGCTGCGACCGGTCACCGCCGGATCCCTGGGTGCCGCGCGCGTCGCGGCGCGACCGCAGGTAGGCGCGGATGGTCATCAGGCCGGCATACTCGCCCTGCGCGCCGGAGTTCGGCTGCAGCGAGGCGGCGGCGAAGCCGGTGATCTCGCACAGCCAGCTCTCGAGCGTCGAGAACAGCACCTGGTAGCCGAGCGCCTGATCGCGCGGTGCGTACGGATGCAGGTCGGCAAGCTCCGGCCAGGTCACCGGCGCCATCTCGGTCGAGGCATTGAGCTTCATCGTGCAGGAGCCGAGCGGGATCATCGAGGTGGTCAGCGACAGGTCCCGCGACTCGAGACGCCTCAAGAAGCGCAGCATCTCGTGCTCGGTGTGATACCGGTTGAAGACCGGATGGGTGAGGTAGGGCGAGGTGCGCGCGTGCGGCGCCGGGAAGCCGCCAACGGCGGCGTCCAGTGGCGCCAGGACGGTACCAATTTCCGGGGTCTCCGAGGTCTCCGGGGTCGCCGGCGTCGCCGCGTTCGCCGGGTTCCTGGCGCCGGCGAAGATCCCCAGCAGCTCCGCCACGTCGCTCGCGGTGGTAGTCTCGTCGAGCGCCACACCGACCGCGGAGTCGCCGAGACGCCGCAAGTTGATCCGGCGCGCCGCCGCCGCGGCCAGCACGGCGGCTGCTCGCCCGGCCGGACCGCCGCCGAGCTCGACCCGCACGGTATCGAAGAACGGCTCCGCCGGCGTGCCATAGCCAAGCCGCCACAGCCCCGCGGCCAGCGTCACGGCCAGCGCGTGCACCCGCCTGGCGATGGCCTCGAGCCCGGCGGGACCGTGATAGACGGCGTACATGCCGGCCATCACCGCCAGCAACGCCTGGGCGGTGCAGATGTTGCTGGTCGCCTTCTCCCGGCGGATGTGCTGTTCGCGGGTCTGCATGGCCATGCGATAGGCGACGCCGCCGTGGGCATCGCGCGAGACGCCGATGATGCGGCCGGGGATCTGCCGCTTGTACTCCTCCCGCGTCGCTAAGAAAGCGGCGTGGGGACCGCCGTAGCCGAGCGGCACGCCGAAACGCTGCGACGACCCCACCGCCACGTCGGCGCCGAATTCTCCCGGCGGCCGCAGCAGGGTCAGCGCCAGCAGGTCGGCCGCCACCATCACCAGGGCGCCGGCGGCATGCACCCGCGCGGCGAGCGGCGCGTAGTCGAGCACCCGGCCGTCGGTGGTCGGGTACTGCAACAGCACTGCGAAAACGTCTCCGAGATCCTGGCCGTCGAGGGCCGCCGCGAGCGCCTCGCCGTCCGCGGCCCGCTCGGCATGGGACCGATCAGGTCCTTCGGTACGATCTGAACGATCTGAATGATCTGAGCCAGCTGAGCCAGCTGAGCCAGCTGAGCCAGCTGAGCCAGCTGAGCCAGCTGAGCCAGCCGAGCCGGCGACGCCGAGCGGCAGCTCACGCACCACGACACCGGAGGCCTCGGCGCGGGTGCGCACGACGGCCAGAGTCTGCGGGTGGCAGGACGAGGCCACCAGGAAAACGTTGCGCTCTCCGCGCGGACCAGCGGGAGCGAGCGCCATGCACATGTGCATCGCCTCGGCGGCTGCGGTCGCTTCGTCCAGCAGGGAGGCGTTGGCGATCGGCAACCCGGTCAAATCCGCGACTATGGTCTGAAAGGTGAGCAGCGCCTCGAGCCGGCCCTGCGAGATCTCCGCCTGGTACGGGGTGTACTGGGTATACCAGCCGGGGTTCTGCAACACGTTGCGCTGGATGACCCCGGGCACGATGCAGCCGTGGTAGCCCATGCCGAGATAGGACCTGTAGACCTGGTTCTGCGACGCCACGCGGCGCAGCGCCTGCAGCACCTCGTGCTCGCCGATCTCGCGGTCCTCGGGCAGGCCGGCCAGCGCCAGCCGCCTGCCCAGCCGGATCGACCTGGGAACCGTCTCGTCCACCAGCGCTTCGAGCGTGGCCACGCCGAGCAAGTCGAGCATGGCCCTCACTTCGGCCTCCTCCGGTCCCACGTGGCGGCGCACGAACGTGTCCGTCGGCTGCAGGGCCGCGGGGGGGTGCTCGAAGGACAGCCCGGCCGGCGCGCCCGCGGCGGCCGGCGCCGGACGGCCCGACGGCGTGGAGGGGCCGGAGAGAGAGCGCGCGCGCGGGACTTCGGGTGTGGCAACGGCCGTGCCACCGCCCTCGCCGCTCAGCACGTCCACGACGCCTGCCGTGCCCACGACACCCGCGACGTGCGCAAGGTCCGCCGGCGTGCCTTCCGCTCTAGGCTTCGCCACTCTTCACGTACTCCTCGTAGGCGTCGGCCTTCATCAGCGCCTTGAGATCGTCGGTGGACGAGAAGCGGATCTTGACCAGCCACCCCTCGCCGTGCGGATCGTCGTTAAGCATCTCCGGGTCGTCCACCACGGCATCGTTGATCTCCACCACCTCGCCCGCCACCGGCGAGTAGACCTCGGCCACGGCCTTGACCGACTCGATCGTGCCCAGCTCGTCCTGAGCATTGAAGACCTGGCCAACCTCCGGCAGCTCGACGAACACCACCTCGCCGAGCTCCTGCTGGGCGAACTCGGTGATCCCCAGCACGCAGACGTCGTCCATCACCCGCACCCACTCGTGTTCCCTCGAGTACAGATAGTCACTGGGATACATGCTGTCGGCGACCCCCTGTCAACCAGGAAAAGAGAAGAACCTCCTCGCGCTCTCGGATCTCTCAGTTATACACCAACCGGTCCCGCTCCGAGTCGGTTCTGACCAGGCTGGGCCGGGCGCCTCCCGGCAAGCTTCCCGCCGGTGCGGCCGGCACGGGCAGGCCCGCTACGCGGGCTTTTTCTTGCGGCGATAGAACGGCAGCTCGACCACCACGGCGGCCAGCGTCCGGCCGCGCACGTCCAGCTCCAGCGGCGTGCCCGGCGCCGCCAGCGCCGGCGGCACGTAGGCCATGCCGATCGCCTTCTCGAGGGTCGGGCTCCAGGTGCCGCTGGTGACCTCGCCCACCGCCTTGCCTCCGGATAGAACCCCATGCCCCTGGCGAGCGATTCCCCGCCCCTCGACGGTGAAGCCGACGAGGGTCCGGTCCACGCCCCGCTCGCTCTGCTCCGCGAGCGCCGCGCGGCCCAGGAAGTCGCCCTTGCCGAGCTTGACCACCCAGGAGAGCCCGGCCTCGAGCGGCGTAGTGCGCTCGTCGATCTCATGGCCATAGAGCGCCATGGCCGCCTCGAGCCGCAGCGTGTCGCGGGCGCCGAGGCCCGCCGCCACCAGGCCGTGCGGCGCGCCGGCGGCAAGCAGGCGCCGCCAGACCTCCGGCGCACCCTCGGGCTCGAGGTAGAGCTCGAAGCCGTCCTCGCCGGTGTAGCCGGTCCGCGACAGGATTGCCGGCACCCCGGCTACCTCGCCGCGCAGGAAGGCGTAATAGCGCAGGCCGGAGACTCCGGGGGAAGCGAGAGGCTCGAGGATGGCGAGCGCCCGCGGACCCTGCAGGGCGAGCAGCGCGAAGCGGTCGCCCTCGTCGGCGACCGTTGTGTCCGCCGGCGTGTCCGCCGGCGTGGATGCCGCCCGGTCCGGGCCGTGCTCGCGGATCCAGCTCAGGTCCCGCGCCGCGTTGGAGGCGTTGACCACCACCAGGAAGTCGTCCGCCGCCAGGCGGTAGATCAGCAGATCGTCGACGTAGGTGCCGCGCTCGGTGAGCAGGCCGCTGTAGTGGGCGCGCCCGGGCACCAGCTGCGCCACGTCGTTGGGCGTGAGGCGCTGCAGGAAGCTCTCCGCGCCGGCGCCGCGCACTCGCACCTCGCCCATGTGCGAGACGTCGAAGAGGCCGGCAGCGCCGCGCACCGCCCGGTGCTCCTCGATCACGCCGGTGTACTGCACCGGCATCTCCCAGCCGGCGAAGCCCACCATGCGGGCGCCGAGCTCGCGGTGGCAGTCGTAGAGCGCCGTGCGCCGCAACGGCGCGCCGGCTTCGGGGGAAGTGTCGGGAGGTGCCATGCTCGCGCTCTCCGGGAAGAACGGCACGCAGAAGCTATCATGCGGCGGGTACGGCCGCGCGCGAGCCGTCACCAGGTTCCAGGGCTGCCGCTGGCGCCGCGATCGGGATCGTCACCTTTCCGCCACCCTTTCGCCACTGCAGGCGGTCCCGACGTCGTCTATCCTGGCGTCGCGTCGTCCGCGAGGGGGTCCAACCCTCGCCGGCGGCCAGCCTTTTGGGACCTCCGCGCAGGCCGGGGAGGATGGTCGGGCGAAAAGGGTCCGGGCCGTCTCTCCGGCCCCTTTTTCAGACCCACCTTTGCATATTGGCGCCGGACGGGATAATGCTATGCGCTGAGCCGAGGTGACCGCATGAAGCTCCTGATCGTCCGCCACGCCATCGCCGAAGACCGGGAAGACTTTGCGCGAACTGGCAAAGACGACGATCTGCGCCCGATCACCGACGAAGGACGCAAGAAGATGAAGCAGGGGGCCCGGGGCCTGAAAACCCTGGTCCCCGAGATCGACCTCCTGGCCACCAGCCCGCTCACCCGGGCGGCGCAGACCGCCGCCGTGCTCGACTCGGTCTACGGCGGGCTGCGCGAGGTCGAGATCACCGAGCTCGAACCGGAGGCCTCGCCGGTCGAGTTCCTGAGCTGGCTGCGCAAGCAGGACGGCGAGAACGTGGCGGTGGTCGGCCACGAGCCGAGCATCAGCCTGATCGTCTCGTGGCTGTTGACCGGCACCGAGAAGCGGCTGCTCTCCTTTCGCAAGGGAGGCGCCTGCATGCTCGAGTTCCCGGGCGAGGTGGGCGCCGGGGCCGCGACGCTGCTCTGGGCGCTGACCCCGACCCAGCTGCGCGAGCTGGCGCGGTAGGCCCGCATGCCGGAGAGCACCGAGAGCACCGAGAGCGTCGAAGACTGGCCGGAGATCCTCGAGCGCTCCCCCGAGGAAGGGGCGCGCCGCCTCGCTCTCTCCTACCTCGACGAGGCCGCCGCCGCCCTGCCGCGGC
>Ga0209117_1000687_pt1 | contig 12990 bp, 11 predicted proteins | sample BlaSpr_A8_OM2_M2_FD_187978 | JGI IMG/M metagenome (GOLD analysis project Ga0209117, IMG submission 187978) | Forest soil microbial communities from Thunder Bay, Ontario, Canada - Black Spruce, Ontario site 2_A8_OM2_M2 (SPAdes) (version 2) | ecosystem: Environmental > Terrestrial > Soil > Boreal...
AAAATAGGACTAAGTCTTTTGTATTCAGTGCATAATTTTTGCGTACCGCCGCATTTTCATGCCACGTGGTGCTCCGAAGGGGCATGAGGTCTGCTCTGATCTTGCCATGTGACTCGCGGTGCGAACTGTTTCAGCGACCCCGTTGAAGCTACCAGTGATCAATCTCCCACCCACGCCAAAGTTAGCGGGAGCATTTGAAGCGCCTGTTATAATCTAGGGCTCGCTTACTAGAGACGGACCATATGGACCAAGTAGAAATCAAGACGCCAATCGATGTGCCTGCCAAGAGGCCGTTTGACGTGCCTGCGGAGACCCTGGCCACGCTCGCCGAGATCGGCGAGGAGATCAATGCCTCACTCGATCTCGACGAAGTGTTGAATCGGACCGCGGCTCTGGTCAAGCGGCTGATTGATTACGAAATTTTTGGCGTGCTGCTGCTCGATGGAACTTCGGGTTTTCTCAAGCACCGCTTTTCAATTGGCTATCCCCGCGAATTGGCTGAGAGTCTGAGGATTCCGCTGGGTCAGGGAATTACCGGAAGCGCGGCGGCCAGTGGGCATGCTGTGCGAGTCAGCGACGTAAGCCAGGACCCGCGTTACATCAACGCAATCGATTCAGTGCGGTCGGAACTTGCCGTACCTCTAGCGTTACAGGGAAAATGCATCGGCGTGCTCGATATTCAGAGCCGGCATTTAGACTACTTCACGCGTGACCAGCAAAACATACTGACGCTGCTGGCGACGCGGCTGGCCATTGCGATTGAGAATGCGCAGCTTTTTGCGAGTGCGAAGTCGCATGCTGACACGCTGCTGGTGCTGAATGAGATAAGCCGGGAAATCAGCTCGATTCTCGATGTTGAAGAACTTTTGAGGCGGGCGGCGGAGCTTGTAAAACGTGTGATTGATTATCAAATCTTGAGCATCATGTTGTATGACGACAAGCAGCAGATGTTTCGTCATCGCCTAGACGTGAAGTACGGCCAGCGAGTTCAGGGCAAGCTGGACATGAAGGTCACCGAGGGAATTGTCGGCGCCGCGGCAACCCTGCGCCAGCCGGTGCTGGTGCCGGACGTGACCAAGGATCCGCGCTACCTGCAAGTGAATTCGGAGACGCGCTCGGAACTGGCCATTCCGATGCTGCACAAAGGGCGGGTGATCGGGGTGGTCGATCTGGAGAGCCCGCAGCTTGACTATTTTACTGACGAGCATGTGCAAACGCTTTCGATTCTTGTGGCGAATCTCGCAGTATCCCTGGAAAATGCGCGGCTCTACGAACAGGTTGCCCGCGATGAAGCGCGTATGGATCGGGATTTGCAGGCTGCTAAGCGAATTCAGGGAGCGCTGCAAAGGCCGGTACCCGCGGAAGATTATGGACTTGATGTAGCCGCAAGGATTCTGTCAGCCCGGGAAGTGTGCGGGGACCTTTACGATTTTTTGCGATATGGACCACAGCAACTTGGAGTGGCGCTCGGTGATGTCTCGGGAAAAGGCACGGCCGCAGCGCTTTATGGCGCTGTGGGGATCGGTATATTGCGGAGTCTGGCGCCGCATAAGCTGCAACCGTCAGAAATGTTGCGGCAAATGAACCAACTGGTTTGCGAGCGGCGCATCGAGGGTCGATTCATGACGCTCTGCATGGCCACCTGGCAAAAGGGGCGTCGCAAGCTGCGGATCGCCAATGCCGGGCAATCGCAACCGCTGCTGTGGAAGGAAGGGCGATGCGAGAGGGTGAACTTGACGGGCTTCCCGCTCGGAATTTTCGATGACGTACGATACGACGAGTGGGGCGTGACCATGCATCGTGGCGATATTTTGGTACTTTACTCCGACGGTTTGACAGAAGCAGCGGACCCCGACGGACAACTGTTTGGCAGCCAGAGGCTGTGCAAGGCAGTAGAGGAGCACGCCTCCTATTCGGCGTCAGAGCTTGCGGACTTCTTATTGAAAGAGGTCGATTGGTTCTCACAGAGCGCTCCGCTCTCCGACGACCGCACGCTCGTGGTCCTGAAAGTCAAGTGAGCACGATTCTCCTAAAAAACAACAGACCGCAGGAATTTGTGGACCCTGCAGACTACACGCCGTTTTTTCCTCGCGCGCGCCCAGGACGCGAGGCTGGGAGTGTTACGCACCTTGCGTGTGAGCGAGTTGCACTGGAGCAGGTGGCGGAATTCGCTGGAACTCCAACGTACGTGTACAGTCGCGGCGCAATTGAGGCTGCCTACCGCGAGCTCGATGGGGCGTTGGGACGATGGCCACATACGTTGTGTTATGCGGTGAAGGCTAATTCGAATCTGGCAGTGTTGCGTGTCCTCGCGAGACTTGGTAGCGGTTTTGATGTCGTGTCGGGCGGTGAGTTGGACCGCTTGCGGCGCATTGGCGTGCAGGGTCGAAGAATCGTATTCTCGGGCGTCGGAAAAACGAAAGAGGAAATTCGAGAAGCTTTGCAATTTCCCAGCAAACGCGGAGGGACCTCTACGCGGCGGGGAATTTTATTATTCAACGTTGAATCCGAAGCGGAATACGAGGTGTTAGCGGGTGAAGCCGCACGGCATATCGCTGCAGGGGGCCGCGCGCCGTCGTTGGCAGTGCGGGTGAATCCGGATGTGCAGGCGGGGGCGCATCCGCATATTTCGACTGGATATCATCACCATAAGTTCGGTCTCGATTGGCGGGCAGCGCGACGACTCTATCTTGCACAGCGGCGAACGCGCTGGACGGAGTGGCGGGGGATCAGTGCGCATATTGGATCACAAATCGTGACGCTGGCGCCATTCCGCCGCGCACTTTCACGCGTGACGCAATATGTGCGGGAGCTGCAACGCGAAGGCATTCGCCTCGACTATCTCGATTTCGGCGGCGGGCTCGGCATTCGCTACACACACGAGGCGGCCCCTGCGCGTAGAGAATATGCAGGTGCGCTAACAGCAGTGGTTAAAACATTGGGATGCCATTTGTTGCTCGAGCCCGGACGAACGATTGTTGGGCCTGCCGGTGTATTGCTTACGCGCGTTCTATACACAAAAGAAAATCGCGGCAAGACTTTCGTGATCGTCGATGCCGCTATGAACGATTTGATTCGTCCAGCGCTCTATGGAGCGGTGCACCCGATCACCAAAGTTGTGAATACCTCAAATGCGCAGGCGACCAAGACAGTGGACGTGGTAGGGCCGGTTTGCGAAACGGGAGATTGCCTGATCCACGACTGGCCGCTCGGGGATGTCCGGCCGGGAGAGTTGTTGGCGATTTGGGGCGCCGGGGCGTATGGATTCGTGCAAGCCTCCAATTACAATGCGCGCCCTCGCGCGGCGGAAGTGCTGGTTGAAGGGAATCGCTTCCGAGTTATTCGACGGCGTGAATCGCGTGACGATTTAGTGCACGGAGAAACGCGTGGCTAGTGCGGCTGCGTTTCAAAGACAACTTTGCTGCCCACGATGGTCATCAGCACCTTGGCGTCTTTGATTTTGTCTGGGGAAATCGAGAACAGATCAGTATCGAGTACCACTACGTCGGCAAGTTTTCCGGCCTCTAGCGAGCCCTTCTGGTTTTCTCGGAACTCGGCATAGGCCGAGCCCATTGTGTAGGCCTCAAGCGCTTCCACCAGTGTCAGCCTCTGCTCGGGAAACCAACCACCCGGATTTTTGCCATCGAGTGTCGCGCGGGTAACTGCGGCACACAGTCCGAGAAGAGGATTTAGCGGCGCAACCGTCCAATCGCTGCCGAAAGCGAGACGCACGCCGTGATTGAGAAAGGTTCGAAAGGCGTAAGCGGTCTTCGCGCGTTCATGGCCAATGCGCTTTTCTGCCCAGCGTCCGTCATCAATTGCGTGATAGGGCTGAACCGAAGCGATCACGGCAAGTTTTGCAAAGGTCTCAAAATCATCGGGATCAATATGTTGTGCATGTTCGATGCGAAAGCGGCGGCTGGCGCGCGGGCCGTTCCGCTTTATCACGTCAGCGTAGATATCGAGAATAATGCGGTTGGCTTTATCGCCGATGGCATGTATCGCGACTTGCAGGCCAGCTTTATCGGCACCAGACCCCATTTTCAGCATGTTGCCATCGGGCAACATCATGGCGTTGAGCAGCCCGGAAGTGTTTGGCGCGTCAGCGTAAGGTTCATAGAAAAGAGCAGTGGTAGACCCCAGAGACCCATCCGCGAACCCCTTGAGCGCGCCAAGATGAATCCAGTCATTGCCAAATCCAACGAGGATGCCGGTGGCGGCTGGCGCTTGCCATTGCGCGATCGGCGTGAGGCGGTACATGCGCACAGAGAGTTCGCCTCGCGATGCGAGTCGTTGATACGCACGCACGTCGTTCGTGCTGCTGATGTCATGAATTCCGGTAACGCCAAAGCGACGCGCTTCGGCCATGGCCGCGTGAATGGAGCGCAGCAATTGCTCTTCTGTTTCCGGCGGGATCACGCGGAAGACCAGGCTCATTGCGGCGTCTTTAAGAAGGCCGGTGGGATTCCCAGCGACATCTTTGACGATGGTGCCGCCAGCGGGCGTCGGGGTGTCGCGGGTGATGCCAGCGAGCCGAAGAGCAACGGTGTTGGCTAGAGCCATGTGTCCATCGTAACGTGTGACCAGGACAGGATTATCTTGGGTTTGCGCGTCAATCCAATCGTGCGATGGCAGCGGACTGCCGCCCCAAAGCTCGTGATCCCATGTCCCCCCGGTGATCCATTGGCCCTTGGAAACTTTTTTAGCGTGTTCAGCGATACGGCGAGCGAATTCCTGCGGGGGTTGAGGCCTCGCGCAATTGCACGCTGGTTGTTTCCGCACCGCCGCTTGCGAAATGAACGTGCGCGTCAATGAATCCAGGGAGGACGCTCTGGCCACGAGCGTCAATCACTCGGGTATGCGGACCAAGCCATTTGTGGATTTCGACGTCGCTGCCTACTGCTGCGATGCGATCCACCACTATGGCCAGAGCCTCGGCTTGAGGGTGCGCATGATCCACGGTCCAGACGCGTCCGTGGACTATGACTAAGTCGGCGGAACGATGTGGCTCGGCCGCGAGCTTTGGCGCGCCGAATGTGAACAAAAAGGATAGGGGTATTGCGGCTTTCAATACTGCCAACAAGGAGACGGGCAGCAAGGTCAGCTGGTACTGTTTTCATTTGAAGAAACATCCCAAACTGTGTCGGTCTGCGCACAAGTACATCGACGCAGAAAAGGCGATATGGCCTTTTAACGCTCGCCCCAGCCAAGTTTACTGCGGAGAACTTCGTAATAAGTCTTGCTGGGCGCCCTCACGAGAGAAATGGTCTCGGCCGCTTTGGATATCCGGACGCGGTCACCAGGTTGAAGCTCAATGCCGATCTGACCGTCGATAGTGAGAGCCGCCTGGATGTCACCGAGGCATCCGGTTTCGATCTTGGATGTGTCTGGGACGACCAGCGGTCGGTCACTGAGAGTGTGCGGGCAAATGGGCGTGATCACAAACGCTGCCACTAGCGGATGGATAATTGGTCCGGCGGCAGAAAGGGAATAAGCCGTTGAACCGGTAGGTGTGGAAACGATCAAGCCATCAGCCTTATATTTCGAGACGAAATCGCCGTCAATGTGGAGGTCGAGGTCGATCATGCGTGCTAAGGCGCCCTTGTTGAGCACAGCGTCATTTAATGCGCGGTGCGTTTCGATTGTAGAGCCGCCACGCGCAATGTCGGCTTGAAGCATAACGCGGTTACTCACGTGATGATGGCCGGCTAAGACCAGATCCAGAAGAGGGTAAAGCTCCTCTCGCGTGATGCTCGTTAGAAAGCCGAGACCGCCGAGATTCACCGGAAGGATGGGTACACGCCGCTCCGCGGCGGCGCGAGCTGCAGAGAGAAGCGTGCCGTCTCCACCAAGCACGATGAGGAAATCGACTTCAGCAGCGAGCTCCGTGCGCGTTCGTTGGCGACGGCCGGTGGAGATAAACTCCGCTGTCTCCTCATCAGAAAAGACGTTGAGCTTACGCTCGGTGAGCCATTCGATGAGGCTCGGGACGACAGCGGCAACATCTTCGCGACGCGGTCGAGAAATTATGCCGACGTTTCGTATCATCTGAGTGTACGCAACAGTGTACAGAATCTTCGCACGAGCATGATCGCGGCATTCTACTAGGCCTGTCTGCGGGCGTGCAGAAAAAACTCCTGGTTGCCTTCGGCTCCAGTTAGACGGCTGGGTTTGATATCGAGGACGGCGAGGCCAGCGGCAATCGCTGAGCTCTTCACCCGCGCGATGGCTTTTTCGTGCAGCCGCGGATCGCGAACGATTCCTCCCTTGCCGACGTCGCAGCGTTCTAATTCAAACTGCGGCTTAATGAGAATCAGACATTCTGCTTCAGATGTCACGATAGAGGTTACCGCAGTCAGAATCTTTTGCAACGAAATGAACGATACATCGATTGTGACGAATTCAACCGGCTCGGGAATGTCCTGGGTTTTTAGCTCGCGAGCATTTTTCTGGATGCTGATTACGCGCGGATCGTTCTGAAGTTTCCAATCGAGCTGGTCGATCGTAACATCAAGCGCATAGACGCGAGCAGCACCGTCCTGCAGGAGGCAATCGGTAAAGCCTCCGGTAGAAGATCCAACATCGAGGCAAATGCGTCCGCGAACCGTAACTTGGAAATCTTCGAGAGCCCCTTGGAGCTTAAGGCCCCCGCGGCCGACATAGCGCGAACGCGTGCCGATGACTTGAATCACCGCATCGAGCTTGACCCGCTCTCCAGCTTTAGTAATTTTCTGATTGTCCACCAGCACCTCTCCCGCAAGAATTATGGCTTGGGACTTCTGGCGGGATTCGGCGAAGCCACGCTCGAATAGAAGAACATCGAGACGCTTTTTATTGTTTTGTTTTCGTGGGCTCACGCTTACGCGCGCCGTAGGAGTAAATACTCTGCTAATTCGCGCAAACGAGCCGCGCGAGCAGCGAAGACCGAAAGTTCTTCAATGGCCTGGCAAGCGAGGTCTCGGGCGATTTGGCGAGATTTCTCGAGGCCATAAACCGAAGGGTAGGTAGCCTTCCTCTGGGCCTGGTCTTTTCCGGCGGTTTTGCCGAGCGCTGCGGAGGACTCTTCAACGTCAAGGATGTCATCGATCACCTGAAATGCCCAGCCGATCTGATCACCGAATCGACGAAGTCGGGCGAGGTCCGTATCGCCCGCACCCGCGCAGATCGCCCCGCTTAGGACTGATGCGCGAATGAGAGCCGCCGTTTTTGAGCGGTGAATGTACTCGAGCATGGCGGGGGTCACATCTTTCCCTTCGGCCTCGAGGTCAGCGAGCTGGCCCCCTACCATGCCGTTGACGGTTCCCGAGGAGGTTGCCACTTCGCGAAGAACCGCGAGGCAGCGATCAGCGGCGACCGGGGTTGCGCTCAGAGTCTCAAACGCAAGAGTCAGAAGCGCGTCGCCTGTCAGAATCGCGGTGGCTTCACCAAATTGTTTGTGACATGTGCGCTTTCCGCGGCGCAAGTCATCGTTATCGAGAGCGGGCAGATCGTCATGTATCAGCGAATATGTGTGGATGAACTCTATCGCGCACGCCGGATGCACTGCGGGCCTTACATCGCTCTCAAAAATTCGCGTGGCCTCCAGGCACAGAATGGGACGAATGCGCTTGCCCCCCGCAAAAACGCTGTAGCGCATGGCTCGATGAATGACCGGCGGAAACGTGCCTTCGGGCGGAAGCAGAAGGTCGAGGCTTTTTTCGACCGCGGCACGATCTTCTTCAAAAAATGCAGGGAGCTTCATCGAATCGCCGGATCGGCCGCCATAGCGGCGCGGCGCGGGCGCGTTGTTGTGGGAGAAGAAACAATCACGATTCTTCTGATTCCGGTTCAAAAGGTTCGGCGTGCAGCTTACCATCGGCCTTCTTGAGCAATATTTCGACTTGTCCCTCGGCTTGTTCGAGTTGCTTCTGACATTCGCGAGAAAGATCGACGCCCTCTTCAAAAAGTTTCATGGCGTCGTCGAGCGAGAGATTGGGGCCTTCGAGGCGCTTTACAATCTCCTCGAGACGCGTGAGGTAACCCTCGAAATCAAGTTTCTTCGCCGGCTCAAGCTTCTTACCAGCCGTCGTGTTCAAGTCTTCCTCCTCGGGTGGGTAGTTCGCTGGGCCATGGTGCTGGATCATAGCTTACTAGCAGCCAGCATTCTAATGCACGGTGTAGAAGGCAAACAACGGCTTTCCTTCTCTGCGTACGTACGAGTGTAAACGCTCATTCCATTGCGCATTTACTGCCAGCCCTAGCGTTCGCGGGAATCGCGTCGTGAGTCGCAGGCTTCGTCAAGCACGACGCCAAGAATTGTGTCCGCCAAACTGCGCTGCATCCTGCTAGAATCGCTGGCTGGGGAAAATTCTAATCCTCTTATGATTGCCGTGCGTCTGTTTGCCGTCTTCGCACTCGTAGTGCTGAACGGCTTTTTTGCGGCGGCTGAATTCTCGCTAGTAGCAGTGCGCCTTTCGCGCGTCCGCCAACTCGTGCAGCGAGGCGACGCGCGAGCGCGCATTGTGCGCGATCTTCTCGGCGATCTCCATCGAGTTGTTTCCGGGGTACAAGTCGGAATTACGGTTTGCAGTTTGGGACTGGGTGCTCTAGGCGAAGCTACGCTTTCGGGTTCGTTCCAGCGGCTGTGGGGACCCGGCGCCAATACGCACATGGCGTCGCTTATTGTCCACGCGGCGGCGCTTTCGTTGGCATTTGTTTTACTGAGTGTCTTACACGTTGTTCTCGGTGAACTGGTTCCCAAAACCCTGAGTTTGGCGCGTGCCGAGCGTGTTGCGTTACTGATCGCGCGTCCTTTTCGATGGTTCCTAAATGCCTTTCGGGCGGCGATCGATTTGCTTGACGGAATCTCGCGTCGCATCGTTCGAATTTTGGGTGTTGTCGAGCCGCAAAGCCATACGCTGGCGCATTCCGCTGAAGAGCTGCAAGTTCAAATTCAACAGGCCCGCGAACGCGGCGTTCTTGCCTCCGGAGAAGAACGCTTTATTCTCAGCGCGATTGAGCTGGCTAAAGTGCAGGTACGAGAGATCATGGTGCCGCGCCCAGATATCCATTCGCTTCCGGCCAGCGCTTCACTCGATGACGTGATGCGGGCCTTTGCTACCACGCAACGTTCTCGGATCCCCGTCTTTCAAGGAACAGAAGACCACGTTCTTGGATTCGTGCACGTGAAAGACATGCTGTGGGTCCTGCTTGATCGCGAGCGCAGTCTGCTCGAGAACGCACAGCCGCCGGAGTTCGATCTTCGCCGCATCTTGAGAGAATTGATGATCGTTCCCGAGACCAAGCCGGCGAGCGAGTTGCTGTTGGAACTAAGGGCGAGGCGTTCCGGGCTGGCCATGGTGGTGGACGAATTCGGCAGCATTCTGGGATTGGTTACGCTGGAGGATATCCTCGAGCAAATGGTCGGTGAAATACATGACGAATTCGACGTTATCGAGCGCCCGTTAACCTTGGCCGATGGCGCGATGGTGTTTGATGCGTCGCTTAACGTGCGCGAACTTGAGGCGCTATACAATATTTCTTTGCCGGAAGATTCGGCGTACGCGACTGTCGGCGGGTTCGTGTTAAGCCGCTTGGGGTTCATTCCGCGAGGCGGGGAGAGTTTTGAACACGGCGGGTTTCGCTTCACGGTAATCGAGATGGATCGACGGCGAATTGCACGTGTGAAAATTCAGGAACTGCGGCCCCCGGAACAATTGCCCGGAACCGCGGAGCAGCCTCATTCGATGCCAGCCCGCGCGTCGGAGCAAGGGCGGAACCTGGAAAAAGAAAAATAACCGAATCGGAGAATTGCTTAGCATGATGCGTCACGTCCTGTTGCGTATTCTGTTCACACTGCCCACGCTTTGGCTGGTTCTAACGATGGTTTTTCTTTTGGTTCATATTGTTCCCGGTGATCCGGTGCAACAGATGCTGGGCGAGAGTGCTCATGCCGAAGACGTCACGCAATTGCGACATGCACTGGGCCTTGATCTGCCGCTCGGCACGCAGTATGCCCGTTACCTCAGGGGCTTGGCGCGTGGCGATTGGGGTACCTCATTTAAATTTCAAGCGCCCGTGCGGCGGATAGTGTTCGAGCGCTACCCGGCGACGTTGCAACTTGCCGCAGCGGCCCTTTTGGTCTGCGCAGCCATCGGCATTCCGGCCGGAGTCTTTGCGGCGCACCGTCGCGGACACACTGCGGACCGCGCGACAGGACTCTTTACGTTGTTCGGGCTCGCGGTTCCGAATTTCGCGCTGGGCCCGGTGCTCATTTTGATTTTTTCGATTGAGCTCGGATGGCTTCCGGTGTCTGGTCGTGACGGCCCGCTCCATTTCACCCTGCCATCGATCACGCTGGGTGCGGCGCTAGCAGCGATTCTGACGCGGATGGTACGCAGCTCGATGATCGAGGAGCTCTCGAGCGACTATGTTCGGACGGCTCGCGCCAAAGGCCTGCCCATTAGCAGCGTACTTTTCCGGCATGCATTTCGCAACGCCCTGATCCCGATTGTCACTATTTTGGGGCTGCAGTTTGGAACTTTGCTGGCGGGGACAATTGTTACTGAAAGCATTTTCTCCTGGCCGGGCGTAGGCCGGCTCACCGTCCAGGCTATTTCTTCACGTGATTATCCACTGCTTCAGGGATGCATTCTGACCATCGCTATTTCGTATGTCCTCGTCAACTTCGTCACTGATTTTGTCTACAGTTTGATCGACCCGCGGATTCGTCTGCAATGACTGCTCGCTCGCAGTTTAGCCAATTCATTCGCCAAAGCGGGCTGGGCCGCTGGGGTTTGGGAGTCACGTTGCTGCTCATCCTGGTTGCCATGTTCGCTCCGCAGCTGGCGCCGTACGAACCTTCCGCTCAGAATCTTCCGGCACGGCTAGCGACGCCGAGTCGTGCCCATTGGTTTGGGACTGATGAGCTGGGGCGCGACATCTTCTCGCGCATTTTATTTGGTGCGCGGATCTCCATGATCGTCGGCATCTCGGTGGTGCTCGGTTGCGGCCTCACGGGTCTTGCGCTTGGACTGCTCGCGGGGTATTTTGGCGGCTTCTTTGATCGTTTGGTAAGCGTGGTCCTGATCAACGCGTTCCTGTCATTCCCAGGGATTCTTCTGGCTATCGCCTTCGCTGCCTTTCTCGGGCCAGGGCTAAGTAAGGTTATCGTCGCGCTGATCGTAACCGGGTGGGCGGGCTATGCGCGCCTGGCTCGCGCGCAAACACTGAAAGTGAACGAAATGGAATTCATTCTAGCAGCACGCTCCCTTGGCGCCTCACATTTGCGCATCATGTTGTACCATCTGCTTCCGAATATTGTTCAGCCGGTTTTAATTCAGGCCACGATCGGGATGGCCGGCGTGATTCTTGCTGAATCCACACTGAGTTTTCTTGGCCTGGGTGTTCTGTCGCCGGTGCCGAGTTGGGGTGCCATGCTCAACGACGGTCGCACACATCTTTTCGATGCACCGCATCTTGTAATTTTCCCAGCACTGGCGGTAATCATTGCGGTGCTTGCTTTTAATCTATTGGGTGACGCATGGCGCGATTGGCTTGATCCACGTACGCGCGCATATCTTCTCACGATTGATTTAACGCGTTAAGAGTTCGAATGTTTTTGATTCTTCGATGAAGCTCATGCGGTCTCGACGGTGACTTCTGCGCCCCGGGTCACTCCTAGAACGCGTGCCGCGTTGCCTTTGTTCACTGCGATCTCAATGAATCCGCTCGACCCCAGGACTGCAATCGGCTGCCCGGCTTCACCTTTTGCAAACGTCTCCAAAAAATGTTGCACGTCTTTCTTTCCGACCTGCATTTTCAACGAACCGTTTTTAAGCATCGCTTCAGGCAAGTCTGCGAGCGTCAAGTTGGTCATAAGGTTTCCGAAGGCATCAACGCGGAGTACGACACCCTTCAAGATTCCAGCGGAAGACTTTGGTTTTGGCAGGCTGAAGCGAACGTAGTCCTGAATCTCCTCACCGAAGCTTTGACTCTGCCATGCCTTGGTAAGCCAGGCTGCCACAGGCGCAAAGACATCGCGACCGTGAAAGGTGGTACTTAGCGGCTGAAGAAAATAGTGCTCTGCAGTCACATGTCGCACCGCGAGTCTCTGCTCGCGTTCATAAATCATCGAAAGCACTCCATTGTCAGGACCAACGAAAAAGTGCTGGTCGCCGCTTACCAAAAGCGGCCTGCGCTGGGTGCCGACTCCCGGATCTACAACGACCAGATGAACGGTTTTAGAAGGGAAGTAACGGTATGCCGATCCAAGCGAAAGAGCGGCATCGAGCAAATCGTACGGCACAACATTGTGAGTGATGTCGACGATGGTCACGTCGGGATTGATCTTGAGGATTACACCTTTCAGCGTGCCCACGAGGTGATCATTTGTCCCGTAATCTGTGGTCAGCGTGATAATCGGGTTGGACAAAACCTATCTCCCCGCGCCACTTCGAATGGCGCTGCTGATGGGATGTTCTCTACCGATGTGCTGCGATTTTTTGACTTTTTGAAAATAGCGCTGCGCTTCGGCACTGTCAAGGCGACGTGCCGCAGGTGATAACCATGACGCCTTCAAGGTTTTCTTCTCCGCCTTGACGGCGCTATCAAAGAGAGGTTATCTAGGAGGCCCTGGCTTTAGTTCATCCGGTAGCTTGGGCCTCTATGTCCTCCTGTCTTGGAAAATATGGAAAATGACCGATCTGTACTCGCAGTCGCTTAGTTGTGTATAATCAACACGCGAGAGAAACGAGCGGGCGTCGTACAATGGTAGTATAGAAGCTTCCCAAGCTTCGGACGTGGGTTCGATTCCCATCGCCCGCTCCATAAATCCTGATGACTCAGTTGACCTTACACGGCTAAGTTACCTGAATTCGACTCAAAATCATCCTGTTTTGGACGGTAGTTGGACGGTACTGCAGTCAATTGGACGGTCGGTTCGATCACCGTCGCGCCCACCGACACTATTCCTGACTGATCGAAAGTTAGCAAAAACTACGGGGCTAAAGG
>Ga0209117_1000688_pt1 | contig 12986 bp, 7 predicted proteins | sample BlaSpr_A8_OM2_M2_FD_187978 | JGI IMG/M metagenome (GOLD analysis project Ga0209117, IMG submission 187978) | Forest soil microbial communities from Thunder Bay, Ontario, Canada - Black Spruce, Ontario site 2_A8_OM2_M2 (SPAdes) (version 2) | ecosystem: Environmental > Terrestrial > Soil > Boreal...
GGCTTTACCGGTGTGCCGCTCAAGGAAGGGCAGGAAATCACCGGCACGGAGGAAAAGGCCATCAAGGAAGTGGTCGAGCGCAGCGCGGATGTCCTCGCGAATCTGCAGGCGCTTTCCGATGAGGCGAAGGACTTGGTGGCCGGCGTGCAGCATGGGCGCGGAACGCTGGGCAAGTTGCTCACCGACGACCAGGTGTACAAGAACTTGAATAGCGTTCTCGTCAAGGCAAACCAGGTCGCCACAAATATCCAGGAAGGGCAGGGCACGCTCGGGAAGCTAGTGGCTTCCGACGAGCTGTATGGCAAGGTGAACACCGCGGTCGACAACGTCAACGTCATCATGAGCGATTTGCGCAGCCAGAAAGGCACGCTCGGCAAACTGCTCTACGATCCATCGCTGTATGACGAAGCGAAAAAAGCGCTGAGCAGCGGCAACGCTATGATCAGCGACGTCCGCGAGGGCAAGGGAACCCTGGGCAAACTGGCCACCGACGATGCGCTCTACAATAAGCTGCGAGACACGAGCACCAATCTGGCGAGCGCCACCGCGAAGCTGAACGAAAATACCACCACGGTCGGAAAAATGTTTTCGGACCCGCAGTTATACGACAACCTGAGCGGCCTGACGGGTGACCTGCGCTTGTTGATTGGGGATTTCCGGCAAAATCCCAAGAAATTCCTGCACTTCAAGATCACTGTATTTTGACGCCCTGGCCGGTTTTGCCGGGACACACACGCTGTGTTGTAATGGATTTGTAACAAAAACGATATAGGCTCCCAGCCAAGTCGAGACGATTGTGCCCACAAATGTGACCGAACCACAGGATCCGAAAACGGCCCCGCGCCCGGAGGCGACGAAATCCACGCTCCCGCAGCCAGGCCGGCCGGTTCCGAGCCGCGCCTATCCCGGAGCGCTGATCGTTGTGGAAGGCACCGACGGTTCGGGCAAGAGCACGCAACTCTATTTGCTGAAGCGCTGGCTGGAGATCGGCGGTTACCGGCTGCATTTCACGGAGTGGAATTCGTCGCCGCTGGTGAAGTCCGCGACGCGCCGCGGCAAGCAGCGCCGGCTGCTGACGCCAACGACGTTTTCGCTGCTGCACGCCGCGGATTTCGCGGACCGTTGCGAGCGGCAGATCATGCCTTTGCTCCAGGGCGACTACCTGGTACTCGCCGACCGCTACATTTACACGGCGTTCGCGCGTGACGCCTCGCGCGGCTGCCCTCCGCGTTGGCTGCGCAATCTTTATCGCTTCGCGCCCATTCCGGATATCACGTTTTATTTTCGCGCGCCGCTGGATATCGCCGTGCACCGCATTCTCAGCGGGCGCCCCAAGCTGAAATATTACGAGGCGGGCATGGACCTGGGACTGTCCTATGATCGCGCCGAAAGCTTCCGCTTGTTCCAGGCGCGCATTCTCGAGGAATACGACAAAATGGTGGACACTGACAATTTTGTGGTCCTCGACGGCACCATTCCGGTCAACAAACTGCAAAAGCAGATGCGCGACATCGTGGCCTCCAAAATCGATTTGAAGCGCTTTGCGCCTCACGCGGCCGAGGCAGAATAGCCATGTCTGACCAGGAAAAAGAAAAAGAGAAACCAGCAGCGGCCCTGGCCGCGACCGCCGACGCCACCTCTGCTCCCGTGACTGGCCCCGCGACGAAGACGCCCACCGACGAAGAAGCCTCGCAATATTTTTACGGCGAAGCGCTGGTCGGCTTCGATCCCAGCGAAGTTACCGGAAGCTTGATTGTCATCGAAGGAATGGACGGCTCCGGCCGCTCGACGCAAATTGCGTTGTTGCAGGAATGGCTGGAGTCCGAAGGTTTTGCCGTGCAGACCAGCGGTCTGCGGCGTTCGAATCTGGTTGGACGCGACATCGATGAACTGCTCGCGAAGAACGCCGTAACCCGGCTGACGCTTTCCCTGATGTACGCAACTGACTTTTTCGACCAAGTGGAGCACCGCATCTTGCCGGCGTTGCGTTCCGGCACTGTGGTCCTCGCCGACCGCTTCATCTTCACGCTGATCGCCCGTGGCGTCGTGCGCGGCATCAATCGCGATTACATCAGCGGCTTGTACGCCATGGCCTTGCGCCCGCACCTCACGTTTTGGCTGAACGTGCGCCCGGAAACGGCGTTCGCACGCGAATTCAAGAAAGCGCAAGCCATCAGCTATTGGGAAGCGGGCCGCGACATGTCGCTGTCCCACGATCTCTACTGGTCCTTCATCCGCTACCAGACCATGATCAAGCGCGAGTTTGAAGTCATGGCCAAGCGCCACAACTTTATCGAGCTCGACGGCGAAGCCAGCGTCTCCACGGTGAACAAAGTTTTGCGCCAGCGCATCGCCGACCAATTGGGCATTCGCGCCACAAAATACACTCCCTCCGCTGCATTGGCGCATCTCTGGCGGTAAACTCTGCGCATGTCTGAGCCGGTCCACATCGCCGCCATCGACGCCGGCTCGAACGCCGTGCGCCTCTCCGTCGCGCGCGCCTATTCCGCGCTGGACATCGAGCCGCTGCAGAACGAGCGCTACTCGCTGCGCCTCGGCGAAGGCGTGTTCCTCCGCCATCGTTTCAGCGAGGATATCTTTGCGAAAGGCGTCAAGGCTTTCCGCCACTTCAAGGAAATAATGGACGAGTTTGGCGTGACGCGCTATCGCGCTGTGGCCACCAGCGCCTCCCGCGAAGCGCGCAACCGCGACGCCTTCGTCCGACGCATCAAACAAAAAGCCGGCATAGCGCTCGAGGTAATCAGCGGAACGGAAGAATCGCGGCTGGGAAGGGAAGCGGCCATTGCCGCGCTCGGGCCGGAATCGCCTCCGCGCTGCATCGCGGACCTCGGCGGCGGAAGCCTGGAGATCAACATCCTTCGCGATCACGTGGTCGAGCAGAACGCGCAATTGCCGGTCGGCACCGTGCGCTTGATGACCACGCTGAACCTTCCGGGGGTAATTCGCCCCGCGCAAGCCGAACAGGTGCGCCGCTACGTGCGCGCGCTGCTGGAGTCGCGCCTGCCCTCGCGGCCGAACCTCGGCGAAAGCATCGCCGTCGCGCTTGGCGGCAACGCGGAGACGCTCATGACCGTCGCGCCAGGTCCCCGCCAACACGGCGTTCCTACTTTGCAGCTTTCTCTTTTGCGCGAGCGTCTCGACGACATCCTGCGCCGCGATGTCCGCGAGCGCATGAAGGCCTACGCGGTGCGCCGCGACCGCGCCGACGTGATGGCCATCGCGGCCATCACCTTCGTCACCCTCGGCCGCTATCTTAACCTGCGCACCCTGGCGATCCCCGGCGTAGGCATCCGCGAAGGACTGCTTCAGGAAATCGCGCGCGAGGCCTTCTCCCGCAAGGAGCCGCACCGCTACAACGCTGCCGCGCGCCAGCTCCTCGTTGGCACGCGGAGCTTCGCTCGTCGCATGGAGTACGATCAGCGTCACGCCGAGCATGTCCGCGAGCTGAGCATCCTGCTTTTTGACGAGCTGCAAGCGGTTCACCATTTGCCCGCCGAATCGCGCGTCCTGCTCGAAGCTGGCGCTCTGCTCCACGATACCGGCCACATGATCAGCCATCGCGGCCACCATAAACACGGCGAATACCTCGCGCTCAATGGCGACATTCCCGGTCTCGCAGGGCGCGACCGCGGTGTCGTTGCCGCCCTGGTGCGCTACCACAATCGCAAATCCGATCCGGCCAGCCATCACGTCGCGTATTCGTCGCTGAATAACAACGATAAGCGCATGACACGCCGCCTGGCTGCCATTCTTCGCATCGCGGAAGCCCTCGATCATTCTCATCGCCAGCGTGTCACCAATGTCGACGCCACCTTTCAACGCGGAGCCGTCGGCGTGCAAATCAGCGCGCGCGGCGACGCCGCGGAAGACCTGAGCGATGCAAATCGCAGCGCCGAACTTTTTGAAAAGGAATTTCACGTGCGGGCGTTTTTCCGGCAAGCTGCGCCCGCGCGCTTGTAATCCGCATGTAAACGAACAGACAATCTGATTCCTGTTGCCCGAAGGAGAAAACGCCACTCATGCAGCTCTACATCGTCCGTCACGGCATTGCCATCGACCGCGAAGACCCCAAGTGTCCGCCGGAGGCCGAGCGCTATTTGACCGAGGAAGGCATCGAGAGGACCAGGCAAGTGGCCAAAGGCATTGCCGCCCTGGGAGCGCACGCCGACCTGCTGGTCAGCAGCCCGTACGTGCGCGCCACGCAAACGGCCGCCATTTTCGCCGGCGCCTTCGACTATCCGGAGGACAAAATACGCCAGACCGAGAGCCTGCTTCCCGGCGCCGAGCCCGCCGCCCTCTTGCACGAGCTGGCGCGCGAAAAAAACGCCGCGTCGGTATTTTGCTTCGGCCACGCGCCGCACGTTGATGGGCTACTGGCCGGCGCGGTGGGCGCGCAGCGCCACATCACTTCGCTGAAAAAAGCCGGAGTCGCCTTCGTCGAGCTGAAGCGTCTCTCCCCGCCGAGTGGCCAGCTCATCTGGCTCGTCACGCCGAAACTCTTCCGCAAAACGAAGTAACGCATTATAGTCGTCGCACGTTCCATTGGTTGTGCGCCAGCGTCAGCGGCTTTTCCGTGGCCTCGTGTTACTCTTTCCGCCGCAAGGGAGTTGCCCATGACCGAAAACGCGATCCCGCGCCGAAAATTTATTTCGCAGACCGCCGCCACCGCCGCTGCGTTGACGATTGTCCCCCGCCACGTTCTCGGCCGCGGTTTTGTGCCGCCCAGCGACACGCTCAACATCGCCAGCGTCGGCGTCGGCGGGATGGGGCGCGCCAATCTCATCAATCTGGCCTCGCAAAATATCGTGGCTCTCTGCGATGTCGATTGGGGCTACGCCGGAAAGGCTCTCGACCGCCTGGATTCCGACATCGATAAGCTGCGCACCCGCATCGATACCCCGCCCGCGGAGCCCGCGCCCGGTCAGCCGGCCGCCGAATTCGATCGCGAGAAGGCCAAGGTCCAGCTCGCCAACATGATCAAGCTCAAGACCGAGCGCCTGCCGAAGGTCAAGCGCTACAAAGACTATCGCCAGATGCTCGAGCAGCAGAAAGACATCGACGCGGTCGTGGTGGCTACTCCCGATCACATGCACGCTACGATCGCGCTGGCCGCCATGGACCTCGGCAAGCACGTCTACGTGCAGAAGCCGCTGGCCTGGTCGGTCGACGAGGCACGCCGCCTCGCTCTCCGAGCCAAGGAAACCAAAGTCGCCACGCAAATGGGCAATCAGGGCCATTCCTTTGACGAAGCGCGCACCGCCGTCGAATACATCTGGGCCGGCGCCATCGGAGAGGTCCGCGAAGTCCACGTGTGGACCAATCGCCCGCTCGGCTTCTGGCCGCAGGGCGTACCGCGCCCCGAGCCGCTCAAGGTTCCTGCCGACACGCTGCGCTGGAATGGCACCGGAGTGAACACGCGCCTGGCCGCCGCGCTTGCCGGCAACTATCCCGTGCCCGAAGGCCTCGACTGGAATTTATTTCTCGGCGTCGCGCCGCAGATCGACTATCACCCCATCTATCATCCCTTCAACTGGCGCGGCTGGACCGATTGGGGCGTCGGCGCGATTGGCGACATGGGTGCGCACCTGATCGATCACTCCATGTGGGCGCTCAATCTTGGCCTGCCAACCGCGATCGAAACTATCTCGACGCCCTTCAACGGCGCTTCCTATCCCAACGCGACGTTCACCTTCTACGAATTTCCGGCACGCGGTGCGATGCCGCCGGTCAAGCTCACCTGGTACGACGGCGGCCTGCTTCCCAACCGCCCCGACGAGCTTGGCGAAGAGCAATTGAACAAAGGGGGCGGGGCATTGCTGGTGGGCAGCAAAGGCAAGCTCCTTCACGACACCTACGGGGTCAATCCTCGTCTGCTGCCCAAATCGCTGCACGATTCCTTCGGCAAGCCTCCGCAAAAACTCCCACGCATCCCCGGCGAACACCACGAACTAAACTGGGTCGACGCCGCCAAGGGCAAGACCGCAGCCTCCTGCCCCTTCGAGTACGCTGCGCGCCTGACGGAGGTCATGCTCCTCGGAGTAGTCGCCCTTCGCGCCGGCACGAAGATTCACTACGATGCTGACAACATGCGCGTCACCAACGCCCTCGGTGCCAACGATTACCTCACCCGCGCGTATCGTCAAGCTTGGTAACCGGCGGCAAATAGTGATGCTTAGAGCAGTAGGATGCTTCCCCTAGCTCCTGATCTGTCTATCCGAATGGTCATCGTCGGATTCCAATATCCGTAAAAAACCTGATTGCGTTCTCACGGGATTTGTGGCAGCGTACCCGCGAAGTGGGGTGCCTAAACAGCAAGAAATTTAGCGGAACGTTAGCCGAGTAGTGATGGCACCGCCCAGTCTTTGTGCTCGTTATGCTCTGGTGGTTGGCATAGCGAAAATTTCTGTGCGTCACAAGGAGTCGGCCAATGAGGAATATCTGGCGTGTGGCAGTCTTGGTGTGCTTGGGCTTGATCGTTTCAGGGGCCCTGTTCGCGCAATCCGACCTCGGAACCATCTCAGGCTTCGTGAAGGACCCCTCCGGTGGTACGATTGCCAACGCAAAAATCACCATCCGAAACAATCGCGGCGTGGAGCGCGTAGCTACCTCAAACGATTCCGGGTACTACACGATCACCAACGTCCCGCCGGGGTTGTACACCGTCGTCGCCGAAGCTCCGGGTTTCCGGCGATACGAATCGAAAGACAACAAACTGGATCCCAGCGCAAATCTGGTTGTCGACGTCGCGCTCACGGTGGGCTCCGCCAGCGAAACCGTCGAGGTTTCCGCATCGGCCGTGGAGTTGCAAACCGAATCGGCCTCTGTCCAAGAGGTTGTCACCCGCGCACAAATCGACTCCCTGGAAATCAACGGACGCAACCCTATTTTCATGGCCAACCTGGTTCCTGGCACTCGCGGCGGCACGCTTGCGAACCTTAGCTTCAATTTCAGCCAGGGACCATCGAATATCAACGGCGCGCGCACCCCTGAAAGTCTGATCACTTATGATGGCGCCCCCGCCGTTCGCACGCGCTCCAACGGCACCAGCATTGGCGCGGCGGACGTGGACTCCACGCAGGAAATTCAGATTCTCACCGCGGATTACTCGCCGGAATACGGCCGGTCGTCCGGCGGCCAAATTCGCATCACCTCCAAGAGCGGATCTCAGGAATTTCACGGCGCTGCCTACGAATACGTGCGGAATACGATCTTCAATGCGAACACCTGGCAGCGCAATACCGTTCCGGCAACCACCGGCATCACCGCCCCCGTGCACTATAACCAGTTTGGATACAACATAGGGGGGCCCTTGTTTATCCCCAACCACTTCAACACGGACAAGAGCAAGGTTTTTTGGTATTGGGGTGAGGAATGGGTGAGGTATATCTTCACGGATACGAACAGCACGACGACGGTTCCGACGCTCAAGATGCGCGTTGGCGACTTTAGTGAACTGTTGGATCCCAACAATCCTTTCGTCACGCGCAAGGATGCGGCTGGTAACAAAATCCCAGTGGTCGTCAAGGATCCCACCACCGGTGCGCAGTTTGTTGCATCAGCGAACCCCGGTGATCCCAACTACAACCCCGCGTGCACAAGTGTAGCTGGATGTCCTAATATCATCCCCGTAGCGCGGCTAAGCCAGAATGGCCTAGCCATCCTGAAGGCCTATCCCGCGCCGAATCTGACGACGCTGATCAACGGCAACCAAAACTGGTTTTTCCAGGCGTCGCACCCACAGTACCAGCGCAAGGACACCGTGGCTGTCGACATAAACCTGACCGAAAAGCAGCGGCTCCGGCTCCGCCGCGTGTACTTCAGTTTTTGGGAGTACCAGCCTCTGGACGGCGGTACCAACGAAACGCCGAAGTTCTTCGACCGTCCCAACCAAACCAACTCGATCGACTACGTGTGGACCATCAGCCCCACCAAGGTGAATGAGGTTTTGTTGACCGGCAGCAAGGACAATGTCCACATCCCGGTCGATCAGCCGCATTTTCTCGACCGCACCACGGTGGGCCTCAACTATTCCTATATATTCCCGCAAGGGAAGCTCATCCCCACCCGCATCCCAACCGTTAATATGGACCACATGTCTGGCTTGAGCGGTGGCCCGTATCCCTCGCATTCCGCTGGCCCCATCATCGACTTTTCCGACAGTTTCACCTGGATCAAGGGAAATCACACCCTGAAGTTCGGCGGCCTGTACGAGTATGACGGTGAGAACGACAATGATGAAATTAACGTACAAGCGTGCAGCACGTGCACAAACAACCAAAATGGCCAATTTACCTTCGGCGATAGTCGAGCAGGTGGAACCGGACTCGCCGCCGCCAATGCAGCTCTAGGGCTATTCGATAGATACTCGGAAATCGGCCATCGCGCGTATACGGTGTTCCGCGGAAGCATGTGGGAGGGTTTCGCGCAGGATTCCTGGAAGACCAGGCAGAACCTCACTATCACCTTTGGCGCCCGTTACTCGGTCATTGTTCCCTACCATGCCATCTGGAATAACATGATCGTTTTCGATCCCACCGCCTATGATCCAAGTAAAGCGGTGACCGTGGACCCGACAACCGGTCTCATCACCGGCACACCCACGATCGCTCAGCTTTACAATGGAATGGTTATTCCGGGGAGCGGTTTCCCCTCTTCCGCTATTGGCCGCGTTCCCGAGGCCAGCTCGAATCTTTATAACGGCCTGTTCCGCAACGTTCCCAATCGGTTCTCCGACATCCAGTGGGGCGACATCCAGCCGCGCTTGGGTATTGCCTACCAGTTCAACAGGAAGACCGTGTTTCGCGCCGGTGCGGGCCGCTACTTTACACGCCTGGGTGTGAGCGACTCGGTTTTCCTCGGCGGAAATCCGCCTTTTCAGCCCAACGCCAGCGTGACAAACAATTCAATAGATAACCTTGGACCAAGCATAGCGGCGAGCATTCCGTTAGTGGTGACGACGCAAAGTAAGGCTTTTAAGAATCCGGAAGCCTGGGCTTGGAACTTCACCGTCGAGCGCGAGATGTTTTGGAACACGCTCTTGAGCGTTGGATATGTGGCTCGCCGCGGTGTGCACCTGCAACGGGAGGCCGACATCAACCAGCCGACCACAGCCGTTGCTGCGGCACACCCGTGCCTTGTAGCGAAGCCCCCTTGCAGCATCGACGCCTTCCGGCCGTATCAGGGTTTTGGCTCCATTCGGGAAACGGATAACGTCGCCAATTCCATATACAATTCGCTCCAGATTGCCTGGAATCGCCGGTTCTCGAGTGGCCTCTTCTTCGGCGTTTCTTATACTCTCTCGAAGAGCATGGATAACGGCTCTAACCAACGCGACGTCGTACCCGACACGTACGATGTAAGTATGTTGTGGGGCCCCTCCGAGTTCGACGCCCGCCATATCGTGGCTATCAACTATCTCTACCCGCTTCCGTTCTACCGCACGCAATCGGGTTTCGTCGGCAGGCTGCTTGGCGGATGGCAAATTAGCGGCATCACGCAGTTCCAAACAGGCCTGCCTTGCAGCGTTACAGGCCCTAGCAACACTGACTACACTGGTGGTGTGGGTGTGGACTCCAATTGGGGTTGCGGTCAGAACGGCCAATTTTGGGTCGTCAACGGCGATCCCAAGATCATTGGCACGTTTGGTCCGAATGGCCAGTGGTTCGCCACGACCAATCCGGATGGATCACCGATCTTTAGCAAGCCGGCGGCTGGTACGTTCAACTCGCAGCGTGTTCGCAACATCATCTACCAGCCCGGGTTCCAAAACTGGAACCTCGGCCTGTTCAAGGCCATTCCGGTCAACGAACGGTTCCGCTTCCAATTCCGCGCCGAAGCCTTCAACGTTTGGAACCACCCTAATTGGTGCGGTAGCAGCGGTTGCAGCGGAACAACCAACATAGGTCTTAACCCGACCAGTAGTTCCTTCGGCAAAGTACTTACCAAGGGAAGCGAGCGAAACTTGCAGCTCTCTCTTCGCCTCGAGTTCTAAAGCTGCCTTGGCAAATCGGCTTCTGCCGCCGCTGTTGACGCTTGACGGGACATCCCGAGTCTAGCCTCGCCTCTGCTGTTACAATTCCATCAGAGGCAAAATCATCCCAGTATGTTCGCCGTCCGCCTAATTGGCGTCCTAGCGCTTGTCGCGTTCAATGGCTTCTTTGCCGCGGCGGAATTTTCCCTGGTCGCCGTGCGCCTCTCGCGCGTGCGTCAACTCGTTCGCAAAGGCGATGTCCGTGCCCGCGTCGTCGAGGTTCTCCTCGGGGATCTGCATCGCGTCGTTTCCGCGGTGCAATTCGGCATCACCCTGACCAGCCTCGCTCTAGGCGCCCTCGGTGAATCAACCCTCGCGGCCATGATCCGCTCCGTGATGCCGGCCACGGCTGATTCGCGCATCACGCTCCTGGTGCACGCCGCCGCCTTGGCCATCGCCTTCGCCATGCTCTGCGCCTTGCACGTAGTCATCGGCGAGTTGGTGCCAAAAACCGTCAGCCTGGCGCGCGCCGAGCGCGTCGCGCTGCTGATCGCGCGGCCCTTTTCCTGGTTCCTGAAGACTTTTCGCTGGGCCATCGATCTGCTCGATGGCGTTTCCGGCGCGATTGTAAAAGCCCTTGGCGTCACCCAAGCCCAGGTCCCGAGCGCGGTGCATTCTACCGAAGAGCTGCAAATTCAGATTCAGCAGGCTCGCGAACGCGGCCTGCTTGCTCCCGGTGAGGAAAAATTCATCGTCAGCGCCATCGAGCTCGGTCAAATACAAGTCCGCGAAATCATGGTCCCGCGCCCGGACATGCATACCCTGCCCGCTGAATCCACGCTCGACGCGGTCCTGAGCGCCTTCGCCACCACCCAGCGATCTCGCATCCCCGTCTTTCGCGGCACCGAAGATCAGATTCTCGGCTTCGTGCATATTAAAGACATGCTGTGGGTTCTTCTGGATCGCGAGCGGCGCCTGGAAGAAAATCTCTCGGCCTCGCCGTTCGATCTGCGCCGCGTGCTGCGCGAGGTGCTCATCGTCCCGGAGACCAAACCCGCGAGCGAGCTGCTGCTGGAATTGCGTACGCGTCACGTCGGCTTGGCCATCGTGGTCGATGAATTCGGCAGCGTTCTGGGCCTGGTCACTCTCGAGGACATCCTCGAGCAAGTCGTAGGAGAAATTCACGATGAATTTGACGTCGTCGAGCGCCCTCTCACGCTCGCCGATGGCGCCATCGTTTTCGATGCCGCGCTGAACGTTCGCGATCTCGACACGCAATACAACATCACCCTTCCGGAAGATCCCGCGTATGCCACAGTCGGCGGTTTCGTCCTCGACCAACTCGGTTTCATTCCGCGCGGGGGCGAAAGCTTTGAGTTCGGAAGTCATCGTTTCACGGTCGTCGAAATGGACGGCAAGCGCGTCGCCCGCGTAAAAGTTCAGCGCGTCCCTCCCACACTGGGCGATCGTCCGGCCGAGGGACTTGCAGCCACGCCTGTGCCGGACGAACCGCAACCGGTCAAGGCCACGAAGTCTTCGCGGTCCAATCCTCCGGCGGATTCTCGCTGACGGCGCGCCACCTCCTGCAGCGTTTCCTCCTGACTCTCCCGGCCCTCTGGCTCGTCCTCACTCTGGTTTTCTTTTGAATCTGGATCAGCCTCACCGGTCTAAGGACCGGCCACTACAAACCCGGAGCCCGCTTCGGAAAGCGGGCGCTACAACTTCTCGTCCTTGTCGACCACATCTCCTCGTTCAATACGGCCACTACCTGAAGCAGCTTCTTCGCGGATCAGAGGGTGTGCTCGTTCAGAATGGTTGGTGACAGTCGTTAGAGTGTCAGGATAGACAAGATTCGGTGGTATGAGCGTTGAGTTTCGTGAGGTTCCCGTAGACGATGAAGGCGTGAGTCCGCACAAGCACCGGCTCGCCGATTACCTGCGGCCCAAAACGCTGGCGATGTTGTTGCTCGGGTTTTCTTCAGGCCTCCCCTTTTTTCTGGTCGGCAATACGTTCGGCTACTGGCTGCGCGATGAACACACCACCCTGACGGCGATCGGGTTTCTTTCCTGGGTGGGCATTGCCTATTCGCTGAAGTTTTTGTGGGCTCCCTTGATGGATCGCGTGGACTTGCCGTTGTTTAAACGGCTTGGACATCGGCGCGGATGGATGATGTTCTCGCAGATCGTCGTCGGGCTGGCGCTGTCCGCCATGGGCGGAACTGGCACGAAAGCCGGGCTCGGCCGGCTTGGCGCTTTTGCGCTCGTCGTCGCGTTTGCCTCATCGACACAGGACATTGTGGTCGATGCCTGGCGAATTGAATCGGCAGACGACGGAGAAGAACAAGGGCTCCTCGCCTCTGCCTATCAGTTCAGCTACCGCCTGGCGCTCCTGGCTACGGATTCCCTTATCCTCATCGTGGCAGCGACCGTGGGCTGGCGCATGTCCTACGGTATCTACGGTGCATGTATGGCCATTGGAATGATGGCGACCTGGTTTGCGAAGGAACCGGAGCGCGCCGATGCGGTGATGCATGAAAAAGAGCGCGAAGCGCCGCTTTGGACGCCGCGCGGTTTCTTCGACGCTGTTGTGGGACCGTTCACCGCCTTCTTCCGCGCACATGGCTGGCTCGCGCTTGTGATGTTAGCGGCAATCAGCCTCTACCGGTTGCCGGACTACATCATGGGTCCGATGGCGAATCCCTACTACCATGACATCGGTCTTTCGAAGCAAACGGTCGGAGCGGTGCGCGGCTCAATCGGACTCATCGCTACGTTTGCAGGCATCGCAGCGGGCGGATTCTGCTCGCTGAAGCTTGGCTACATGCGCGCGCTCATCATCGGGGGCATTGCGCAAGCAGCTGCGATTGCCGCGTATGCGACTCTCGCGTTCGCGGGCACGAGCATTCCTGTCTTCGCAATCGTCATGGTAGGTGACAACTTCGGGATCAGCTTTGCAGGCGTTGCGCTTGTTGCGTACATGTCTAGTCTCACCAATC
>Ga0209117_1000689_pt1 | contig 12956 bp, 11 predicted proteins | sample BlaSpr_A8_OM2_M2_FD_187978 | JGI IMG/M metagenome (GOLD analysis project Ga0209117, IMG submission 187978) | Forest soil microbial communities from Thunder Bay, Ontario, Canada - Black Spruce, Ontario site 2_A8_OM2_M2 (SPAdes) (version 2) | ecosystem: Environmental > Terrestrial > Soil > Boreal...
GCGAGTTCTTTGCCATCGAGTATGCCCTCGGCATCCCCGCCAACTGCGTGTTCAAGCGTCGGGCGGAACCACGGCAGAAGCGATTAAAACGCCGCTATCGCCGCACGCAACTCCCACAGCGCAGTTTCTCCAGCTTCCGCCACCGCGCCCGCAGTTGGCCGCGCCAGCGCCGCATCTGCTACAAGGCCGAACACACCGCCGCCGGAACTAATCTGCGCTTCGTCGTGACCAACCGCGCCGGTCGTGCCTCCCAGGTCTTCGCTTTCTACAACGATCGCGGCGAGTGCGAGAACCGTATCGAGGAGTTCAAGAACGGCTTTCGCGCCGACCGCTTAAGCTGTCACCGCTTTCTGGCCAACGCCTTCCGCCTGCTGCTGCACGCCGCCGCTTACAACCTGGTCAACTTCTTTCGTCTGCAGTTGCCCCAGCCTTGGCGCTCGGCCCAGATCGAAACCTTGCGTGCCCAGCTCTTCAAAATCGGCGCTCGTGTGCGCCACACCGCGCGCTGCATCCGCTTCCACCTCGCCAGCGGCTGGCCCTTCCAGAACTTGTTCCGCGATGTCGTGATCGCCGTCAACAGCAGTTGCCGAAGCCGGGACATATCAGGTTGCGGACTTTCTCGAGTTCCTGAGCCGAGGTCCCTTCAGAGTAACCATGGATTCGAAGACAGCTGAGGATTTGCACCATCGCCAAATCAGAATTAAGGTGCCTAGTCTGAAGGATGCTTCTTTGCAATATGTTCTCGACCAAGTATTAACTCCACAACTCCCAGGTCCCGAACAATGGACGTATGAAGTGGTCGGCAAAACCGTAATGGTAAGGCGGAGGTGAGTAATGATGAAATCGCTCCTGGTGTTGGTGGTCATGCTTGCAATTCCTGCCGCTGCCGATTTTGATTGCGACAGTCACTTGCCCAACTGGATACAAGGGAGGGTGCGTTAAGTCTGAAGGCGGATGCCACTGTTCGTGCAATAAGCAAGCGACCAAGGTTAAAGAGGATCTGCTGAAATCCTTGCGCGATCAAGGTGCATCTGGAAAAGTTCGAGATCAAGCGACACGCCTATTTCAGAGTGACACAAGTTTTAAGACAACAACGCTCAATGACGAGCACGCAAACAAGAAATTTACGATTTTTATCAAAGATTTCTGAGGGAACCTTTGTTGCCGCGCGCGCATCGAGCAATAGACGCAAGGCGCTTAGCTGACCGCCCGCACCTTGACAGCTCGACATCAATACGCAATCCTGGGTAATAGCACATTTCTACGCACACTATCGGATCGGACCTTGTAGGTTCGATCCTGCGGTTCGGTCCTGAAAGGATCATGTGTACCGAATCATGGCTTCCAAAAAGGATTTTGTTACCGGTGCACTTTGCTTCGTCGCAAATGGGATCGTAACTCTGGTGGGCGTGCGGCTTCCAGGCATTAACAACTTCCTAGGTACGGCTATCGTGGCAGTGCAGATCTGTTTGTTCATTGCGACAATTCGATGCTGGCTGCCGCGCCAGGCAAAGTTTCATTTGCCTGAGTAAAAGGATAATAAGCAGTTTTCAAGAGCTTTCAACCGAAAGCTCTTTTCACTTTAAGATAGCAAGAGCGCCCCGGGAGCTATCTCGGCCCTGAGCACGTAGCCGATTCCCTTTTTGGGCTTCAGGGTAGCTCGATAGTTGTACGTCACGCCCTTCTCGACGACCGGCACCTGGAGGCGATGGAACTTGCCCACTTCCTTGCCCAGCGAATCGAACACGGCAACCTGTCTGAAGTCATCGCCGAGGTTGATGAAAATGTTGATTCCCCTGCATGAATCAGCTACCGCCCAGCCCATTAGTTGTCCCACGCGCGAATCGCCATTTGCCGTCGTCGCCGCGGTGCAACAAGCCCATGCCGTAGCCAGTGGATTTGCGGGGCGGCCCGTCCTGAGGCGTGACGGTGATGCTGTCGGTGCCGCGCCAGAAAGCGGTGTCTCCGAAAATCTGGATCTCCTGGATTTCGCTCTGCGGTTCGATCGGGCCGCTGTAGTGGGCAAACGTCTGCTCGTACATCCTGCGGACGCCGTCTTTGCCTGTAATGGGAGGCGCACCGGGGACCAGGAGTACGCAGTCGTCGGTGATGAGATCGAGGATCCCTCGGAGATTGCGCTCGCGGATGGCGACAACCAATGCGGCGCGCGCGGCGCGGATTGCGGACTCGTCATTCGCGCGAGTGTTGGCCGCGCCGGAGGAAGCGGCCGTTGTGCCGGCGGCACCCATCAGGCGGAGGTTCCACTTGCGCGTGCCGTGATCAAAATACACCTCGTAGCGGTTGCCATTTTGAAGCTGAAGCTCCGCTTCCTGGTGGGATTCGCCCCCGAGATCAGAGTTGACGTGTCCCCACATCTTCGCCGTGCGCGAATCGCATTCGAAGCGCTGGCCTTCGTGGCCTTTGAGGGTGACCGGTTTCCAGTTCTGCCGGTCATCGCAACTGAGCCCGAACGAGACGGCGTCGGTCTCGACATTCTGGAGAAACACCTGGCTTTGGGGCAACTGCTGCGTTTTGGCAACCGCGATGACGCCGACTAACAATAAAAGAGCTGCTTTCATGCCACCTTCTCCCGCCTCCCTGACCAGTTACACCTTATTCGCACCACTAACCGCTTCGCCGCTAGTCGCTGGCGGATCCGGAAGGGCTACGCCCGGCTGCCGGCCCAATATTCCATTTGTGCCTCGCCTGGTCAAAGTAGATTTCGTAACGCTGGCCATCCTTAAGCTGCGCTTCCGAATCCTGGTGCGTCTCGCCGGGCAAGTCGGTATTGAGGTGCACCCACATGTTGCCCGCGGGCACGTCGCATTGGTAGCGCTGCCGCGCGTGTGCCTCGAGCGTTGTCGGTTTCCATGTCTGGCGATTATCACAACTCAGGCCGAACGAAACCGGGCTCGTTTCCATATTCAGCACGAGCACCTGGTTCTTGGGCATTTGGCATGACCATGTGGACGCAAGCACCATGAGTCCCATAGGGAAAAAGACTTTCGTTGTCATGGCTCGTCGTCCTGGTGTTTCTCGGATCTGTCGGACGGTGCAGCACGTTTGCCGAGCAGGTAGCCGGCGATGGTGCCGAACAGGCCCATGGCGGGCGCAATCTGATTGGAGTCGAATCCGGCGGTGATGGCGAACAGGGTGCCTACGATGATGAGAGTAACAGCGTACACGCGCAGCGCTTCTTCGGCGCTGACGCGCGCCTTCCGCAGCAACAAGAACTCAATGACGATGACGCCTAATCCAAAAAGGAGAATTTCGGCCGAGAGCCAGAATTCGAAATCGCTGAGGAAGGTCTTGGTTTTCACCGCTCCAGCGCCCGAGGACGGCGGCGGTGCCGAGACGTTGGTGGGAATCCCAGGCTGCGCGGCGGCTAACGGCACGAGACAATGCAGCGCTAGGAAACATGCGGCGCTGGCTAATAGCAACACCGTAAGGTTTCGCATGACGCTCCCTTCACACAACATGTTTAACCTTGGGATACCGAAATCTACCTCTTTTCGGGCGTCCTTTCAATTGCCAATCATGCTGGGGAGTCGGGCACGGACACAGAGATGAAAATTACTCCGCCCGGCCCGCCATCCTCTTTTCCTGCGGGATCGCGTCGGGCTCGCCAACATTAGAAAACGTCGCTTTGCCGGCATTTACACCGACTACGCTTACCGATGGTTTAGCCGGCTCCGCAGCGTGTGATTGGCTTAACCCCAGCGACACCACCGCTACGCCAATGAACAGAGGCAAGGCACGCATGACGTTGCGCTGCATCGCTGCGCTCCTATTCCCGAACTGCAACATGCATACGTCCTGTCGTCACAAATTGAATAACTGCGACATTTCCCAGCCGTCCAGGATCAACGTCGGCGAAAGATAAAAGCCAGAGAGCCATGGCGTCCCATTTTTCTTTACACTCCTTAGTCGGATCACGGCCTCTAGCGCCTCGTAGCACCGCACGTCTCCACTGACTTCACACCATACTCGCTCAAGACGAATTTCATGGAGCAGGGACCGCAGCTCGGCCGCAGGTACGTTTCTCCCTTTCCCAATAAAGGTTTTTCCACGACCACAGTCTGAAGCAAGTCGGGCGCCAACTGAACGGCAAATATTCCACCCTGGTCGGTCAGGGCGATGGCGGTGGGCCGACCCGGGGTCGCCGACTTCTCCGAGGGTGATGCCGATACTCCTATTTCCTCCATCCGGCGAGCGAAGACAAGCCGCGCTCCGGCCACGGGGTTGCCCTGCACGTCCACCACGGTGCCGGTCATGCGGCAGGGTTTGGGAACAAAGGTTTGAACCGTGACCCCGCCGATGAGCTGGGCCCTACCGCCTTCAGGTGTGGCGTAGATCCCGATTTCGCAGTTGGCACGGTCACCAGGACGCGCCTCCCGAGGAGCATCAAAGGTCACGCGAAGCTGGCGCGGACACTCCTTGAACGGATCGAGTGTGAAAGTTTCCTCGCTAACGCGACAGCGCCAGCCTTCGTGGTGGGATTTCAGCCTGACCTCGAACCGCGCAGGAACCATAAAAGGATTTTCCACCCGCACGTGGTAGACCGAGGGCGCCACGGTGAAGTTGCGCTGGGTGACATTGTTTCCGTAGTTGGTGTCCAGTCCGAACTGGATGCTGACTTGGATGCACTGGTGGTTAACTGCGTCCGGCGTCCAAGGCTGAGGAACAGTCACCGTGGCCCCGGGCCCAATCGGCACCTGCACAGTCCCAATGTGGTAAAACTCGTTGTTGCCAACCGCAAATTCATAGACCCCGAAGTTCACTGATACCGTGGCGGAAACGCCTCCGAAGTTTTTCACCTGTGCAGTAATGGTGTTGGCAATGCCAACCTGCGGCGGCGAGGTCGTGGTGATGTCCGCGGTGTTTTCCCAGGGGGGCGTGGGTGGGGTCAGGGCACAAGGTTGCCCCGGCGACGTAGGAGGACCGACGCAACTGGGAAAGCCGACGTCGCTAGTCCCAGCTTGCAGCGCGGCCCCGACGTTCAGGATCCCGTGGCCGAACGCCCTGTCCCAGTGTGAATCCACCGAGGGAAACGCTGCAGTGTTGTGCGACGTGTCAGCGCTGCGCAGGAGGCGATCCTTCAGACTGCTGGGATCGATGTCGGGATGGGCCTGGATGATATCGGCAGCGGCGCCCGCGACGTGCGGTGAAGCCATGGACGTTCCAGTGTAGCCGATATACTCGTTGGTGGTACCGGCCAGAGCAGACGAGATGGTGGTCGCCGGCGCTGCAATGTCCGGCTTCAGGGCCAGCAGGTTAGGCGAGAGCAAGTTGAAATCCGATCTCGGGCCGGTATTGTAGCCGCTCCAGATCGTATCGTCGGTACGGCTGACTGTGCCGCGGTCGTCCGTGCCAGTTGCCGTCATGGCAAAGGATGAGGACGCAATCACTCCGACCACTTGGGATCCAGGTGTCCCGCAGGCCCCATTGGCCGAGACGGCCACTGCAATTCCTATCGCTCCCAAATAGTTCACCTGCTGCGAGAGCACGGACGTGCCATCATCACTACCGCAACCGCCGATGCTGATGTTGGCGACCCGGATCTTGAACTTTGAGGCGTTCGTTCCCAGCCAGTCCAGCGCTTTCATGATCGCGGTACTATTGCAACCGGTGTTGTCACAAACCTTGATGGCCACAACGCCAGCTGCGGGCGCCATGCCGCCGCAGTTCGTGGGCGAGCCATCATCGGGTATCCGGCAGATGCGACCGGGCGTCTCCTTCGCCAAGGCGATGCCGGCCACGTGTGTGCCGTGGGTAGTGTCGTCAGGAGGATGGGCGCTGCCGTCACCCGGGTCCGAAGGGTCCAGGGCGTTGAACCCAGCCACGAATTTACCCGTGAAGGCCTCATGCGCATCATACAGGCCACTATCCACGATGGCGATGTTCACCCCCGTCCCGGTGAAGCCCATATCTTCGGCCGCTTTTCCCGCATAGGTAACGCTTGAGCGAGCTTGCACGGCGCGGTTGCTGACGTCATTGACTGTGTACATCGGCTCTTGCCATTCGATCATTGCCACTTCTGGCATGGCTGCCAGCGTGGGGAGGTCGTCGACGCGCACGTTGTCCAGCACCACAAAGGTTATGAGCTTGCCGATGTACTTGATCGGCCCGAACCTGGAAAGTAGTTCCTGGATCCTGTCGAGAGGCAAACACTGGTTCAGATCGACCACGATGTTGACAGCCTCGCCCGGATGAAAGCGCCTCTCAATTTCATCGTCAATGAAGTTGCGGTTTCGGTCGCGAACCCAGGTCGTGTGCTTCCGTTGCCCCACCATTGCCGCGATAGAGTGTTTCTCCACGACCTGTTGCCACTCCAGTGGCGTAAACGATGACGCCTTTGCTGGGGGTCCCGCAACGCCAATTTCCACGAAGACCAAGGCGAGCAACAAACACACTTGTTTCATCTGGTTACCTTCCGTTTCTTATGTGGATCGGGTGAACAAGCAACCGCGCGATTGCAACACTGAAGGATTATTTGCGGCATATCAAGCTCCTATCTTGGTTAATTTCCGCTTTGCGGATTATGAGACTATCCGCCCACCAAAACGTGGGTACCGCCGATTCAATTTGGGCGCCGACGCAGCCCTCGCGGGCGGCGCTCATTCGAACCGCCCGCGAGGGTTACACTCCCGTCCCGCTCATGGGCACGTTCACGTTTGGGGTGACGGGGTCAGTGCTCGTGAGCTGAAATATAGCAGTGGCATCGCCCGCCGCGGTAGGTTTGAAGCGCAATGAAAAATCGGCTTCCGCACCAGGACCGATGGTCATGGGCAGAACCACTCCGCTCGACGTAAAGGCAGCGCTGCCCGACAAACGCGTAAAACCATTTACGGTGAGCGGGACCGATCCCACGTTGAAGACCTTAGCGGTCAGCGTGACCGAAGATCCTACGCTGACGCGGCCGAAGGCCAGATTGGAGATCACGGCCACGCGCGCCGTGGGCGACGTGGTCAGCTCAAAGACGCTGCGTCCATCGGTGCCGACGCGGAGGAGAGACGGGGTGCGCGTCCAGTCTAGAGCCAGCGCCACGCAGTTGGCGGTGGGCAGGCCCACGCCGAGTACCTGCCAGGTAGCGCCGGAATCGATACTGCGGAACACGGTGACATCATTGCCAGCGATCAGCGCGAAAGGCGCTTCGCCGAAGCTGTGATCGGTCCAAGTGAGTCCATCGGGAGAGGTGACGATGGCTCCTCGATCGCCGACGGCGACGAACATGGTTCCCATCCAGGCGACCCCAATCAAGCGGCTGGAAGTCGCGGAGGGCTGGATGGCCCAGGTGATACCGTCGACAGATGTGACGACTTCGCCGGTATTGACCACGCCCACCAAACGGCTGCCGGAGAAGGCGAGCCCGTTAATTTCATTAGTGGTGGGCGAAACCCGCGCAGTCCAGGTGATGCCGTCCGGTGAAGTGAGGATGGTGCCGTTGAGACCGCCGACAACGAACTTGCTGCCCGCCCAGATGACGGCGACCAGATTGTCGGTGGTGGGCGTGGGGCGAACCGTCCAAGTAAGGCCGTCAGGCGAGGTAACGATGGTGCCGCCATACCCGACGGCGACGAACTGGCTACCGCTCCACACGATGTCCAGCAAAGCTTGAGGCGCGGCCGTACTGTTCTCAGTCCAGGTGATGCCATCGGGCGACGTATAAACGGCCCCGAAAGAAGCGGAGGTAACGACTGTCCGCGTGCCCGACGCGGCAACGCCTTGGAGCGCTTCCCACGATGGACCTTCTTTTCGTAAGGTCCAAACGACACCATCAGGCGAGGTCAGGATCGTGCCGCCCAGACCTGCGGCAACGAACTGCGTACCCGTCCAGGTGACCGCAGCGAGAGTGTTGTATGCATTCGAGGCCTGTGCGGTGTAGTTGATACCGTCGGGCGAGGTCAGTACAGTGCCGAATAGGCCTACAGCCACTAGCCTGGTTCCCGACCATACGATGCCGAAAAGGCCGTTGCTCGACCCGGGATCAAGCGCGACGGCGTAGACCGGCCGGTCAGGCAAGTTGGCAGCGCCGCCGTCCGTGCCGCTGACGTCACTCCAATTTGTTCCCTTGTTGGTGGTGAGGTAAACATGCTGCGAGCGGTTCGGCGCCGGCACTCCCGATGCGCCCCAGAAACCAGCCACGACTCGCTGCGAATTGAAGGGATCCACCGCGATGGATGTTGCGCCGCGCCCGACCGGTATTCCTGTGGAATACGAATTCCACACGGATGCGGCGCCAGCAAGTGCGTTATCGGTGCTCCAGATTGTGCCGTCGATCAGGCCGACCCACACCGTGTTTGAGCTTGAAGGATCAATCGCGATACACAGGATCCCGGCAGGGAAAGTGTGGATTAGTGAAAAATTGGCGCCGGTATTGGTGCTCTGCAGAAGTTGAGGCGGCCACACATGCGGCGCGCCGCCAGCGGCATAGACATTGGCGCCATTGCTGGGGTCGACAGCGAGCGCGCCGACTGATGCTGGCAGGCCAGCACCGGGGTTCCAACTCCCTCCAGCGTTGGTGGTGCGTTCGTAGAACCCATTATAGGCGGCGTAGCCTTTGGTGGGATCCCACGTATCGACCGCAACCTGGGAACCGTCGCCACCAAGCGTGAACGTCCAGTCCGTTCCAGGCAAGCCGGGAGTGCGCACGCTGGTGCCATTGTCCTGGGATCCGGCGTAGCTGTACTTGCTATTCGCGGCAGAGCGGCGGCCGATGTCCAGCGCACCCAAGCCCACGAGAATCGTGGCCACGCCCTCGTTCAGGTTGCTCCAGTTTGTGCCACCGTCCGCACTGGCGGCAAAACCGCCGTCCGTGCCGACGTAGACCCGCGTCGGCGGGGCGCCCCAATGGCTTTGCGGGCTGAAGGCGATGGCGTGGTTATCAGAGTGAACTTTGCCCGCGGTGACCGGCGTAGCACCGAATGCGCCGCCGCCGTTGGTGGATAACCAAACCTGCTCAAACCCGAGATAAAGGCGCGATGAGTCCTGAGGATCAACACCAATGGTTTGATTAAACCCAAACTGTCCACTGGCCGCAGCCACGGTTGCGGCCCCTGCTTGGATCGCCCAGGTTCCACCTCCGTTTGTCGACTTATAGAGGCCGAGATATGAAGCGTTGCCGGCCGCTGCGACACTGGCGTAGAGCGTGTTGTTATTGGGATGCGTGGATTGCGTCATCGTTACGGCATTGTAGGTACCTGCTCCAGGTGCACCCGGATTGGAAAACAGATTAGTGGGAAACGTGGCGCCGCCATCGGTGGAGGCGAATATCCCCTGTCCGCCCATGCACGCGTACAGCTTGTTGGCGATTGAGGTATCCAGATGCAGATCCCATGCCTGCCCGCTAAGCATGGCGGCGTTGTTGTTGTATGACGGCGAGTTGTTGCCGAAACTGACTCCACCGTCAACAGAACGATAGATTCCGTAAATAGAAGTTGCGACCAAAACCACACCAGGGCTGGGTATCGCAATCCGAACCACATTCTGCCCCAGCATCGCCGGGCCACCGACCGTGCTCCAGGTTTCTCCGCCATCGATGGAGCGGAACAACGATGGGCCAGGACTGAAGATAGCTCCCGCGTAAATGATCGAAGGGTTCGACGGGTCGATGGCCACTGCGCCCATCTCGTTCCAGGAAAGTCGGTCAGTCTTGGGGGCCCATGTGGCTCCGCCGTCCGCGCTTTTCCAGATTCCGCCGACGGTAGCGAGGTAGATTTTCTGGTCGCTGGCACCACTGGGATCGATAGCTATATCGTAAACACGGCCAGCCACCGGACCAGGCCCGGAAGAGAAGGTTACGCGAAGCGGCGCAGGACCAACCTGCGTCCATTGCGCGCCCACCAGGCTCGCGGTGCCGGGACCGCCGCCGCCAAAGCCGGCGAACAGCGGCTTGGGGGAGTATCTCATCCCGGCAATCTGGCCGATGCCTTGCCGCCACACATCGCCACGGAAGGTCTTGCTTGCGTCGGAGTGAGCCAGCCGGGCGGCTTCCTCCAGCATCCTCCGGGTAAGCCGCTCCCTTTCTTCTTCCTCACGATTCCTCGGCTTGTAGCCCTTCCGATGTTCGCGGTTTGTCTTCTGTTCCTTCTTATGTTTCTTTTCTTTTTTCTCTGGCTGCTGCCGCTTCGACTTGGCTTTCATGATTCCTCTTTTCTGCGCCCAGGCTTACACTAAGGAGTCTCACCGCGCCTGGTCGCGAGCTTATTGTTTGTGTGCTTGCAGTAAACGCACGCCGATTTCAGTATTCGAACGTCTCAGCTCTGTGTCCAGTTCGGCGAAGTTGATCCTCAAGCGCTCCGTTCCACCTATTTCAAAATCCAAAGCAGCAGAAGAATCAGCGCTATCAGCAACATGAGCCAGAACAAGATTTTCCATTTCCGGCAGCGGTCTTTTCCTTGAATACTGTCAGGGCGGCATGATCGGCCACCCACACCGTGTGTTGCGCATCGGCGGTGATGCCGCGCGGTTCCCGCAGTTCCGGCGCAGACGAGAATATACTCACTTTGTGTTTGGGCGAATTCGTGGCAATCTGCCATATGCAATGGCGTGACGCATCCGCTACATAAAGCCTCTGCTGGTCTCCGTCGAGACAATGCAACGACGAACCATCCCCACAGTTGGGACATGTACACTACGCTACCTGTCGGAAGAACGAGACAGAGCACGGGGATAACAATTACCTCGATGTTTCTGAAGCGAGCAGGCGCACCAACTGGCTGAAGCGGTGGTGTCGCCATATTCCCCTCTACCTTCGTGCAGTATCCTCTTTGCCTTGGCCCGAGTCGCCATGGACCCACGACACCTGCTAGATCGCATATAAGGCGATCTGAGATTCTGAGCAGTGCGCGCGCGCATAGCTCACGAGCGGCGAAGCTTAATGATCCGGCAAAGAGCACTTGCTTCATTCACAGAATCATAGATAGATCGCTGCTTGGGGAAGTTCTGGCGCAGCTCGCTGGACGACCAGTTAACCACTCAAACGGGAAGGTTACAAAGAATCACAAGCCCCCTCGGCTCTCGCTCTTTGTAAAATCGGAACGAACGATAGATCAGTGCACAAGACTTGTCAAGCAAAATCTGAAAGATTGTCGTTAGCACATGATATGTCCGGTTGAGATAGCAAGTGATCTGTCCACTTTGCAGGCGGCGAAGGTAGGAGACCATGGAAGACATGTTCTCTTACACGCAGGCCGCGATGGAGCGGGCGATGAAAGTACAGGAAGTCATTTTGCGGGCCATGGCGAAGAAGATCACGTGGTGGCAGGCGGCCGAGATCATTGGGATCAGCGACCGGCAGATGCGGCGCTGGCGAGAGCGCTATGAAGGGTTTGGGGTCCGGGGTTTGTTGGACCGGCGGCGGGGGAAGCCGTCGCCCAAGCGGGTGGCGATGGCGGTGGTGGAGAAGGTCCTGGGGCCGTATCGGGAGAAGTATTTCGATCTGAACGTGCGGCAGAATCCCGACGGGACAACGGGAATCCGCCTCCACGTTGAGTGTGGAGCCGATTGCGTTATGAACCCGCTTACCGGGGAACTCTGGGGTGCCCACTCACAAGCTCACAGTCTGGTGCACACCGACGACCTTGGCACAAGCTCGGGAGGGGTTTACGACTGGACAGCTTTCCAAAGTATTGAATCGGCTAAATTCTCGCCTTCGGCACGAGCGCCGGTATTTCACTACGTAGTGTGGGCGCACAACCTCGGTGGCCTGGACTTCCACAGTAAAAGTGGCATCTCTGGCGTCCCCGCCAGCGACTTCATTGTCAGCCTCGGCTTATGGTATGACCACGTGGGGACAACCCTGCAGCAAGCGGGTACCTTCATGCATGAGCTGGGCCATAATTTGTCGCTTCGCCACGGAGGAAGCGATGACATCAACTACAAGCCCAACTACTTGAGTGTCATGAATTACCTGTTCCAGACAAACGGCTTAATCATTGGCGGCGCTCCAGGAGATCTGGACTATTCGCGCTTCCTGCTGCCGAACCTGAACGAGAACAACCTCGACGAGAACGTGGGTCTGAACGGTGGAGCTGGTCTCAGTACTTACGGCACCGCATTCTATTGCGCGGGCGCTGCGATGACCGCACCGATAGTGAACGCTAACAGGCCCATCGATTGGAACTGTAACGGTGACAATAATGAAATTGATGTTTCAGCAGAGATCAACAGCGGAGTAGACGCAAGTGGAGCGTACCAGAACGATGCTTCATTGGATACATTGACTAGCTTCAATGACTGGCCCCACTTGGTCTATAACGGGGGAGCGATAGGTGCACTCGGCTTAGCCGCGAGTTTTCCTACGCAAACCGCGTCTCAACAAGAACTCACGCAAGAAATGGACTCACACTTGACTAAGCTTCTTGGTGTGGCTGTTGCGGGCTCTGGCACGCTCGAGATCTGTGGTACGCAAATATTCTATCTGGGCCCGGAAATCAATGGATCGCTTCCACCTGACAAGGGTCCGCGTGGCTTCTAGAGATCGTTGTCGGTGAGGAAGCGACCGTGGTCGTTGGTCTCAAGCCAATGGTAGAGATGGACCTGATAAAGGTAGGATGCAACAAGTTCTTCCCCGAGTTCGTGGGTCTCGCTGCATAAGAAAGGAACCTGCAGTCCGGCGAGTGCGGCAATAAGCGACTGGGTGATACGGTTGTGACTGCCGCCTGCACAGGTGTAGGGAGATTTCACTTCGCTCAAGGATGCCGTGATCACGAGCAGCCGATACGGATAGCGGCTCATGAGTCGAAGCCGATTGACAAATACGGACCGCTCGGTGGTGAGGGAATGGACAAGATCCGCAAGATCCTTGCGCTCCACCACGCAATAGTCCTCAAGTCCCGCGATAGAGTAATCTCCCAGCTTGAGCGCCCGTTTTTCGATCCCGGCAAACCAGCCTTCGAAGCGTGAGAAATCAAACGGATTCTGCTCACGGGTATCGACCAGGATCATCGGCCGGG
>Ga0209117_1000690_pt1 | contig 12956 bp, 10 predicted proteins | sample BlaSpr_A8_OM2_M2_FD_187978 | JGI IMG/M metagenome (GOLD analysis project Ga0209117, IMG submission 187978) | Forest soil microbial communities from Thunder Bay, Ontario, Canada - Black Spruce, Ontario site 2_A8_OM2_M2 (SPAdes) (version 2) | ecosystem: Environmental > Terrestrial > Soil > Boreal...
GCTCTTCAAACGCAAGTTGAGAGAACTCCGATGGCTGCAGGTCTTGCGTCGCGAGCATAGAAACAGACTACCAAACATCCGTTTGCTTGTCAAGATCTCAACGCATCAATTTCGACTCCTAAACCCGCTCCCCACATCCATTCCCAGTCCGTTTATCACAACATTCCGGCGCTCGATTTCGACTCCTAAACCTGCTCCTCACACCCTTTTCCCAGTCCGTCTATCACCCAATTTCGACTCCCAATCCCACGGCCACTCCCCTTTTCCCAGTCCGTTCCCGCGAGGTCAAACCACAAGGCGTGCTCTCGACTCCCAAACCCCCCGCACTGCCCTTTTCCTAGTTCATTCCCGGCCGCCCAAACCCGTGCGTGCGCGCGGCCTAACGTCGAGCCAGAAAATCTGGACCTTAGAGCCGCTCGACCGCGAGCCGGGCGCCGAAACCCAGCAGAACCACGCCGGTGACCCTGTCCATCCACTGGCGGACCCGCGGCGCCGTGATGACTTCGCGGACACGCGTGACGAAAAGGCCGTACACGTTCATCCACGTCCACCCGATCACCGCGAAGATCAATCCCAGGAGCAACAATCGCGGCAGGACCGCCTGGCCCGGCGCCACGAACTGAGGCAGGAACGTGACGAAGAACACGCCGAGCTTCGGGTTCGACATGGCCGAGAAAAATCCCTGTCGAAAGATTGCATGGGCCGGCGCGGCGGCGGGGACGTTCGCAAGCAGGTCACCCGGACGGCGCCGCGATTCGATCAGCGTCCGCAAGCCGAGGTATGCAAGGTAAGCGGCGCCCACGAGCTTGAGAACGAAGAGCACGTCGGCGGAAGCTCGCAGCAGAGCGGATAAGCCGATCGCAGTCGCGATGATCCAGATCGCAAGGGCCAGCGCAATTCCCGTCGTCGTCAGCACCACGCCTCGGCGGCCGTGGGCAAGCGCGTTCTTCGTCACCACCGCCATGTCCGGCCCCGGCGTGACGGCAAGAAGAAGGCAGATTCCGACAAACGCGAGCAGCCCGGTATCGAAGAACATTTGCTTAGGCCCAGCGGAACTCCGCGCACAGGTAATCGAAGTCCTGAGCCTCGGGGATGCCGTGGGGTGAACCCTTGAGGTCGGCAGGGTCGACGGCAACAATCACGACGGTCACCCCGTTGCGAGTTGCGGCGATCACAGCAAATTGCACTTTTGTGATGGTGGAGTTGGCCCCGATGAGATTCGCCGAGTAGACGGCGCCGAGGCCGTTCTGGTCGCCGATGTGCGCCCCTTTCAAATCTGAGACCTGGACGACGTTCTGCCACTGCGCCGAGGGCAGTGCGGCGACAGCGGACTTGATCGTCTGGTCCGGCGGCAGCGTGCTCTTGCTCCCGACAACTTCCAGCGTCCCCAGCCTGGTGCCCAGTAAGACACCGTTGGCGTCCTGGCTGCGCACGGTCCAGGCGGAGCTGTAGTCGACCTCATATTTGAACGCTGAGCTGCGGAACGTCCTCGATTCGGGAAGGGGAGTGACGAACTTTGGTGCGCAGTTGACGGTGCAGGTCGCGCGGCTGCCGCCGATTGCCTGCGAGACGGCGAAGGCGGTCACCGCGACTGTCACTGCCGCAAGGATGGCGAGCAGGACGCCGGCGATAGCGATCTGCGAAGTCCCGAAGCGGCGGGTGGACCGAGCTGGAGCCGCGACCGGATAGCTGTAAATCGGCGCGGCGGCCACTGCCTGCGTTACCTGCGGTGCGCCGCAGCGGCCGCAAAAGGGCGCGCCCGCCGCCACCTGGGCTCCGCACCGTCCACAGAACATCGCCATCTACGCAGTGCCTCCGACCCGCGCGCGGCCCAGCTTGGAACCCGCCGCCCTCGCGGCGCCGCAAGAAGGACAGAAAGCCATCGTGGGGACGATCCGGTGACATTCGGGGCACTGCGAGTCGGGGCCGATCTCGTGTTCGACGCCTTCAACCATCAGCGCCTGGTGGATCACCAGCCTCACATATAGAAGGAGGGCGAGCGCGGCCACCAGGCGGATCAACACCTCGGTTGCGACATTGGGTAGTGCGAAGGTGAGCATCCCGACCACCAATTGCGCGCCGAACGCGACGATCAGCGTGGCAAGGATGCTCGAGGCCCAGGGTCTGCTGATCCGGCGCCGGTCGTACCGGTGCAGCCACACTGCCGCGGCAACCAGCGCTGTGGTGCTCGCGTTGATCAAAGACACGAGGATGCCCACCTGAAGCAGTCGCAACGACCAGTCGATAGGATCACCGCCTGAGACCAGTGATCCCGTGATCGCGGGCCAGAACTTTGTCAGCGAGCTCGTCAGGGTGAACCCCAGAGCGGACGCGGCGCCAAACGTCAGGCCGTCGAGCGGTTCGCGGAATCGGCCTCTGAACACATAGAGCAACAGCGGCCCGGCCAGCATCAACGCTTGCGCGACGATCGGGATCGCCACTCCGGCCAGGACGAAAAAGTTCTCTCGATCTCCGGTCAGGTTCAGGAGCGACACCGCGCGGCCGGAGAACGCTGTGAAGGCGTAACCCAGCACCGCGCCCGTGACCATCGTTGCCCCGATGACGAGCCATGGCTCGTCTTCATAGACCTCGACTTCGTACAGGTAGAGCAGGTAGAGAACCGGCAGCAGCAAGGTCGCGGCGACAGTTGCGGGGGCGAACAGGTGCAGCGCGGCCAGGACCAGAACTGCAGCACCGCCGGCCAGCAGCGCCCACCGAAATGCGCCACCTCGGCGGTGCGGAAGGTGCGGGAAGAGAGTGCTGATGATGGACAGGTGCGCGACTCGTTCCGTCGGCACCGCGGCGAACGCGTGCCGGCGCGTGGTGCTCGCGCTGGGCAGATGCGCGCCACAGTGGCCGCAGAAGTTGCCGGCCGGCACCGTCATGCCACAGTGCGGGCAGGTGACGAGCGGCGGTCCCTCGAGCTGACCTTGTTCCGTCATCCTCCTCCACCTTTTATGTAGAGGATCCACGCGGCGTCGAGCGCGGCAGCGTCCATGCTGCCCCAGCCGGTGGCAAAATCCCAGCCTGGGCCGGCGTTGTAAGCCAGGTTGTTGCCGGTCGTGATGTCGTGAAACGGTTTGGCCGGCAGCCTGGACGAGTTCTCGCCCATCCAGTAGAGGGCGGGGTTTGCGAATCCAACCTCGCGGAGCCCTTTCTTCTTCAGGTCCTGGTTGATCAGGGCGATAGTCGCCGCCCACAGCGGGGTCGACGCCGACGTTCCGCCAGCCTGGCCATCCTTGCCCTGGAACACGATATGAAAGCCCGTGGCGGGGTCGGCGTCGGCAGATACGTCAGGCACTTGCCGAAAACCGTGCCCGAGCGCCTGGGAGATGCTCTTCTGATAGGCGGGTAAAGCGTAGAAACGGCTGGGTCCTCCGCCACTGCCGCTTTCCTCGATCGGGCCACCCCACGCCGACTCCTTGAAGTAGACCCCCTGCTCGGATTCGAAGACCGTGGTCCCGCCGACAGCGGTCACCGTCGGCAGCGTTGCGGGAAAGCTTCCCGCCGGACCCTGGTCTTCCCCACACGTGTAGGCGCCGTTGTCGCCGGTCGCGACGAAGTGCGACATGCCTTGCGCCACCGCCCTGTCCTGGATGCTCGCGTAGGTGTTGCGATGGCCGCTCGGGGTGTCCGGTTCGCACGCGCCGAGGCTTTCGGAGATGATCGACCCCAGATGGTCGGTGACCATCTGGTCGAACGCGCGGTCACCGTGTCCGAAGTCCGGCGCTGAAAGGTAGACGACCAGCTTCGCGCCGGGCGCGATCTCATGGATGATCTCGAGGTCGAGCACCGTCTCGCCTTGCGGCTTCAGCGGTGTGCCCCAGTTGGGGTCGCGCTTCACAGTCAGGATCGAGTCGAACGGCGGAAGTCCGAATTCCTGCGCGAACTTGTTGAGGTCCGAGAGGTTCGGCAGGTCGTCGATCTCCGGCAGAACGATTGTCTGTCCGGTCCCGTCGAGCCCCGCCTGGCGCAGCGGTTTGAGGTTGTAGAAGGCGAGGACGTCGGTGGGTGTGAGGCCGCCACGGCGGACGGCGCGACTGTGCGCGCGCCGGTAGTTGTCCAGCCCGCTGACATTGCTCGCCAGCCTGGCGAGCTGAGCCGGAATTTGGGGCTCCGCGAGCGCGGCGTAGAAAGTGGTGCCGTCGGGCAGTCGAAAGCTGTCGATGGCGATGTGCAGAAGGGCGGCCGCCAGCGGGGCGGGACCGTCAGCGGCGATGAGGCTGGAGCCGGGTCGCCATGACGCGCGGAACCCCTCACCTTGCAGAGACGCCACCGCAGCCTGCACCGCGACCGGGTCGGGCCCGAATTCGGCGGCGTACGCCTCCGGCGACACGGTGCGCCCCGAAGCGATTAGCTGCGCCAGGCGCTGCGGGTCGCGCACGTTGAGTCCGAAGCTGAGCGAAACGACTGTCGCGGAGTCGGCCGGGCCCAGGTCGACGGAATGGCGGATGGCAGCGTCCAGCGTCGGCGCTGGAGACGGCGCCGGGCTGAAGACGCCGGCCCCGCCCGCCGGCGGCTTTGCCTGCGAAGGCGCGCACGCCAACGACGCCAGCACGGTGGCAAGCACCACAGCAAGCTTCAAGGGAACCTAGCTTCCCAGACCTCAGTCTCGAACGCCAACTCGAAGCCAAGCTTTCGGTAGGCGTCGAAGGCGCGAGTCTGGCTCTGGCCGTCGACGTAGAGAGAGGCGTGATGCGCCCCCGCGCTGCGAAGCCGGTGCAGCCCTTCGGCCACGAGCCAGACGGCCAGGCCGCGGCGGCGGTGGGCTGGCAAGGTCCCGACCGAGCTCACGAGGCCGACGGGCTGAGGGCGCGAATCGTCGGTGTACGTCTCGAGCTGGCACAACGTGACTGCAGCCGGTTCCCCGGTCGCGGCCGCGACGGCGAGCAAGCAGAGCTGCGGCGCTTTCCCCGTCATCAGCTCGCCCTCGCTGCGTCGAGAAAAGCCCCAGTGGTCGGCGAACGAGCGGTTGTGCATCTCCGCCCACGAAAAAGCCCGCGAGGTTTTCAAACCGTCCACCAGCTCATAGCCCGGAACCGGCGCGGGCGTAGGGAGACTTCCTGTCATGCCGCGGTCCATCCGCCACCACGGCCGCACCATCTCGAGCCCAACGGCGCGTAGTCGATCGCCGTGACCGGGCCCAACCCATACCTGGGCCGCCGCAGCGCCGGCCGCGCGCGAGAGCTGGAGACTCCAGTTCACGAGGTCTCGCATCGCTTCATCCGCGCCTTCCCCATCGGCTGCCGGGTCGACACGAGCGACGGTTCCCGCAGCCGACTCGCGGCTCGTCACCAGAACCGCGCCCGAAAGATGGCCCGCGCCATCCTCGACCAGCCGAGATCGTGCTTCCCAGTCGAAATGGGCAAGGAGCCCCCGCAGCTCGACCTCGCGCGGCACGCTGTCACGGCGTCCGGCGCGCACCTCCGCGTGCCAGAGCCGAACCAGAGCGGGAAGATCGGCTGCCCGCCCGGGCCTCACTTAAAGGGGAATTCTCATGCGGTCGCTCGGGCCACGACCTCGTGTACCTCAGGAAACTCGCGCCGGATCATCCCTTCCAGCTCCGTCTCGATCCGGTGAGCGTGCTCGAGATCGATATCGCCGGCAACCTCTGCGACCACGTGAGCGTGAATGCGCTGATGCCGGTCGCTCAGCTCGACGTCCACGCACCGCTTCACCTCGGGGTGTGATTCGACGATCTCGCGCATGCGGGCGGCCAGCTGGGCTCGCCTTGCGGTCACGTCCTCGCCGCTCACGACGTGAGGCTCCATCGGTTCGAGATGGACGTCGATGCGGGTAGCGTCCGGAAGCTCATTGCGCAGCGCCTGCTCGAGAACCGAGCTGGCTTGCGATGCGTTGGCGAGTGTCATATCGCCCGGCAGCTTCGCGTGCATCGTCAGGTGGAGCGACCCGTCGGCCTCGCGCTCGACTGTCACGTTGTGGAGGTCGCGAACACCCCCGTTGCGCGCCGCGGCGGCATGGATGCGCTCGACGAGGTCGCCCTGCAATGCCTGACCCTCCACGACCACCGACAGGTCGAGCGTCGGCAGCACCGAGCGAGCCCTCCGCTTGATGTCATCGACAAGCGCGGCGGCTGCCTCGACCGGAAGCATCCGCCCGGTGGCGATGTGCACGTCGCCGATGAAGTTCGGCCCCGAACGCCGCACGCGCACGGAGCGGACCTCGCGTACTCCGTCCACATCCTTGATCGCGGCCCGAATCTGCTTTTCGGGCCCGGCGGCGGAACGATCGATGAGGATGTCGCCCGAACGCCACGCGACCTGTCCCGCGGCGCGAAAGATGATGCCGGCCACGAGCAACGCTGCGACCGAGTCGGCCCACGTAAAACCCATGCGAACGCCAACGAGGCCGGCGAGGACCCCAATCGTGGCGAGCACGTCGGCCACGCGGTCTGTGGCGTCGGCCAGCATCGCTTCACTGGAGGCAAGCCGGCCGATTCGTCTCAAAACGAAGGCTCGACCCGTCTCGATCAAGAGGGTCCCGATCAGAAGGGCGAACGCATAGCCGGCCGGATTCACCATCGTGCCGCCGGCGGTGAGTCGATGGATCGCCTCATATGCGATCCCGAGTGCGGTCATCAGCAGTAAGACTCCTTCGGTGAAGGCGGCGAGGTTTTCCGCGCGCCCGTGACCGTAGGGATGCTCCCGGTCGGCAGGCTTCCTCGCGGTACGCACTGCGACGAGAGTGAATGTGCTTGCGGCGAGGTCGAAGATGGAGTGGACCGCCTCGCTCAGAATGCCCAGGCTGCCCGTGAGCACGCCGACCACGAGTTTGGCAACCACCAGGGCGACACCGATGGCAACCGAGCCGAGCATGACACGCTCGGGCCGCCTGGCCAATGACTTCATCGACCCCACTCTAGGAGAACGGATATTTGACTATTTGAGCAGCGACGCCGACTTCAGGAGCTGATCCTCGGAGCCAAGCGCGATCAAGAGGTCGCCCACCTGCAGGCGCAGCTCCGGGCTGGGGTTGACGTACAGCGTCCCGTCGCGGCGTCTCAACGCAAGCAACTTCGCCGCTGAGGCGTCCAGCAAGCCGCTCTCCTCGATGGTCTTGCCGACCGCGGCCATGCCCGCTGACACGAGCATCTCCTCGACTGCGATCTCCGACTCGCCGTGGTGGAGGGTATCGAGGACGTCGACCAGCGCTGGGCGGACGGCGAGCTCGGCCATCAGGTGGCCTGCCATGCGATACGGAGAGATCGTCCTGGTGGCGCCCGCGAGCTCGAGCCGCCGGATCGATTCGGGGCGGCCCGCCCTGGCGAGTATGTAGAGGCCCGGGTTCAGCGCGCGAGCGGAGAGAACGATGTACACGGCCCGCTCGTCTGAGTCGACCGCGCAGATCAGTCCGCGCGCGCGCTCGATACCGGCTTGCCGGAGAAGCTCCTCGCTGGAGGCGTCGCCTTCGATATGCAGGCGACCCTCGGCGCGCAGGCGACCGACGGCTTCCTCCGTCTGGTCGATCACCGCATACGGAACCTTGTGCTCCTCGAACTCAGCGACGATCTGCGTCCCGATGCGGCCGTAGCCGCAGATGATGAAGTGGTCGCGTAGCTGGTTCAGGCTGCGCTCCAACTGGCGCTCTCTCCTGTAATTGCCAAAGGCGTTTTCGGCGAGCGTTTCCGCAAAAACGCCGAAGCCATACAGCATGGTAGCTACGCCAACGACGATCAGCGTCGAGGTGAAGATCCGGCCGGCAACCCCCTGAGGATGAATCTCCTGGTACCCGACAGTGCTGATGGTGATGATCACCATGTAGAAGGAGTCGAGCAGGTTCCACCCGTCGATCACCGTGTAGCCGGTGATGCCGTAGACGATGATCACGCCGAGAAGCACGACCGCGAGCCGAAAGCGCGACAGCGGGTGGCGTGGTCGAGTCTTCACTTCTCAGTCCGGCGCCGCTTCCTCGCCTATTCGACAGCGGCGCATCAGTCGACCCTAGCCGCCCCCGCCCGGTCCTTCCAGGCCCGGCTTGGTCATCTTCGCGAGGTCCAGCGCTTTGTTGAGCGCCGCCTCGCTCACTCCCTTCGCGCGTGCGAGCTGGCGGATGCTCTTCCCGGTGCGGATGGATTCCTTAGCGATCTTGCTTGCTTCGTCGTAGCCGAGGATTGGATTGAGCGCTGTCGCAAGCATCGGGCTGCGCTCGACCAGCTCCGGCCCGCGGTCGGTTGCCTGGAGACCTTCGATGCAGCGTTCCGAGAAGTTGCGGACCGACGTCGCGAGCAGAGTGATCGATTCGAGCGTCGCAACTCCGGCGACGGGCATCATCACGTTCAACTCGAAAAAGCTGCCGGACTGTCCACTGATGGTCACCGTCAGGTCGTTGCCGAACACGCGGGCGATAACCATAAGAAGCGATTCGACGATGACCGGATTCACCTTGCCCGGCATGATGCTCGAGCCAGGCTGAGTCTCGGGGAGCTTTAGCTCGCCCAGGCCCGCGATCGGGCCGGTACCCATCAACCGCACGTCAGAACCGATCTTCCACAGGCTGGTCCCAATCGTGCGCAGCCCACCATGCGCGGCCACAAGTGCGTCGAGTGTGGCCTGCGCGTGGAAGTGATTGGAGGTTTCACGCACGGGCACTCCCGTCGCCTTGGCGAGCCTCGCCGCTGCGATTCGCGCGTACTGCGGATGCGTGTTGATGCCAGTCCCGACGGCGGTGCCGCCGAGGGGGATCCTGGCCAGCTCGTCGATGGCGATTCCCGCGCGGCGAATCGATTCCTCCACCTGCCCGGCGTACCCCTTGAACTCCTGGCCGAGCCGGATCGGCGTCGCGTCCTGGAGGTGGGTGCGTCCGGTCTTCACCACCGGCCAGAATTCTTTGCTCTTGGCCTCCAGCGCTTTTTGCAGCCGCTCCAGAGCTGGAATCAGCTCGTCCTTGATCGCCATCGCGGACGCGAGCTGAAACGCTGTCGGGATGACGTCGTTGGACGACTGGCCGAGGTTCACGTGGTCGTTCGGATGGACGAGGCGCGCTCCCTTCGCACCACCCAGGATCTCGGTCGCCCTCGTCGCGATCACCTCGTTTGCGTTCGTGTTGGTCGAGGTCCCGGAGCCGGTCTGGTAGACGTCGATCGGGAACTGGCCGTCCAGCTCGCCGTCGATCACCTCCTGCGCTGCAGCTGCGATCGCACGCGCTCGACGGCGCGACAGCAGGCCGAGCTCGAGGTTGGTCTGGGCCGCCGCCCGCTTGATCATGCCGAGGGCTCGGATGAAGCGGCGCGGCATCGCCTGGCCGGAGATCGGGAAGTTGAGCACCGCGCGCTGCGTCGACGCGCCGTAGAAGGCGTCGGCGGGGACCTCCATCTCGCCCATAGAGTCCTTTTCGATGCGCGTTCCCTTCTTCTTGCTCACCGCGAGATATTAGTGTCCCGCTTCCCGAAGGTAGCGGGCCACTTAGAGTGACGCATTGATGCGCTTGGCCGCAGTCGACGTTGGGAGCAACACTGTGCACGCGCTGGTCGCCGACGTCGTGCGGGGCAAGCTGGAGGACGTCGCCCACTACGTCGAGATGCCCGAGCTCGGTCCGCAGGTTGCGCGGACCGGCGTCATCGGCGCTCGGGCCAAACCTGCGATCCGCGCCCTTCGCTCGGTCGTCGCCCGGGCTCGCACCCACGGTTTCGAGGTCCTGATCGCCGGCGCCACCCAGGCGGTGCGCCAGGCCAGGGACGGCGCCGATTTTGCCCGGGCGGCCGGGGAGGCGATCGGAACGCCGGTCCACGTGATTTCCGCGCATCGGGAAGCGGAGCTCAGCTTCCTCGGCGTGGCCAGCCGGCACGCTGTCCGCCGCGAGTGGGCCATGGTCGATCTGGGCGGCGCATCCACGGAAGTTGTGGTCGCGCGGGGGCGCGAGATGCTGCGGGAAGCGACGCTTCCCATCGGGTCTGGCGTGCTCGCCGCCACCTTTCTCTCCGACCCGCCCAAACCCGAGGAACGGGCGCGCATGCGAAGGGCGGCGTTGCGGGAGCTCGCTCACGCTCCAGACGGGGAGGTCGAGCGTCTGGTCGCCACCGGCGGAACTGCCTCCAACCTGCCCCTGGTCCTCACCCACCGGAACCCACCGTCGGTGCTTACGACCGCTGACCTTCTGGCTTGCGAAGCACGCCTGGACAGGGGACGGGCGGCCGAGGTAGCACGGGCGGTCGGCCTGCCGCCCAACCGCGTGAAGGCGATGCGAGCGGGGATCGAGGCCCTGCTCCTGTTCCTCGACTGGTATGGGCTGGCGGTCCTCCAGATCAGCCACGAGGGCCTGCGCCATGGAATGCTCCTGGCCTACCTTGAACGTGGCAAGGACTGGTGGCGATAGAACGTTGATCCAGGTGGGAACAATGAACAAATGGACCATGTGAGCTCGCGCGGCTCGACGCTCAAGCTGGCGCTGGGGCTGACCTGCGCGGTGCTCGTCGTCGAGCTCGCCGGCGGGCTGGCCTCACATTCGCTGGCTCTTCTTTCTGACGCCGGCCATGTGCTGACAGATGTCTTCGCCCTAGGTCTTGCCTGGTTTGCGGTCGCTCAGTCGGACCGTCCCGCAGACTCCCGACGAAGCTACGGCTACCACCGCGTGAGCATCCTGGCCGCCCTCGTCAACGCGGTAACGCTGATTGTCATTGTGCTGGCGATCGCCTACGAGGCGGTGCAAAGGCTGACGCACCCTCAACCAGTCCAGGGCGGCATCGTGATCGTCACGGCTCTAGTCGGCATCGCCATCAACCTGTTTGTAGTGTTCGGCCTCCGGCGAGAGGCTCACAGCTTGAACATCAGGGCGGCGCTGATGCACGTGGCCGGTGACCTTGCCGCGTCGGTCGGCGTCGTCATGGCCGGAATCGTGATCCTTCTCACCGGCTGGCTCTACGTCGATTCGATCTTGTCGCTGGGCATTGCCGTCTTGATCGCTTTCGGCGCGTGGGGCATCGTTCGCGAGACGGTCAACCTGCTCATGGAAGGCACTCCGGCTGAGATCGACCTGGCTGCGGTGGCCAAGGAGATCACGGGCACAGAGCTCGTGGCGAGCATGCACGACTTGCACGTGTGGGCCCTTTCATCGGAAGAGGTGGCACTCAGCTGCCACGTGGTGGTGGGCGATGCGCCGCTGGCCGATGTCGAGCACGTCGTCCGCGACCTGGAGAGTCGGCTCTGCGCGAAGTTTGAGATCGGTCACACGACGATCCAGGTCGAGAGCTGTCATCCGTGTGGCGAGATCCACCACGGCGCGGGCGACCACAACCACCCGCATGAGCACCTTGTCGTCGTTACTGCGGGAGAAGGGCCTCCTCGCGCTGCAGGATTCTCCGCGCCACAGCAATAGCCGACGCGTACGTAGAGTCCATTCCCCGATAGCTGAGCCCGCGCGCTCCAAGCGTGCGAGCTTGCGTGTACGGGGTGTCGGATGCATAGTGGACGATCCCCAGGTCGAGAGTGATCTGCGCCATGTTGACGCTCTCACCAATCGGATAGCGATCGGGCTGGACGATCTCATAACACGCATCGAGGTATGGCCCCGCTTCCATCTCGACGACTGTGTAGCGGCCGTGGTAGTAGAAATCGAGATAGTCGCGATTTTGCAAAAAGGTTCCACGAACGGCGACCGCCCGCTGGTTGTCGAGCGCCGAACCGTAGACGAGGTTTGGCTGCACATCGGCCGCGGTGAAGCAGTTGTCGAGCCAGTAGGTGTTGTTCGAGTGCTCGTTGTGGACCACGTTTGGAATCATCACGTCGCCAACGTCAGCGTTGAGCGTCGCGGCCTTGCCCAGGACGTACACCCCCTTCACCCACGAGGCCTGCTCCGCGACCTGGCGAAGGATGTGGTAAGCGGCCTGGCCCAGCGGATAGTCGACGTTCAGGATGCAGGCGTCTGAGGCGCGCAGCCGCTTCTCGTCCACGGCGCCGACCCTCGGATCGATTGCGGTCGGGTCGAGCTTGGAGAGCATGAACACCTGGGCCGCGGAGTCGACGCCCGTGCCCTTGGCGGCGATGTGCCTGACGCCGTTCGCCGCCTCCATCTCGGCTCGTCGCCGTCGCATCCGCTCGCGATCAGGATGCTGGTCGAACACCTGGCGCGCGCCGTAGTACAGCCAGTTGTGGCGCGAGGCGCGGATGTGGCCGGCCTCGAGCTTGCGGCGCTCTTCGTCCAGCTCAGGATGGTGCTTCCCAACCCAATCGACGATGTCGCTCTCGAACTCGCGGGCGACTGCAGTCATGACGTTGACGAGGCTGTGCGAGTTGGAGGAGACGAAATAGATCGGCGCGCCTCGCGCGCCCATCTCCTCCATGGCGGCAGCAATCGGAAGCCACCAACGGCTCGCGTTCCTGGCGTAGCCGAGGTGGCTGCCGCTGATAAGCCGCAGCACGATCCTGCATTCCTTGCGCTTGATGGCCGCGAGGATGGAATCGAAGGAGTCTCCCCACGCCTCGTGCAGGCGGCGCCAGTCGTCGTCAGACGCGCCTGCGGCCTGCCGCGCCTGCTCGTCCGACAATTCGACGTCCTGAAGGGCGCGGTGCAGCTTGTTCCATTCGATCTGGAACGCGACGAGAGTGGGGACGAGGTCGTCGATGTCCGAGGCCGAGGCGATGAGCACTGCCAGCGTGTTCTTACCGTCGTAGTACCAGCGCCGCCGTCTGGCCGGGGCTTTGACCTCCTGCCAGTCGAGGACGTCGGCGTGTAGGACTGAGCGAAAGCCCTGAGGGCTCTGGCCCATGACGACATGCCGGCTGCGGCTGATCGCCTCCGGCAGGCGCCGGACGGCATATAGCAGGGCGCCCATATCGGTTTGCGGCTCGGCGGCGAGGGGGTGCAGCACCGAACCCATGCCCAGGTGCGCCTGGACGAGGGATTCGATCTTGATGTCGCCCGAGCTCTGGAGCATGGTCGTGTAGGTGCGGACGTAAAGCTCGACGGCGTGCTTGCCGGACCAGCCCGATCCGGGCGGCGTC